>Ga0302320_10000746_pt1 | contig 76863 bp, 71 predicted proteins | sample Bog_T0_3_FD_202130 | JGI IMG/M metagenome (GOLD analysis project Ga0302320, IMG submission 202130) | Peat permafrost microbial communities from Stordalen Mire near Abisko, Sweden - Bog_T0_3 | ecosystem: Environmental > Terrestrial > Soil > Wetlands > Peat | place: Sweden: Abisko, Stordalen Mire... | reverse complement strand
TGCTTTGCCCTTTCATCCGGCTCATGCTTCGGGATGAGCCGTTCCGCCCACAAGTGCATTTTGCGATACAATATGACTCCCAATATGACGCCATGGCAGATGGAAAGTCTCCCTGAGTTGAACTAAAGAGTTTGTTACCATTCACGATTTGTCCCGCGCATTGAATGTCCTCGCCCATGTCATCCGCTATCGGCTCATCCAATTGATCGCGGAGGGAAAAATGCGTGAAAATGAGAACTTTCGCCGGTATGATTTCAAGGACGACCAGCATTCTACCATCTTCTGAAGAACTGTGCAAAAACCAGCAGAGGTTAGGACACAGGTGAGGGCGAGCGTAAAAAACAGAATTCATCCGATCACCGCACGGCGGTATACTCGCTCAAAACCGCGCCGGTCGTGGTCCGCTTGACTTCCTTGAAACCGCTGGCCTCCAGCGCCGAGATGATCACCGAGGGTGGAACACATTCCTCAATCGTCGCCCAGTAATATTCCATCAGCTTCGCCGTGGATTTGTTACGGCGGCGCAGCCAGCCCACTCGCGGCACCACCTGTTGCATGTAGAAGCGCATCAAGCCCAGCGCCAGCGCATTTTTTGGCCGGGTGATTTCCAGGATCAAGACCCGTCCGGCCGGCCGCAATACGCGGCGGAATTCGGCGAAAAGTTTGTGCAGATCTTCAACATGGCGCAGGGCGTAACCCATAGTCACGAAGTCGAACGCTGAATCCGCGCAGGGCAGGGCTTCTCCCTTGCCTTCCAGCAACATCACAGGGTTGCGTTCCTTGTTTTGTGCCAGCATGCCACGGCTGGGGTCAACCCCGGTCACCTGCGCCGGATCCACCCCGAGTTCGAGTGCGGCCTTGATCATCAACCCCGTGCCGCTCGCCACGTCCAGCAACTTCATTCCCTTTTCCAAACCGGCTTTCCGCAAGGCATCCCGGCGATAAAATTGGTCGCTCCAAAACGACATCATCCCGCTCACCCAGTCATAGTCCGGGGCGGCTTCATCGAACAACTCGTTCACAAATTCCTGCCGCGCCGCGGATGCCGGGTAAAACTCGGTCAGCGGACGGTGCGGCGACAGCGCCGCCCCCGGCAAATCTGTTGGTACTTGCTCACCCATCGGCTCACCTTGCCAATAGATGCCGGGAAGTCAACGCATTTGGACCTTTCGGCCAGAGGCCCATGTGGTTGCCCGCAGATTTGCTGTGAGGCGGGACAACGCAATAACAATAACCCAGTTGACAAATTCAATTGTCTGGTGATATCAATGCCCAATGAAGCTGTTAAAGGTTCTTCTACCAATACTCGCTGTAGTAATGTATGCGGCTGGTTGCGCCACTGGCCCCGGATATGCACAATATTCAGCAACCATCAAACCGCCAGCCGATGGAACAGGGCGAATTTGGTTCTATCGTCCCAGCAAGATGCTGGGATCTGCCGTGCAGCCTCACGTGTTTCTGAATGGCGAGAATGTCGGTAAGGCTCAACCCGACTGCTACTTTTTTGTGGATCGATCTCCGGGCGATTATGAAGTAAAATGTTCAACTGAATGGGCAGACAAAAGTGAAATTAAACTCGCCGCTGGAGATGAGCAATACGTCAGACTTTCTTTGGGTATTGGTTTTTTTGTTGGCCATATTATCCCGAAGGAAGTGGATAAATCCACAGGCTTAAAAGAAATATCCAACTGTAAATTGATTACCGCAGACGGAGCCAACGCTGGTTTAAACTCTAAATAATCCTGCATTAATACACGGGTGGCTGATTAAAATGTCGCCGCCATTCAGCGCGGGAAAACTTGCCGCGCGCGTTGGCAGAAAGTGATTCGACAAAATGCCATTCGCGCGGCAACTGCCATGCTGGCAGCGTTTGTTGCAGAAATTGTTTCAATTCCGTTTCCCTCGCGCCGCCCACGATCACGGCAACGATGATATCCGTTCGTTCTGCATCGCGGCTCGGCGCGCCAAAAATGAGGCATTCACGCACCTGCGGATGCGCAAGCAGCGCGTGTTCGACGGTTTCCGGCGATACTTTGCGCCCGGCCACGTTGATTTGGTCACCCAGCCTGCCGCGCAGAAAAACCGCGCCGTCCTTCAATTCTGCAAGGTCGCTGGTCTGAAATATTCCGCCGCCAAGTGAATCTGATTTCTCCGGCCAGTAAGTTTCCGCCACCGCACGGCTGCGAACCACCAGACAACCATCGTTGTTGAGTGATAGATTGACGTTTTGCATCGGCAGGCCGGCGAACGTGGCGTCCGTGCGCGGAGCTGCGCCCCCGTCGTATGCGATGCCGCCGCATTCAGACGAACCCAGGAAATTGTGGAGTTTGAGTCCCTGCGTTTTGAATATTTCCTGCTCCAAGTTCACTGGTAGCGGCGCTCCTGCGGAAATCGCAAGGCGGATATTTTTGGGAATTGCTTTCGCTTCATGCCACGCGCGCCACATCGCTGGCACGGCGGCAAGTGTGATGGCCTGTCCATCCTTCGCCGCGAGCCGTATGATTTCAGGCAGCGGCGCGGGCGCGAGAATCAGCGGAACGCCGTGCAGAAGCAGCGGCAAAATCAGATTGGAAAATCCGTAGGAATGTGCCGGCGAGATTACGCCGAGATTCGGCCAGTCCATACGCAACCCCATCGTGGCGACGATATTTTCGGCGTCGGCCATGAGTTGCCCGGCGGTGAAGGCGACAAATCGTGCCATGCCCGTTGTGGCAGAGGTGGATTTTACGTGAACGCAGTTTTTCGGGGGCAGGGAAACTGTCGGTGCTGATTGTCCTGCTTCGAGTGGACAGACCACCTTGTTTTCGCGCCACGCGGCAAGCAAATCGAGGATGAATCCCGGTGAATTGCCCCGGGGAGAAACAAAGTCACCCGCCGCCGGGTGCGATTCACCTTCGGAAAATAATTCGCCAAACGTCCAGCGCCGCTCGGATGCAACATCGCGCAGCGCAAGTTCCTTGCGCCGTTCCCCGGCAATATTCCGCCACCGTTCGTAAAGCATTGTCAGTTTGGTAGCCCACCCGTACCTTCTTTCCAAGCGAATTGATGATATCAGCCAAAACAAATTCCATCGATACGGGTGCGCGGCGGTTTGAATTTGCGCGCGACACCTTCGCTTTTGCCAATGAATTGATCTGGGAATATCGTTTCAACCCGGCGACTGGCAAAACCACTTTTCATCGGCGCGAGCCGAAGTCGGATTATACCCATCACTGTTTTGTCCTGGCGCGCACAGCGCGGCAGTTTCTTTATCACGTGCGGTTTGATGCGGATAAAAAAATTGCCGGTGACGAAACCTATCGTCAATTGATTCGCGAAGTTGTTTCGCGCGACCCTCGGACGCCTTGCCCTGCTGAAAGGCAGATTGTCATTCCCGGCTATGCGAGCCTGCATGAATTCAGCCACGCCCGTGAGCCATTGTTGAAGACCGGGTGCGGCGGCGCGTGGCGCTCGTATTTTTTGAGAAGCCATTGGCGGATGGTTTTTCCGATTTCGCGGGCGCACCAGGCACGCACCGCAGAGCGATTGTCCGCCGCCGTCAAACAAAATGGGGCGCCCATCATTCATCTGGTGAAATTCCCGGCCTTGACCATCAATCACGGGATGATTCTGTTCGGCGCGGCGGAAACCGGACGGGGCCTTGAGTTTCAAGTTTACGACCCCAACAATCCCAGGGAGCCGGCGCAACTGACGTTTGACAGCGCGTCGCAAACCTTTTTTCTGCCCGCAAATCCCTATTGGGCAGGCGGCAGGCTGGACATCATCGAGATTTATCGCAGTTGGTTTCTGTGACCGGCGGCTCTTTTCGCCGCCAGAACAATGGCCCGAAAAACGCCAGCCCGCAGATGTTGATGCCGCAGATGTAGCCGATTTTGTAGGTGCGCCCGGAATTATTCGTGTCATATATGGGCACATCGCGGCCGATGACGAGGCTCGGCAGCGAGAGCGGCATCATTGCCCCGTGCAGCATCCCGTAACCGAAGCCGGCGATGCGATTTTCTGGAAACGCCCATGGCGACGCCCAGCTGAATAGCCAGCCGAAGACCACCGTGACAACCGCCAGCGTCACCGCCTTGCGCAGGAGCAGTTGGATGAGGGAACGCGGCTTCGCGGCCGGGGCTTGTGTTGCGTCCATGTTTGATTTATTCGAGAGCATGTTTTTTCGAGTGCGTTCAGCGCAAGCAGAATATTTCGACAAGCCGGGTCTTTCCGGGACCGAGCGATCCGCGGGATTTAGTGATTTGGACCGGCTCAACCGGCTGTTTTGCTTTTCGCATCCGTTCGCCAGCCGCCTGCCGCCATGGCTGGGAAAAGAACGCTGCAAAAAACTGGAGATCCTCGACATCGGTGCGGGCTCCGGCCTGCTCGGCGAAAAATTGACGGCTTGGGCACGCCGGCGCGGATGGGACTGGCGCTTCACCAATCTCGACGCCAATCCCGTCAATTCGAAACCCGGCAGCTCGGCAAAGACCGTCACGGGGTCGGCGCTCGATCTGCCGTTTGCCGACGGCACTTTCGATCTCGTCGTCGCCTCGCAAATGACACATCACCTGGCGGATGAGCAGGTCGTCCGGCACTGGCGCGAGGCCTGGCGAGCGACGCGCGACGCGATGTTCATCTGCGACCTGCATCGCAACGCCGGCCTTTACACGATGCTCTGGCTCACCATGCACCTCTTGCGCACCAATCGCCACTTGCGCGAAGATGGTTTGATTTCGGTCAAACGCGGATTTCGCCTGCCCGAATGGCGGGAATTCGCTGCGCGCGCCGAAATTCCAGACGCCACTTTGGGGCTGTATTATGGGACGCGAATCGTGTTGCAGGCGCGAAAAAAAGTTCCTTGAGCCAGCCGCCAGCGTAGCCAGCGCCAGCTGTCAGCGAGCGGATCAATTTTGCTCGCCGAGTTTTCGTAAATCGTCTGGATGGGAACGAACTCAACCTTTTCCCCGGCGGCCAGGAAAGCGACAAGCATCGCTGACTCGATCTCAAAACGGTTTGCATGGAATGGCAGGGACATCAGGGTTTCCATATGCGCCAGCCGGAAGCCGCACTGCGAATCGGGCAGCCTGACGCCGGTCATTTTTGAAATGCGCCCCGACATCCAGCGGTTTACGTGACGTCGCAGCCAGGGCATCCCGGCGGAATGATTCATGCGGTTGCCGACCACCAGCGTGCTCCCGGTCCTTTCAGCGCATTCAAAAAGTCCCGGAATGTCATCCGAAGCGTGCTGGCCGTCGCCATCCAGTTGGAGAACCCATTTGAAGCCACTTTCGTGTGCACGCTTCCAGCCTGCTCGCAACGCAGCGCCTTTGCCCGTATTGATCGGGAGTCGGACGATTTCCGCGCCGGCGCATCTCGCCAGTTCCGAAGTCGCATCGGTCGAGCCGTCGTCCACGACGATGACCTTAGGCAGATGTTTTTGAACCGCGGATGCGGCTTTTCCAATGCGCGCCGCCTCATTGAAGCAGGGGATGACGGCGGCACATTCGCGGTTCCAATTCATTCGTAAAATCAGTCCACTCTGTTCGGGTGCAGATCGGTCTTGATCACCGAGCCGTCATTGGCGGAAATATAAACATCACCCACGTCGGCATCATCGTTGGGATTGTTCAATTTTGCAGCCCACATTTTGACCTTCCATTGCGGTCCGAGATCGCCGTGTTGCAGCCATAATTGGGTGGATTTAAGCGTCAGGTTTTTCAACAGAGGCTGTGACGTGGCGATTTCCAGCGCCTTGTCCGAATCAGTTTTTAATTTGTCTCGGTCGAGCACTTTGTCTTCGCCCGTGATCGGTTCAAGCAATCGAAACGGATGCGAGACATCCATTTTCTGGCCCGCTCCGAATTTCACCTCGACAGCCTTGAGCGTCGCGTCGGGATCATAATAAACAACATACCAGATGTTCGGCGTAAGGCTGGCGATGGATTTTTCTGAACGGATCTGCACAACCTTGTCCTTCGACTGCACGCCCACATAGGGGTCCCCCAATTTGATTAGTTCCAAGGCCGTCGGATCGGATGCCAGCGACGCCCGTGCGACCGCGAAGGTCAGGACGGCAGCGGCAAGTGTCGTTCGTGCATAACTCGTTTGTTTAATTTTCATAATTATATTGAATCATTCGCGGCGGGTAATGTTCAAAACAATTCTTGCCGGGCAGACGGTTGTGCCTGGAAAAAATACCGCACGCCAACCTTAAGACGGTCGCGCGGCTGTGCATATCAGGTGTTTACCCCATGTTGCGTCAGGGCTGTCCGGCTATTATCATCCGTTGGTGGCAAGTAATGGATATTTTCCCGCCGAGTTTGAGCTCGCGCTGAATGGCGCGGCGCAATCCGCCCTGCACGAACGCGCAGGGGTCGCGACGCGGCAACAATTTGGTGACAAAGTCTTCGTGCGCGCCGTCGTCGAAGTCTCAAATTTCTGCCGTGAAAACTGCGCCTATTGTGGCATGCGCCGCGATAATCGCGATCTCGCCCGATACCGGGCGAAACAGGAGCAGATCGCTGAACTTCTGGTTCACCATCGCCCGCCCAGCGTGACGGACGTGAATATTCAAACGGGTGAGGATCCGGTAGCCGTGCGTGAGGTGGTGCTGCCGCTCATCGAAACGCTGCGGCGCGAAACACCGCTCGGCATCAGTCTCTGCCTCGGCACATTGTCGCCGGAGATTTACCGCGAACTCCAATCGGCCGGCGCGAGCATCTTTATCATGAAGTTCGAGTGCGGCGACGCGGCTCAATACGAGCAGCTCGAAGCCCCGGGCACTTTGGCCGAACGCCTGCGCCACATCCGCCTGCTCTCGGATAATGGTTGGAATGTCAGCTCCGGCTTCATCGTGGGTCTGCCGGGCCAGACACCGCGCGACGTGTTGAAAAATCTGGATTTGGCGCGCTCTCTGCCGCTTCACGGTTGTAGCGTCAGCCCGTTCATACCCGGCGAAGACACGCCGCTTGCCGGAAATCCGACTGCCAATGCCGATTGGACTTTTAATTGCGTCAGCGCATTGCGGTTGACGCGACCCGACTGGATCATACCGGCCGTCAGTGCATTCAATCTTGCGGCACAGGACGGTTATCGCCGAGGTCTGCGCGCCGGGGCGAATCTCGTGACGATTAATATGACCCCGACGGATGTGCGCGGCGACTACGTCATCTATAAACGTGACCGTTTCATCATGACCGAAGAGCGTGTTCTGGATGCGATTTCCGCAGAGGGACTCGCGCCCTCGAAAATCGGGCTGGCGGATTTTTATCGAAAACGGTTTGCAAACTCTGCTGAAAAAACCTCCAGAATCGCAGTCCAAATGTAAGGCGTGCGTGCTGTTTCCTGCGCCAAATCTTTCCGGCTCCGCAAACCCGAATCGCGTCGTCATTACCGGCGTGGGTATTTTCACAGCGCTCGGCTCCGGCTGGCAGATCAATGCCGCCGGTTTTCGGACGGGTCGAACGGCATTTCGCCCGGTGACCTTGTTCGACGTTTCACGGCAGCGTTCGAAAATTGCGGCCGAAGCAGACATGCCGGCCGGATTTCCGGCCACAAAGCTGTCACCCAACGGAGTCCGTCGTTTGGGCCGCGCTTCAAGAATGCTTTTGCACGCCGCGCACGAGGCGTGGTCGCAGGCCGGTTGGAATGCGGACGAAAATCTGCCGGTCGTGCTCGGCACGACCAGCGGAGAAATGTCCCTGGGCGAAGAATATCTGCAACACGCCGTCCGGTTTCCACGCGCCAAAAAACAGCAGCCGACCCGCATCGTGCACTATCAAATCCAGCAACAGGCTCTCGATTTGTTCAATGCCTTCGGCTTCGATGGGCCCATCACTCTTGTTTCTAATGCCTGCGCTTCCGGCGCAAACGCCATCGGCCATGCCTTTGAGATTTTGCGCAGCGGTCGCGCCGAAAAAGTCATGACCGGCGGGTATGACGCCTTGTGCCAGTTGACTTTTGCCGGATTCGATTCGCTTCAGGCCCTGTCGCCGGCGCCATGCCGGCCCTTCGATGCCGCTCGCGATGGGTTGACCCTCGGTGAGGGCGCTGCGGTTTTGACCTTGGAAACGCTAGCACATGCCACGAAACGGAATGTGGCAATCCTCGGCGAAATCACCGGCTATGGCGCGGCCACTGATACGCATCACCTCACACAACCACATCCCGAAGGCAATGCCGCGCTGGCCGCAATGACCGCCGCTTGCGCGTGTGCTGGAGTTTCTCCGGAACAGATTGATTACCTTAATGCGCACGGCACAGCCACACTGCAAAACGACGCTACGGAAACGGCGGCGCTCAATCGTTGGGCGGGCAGACACGCCGGAAATTTGCGGGTCAGTTCGACCAAATCCGGCATCGGACATCTGCTTGGCGGGGCGGGCGCGGTGGAAGCGGTCGTTTGCCTGATGGCGTTGCGCGGACAATGGCTGCCGCCTCAGATTTCACTGGAAAAGATTGATCCCGCCTGCCGTTTTCAGATTGTGAACAAACCAGTGGACGCAAAAGTCGAAATGGCGCTTTCAAATTCATTCGGTTTTGGTGGTGCAAACGCGTCGCTCATTTTCCGGAGGTGGTCTTGAGCAGGGTTTTTGTCCATGGGCTTGGCGCTGTTTCGCCCGCCGGCTGGGGCGTTGCGGTCATGCGCGACGCCATGGAAAAAAACGTTCCGCTGCCCGTTCAACCGCTGGCCCGGCCAGGCTGGGAAAATCCACTCTTTGTCCGTTCTGTCCCGCCACCGCCTGAACGGCCCGCTTTTTTCGCGCATCCGCGATTGCGCCGGGCCAATGTCATCACCCAGTTCACCGTCGCCGCAGCGCTCGAAGCGCTGGGCGAAACGGCTTCCCTCGTGCAAGGCGGCAGGGTTCGGTTGGGTATCATCGTATGTGTGATGGCTGGTAGCATGAATTATTCGCGCCGGTTTTATGAGGAGGTTTTAAATGATCCGGCCACCGCCAGTCCTCTGATGTTTCCCGAAACCGTTTTCAACGCCCCAGCCAGCCACCTTGCCGCCTTTCTGGCCTCGAACGCCATTTGCTACACGCTCGTTGGCGACGATGGAACCTATTTGCAAGGCATCGCCCTGGCCGCCGGGTGGCTTGCGGACGGCAAGGTGGATGTTTGCCTGGTGATTGGTGCGGAGGAAACCGACTGGACTGTGGCTGACGCGATGAAAAGATTTAGGCCGGATGCGCCTCACGGCGCGGGTGCGGGTGCCATTTTGTTGAAGAAGGATTCCGCTTCGGATGCCATCGCCGAACTCGCTCTCATCACAGATTCGTTTCCGTTTACACATAGTCAAACCCGGGTCGCTGCGGCGCGCAATATGCGGGCGCAATTCCCGCCGGGGCCGAAGGAGGAATTGCTCTGCTCCAGCGTGCGACAAATGCCGCACCTGGACGAGGCTGAAAATCTGGCGTGGAGCGATTGGAATGGCGTCCGGATGTCGTCCCGGGCGATTCTCGGTCAGGCATTTCAGGCCGCAACCGCATGGCAATGCGTCATCGCGTGCGACGTCATACGGCAGGATAAATTCGCCGGTGTGAACGTCAGCGTCATTGGCGCCAACCAGCAGGCGATGGGTGCGCGGTTTGTAAAGCCGGCTTTTCGAAGCAACACATGAAAAGGCGCATCAATTTGATAACGCGCGGGAAGGGCGCTTTTGGGTCGCCCCGAAGAGCGGGGCTACTGCCATACGATTTCCGGCTTGTGCATGGACCGGTTACATTACAGGCTAATCGCTAAAAATTGACGGTGGAATTTTTTCTGATGAACAATTCAACTGAACTTAAGGCCCAGATCAAACAACTGTTGGTAGAAAATCTCATGCTGCAAGTCAGCGCGGAGGCGATCGGCGACGACCAGCCCCTCTTCGGGCAGAACAGCCTGGGGCTGGATTCTGTGGATGCTCTGCAACTCGTTGTCGCATTGGACAAAAATTACGGCCTGAAACTTTCCGACACCGAAGTGGCCCGAAAGGTGATGCAAACCGTCAACACAATCGCGGAGGCAGTTCAAAAACACCTGTCACTGCCGAAATAATCCATTCCGCTTTCTCCCTCTCCGCCCCCTCCGAGAAATAATTAGCGAAAATTAGCGGTTAAAAAATCGTCTTCATATGCGGTTAATATTACATTTGAAATGCTCGTTTTACTTCATAATATAATCTTACAAAATATACTTGCATTGACAGCCAGCCTGTGTATGATGACTCCGTTCTTTGACATAAAATAACGAGATTACTCCTTTGCCGGAAGAAAACGGTCGAGATCGCGCGTTGCGCCGTCCGCTCATCTGATGATTCTAGAAATCGTAGGAGACGAGGTAACGGGGCTTTGTGCTTGGCCCTCTGATCTCTTCTTTCTATGCTCCGGTCTCAGTATTTGAGGATGTACACGCTTGAAACTGCCATTGTAAAATTAAAACATCGGTGTCTTTATGTTCCCTCAAAGGAGGCCAACCCGTCACGAAAAAGCCAGTTTATAATGTAATTCGGTGTGTTTAGGTGTGTTTAGGTGCAATACGGTACAGTGATCGGCCTGTGGGAGCCGATGTAAGGAGTCTGGGCGACCTGACTGGAAGGCCAACAGGAATTGTACCATGAAAAACACCCCTGTTTTGGTCAAGAAACGGTCAAGTTTTGAGTGCTCTATCAACCACTTACGACGATTCACCCTCTGCCTGGTAAAGAAATGGTAAAGTAAATGTTTACCCGTTTATTGGCGAAAATTTGCGAAAATAGCGGATAAAAACCGGCGTCAATCTGTGCTCTAACTGTTTTCTCCCTTTCCGCTCCCTCCGAGGGAGGGGACTTGAGTTGCTTGGGAAGCAACCAAAGGAATTCGGCGAAGCCGAAGGCCCGCTGCGGGCCGAGCGAGCGGGCCCGAGCGAGTCATTGGGCCGGGGTGAGGTAAGGTTGGCTCTTTGTTGTTAAAAATCCGTGTCCATTCGCCTGCCACGCCGAAATCAGATGAAGGCGGGTGGTTAATATATACGTGCCCAGCAGTGATTATAATCTTGGCGCGAGATTGTAACAGCGCCATCCACACTTTTATGATTTAATGATTGTGGAATATGAAGAACTTGGTGAAATCAAGTTTGCCATTCCTGCTTGCACTCGCGGGCAGGCAGGTTTTAACTTGGCATAACAATCAACGAGCTGACTATTTATGATTGCCACAGTCTATGCCGCCTGCCTGGTTCTGGGTCTGCTCTTCACCTTGTTAAGCGCGATCTTTGGCCATTTGTTTGGCGGGCACGGCGAGGTCCATGTCGGAATGGGCGGCCACGCCGATGGCGGTGTGGGCCATGACGGCGTTCCAGGCATTTCCTTTTTAAGCCCGACGGTGCTGGCGACATTCGTTACTGCATTCGGCGCGCTCGGCCTGATTTTCTCCAAGGTTGGCGCGACAAGCAGTGTCTGGATCAATGCGCCGATCTCCTTTTTCGGGGCGCTCGCGGTGGCCGTGCTGGTGTTGTGGATGTTCAATGCCATTTTCAAACGGACGGAAGGCTCCAGCGAATCGCGCGTGGCGATGCTGATTGGCCAGACCGCCGCCATCATAACGCCAATACCGGAAAATGGCGTTGGCGAAATCTCCTACACCCAGGCGGGCTCGCGTTACACCGCACCGGCGCGCACGGAGAAGGGCGGAACCATCTCGAACGGCAGGACGGTGAAAATCACGCGCATCGTCGGCACGCAATTTTACGTCGAAGAAACCAACTGAAAATCTCTCAACTTTCAACCTTCAACCATCAACTTGTTTATGAACCTCACTCCGATTCTTGCTGATATACCCTGGCTGAACGTCGTCGTTGGCGTCGGCTCATTGCTGTTTGTCTTTTTCGTTTTTGTCATCATTTACGCGAGCCGTTACACCAAGAGCGGCCCCAACCAGGTGCTGGTGATTTCCGGCATCAAGCGCAAGATGGTCGAGCCGGACGGCTCGGTGCGCGAGGTGGGCTTCCGCATCGTCAAGGGCGGTGGCCGCTTCGTCTGGCCCATCTTCGAAAAGGTGGACATCCTCTCGCTCGAACTGCTGACGATTGATGTCCAGACCCCGGAAGTTTACACGAGCAAAGGCGTTCCAGTGAAGGTGGACGGCGTGGCGCAGATCAAGGTCAAGGGCGATGACGTTTCCATCTCCACAGCCGCCGAACAGTTCTTGAGCAAGGGCGTGGACGACATCAAGAACATTGCCATGCAAACGCTCGAAGGCCATTTGCGCGCGATTCTCGGCACGATGACCGTTGAGGAAATCTACCAGAACCGCGACGCGTTCGCGCAAAAGGTGCAGGAAGTGGCCGCCGGCGACATGGGCAACATGGGCCTCGGCATCGTCAGCTTTACCATCCGGGACATCCGCGATGGACAGGGTTATCTCGACGCCCTCGGCAAACCCCGCATCGCGCAGGTCAAGCGCGACGCCATCATCGCCCAGGCCGAGGCCGATCGCGATTCCGTCATCCGATCCGCGCAGGCGAACCAGGCGGGGCAGGAGGCAAAGTTTCTCGCGGACACGAAAGTGGCCGAGGCGCAACGCGATTATCAGTCCAACGTCGCCCAGTATCAGGCCACGGTGAACGTCCAAAAGGCGCAGGCCGATCTCGCGTATGATTTGCAGAAATTCAAGACCGGCCAGCTCGTGAAGGCCGAAGAGGTTCAGGTGCAGATCGTCGAGAAGCAGAAGCAGATTGAACTGCAACAGCAGGAAATCTCGCGCAAATCCCGCGAACTCGAAGCCATGGTGCAAAAACCCGCCGACGCCGAGCGTTACAAGGTTGAAACACTCGCCAACGCGCGTAAGTTCCAATTGGAAACCGAGGCCGCCGGTGCGGCTTCCGCGACCAAGGCGACCGGTTTTGCCGGAGCCGACGTCGTCAAGGCAACCGGTCTCGCCGAAGCCGACGCGAACAAGGCGCGCGGTCTGGCGCAGGCCGACGTCATCGAGGCGCAAGGCAAGGCGACTGCCGAGGCGATGCGTGTGAAGGCCGAGAGCTTCAAGCAATACAACGAGGCGGCGGTCATCGAAATGATTATTCGCGTGATGCCGGAAATCGCCGGCAAGATCAGTGAACCGCTGTCGAAGACCGAGAAGATGGTCATCATCAACGCAGGCAGCGGACCGGGCGGCGGCGCGAGCAAGCTGACCAGCGACGTGACCACCATCATCAGCCAGTTGCCGCCGGTGTTGGAAGCCCTGACCGGCGTGAAGTTCGAGAGATTGATGGAACAGGTGCCCGCGCTCAAAAAGGCGATGGGTAAGGACGACGACAAGAGCAAATAAAGATAATCCTGTAGGAGCCGGGGTAACGAGGCTCAAATTTATTAAAAGAGAAAGGCAATGATATGTTGGCTGTGATCGCTCCGTTATTGGCCATTCCGCTTATCGTCATGGCGGCGCTGTTCGTGGTGCCATTGATATTATTCCTGCTGGTTTTCTGGATCTGGATGCTCGTGAGCGCGATCCAGAACAAGGGCCTGACTGACGGTGAAAAAACCGGCTGGGTGCTTGGCATTGTCTTTTTCCATTTGCTCGGCTCACTGCTATATTTTTTCATTGGCCGGCCCAGACGGCGGACACCGCTGGCGGCGGCCTGATTTATGACACTTTGCCGTTCACGCAATGATAAGGACATCGCCGGGGTTTGCGGCGGCTTGGCGAAATATCTTGGCTGGTCATCTTCGCGGGTACGAATCGCGTGGGTTTTGGCGACCATCTTCACTGCATTTGCCGGCGTGGTGATTTACCTCGCGCTTTGGTATCTTATGCCGGAGGAACCGGCGCCCGTGCCCACCTTTGAATCGCCGCCGTTGCAACCGTGGAAGAAGGCGGTTTGAAACCATTAAGCTTAATTCGGTTTTACAAGCAGCGTTTTACAATGACATCTGAAGCCATTCAACATTGGTTGAAGAAAAAATTTAGCATGCATATTTTTGGCTGTTGGGTTGGTGCCGTGCTGGCTTTGGTAGTAGACTCGTTTGTGCTTTTTCTAACGTTCTGGCTAGCCTATTTCATCGTCTTAATGGGAGAATGGGGTGTTTCAGCGGTTACGGAACTAACTTTCAACCACGGATTTCATCTTGACCATACTTGGAGGCTGCTAATCTCCGGGGGCTTTTTAGTGGCCCTGTTTGTAGAATGGATACGGCGGTCTCCTTGGGAACTAGACAATTATGGAACGGTGAATACGCCACTCGGCGCACAATCTCTTGTTATGTATGACGGTGCACTTGGGGCATTCGCGATGCTGTTGGCAAATCCGCAAGTCTCCGCGAGCATTATTACCGAGATTCTTTACATAGGGCCCCGGCTCGTGCTGGGTGCAGGATCGTTGGCGCGCGAAGCATACCGCTCATGGAGCTTTAATTTGTTAGAATGCGCCCAGATATTACAATTGCTGCTTTCAAGAGAAAATGCAGTGACTTACGAAGAGTTCAAGGTAATCCAGCGCGATACCGACTGGATAAAATTAAAAAACAATTTGGCTCGGCTTTCAGGGGTGGTTTTTTTGGAAAAAGGCTTGAGCATGACCGACGATTTGCGTCAGGAACTTTGTGATCTGTCATCAAGAAATTGAGATTGTTATGCGCTCTTTTGAATCGGTCATTGATACGAACCGCAACGCGGTTAAACTAGTTTTATGGAATTAACCGGATTAACTGACAAACAAAAGCAAGCCGTCGTGGATTTGCTCGTCTTGGGGATGTATGCCGACGGCAATCTGGATTTGATTGAGGATGAAAAGGCCAGGCGGGTTCTGGACTCAATCCAATTCTCATCCGATAGCGCGCGCCAGTATTTCCTCGATGCAAGCTTCGCCCGCGCCAGAAAGCACGGCGCTTCCGTAAAAACGACACGGACTTATATTTCGGAAATCAGCAAAAACTTTCCGACGCCGGAAGCGCGCCGCCTTGTTTATACCACGCTGGAGGATTCGCTCACCAGCGACCGCAAGATGGCCGAAAAGGAATGCGAACTTTTGCTCATCGTTTCCGAGGAATTCAAACTTTGACGGCTGAAAATCTTAAATCTTAAATTCGAGTGCGCCTCTTTGAAGCCATCGTTGACGCGAACCACCGGGCGATTGCCGGCGACGCGGACGCCGGCCTGCATCCGGCGGATTTCGCAGACGAACTGCCGGTCATCGCGCTGACATGCATTGACCCCCGGCTCAACGCGCTCTTTCCAAATGCGCTGGCATTGCCGGCAGAGGAGTTCATCTGGCTGCGCAACGCAGGCAATATCATCACCGCGCCATTGAGCAGCACCATGCGCTCTCTGGCCCTGGCCTGCGCAGTCAAGGGTGGCAGGGAAATCGCCGTCATCGGCCACACGGATTGTCAGGTTGCCCGGACGACCACGATGCTGTTGCTCGACAAACTCAAGGCGCTCGGCGTCGAGCGGAATTGTCTTCCCGACAACATCAACGATTTTTTCGGCATGTTCGGCAGCGAACGGCAGAACGTCATCAAGGCATGTGACATCATCCGGCACAGCCCGCTCATCGGCCCCAAAATGCCCGTTCACGGCCTGATGGTGGACACCGGAACCGGCAAGCTGGACTGGATTGTGAATGGTTATCAAACGCTGGAAACGGCAGTCAGTCTCCATGACGCGCAGACAAACCAAATCGGGCAAACCACGGGCAAGCTTGGTCATTTCGACATCGCCGAGATGAAATTTCCCGAAGGCAAAATCGGTGAGATGGCGATGAAAACTGCGAACCAGCCGGAACAGGAAGGAACACAGATTGGGGCCACGTCGACTGAATATGTGGTGAAGTCCCCTGAAGATGTTGCGAGTGTTTCCACACAAGTCACCGCGTATGCCGAAAAGCACTGGCCGCGAACGCCCGGTCAACCAACGTCAACGTCATTGCCACCCAGGATTCCTATCCCGCCGCCGATTCGTCCTCGCATCAACATGCGCCCTCCCGGTCGTTGACTGGAACTGTGGCGGTATTGTCTCCGTCACGTCGCAGATCCGCGACGGTAATCATCCATCCGCCACCATAAAAATTCCGCGGAATGTTTTGGCGTGGCCTTGTTCCGCAAAGACCAAAGCGCGTTGAAATCCTTTCCCAGCGACTTTAATTCGGCGATGCCGGTTCGGGCAAGGCTTTTAGCCTCTGAATATTTCCCCGCCGCTGCCGCCTGTTGCCACAACATGAACAGGCACGACTGCGCTGCCATCCGCGCCGCCAAATCCAGTTCCCGCGCGCTGTTTTTTGCATGGGGAAGGACGGCGTGCCGCTGTCCCAAATTCAATTTGGCCCGCTGCTTCTCAATCTCCTTCAACGTTGCTCGAATCTTAAGCGCCGGAATCCTTGCAAACCATTTCGGCCCATTGCGGCAAAATAATTCGCGCTCTTCCGGCTTCGGCGCGGCGATGACCGTTCCCAGTGGCGTTTCATTCGGCGCACTCACGCCAAGTCTTTGATGCGCAAACCCGAGCTTGATAGCCGTGGCGGCAATCTTGCCTGTCGAATCTTCAAATACATCGCGGCTTAAAACCGAAGCGAGCTTTGATTCGTCAAACCCGTTTGCATTCCAGGCGAGCGATGCGCCGGCAAGAAACATCGGCCAGCTTACCGCCAGCGGTTGCGGATGCCCGCCATCGCCCCAGTCGGTGATGAGATAACCAATCGCGCCGAATTTCTTTCCAGCCTTTGCAGCCGCGCGCAGATTGGCCAGCGCGTTGTCGTGCCTGCCAATCAACGTTTGCCAGGTTGAAGTTCCGGGACAGACGTAAAATGGAATTCCCGCCTTCGCGAATTGGGCTGCTTCCCTTCCGAACGGATGGTTGGCTTCGTAGCCCCAGTTCAATGCGATGATGTCCGTGGCAGCGGACGTAAGTCCGCTCTGACTAAATTGAGCCGAATTACGTCGGTCGCCACGGAGTTTTGCCAACCCGCGGATGAGCTTGGGATATTTTAAGACGATATCGCCCCAGAACATCATCCTTTTGCCACGCTTCGAAACTTCTCGATGAATTTTGTTTAGAAAGTTGAGATAGACACGACCCCTGCCACGTTTCTCGCAAAGTTTTTTGCTTTGGCCGCGGCCCAAATCCCAGGTCTCGTCGCAGCCCACGTTGAAGAGCTTGCTGGAAAAGTTCGGCAGCAATTCATCGTAGAGCTTGCTCAGAAAGGGCACGGTGCCGGGATGATTCGGTGCCAGCGTGGATGGTCGGCGGACAAATTCTTGTTTGCCAGTGGCGGCGTCGCCACCGTCTTCATAAGACTCAGCAACCTCGGCAAGTTTCTTCACTTTCGGATGTTCGAGTAAATAGCGCAGATGGCCGAAGGAATTCTGGTTCGGCACGAGGTCAATCCCAAGTTCGCGACAGCGTGCGCCAAGCTTGCGGATTTCCGCACCGTTCAGCGCGCCCCAGCTTTGCCAGACAGATTTGTAGTTCCGGTAGGCAAAGGTGTGCTCGGTGTAAAGTTGCAGCTCGTTGATCTTGAAATCGGCGAGATGCTCAGCGAGGTCAAGCAGCGTTTCCAGCCTTGGCACGCGCCCACGCGAGATGTCGAGCATTACCCCGCGACGTTGAAAATCCGGCCAGTCACGGATCCGCAGGCACGGCAGGCGGCGACCGTATTGGCGCAGCAGTTGCCGCAATGTCGCCGAGGCGGCGCGCAAGCCGCCGGTCTCGCGGAATGAAATCTCAACTCCTTTTCTTGAAATCTCCAGCGCGTAGCCTTCTGCATGACTCGGCGCTGACTTGGTGCAAACAACTTTGATTGCGCCCAGAGGTTTCCGCTTCGGCAGCGTGAACGTGCCGCGAAGAAGTTTCAGCGAACGAGGGCAGGGGAGAAGTGCGGGCGCTTTCACATCCGCAATTGCTTATTTTGCCGCAATCATGCCGCTTTGCCGCGCGTAATTGAACAGGCCGCCGGCGTCCACAACGGGACGCACATCGCCCAGCGGTTTGAAATGGATGACTTTGCCGGTCGCTTTGACCGTGACGGTGGCCGCATCGAGATCAACGGTCACGATATCGCCGTTTTTCAAAATATCGCAAAGGCGCTCGGTGATTTCGCACGGATAAAGCTCACCGGTGGCGACAGAGTTGCGGAAGAAAATGCGCGCGAAACTTTCGGCGAGGATTATCCGGCATTTTGCCGAGCCGAGTGCGATGGGCGCGTGCTCGCGCGAGCTGCCGCAGCCAAAATTCTTTCCGGCGACGACAATCGGAAATTCGCTGTCAAGCTCGCCTTCCTTGACGAAGCGGTTCGGGTAAAGCGATTTGGGCAGGCCGTCGAGCGCGTGGCTGCCAAGCTTCTCGTATTCTTCGGGAATCGTCGGCACGAGCGCGAGATGTTGCGCGGAGATGATCTGGTCGGTGTCGATGTTGTCGCGCACGACATAAACGGGGCCGGTAAATACAGATTGCATAACAGGCATAATGTGCCGTGTGCATGGAGAATTTTCAATCAGATTTCAATTGTCGGCTTTCCCGGCGGCGGGGCCGGTCGTTGCTCGTGCTTGCGCAAGGCGACGACGGCAATCACACAAGCCGTCCAGGTGGGCAAATCATCCAGTACGGGTAAGAGGTTGATGACGAACGTGGGCAACAGCAGCCAGTGGAAACCAATCAACCGGCTTGTCAGTATCATGGCAATCACATCAATGATTTGATCGGGAAAAGCCCAGCCGACCGGGCCAAGAAGTAATTGTAGGCCGTCGGCGAACACGGCCACGGCCAGCGCAAGGACGATGCGTGTCCACGTCAGTTTAGGCAAGCGGAGGACGGCGGCCAGTTTCTCGGGCAGTTTCATTTGCGACGACTATTGAATCCAATCGGCTTGCCCGAACCAAGCGAGTTTCTTAAATTGCAGTGTGCTCGACATCAAATTGATCCGTGAAAAACCCGACTTCGTGCGCGACCGTCTTGCCACGCGTGGGGCAGGGGACGAGAAATTGATTGATGGAATCATCAAGGCAGACGAACAAAGACGCATGTTTCTGGTTGAGGTTGAGTCGCTTAAGTCACAACGCAACCGGGTCTCGAAGGAAATCGGCGCGTTGATGGGGCAGAAGAAAACGGCGGAGGCTGAAGCGAAGAAGGCCGAGACGCGCGAACTTGGCGACAAAATCGCCGCGCTGGACAAACAGACGGCGGAAAGCGAAACGACGCGCGACAGGTTGATGCTGCAACTGCCCAATCTGCCGCACGAATCGGTTCCCGAAGGCAAAACCGCTGAAGACAATCCCGAAATCCGTATTCACGGCGAGAAGGCGACGTTCGCCTTCAAGGCAAAGTCGCACGTCGAGCTTTGCGAATCGCTCAAGCTGGTGGATTTCGCGCGAGGTGCAAAACTTTCCGGCAGCGGATTTTTGCTCTACACAAATTGGGGAGCGCGTCTGGAGCGGGCTTTGATTCAATTTCTTCTCGATTTGCATATCGCGCAGCACGGCTACATCGAGGTGTCGCCGCCGTTCATGGTCGGGCCGCAATGTCTGGAAGGCGTCGGGCAGTTCCCGAAATTCAAGGACCAGTATTACGGCGTGGCCGAGGGTGATGACAGGGACAAGCTCGGCAAACTTTACCTGGTTCCGACCGCCGAAACGCCAGTGGCAAATATTCATCGGGAGGAAATATTGGCCGAGAAGCAACTGCCAATCCGTTACTGCGCCTACACACCGTGTTTTCGTGGCGAGGCCGGCGCGGCGGGGGTCGGCACTCGCGGCATGATTCGAGTCCACCAGTTCGATAAGGTCGAGCTGATCAAGATCGTAAAGCCGGAAAACGGCTATGACGAGCTGGAGAAGATGGTGGTGAACGCGGAAAATGTGTTGCAGCAGCTCGGTCTCCATTATCGCGTCATCATGCTTTGCACAGGCGACATGGGATTCGGCAGCGCGAAGACTTACGACATCGAAGTCTGGGCGCCGGGGCAGGGGAGTTATCTCGAAGTTTCGAGCTGCTCGAACTGCGAGGATTTCCAGGCGCGCCGGATGAACCTGCGTTACAAAACAGAAACCGGTGAAAAAAAGTTTCCCCACATTCTCAACGGCAGCGGCACGGCGCTGGCACGGTTGTTCGTGGCGTTGATTGAAACGCACCAGCAGGCCGACGGCAGCGTGAAAATCCCCGCACCGCTACAACCGTATTTGAAGACGGAGAGAATCACAGCGTAGTGCGCGACGACTTGCTGATGAAAATCCTGTTGGCCAGCAGTGAAGTTCATCCGTTCTCCAAGACCGGCGGGCTGGCGGATATGGTGGGCGCGCTGGGCAAGGCGCTGGCGCGCGCTGGGCACCAGGTGCGGATCGTCACGCCGTTGTATCGTGGCATTCCCGAAAAGTTTCCAAAAATCAAACGCGAAGACTGGCAATTTGATTTGCCCCTCGGCACGCGGCACATCCAAGCGGAACTGTTTTCGCTCAAAGTTGAAAAGGGGTTGACGGTGTATTTCATCAGGCAGCCGGAGTTTTATTCCCGCGCCGGAATATATCACGAAGATGACATAAGCTACCCCGACAACGCCGAACGTTTCATTTTTTTCTCTAAATGTGTCGCGCATCTCGCCCGATATCAGCCGTGGCGGCCGGAAATCGTGCATGTCAACGACTGGCAGACCAGTTTGGTGCCGGCGTTGATGTTGCATCAACATCGCGCAGAGGGGTGGGGGAACACGCCGCCGGTGTGTCTCACTATCCATAATCTGGCTTATCAGGGCGTTTTCCCGGCGGGCGCGTTCGCGCTGACTAACCTGCCGCAGGAATTCTTCAGCATGGATGGAGCTGAATATTATGGCCAATTGAACTGTCTCAAGGCAGGAATTGTCTTTGCCGATGTGATCACCACCGTCAGCCCGCGTTATGCCCGTGAAATCACGACCGAGGAATTGGGGTGCGGTTTGGACGACCGCTTGCGTCTCCGGCAAGACCGGCTTTTCGGCATTCTCAATGGTGTGGACTGCGAAGAGTGGAATCCGTCGGATGATAGATTTCTTTTGGAGCCTTATTCAGCAACACGGCTTGCTGGGAAGGCTAAAAACAAAATTGTCCTGCAGAAAGAACTGGGACTGCCAATCTCACCCGATGTGCCGCTGTTCGGGACGATTTCGCGACTGGCTCAACAAAAAGGCGTGGACATCCAACTCGGTGCTTTGCAGGAAATGTTGAGTACAAAGATGCAGTTCATCCTGCTTGGCAGCGGATCGGCCGCTTACGAGCGTGGCTACCACGAGCTGGCTCGGCGATTTCCCGACAAGGTGGCAGTGCGTGTCGGTTACAACGAGGCATTGGCGCATCGAATCGAGGCAGGATGCGATTTTTATCTGATGCCGTCACGGTTCGAGCCAAGCGGCTTGAACCAGATGTATAGTCTGCGTTACGGAACAATTCCCGTCGTACGCGCCACCGGAGGCTTGGATGACAGCGTGATAGATTTAACTGAAAACTCAAAGCGCGCGAATGGGATCAAATTCCGTGAATTTTCGGCGCGAGCCTTGGCCAAGTCGATTCGCAAGGCGCTGGCGCTGTATGAACATCCCATCTTGCTCCGGCGTTTCCGTCAAACAGCGATGAAAGCGGATCTTTCCTGGGACAGAACCGTTGGCGAATATGTGAAAGTCTATGAAGGATCAACCGATTCCAAACCCGCACAAGGTTTTAAACCCGTTCAACACATTCATTGAATAAGTTGCAGTGTGTTCCAATATATTGAATATAACAAACATTGTGCATCTATAATTATTAAGGCAACGGGAAACATAAAATTCTAAATGCCGTTGAATTTTTTAACGATTTTACGAACAAGCATTCGCGGCATCAACCGGACCAGCAAAACCAGCAGGCGATTTATCCAACCGGAAACGTTCACCGTGCAACCAACCCGAAAGGCTCTGTGGCCTATGACTGCCACCTCTTTGGCTGTCATGTCGGCGATCCGCACCAGTTGTGCGTCGTTGGCGTGCGCTACGTTGAAAAAGTTTGTTTTTGTCGGGCCGGGGCAAAGTGCCATGACCTTGACACGCGTGCCGGCCAGCTCTTCAGCCAACGCCTCACTGAATGAAAGGACAAATGCCTTGCTCGCGTAATAAACCGCCATGCCAGGGCCGGGAACAAAACCGGCCACCGATGCAACGTTGAGTACGCCGCCAAGTCGTCTTTCCAACATGCCGGGCAGAAACAGTCCGGTCAACTCCGTCAAGGCGGCGATATTGACCTGAATCATTTCAAGTTGACGTTGGAGCGGCAATTTCGGGAAAAGTCCATGCGCGCCAAATCCGGCGTTGTTTACCAAAACATCTACAACAATGCCGCTGCTCTTCAATTCGGAAAAGATTTTTCCCGGCGTTTCAGGCAGGGACAGATCGGCGGTCAAGACGATTGCTTCGACTTTGAAATCCCGGCGCAATTCTCCCGCCAGTATTTCCATTGCTGCCGTGTTGCGTGCGACCAAAACTAGCCGCGAGCCGTCGGCGGCGAAACATCGCGCCAGTTCCAAGCCGATTCCCGACGACGCTCCGGTGATCAAAACTGTTTCCGGGTTCACCGCGCTCATTGTGCGGTGATGGAATGTCCCACGCCGAACCGTTTGGTGATGGGCCAGTAAACGAAGAATGATTTCCCGATGACGTAATTTGCCGAAAGCGGTCCCCACGAACGTGAATCCAGGCTGTTGCAGGTGTTGTCGCCCATCACCATGTAGGAATCGGCCGAATTGGTGAAAATTGTCGCGTCATCCGGAAACAGCGGCGCTATGCCGGGATACAAATTGTAGGTTTGCGCGACGTCGCCATTGACGTGGCCGGAATACTCGCTTTCATGAGGCGGCTTGTTCGGATCAAAACCATAGACATTTTCAAAATGCGGCGTCGAGGCATCGAGCCGTTGGCCGTCAATAACCAGGTGCCGGTCATTGCCGATTTGCACCTTTTCATTGGGCAGCACGGTCAGCCGCTTGATATAAAATTCATCCGCAGGGATGTTGAAACGGTCGCGCGCCTCCTTGGGAATGCCGGCAGTTTCAAAAACAATGATTTCGCCGCGCGTGGGCTTTCTAAAATTGTAAGTGAGCCTGTCCACGAACAAATGGTCGCCCGCGTTGACCTGCAATTTCACCACGTCATCGCCCTTGTGATACAAATGCCCCGGAACCAGGCCAGCGCGGCGGACAAGGTCCTGCTCGCCATAATCAGGCGGGAACCACATCGTATGCTCCACACCGGCAATCCAAAACGATTGCTTGATGTTAAAAATCAAAAATTTCCGCATCGGACTGATCTGGTCTATGGCGCCATCGGCTAGCGCAACAACATGAACGTAGGAAGTGCCATGAATCCAGTCCATCACCCGCGCCCAGCCGGTCGGGATGGTCATGTCCTTCTGCAGCTTCAACTGCTGGTCCATGTCAGCCTTGCCATTCATACCCGCGCGAATCTCGGCAAGCGCATTCCCGAAATCCGGCATGGACGTCACCCCGTAAAGCGTCGGCTGCATTGAGCCGGTGGGAATCTTGAACGGTTGCAGGAAAAATGTCCGGATGCCCATCGCCACCGCCAGCGCCACCAGCAGCACCTCCACATTCTCGCGCGCAGCGGCATGACGATGGGGCCGGAGCCATTTGCCGGCCACCTGCTCCAGCAAGTCCATCTCCTTCCGCAACTCCTTTTTGTTCACGCCATCATTGATGGCGCTTTGCAATTCCAGCAACGCCCCCTGTACAAGCTGCATGGCCACAGGTGTCAGCAAATCCCGCTGCGCGTTGAGTAACCGCAGGACGTGATTGCGCAAGGCGCATGCGTCCCGATGCGTTTTGGAAAATAGCCAGCGAATCATGTCAATTTCGAGTATCGAATTTAGAACGCCGAATTAAAGACAATTATTTCAGGGTAAAGTTCATTTGTAATGCGAAATTCGATTTTCACAATTCTTAAGCTTTCAAGACCTCGATGAACGCTTCCTGCGGGATGTTGACGTTGCCGATGGATTTCATGCGCTTTTTGCCTTCCTTCTGCTTCTCCAGCAACTTGCGTTTGCGCGAGACGTCGCCGCCGTAACATTTCGCGGTCACGTCCTTGCGGAAGGCGCTCACTGTCTCCGATGCGACAATTTTCCCGCCGATGGCCGCCTGTATCTTCACCACGAACTGCTGGCGGGGGATGACTTCCTTGAGCTTCTCCGCCAGCGTCCGTCCCCTGCCCTCTGCCTTGGTGCGGTGGACGATGCAGGAAAAGGCGTCCATCGGCTCGCCGTTCACCAGCATGTCGAGTTTCACCATGTCGCTGGCCTGGTAATCCGCCGGTTCGTAATCCATCGAGCCGAATCCGCGCGTGAGGCTTTTGATGCGGTCGTGAAAATCAATCAGGATCTCGTTTAGCGGAATCAGGCCGGTCAGCATCACGCGCTTTGAGTCGAGCGTTTCGGTATGGTCAACCGCGCCGCGCTTTTCGGAAATCAACGCCATCATGTCGCCGATGTTTTCATTCGGGCAGATGACGAAGGCCTTCACCATCGGCTCCTCGATTTTTTCGATGAAGGTCACGTCGGGCATGAACGCCGGGTTGTCCACCTGTTTGCGCGTGCCGTCCGAGAGAAGGATTTTGTAAACCACGCTCGGATAAGTCGCGATGATGTCCATGTCATATTCGCGGCGCAGCCGTTCCTGCACGATTTCCAGGTGCAACAAGCCGAGAAAGCCGCACCGGAAACCGAAGCCGAGCGCGACGGATGTTTCAGAGGAATAGACAAAGGCCGAATCGTTCAGCTTCAATTTCCCCATCGAGGATTTCAACTGCTCGTAGTCCGCCGTGTTGATGGGGTAAATCCCGCTGAAGACCATCGGGTGAATCTCCTTGAAACCCGGCAGCACGCCTGAAGGATTACGCGCGTCCGTGATGGTGTCGCCCATTTTAACTTCCGCCGCGCTCTTGATGTTCGCGGTGAAATAACCCGTTTCGCCCACCTCCAGCTTTTCGCGCACATAAGGCTTGGGATTGAAACTGCCAACCTCCTTCACCTCGACGGTTTTGCCGGAATGCAACAGTTTGACCATCTGGCCGGCCTTCAACTCGCCGTTGAACACGCGCACGTGTGTCACAACGCCCTTATAAGTGTCAAAAAATGAATCGAACCCCAGCGCCTGCAAACTCGGTGCGCCCGTCGGCTTCGGCGCTGGCACGCGAGCGATGATCGCTTCAAGAATCTCCTCGATGCCGATGCCCTGCTTGGCGCTGCATGGAATGGCCCATTCACTGGGAATCGCCAGCACATCCTCCAACTGCCGTTTCGCCTGCGGCACGTCCGCGTGGCCAAGATCAATCTTGTTGATGACCGGGATGATGGTGAGATTCAGTTTCGCCGCGAGATGATAATTCGCCACCGTCTGCGCCTCGACGCCCTGCGCCGCGTCAATGACGAGCAACGCGCCTTCGCACGCGCTCAAGCTGCGCGAAACTTCGTAGGCGAAATCCACATGGCCAGGTGTATCAATCAGGTTCAGTTCGTAGGTCTCGCCATTCTTCGCCTTGTAAAGCATCGTGACCGGATGCGCCTTGATGGTGATGCCACGTTCGCGCTCCAGATCCATCGCGTCGAGCAACTGGTCCGACATGTCACGCGTGGCGATGGTGCCGGTCATGTGCAAAAGCCGGTCGGAAAGCGTCGTCTTGCCGTGGTCAATGTGGGCAATGATGCTGAAATTTCTTATGTGTGCCGCGTCCATCCGTGTTTCCTAAATCGTAATCTTAAATCCGAGCGAAACAGGATAATGGTAAAACGAGTGAAGAAAAGGAAATTTGGTGGTGTCCTGTTTGGTTGTAGGGCACGACGTAAGGAGTGCTTCTCCAAACGACTCGTTACCTCGTCGCTAACGCAGATTGCGCTGATATCAATCGCGAAATCCGTGTCAAAGGTCTTTGCCCCCTGGTCGTTTTTTTGATTGATGAATATTCGCTGGGGGCGTAGAAATAGGCCCATGAAACATTTCCCCTCCATCGTTCTGGCCTGCGCCCTGACGTTTCCCGTCCTGGCACAGGATGCAAACACCAATACAGCCACGGCCGACATTCAAGCGGCGGGCCAGTCGTTTCAAGCCTCCACAGCTACGTTGACCGCGCCGCTGGCTTTGACCAACGATTACATCTACCTGACGACGGCCCAGGCGGAATTGCCGGACGGCGGCAAGGCGGTTTTCAATTTTTCCGTCACGAACGCCGGGGATTATCAAATCCAGACGATGGTGTGCGCGCCAGACGAAAGCTCGAACTCATTTTTTGTGAACATTGACGCCTCGCCGGTAGATCCGGACATGATTTGGGACATTCCGGTAACGGCCGGATTTGAGACGCGGGTCATCAACTGGCGCGGCAACGGGGATTCCAGTACCGACCAATTTACCCCAAAGAGTTTCAAGCTGGAGGCAGGAGCGCACACACTCATCATCATCGGCCGTGAGCCGGGCACACTGTTGAAGTCGCTGACGATATTTCCTGCCCCGCCGGAAAAGCCCGCCACTCCATAAATCGTGGCGTGTTCCGGCCAGTCAAGAAACTGCTTTCCGGGGCTTCTCCTCAATAAGCCACCGGTATGCCGTAGCTATCCGTGCGAAAGTTGAATGTGAAGAGCTGGATGCCCTTGTTCTCGTCGTGAATCCATCCTGATATCCTGAAAGTATTCTGCGGATCCAGATTGAGCCCGGAAGGAAGCGCATAAACCCGTTCGTACGCGGAACCATCTGGAAAGGATAACGGCAGATTGAGCGTCAAATGGCGCGATTCCGGCGGCTTGATGTTGACCTGACGTGTCTGCGCAGACGGATAACGCGGGGATTTCTCGATTGTGACTTCGACGGGTGTTTCGGAATCAAGATGGGCAAAGTCCGGCGTCCAAATCCGGAGGAAAAGCCCGGTCTCCGGCAGGGGATTGCTCGCACCGTCGTCGAGTGGCGTCCGTTTGATGGGCGTCAGCGCCTGCGCTGACTGGGAGAACCATTCGGCGCCGTTTTCCTGCGCGCGATAATTGCGGAGTCCTTTGAAGCCGCCAAAGAGTGAGGCGATGCGGCTGCTCGAAGTGTCTTTTGTGGGCGTAAAATTGCTGAGCAATATTCCGTCCGAGTTGACGTCGTCGAGCGCGCCGTGAGTGCCGCCGGTTGTCACAAGCCCGCTGGCTGTTTTCGTCAACCATCCAGCATGGACGTAACCATTTTTTAAGCTGATGATAATAGTGGCGGGATTGAGCACGGTCCGTGTGTGGGCGCGGACAATCCTCTCCAACGCGAGCGGATAGCGATGAGACAGCGTTTCAGCCATCCAATCATCGGCCGTGGCAAAGCCATCGGCGTCGAGCAGCCCTTTCCGAGAAAGCGATTCGATAACCGGGCGGTAGTTGATCGGGTCGCCCTTCTCTGTCGTATATCGAAAGGAGTTGTTTGCAGGATTCCAATCAATGAGCGCCCTCTCGCCATTCGAATTCATGACGATGAAGCGATTGGCCTGTCCCGGGAGGCGCGCCGTCAAGATGTCCACTCCTTCCAGATGCGTCAGTAGCGTCAGGAGTCTTTGCGTTTCAGCCGGGGAATTATGGATTTCCACCCAGGACTCGATCCCGACGGTGGGAAGAACAACATCCTTCGGATCCTGGATGAATTCCGCAAGCCGGTATCCGGCCTTTTCCAGAAAGTTCAGGACTTCAACTCGCTTGCCGGCGCCGGCGTGGTTGTTTCCGTGATCGGAAATGATCAGGATTTCAAGGTCGCGACCTTCAAGCGCCATGTAACGGGCGCGCAGTTCCTGAATCTTTCCATCGAGCGCGCAAAGCATTTTAAAAATATCGCCAGACATGTGCTGGGCATCGTCCGTTGAACGCATCATGGCATAATAGTTATCGCCCCCGTTCGTGGCGTTGAGAAAGTTTTCAACCATCTGATTCGCTTCATATTTGAACGCCCGAAGCGTGTGGATGTAACCCATCGCCCGACGAAAACCGCTCTCTATCTGCCAATCCATCTGCTTCTCATATTCCAGCGTGGTGCTGACGCCGCTCTGAAAAATCTCCGAATCCGCGGCGTCGCTGAAATATGTGCGCTGATAGCCGGGCAGCGGGCGATCTCCGAGAATCTCAGTCCACGCGACGTCGCTGACCGATGGAAACGTGGAAATATTGCGGCTGACGGGAAAGTATCCTTGATGGAAAGCTTGAAGGTGCGTTTCCCGGCCGTCGCTATTCTTGTCTGTTACCCCTTCCTGCAATGCTCTCATGTCGCGATATGAAACCCCGTCCAGCAGCAGGACCAGTCGTTTGGGAAGCGCGGCAAAACTCGTGGAAGGAAATGCCTGGACGGCCAGCAGGAGAAGAAAGACAGACCGGCTGACAATCCTCCGCACGCGATTTAAACCATAACGGCTCCGGACAAAAACCATGCGTTCAATCAATACCTGAAGACTTCAGCGCCAGCAACGATTGCTTGATAAAAAGCCGGGCGACTTTCACGGAACAGCAGTTGAAACAAGCCTTGCCCGCTCAAGCCAGGACGGCCTTGTGCTGTTTCAGGTATTTCTCAATGGTTTTGATGCCATTGCAGGAATTGGAGACGCGGACGGCATTGGGCTTGCCGAGCTTGTAATGGACGAGCAGCTTGCCGACCGCCTGCACACAGAGATGAGCATCCGCCATGCGCCAGAGCTGGCCGGCTTCCAATGGTTGATTAACGTGGCGAACCGGCTTGGTTTTTATCATGGTTCATCCTGCGCTTTAACCTTCCATTAAACCAGATAAATCGCAATGTGTTTTGAAAGAAGAAAACCTGACTGAATGGGGATGGTTGTTCCAACTCACGCAAAGTCGCAGACTCATTTCCGAGTCAGGACGGCCTTGTTCTTTTTCAGATATTTCTGGATGGTCTCGATACTGTTGACGAGGTTGGGCATCCGGATGGCATTCGGCTTGGCGAGTTTGTAATGCACCAGCAATTTGCCGACCGATTCCACCTTCAGATTCAATTCGGCCATACGCCAGACTTGGCCGTCTGCCAGCGGTTTCATGCTGGCGCGGCGAACAGGTTTGGCTTTTGTCTTGTCTGTCCTCATGCCTCATTCTGCGGGGAAACGCCCGATTAAACCAGTGAAATCGCAAAAACTTGCGGAGGGTGTAAATCCGCCCCGAAAACCGGGTTATGCTTTCATTTCTTGAAGATGGCATTTGCGCGATAAGTCACGGGAACCTGCCAGTCGGCGTAATTCGGTTCGAGCGCTTTCATGGCGCTGACTATCTGCTGGCGAAAAGTCGTTTCAATCAAGCTCCCCTGCCCCGGCCAGACTTTAAAATGCACACGGACGAAATCCCATCCGCCGTCCTGCGATGGCTCCACTTTCTCGATGAACGGCTCACTTAAAACAATCGCACCGAATTGGGCCCACATTCCCTTTGCGGCACCCTCGACAATGCGGATGGCCTTTTGTCCATCCACACACTTGGGAACCTGAACATAGGCGTAGGCATCCATGCCTCCCTGCGGAAAGCGGCTGACGTTGGCGATGGTGCGGTTGGGAATGAAAACTTCCTGATGGTAGAAGTTGATGAGCTTCGTGAACCGCAGGCCGATCTCCTCCACACGCCCTGACACAGTGGTGGCGCCGGTGATTTCCACGAGGTCGCCCACGTCCATGGCATTCCAGAATATCAAAGTCAGGCCACCCACGACGTCCTGAACCAGACCTTGTGAACCGAAGCTGATGGCCAAGCCGAGGACGGAAGCGCTCGCCAGATAAGCCGTCAGGTTGACGCCGAATTCCTGCAGGAAACATCCCATTGCGATGAAATAGATGCAAAAGGTCACACTGCTGACGACGAGGCGGGTAACGGTGATGAATTTCGGCTTTTGCGTCATGAAGCCGAGTGGGTTTTTCTGCTCGTGACTCTTGTAAATGAGCCATTCACTGATATGCCGGATAACTTTGACCAGCAAGTGCGCACTGATGGCCAGTCCGATAATGAGGAGAAGCCGCGTTTCTAGGGATGAACCATGACCAGAGAAATGCCCGTAAAGACGGGTCATTACGGTCGGCGAATCTGGCGGCAGGTTTGTTGTCATTTTAACAATTGCTCTTGTCCAAGCCGGCAATTTCCATCGTTTCCACCCGTCAGTCCAGTATCAATCTCCAGAGCCCGAACTGGAAAACGAGCGGGATGGTTACGGGTCAGGACGAGGTATCGCGATAGGCCAATTTCACAATCCAGTCGGCTAGGAAGAAGCACAGTACGCCGACAATGAATTCCGGAATACCAAACACGAAATAGCTCAAGGTGGAGGCGGAGCCGGAATTGCTGTCCTGACCGCCCGATTGCAGGAGGTTTTCGAAAAAGTTGTCGAAGCCGCCCAAAAAGTCATACAGGGCGTAGAGGATTACAAAAAATCCGATGGATCGGACGACGACGCCAAAGAGTTCAGATGCTTTCATGCCGCTGAAATAGAAACGATATTTCCCTCCAACGCAACCGCCAATCAGGCAACAAGGCCTGTCTTGTCATCAACCAATGCGCCAAACAATGCGGGCCTTGTTCAGGTCGTAGGGCGAAATCTGCATCTTCACGCGGTCGCCGATCGTGAGACGCACGAACCGTTTGCGCATTTTGCCGGAAATGGTTGCCAGCACCTGATGCTTGTTGTCCAGCTCGACACGGAACATTGTCCCGGCCAGAACCGTCAGTATGCGCCCTTCTACTTCGATGTGTTCTTCCATGAATCAGGAAAATCCGCTCAAAGAAATGCCGCCATGGCGAGCGGAAAATCTCAATGCAAAAGCAGCACGGGGCGGCGCCCGTTTGAGCGTCGCCCCGGCGCGATTGGTTTCAAAAATCAGTAACGGTCCCGGCCACCGCCACCGCCACCACCGCTACCGCCGCCGCCGCGAAAATCACGGCGCGGGCCACGGTCGCCGCGAGGGCGCTCTTCCTTGGGGCGTGCGATGTTGACCGTCAACTGCCGCTCACCCATCGTAGCGCCGTTCATGGCGGCAATCGCCTTTTGCGCCTCTTCGGGTGTGGACATGGTGACGAAGGCGAAGCCGCGTGAACGTCCACTCATGCGATCCATCATCAGGTTGGCCTCGACGACCGTGCCGTGGGCTGCAAATGCTTCCTGCAGGTCATTTTCCGTGGTGTTGAAGGAAAGGTTCCCAACAAACAATTTATTACTCATTTAACGATTCGCTGCTCAATTAACTGTTTTCGGACTGTTCCCGACTGCCGGGTTTCAAATCATCACTGAACCATTGTTCACTTGAAGATCCACCATGTTCTGAAATGACTAGTTATCTTACAGACGCGGGAATGATAACCATTCCCCCGTTTATTGCAAGCAAAATTTTCAATATCCACCCGCAAAACCGCATGAAACCCTTGATAATACTCCTACCGGCAAAGAAAAAGAGGCCGGACACTACTCCGGCCTCTCAACGAGAACTAGGCGCTAACGGCTAGAACACCTTTATTGGATGCGGCGTGCAGACAAACGCCTTACAACACACACGGAAAACTGCTTTTGCACCTCAACAACGGAGATATTTTAGCACAGCCTGGGTTTTTGGCATGTCACCACTTATGGTTACATTGAATCAATTACATAAGTTATTATACATCAACACTTTATAAATAAATAGAGCGTATATAACAGATAAAAACTTAACCAAGCACGGGTGCTAGGCACGAATTTAACGAATTATTTTAAACCGGATTGAACCACCAAGATACAATGACTACAGGACTACTGTCCACGGACTTTTTAGCCGCAAAAGGTCACAAAGAACGCATACTTTACCATTTTCTTTACCAGACAGAGGGTGAATCGTCGTAAGTGGTTGATAGAGCACTCAAAACTTGACCGTTTCTTGACCGAAATGGGCCTTAATTTCACATGGTCAAGTTTTGAGAAGCTGGGAACCGATCATAAAACAGGGCATTTTCCGATCTGCAAACGCTTGCAACCACCCGCCTTCATCTGATTTCGGCGGGCAGGCAGGTGGACACGGATTTCATAACCACAAGGACTCTTACCTCACCCCAACCCTCTCCCAAGCTCAAACCCTCACCCCCCTTCGGCCACACTCCCATCCGATGGGCGAGGGACAGGGAGCGGAGAGGCGGAAAACAGTCCAACGGCGGGTGGATATGGTTTTTAACCACGAACCCATTTTAGCAAGCAACGGTGATTATTGGCTGAATGCCCAATTATCTTATGTCAAAGAACGGAGACATCATACCCAGGCTGGCTGTCAGTGCAAGTATATTTTGTAAGATGTTATTATGATTGAATACCGGCCATTTCAAAATAAAAGTTGAAAAGCAATTTTTACCACGGATGGACACGATGGAAGACGCGAATTGTTTATGAGCCTCGTTACCTTGGCTGCTACAAAACACAAAAAACTAAAGCTGAAAGAGACCCCTCTTCCCTCCCTCGGAGGGAGCGGAGAGGGAGAATCAACAAATCTCGGTCAGCGGCGGAGGAATTTTGCCACTGCCTCCGTCCGCGTCCGGACCTGTAATTTCTCGTAAATGCGGCGGATGTAGGTGTGGACGGTTTCGTAGCTGATGCCAAGCTTCTCGGCAATTTCCTTGTAAATAAGTCCCTGGCTCAAGAGGTCGAGCACCTGTTGTTCGCGCTCGGACAGGGTTTCGGTGGACAGCGCGGCTTTTTGAAACGATTGGACAACTTTGCGTGCGATGTGCATGGTCATCGGTGAGCCGCCGCGTTTGACCTCGTGGATGGCTTCAATCAGCTCCTTGGTGGAGGTGCGCTTGAGCATGTAGCCGTTCGCACCCGCAGCCAGGGCCTTGAAGATATTTTCCGTGTCCTCATAGACCGTGAGCATCATCACCTGTGTCTGCGGCAGGAGCGGTTTCAACTGCCGGACGCATTCGACGCCGTTCATGCCGGGCAGGTTGATGTCCATGAGCACCACTTCGGGTTTGACGTTGGGCAAATCCTTGAGGGCGTCCTCGGCGCTGCCGTATTGGCTCACACAGCGGAAGCCATCGGCACGGTTCAGCACGCGGGCGAGCGTGCCGCGCAGCTTTTCATTGTCCTCAACGATGGAAACGGTAATGGGCATGGTTCAAATGGGATTGGTGGATTGGTGGATAAATGGCAGTCAATACTCCATTCATCCGGCTGGCCATCAGTCCAAGTGTCGGTTTATTCGTGTTCATTCCTGGTTTAAGCAATTGGCACGGTCAGGCGGACGATTGTCCCGCCATTCGCGCCGCTTGAGATGGAAAATTCGCCATGGATGTCATCCATCCGTTTTTTCATATTGCGGAGGCCGTTTCGATATTGTGGCGCGGCCGGGTCTTTCATTCCACGGCCATTGTCTTCGACTTCCAGAATGAAATGTTCCGGCTCCAGACGCAATCGAATCCGGGACTCGGTCGCCTGGGCATGCTTGACGACATTGTGGACGGCCTCCTTGAACGCCAGGAAGACGTTATGGCGGACTTCAGGCGGAATCGGAACCGCCGGCAATTGGGCCGGCAAATCCGCACGGCAGCGCAATCCGGCAAGCGCGAGATATTCCTGCGCGTATTTGCCTGCATAGTTGATGAGGCCGTCGAGCGTGTCGTTGGCGGGGTTGACTGCCCAGACGATTTCGTCGAGGGAACGGGTCGTCTCGCGGGCGGTTTGGGAAATCTGCTGCGCGTGCAATTCGACTTCCGCCGGCGCGTCCTTGTCGGCCTCGGCCATTTCGCCCAGCAGGGCGACTTGGGTGAGATTCGCACCGAGTTGGTCATGAAGGTCACGGGCGATACGGGCGCGTTCTTTTTCCAGAGCCTCGCGTTGCTGGAAGGTCTGCAACTGTCGTTGCAGTTTCTGGATGGAAAGATAGCGCACCACGGCGGCAACGATTCCCAGCAGGCACAAAATCGCCGATACCCGGAACCAGCCGGTCTGCCAGAATTGCGGCTGGACGGTGATGGACAGAACCGCCGCGTCGGGGCCGCTCCAGATATTGTCCTCGTTGCAGGCTTCCACATGGAAACGATAATGGCCTGGCGGCAGTTTCGGATAGCGCGCGACGCGCTCATCGCTAGCTTCGGACCATGAAGTTTCGTGACCTTCCAGCCAGCATTTAAACCGGACCAGCTCGGGCGCGGAAAAATCAAGGGCGGTGAAATGAATCTCCAGTTCCTCGCCGCCGGGCGGGATGGTGACGGATGGCTGCCAGGCTGAATCCAGCCGGTTGGTGTTTTGTTCGCGGCCATCCACGAGCGCAGATTCAATCATCACCGTAGGCGGCTGGAGATGAGGTTTGAGATCCGTCGGATTCACGGACGCGAGTCCTTTGATAGTGGGAAACCACAATTTGCCATCGGGAGTGCGGCAGGTGGCGGGTTGCGAGCCAGCAGAACATTCGCGTGTCGGCAGTCCGTCGGCTGTGCCGTAAGTCCGGCAGGAAATGACATTGGTCATGCCGTCGCCGAATTCGTTCAGTGAATTCTTTGGAACGCGCATCAAGCCGGCGTTAGAGCCAATCCACAAATAACCCGTGTCGTCCCCGGTGATGTAACTGATACTGTCGCTGGCGAGGCCGTCCTTTGTGGAATAGCGCGCCCATTTTCCATCACGCAGCCGGGCCAATCCGTGGCCGCTGGTGCCGATCCAAAGGACGCCATCCTTGTCCGCGTAAAGGCAGGAAATGTCATCGCCGGGCAACTCATTTTGGCCCTGGCGGTAAGCGGTGAATTTTCCGCCCTTGAAAAGGTTCAAGCCACGGCTTTCCGTGCCGACCCAAAGATTGCCCCCGGTGTCTTGTGCGATGGCGCGGACGGTATTTTCCGAAAGACCGTCCTGCGTTGTGAACAGCTTCCAGTTTTGTCCGTCGAAATTCGCCAGGCCATTTTTTGTTCCGGCCCATATCTGTCCATCCCGGCTTTCAAACAGCGCGAACATTTCCGGCCCAAGAATTTCCGCGCCCGAAGCAGGAACAAAATGATTGGTTTGAAACAGAAACAGTCCGTCATCCCGCGTCCCGACCCAAATCCGCTGTTGACGATCCAGCAGCGTTGTCCAAACGTCTTGATGTTGTCCCGGATAAAAATTCTCCACGGAATTAGTTGTCCAATACGACACGCCAAGCGCCCCAAAAGCCACCCACAAACCACCAGACGCATCCTCGGACAATGATTGTGCCGCCCATGGATGCAATTCAGACGGGGTATCAAAGGCTTTTCTTTTAATCCGATCCAGTCCGTTGCCGTCCGTTCCCACCCAAAGGTTGTCATTGCGATCCATGCACAAGGAAAGGACATAGACGGACGACAATCCCTGATTCGTGGAGATATTCTGGCATTTCCCATTCGCGTCGTACCAGAAAACGCCCGCGCCGAGAGTGCCGACGATCAAATTGCCATCCTTATCTTCACACGCAGCCGTCACTACCGTCTGGCCCCACGGAGACGGCCCGTAATTCTTTTCCGGCTGGTTGTCCTGCCATTTTTGAACCGTCCCATTCATTATCTGCCAAAAGCCGGAATTGCCGGGGACCTGTATTTTTGCGGCGCGAAACAACAATTGCGCTGACAATACTGTCGAATGAAAATCCATCCTGCCGTCGTGATAACGAAATGAATGCCCGTCCACCGTGTAAAACCACACATTCGTCGCCGCATCCTCATAGGCATAAACCACCTTCCCAACACCGGCGCCGCCTTCGTTTTCAAAATTCCAGATTTGTCCATCCTTGATGACAAGCAAACCGGACGATTCCGTTCCGACCCAGAGATTCGTCTGGTTGTCCTCGAACAGATAGACAATGCGGTCGCTGGTCAGGCCGGGAGTGTTATTCTCGTTGAAAACGGTGAATTTAATCCCGTCAAAGCGCACCAGCCCGTGGAGCGTTCCGAGCCAGAGACAGCCATCGTGCGTCTGGACGACGGAGATGACTTCGCTATCCGGCAGGCCGCTTTCGGCACTCCAAGAATCCACGATGAACGGCGCGGCGGATTCTGTCACCGGTCCGGCGACTGCCGAAAGCGCCAGGGAAAAGACGCAAAGCGGCAGCCCTGCGAATCGAAACGCCCGTGATTTTTTCGGCATATTTTTTGGACAACGCAACCGGATAAAAGCTGTTCGCGGGAGAATACAATCCCGGCGGCAAAGAGGAAAAATTATTTTTCAAAAATCGCTTGTCAGTCTAGCGCGGCGGGTTAAGTTTTGTCTGCCCAACGAGAACTGGGCGCCTCGGCGGGTGATGGCGATCTAAATCGTGTGTGATTGCCGCATCCGCCGAATTTTTTTGCGGGTTCTGCTTGGCAAGCGCACATTTCATCGTTTAGCTAGTCACCATGCAAGTCGTGCTCGATTACCTCAAACGCAACCAGGCCCGTTTTGTCGCCGAGTTGTGCGAATTTCTACGCTATCCCAGCGTGTCCGCCCAGCCGCAACACAAACAGGATTTGCGCGCCTGCGCCGACTGGCTGGCGAACCATTGCCGGCAAATCGGGCTTACAGCACAGGTCTGCCCGACCGCCGGGCATCCCATCGTCGTCGCCAAAACGCCCGCCTCCGCTACGCTTCGGCGCGGCAAGCCTCTTCCGCATTTCATGGTTTATGGGCATTACGACGTTCAGCCACCGGAGCCGCTCGATCTCTGGAAATCGCCGCCATTTGAACCACGCATCGCGGGCCGCTCGCTTTTCGCCCGCGGCTCGAGCGACAACAAGGGTCAACACTTCGCTCATCTCAAAGCAGTTGAAGCCTATCTGAAAACCGGCACTCCCCTGCCCTGCGATTTGACATTCGTCATCGAAGGCGAAGAGGAAGTCGGCAGCGCGAACCTCGCGATATTTCTCAAATCCCATCGCCGCGAACTCGCCTGCGACGCCGTTGTGGTTTCCGACACCGGTATGCCTGATCCCGATCATCCGGCGCTGACTTACGCGCTGCGCGGCATCATCGCATTTGAAATCACGCTGCACGGACCGTCGCGCGACCTGCACTCCGGCAATTTCGGCGGCACGGTGGACAACCCGGCGATGGCCTTGAGCCAGTTACTCGGAAAACTCCGCGACAAAAACGGGCGCATCGCCATTCCAGGCTTTTACGACGACGTCACGCCGCTATCGGCATACGAACGGCGGGAACTTAAACGGCTGCCCACGACCGACAGCGAACTGCGGAAACTGACCGGTGTTCCAAAACTTTTCGGCGAACGCGGTTTCACATCAATGGAGCAGCGTAGCGCGCGACCGACGTTTGAAATCAACGGCCTGACGAGCGGGTATCAGGGTGAAGGCACCAAAACCATCGTGCCGGCGTGGGCGCGGGCCAAAATCACCTGCCGCCTCGTGCCAGACCAAGACCCGGCGCGGATACGCAAAATCGTCTGCAACCATTTAAAGAAAATCTGTCCGCCATCCGTGCGCATGGAGATCGAGGCCGGCCACGGCGCGGAGGCATATCTGGTTTCGCCGACAAGCGCACAGGCGCAGGCGGCGTTGCGCGCATTGCACCGGGCGTTCAACCGCAAACCGGTTTTATTGCGTGAAGGCGGGTCTATTCCCATTGTGAACGACTTCAAGAAAGTCCTCGGCGTTGACACACTGCTTCTGGGACTCGGTTTATCGGAAGACAACGCGCATTCGCCGAATGAGAAGTTCGATTTGGGCTGCTTTGAAAACGGCCAGCGGATGAGCGCGCTATTGTGGCAGGAATTATCGGCGATAGTTTGAAAATCATTTCGTCCATGCCGCCAGTTCTTCTTCGACCCGTTCCACGGGCAATCCGACCACGTTGCTGAACGAGCCGGAGGTTTCCGAGATAATCAGGTCACCGTGCTCCTGAATGGCATAGGCGCCGGCCTTGTCCAACGGATTCATTTTAGACAGGTAATCGCTGATTTGCCTTTCATCAAGCGGGCGGAAAGTCACGTCGGTGCCCACGGCAAACAGGCATTCGCGGTGTCCGCGCAAATGTATCAGGCTGACACCAGTGACGACTTGATGCGTCCGACCCTGCAACTGGCCCAGCATTCGCCGTGCGTCAGTCAGGTCGCTCGGTTTGCCCATGATTTCGCCATCCAGGAAAACCAGCGTGTCTGCGCCGAGCACGAGGGCATCAGGATTTTTCTTGGCCACGGCTCGCGCCTTGCGATGGGCGTTGAGCTGGCAAAGCTCCTGGGGCGACAATTGTTCCTCAATGATTTCCGTCGCGTCGCTGGGAATGATTTGGAACTCCGGCTGCAACTGACGCAATAGTTCCGCTCGGCGGGGCGACGCGGAAGCCAGGATGAGTGGCGGCAGTTTCACACGCCTAATTTATTCGGGAATGAAGAATTGTCGAGCCGGCTCGCGGGGATGCTGAAAGTTTTAACCACGGATGGACACGGATTAACACGGATTTTTAACGCAAAGACGCCGAGGGCGGATAATGGATGATGGCGGAAAACATCGAACATCGAACGCTGAACATCGAACATCCAATGTAGAGGGTTGGACGGCTCGTGGGGACGCTCGCCCCACCAAAGATCGATTGCGAGGACGAGCAGGAGGAGGATTTGAAACTTGTAACACGCAACTTGAAACTTGAAACTCATCAGATGCACAGCGACCGCCACATCGTCAATCTCGCGCTCATCGGTTTCATGGGCGCGGGCAAAACCTCCGTGGGACGGTTTGTGGCTGAGCAGTTGCATTTTGACTATTTGGACACGGACGAATTGATTGTGTCGAAAACCGGACGAAGCATAGCGGAGATTTTCAAGACAGACGGCGAACCGGCTTTTCGTGCACTCGAACACCAAACGGTCGGCGAACTGACGAGCCGGACGAAAACCGTCATCTCCACCGGCGGCGGTTTGCCGGTGAATCCGGCGAACCTTGCCAGCCTCAAGACCCATGCGTTGGTCGTTTGCCTCTGGGCCTCGCCGGAGAAAATATGGGAACGGGTCAAAAACCAGACGCATCGTCCCCTGCTCCACGACTCGGACCCGCAGAAGAAAATCCGCGACCTGCTCGCCTCGCGGGAGCAGTTCTACAAGCAAGCCGATGTGCTGGTGAACACAGACATCCGGTCCGCCCGCGAAGTCGCCCAGCACGTGGTGCATCAGTTCCGCCTCGAAGCCTCGGACCGGTGATGAAAGCGGCCATCCGACAGCGCGCGCTGGAACTGGGTTTTGATGACTGCCGTTTCACCACCGCCGTTGCGCCAGCCAGTGCGGAATCATTTCAAAAATGGATCGCCGGACAACAATTTGGCGAAATGGTCTGGCTTGAACGCAACGCGCCAAAGCGGGTTGATCCGCAAAAGGTTTTGCCTGGTGTCAAAAGCGTGATTTGCCTCGCGGCAAGTTACGAAACAACCCGTAGGAACCGACGTGAGGAGGCTTTGACGAAAAGTCTCGTTACCTCGCCTCCTACAACTGGTGTCATTGCCCGCTATTCGCGATTCGCCGATTACCACGATGTGCTGGGCGAGAGGCTAAAACAATTGACTGCCTTCATTGATTTGCTGGCCGACCGCAAGGTCCGCTCGCTCTGGTATGTGGACACGGGGCCGGTGCTGGAACGCGACTTTGCGCAGCGCGCCGGGATCGGCTTTGTCGGCAAGCACACCAACCTCATCAGCCGCCGGCTCGGCAATTGGATATTTCTTGCGGAAATCCTGACCACGCTGGAACTTGAACCAGACGCAACGGAGCAGAATCATTGCGGCAAATGCACGCGCTGCATCACCTCCTGTCCCACCAACGCCATCACCGCGCCGTTCGAGTTGGACGCGCGCAAATGCATCTCCTACCTGACGATTGAACTGAAGGGTTCCATTCCCGTCGAACTGCGACCCGCCATCGGCAACCGGATTTACGGATGTGACGATTGCCTTGCCGTTTGTCCCTGGAACCGTTTTGCCCGCGAGGGAAACCTGATGAAGCCGCACGCGCGGAAGGATTTGAACACGCCGGACTTGATTGAACTGCTTCAACTGGACGAGACCGGTTTCAAATCGCGCTTTGACGGAACGCCCATCCTGCGGACGAAACGGCGCGGCCTGTTGCGGAATGTCTGCGTTGCCCTCGGCAACACCGGCGACTCTACTGCCCTGCCCCATTTGCAGAAGGCCACGAGCGATGCCGAACCGCTGATTGCCGAGCACGCGCGGTGGGCGATGGAGCAGATTTTGAACCGCTAATTGACGCTAATGAACGCTAATTTTAAACCACGGATGATCACGGATTGCACGATGGAGCCGGCTGGAAAGCGGTTGAGGGCCACCACAGTCCAAGATCTGCCGGAAATTCGGTGCGCAACCCGGCGAACGCGAAGCATCTTGGAGTGCGCCAGTCCCTGACACTTTGGAACGTGGCGATGGCTAATCCGAACGGTAGTAGCCGATATGAATCGGCTCATTATTTGGCGATTTTAGATGGAATGGAACTCACGTCAGCTGCTACGGCAAAGTGAAGGCGGACGGAAACTCTTTTCCTGAATTCATTTTGGGATGGCAGCGGAATTGATTGGTGGTTCGTGATATGGCTGGTGTGATTGATACAAAGTGACGAGATCCTGATTTCTTTTTAGCAGGTTTGTGTCTCCCAAGCTGGATGCCACTTAGCAGGCCTTTTGCCCCATCGAGACCGCATCGTCAAACCGGCCCGCCTCCGCATATGCCGCAGCGAGAGTGCCAATTATGGCAGGAACCCGAAATTTTGTTTCCACGCAAGCGCGTTGAGCCACTTTAACAGAGAGTGTTCCGTCTCGAATATTGTCATCCGAACTGGTGGCAAGTCCCCAAGCGAGGTTGTTTAAATCTACGACATTTTTCGTACGCTCGATAAAATTACGATCCATTGGCAAATTTGCCCCATTGGATTTACTATCATTTTCCGACTTCGGCTTGACCAAGCTGCCTACCGCTAATGCTACGAGAGCCAATCCCAGCGAGGCTAAACCTCCGGCAAATAAAATCCTTTTCCAAATATGGATGTCACGCAGATTCGGGATGTTGTGAAGAAGAATGCGGACACCAAATGCGATCAAAGTGAGATAAGCCGCAAAAATTGGAAGTCTAAGCAACGTGCGCCCTGTCTCTGAATCCAATTGCTCAGCTACAGAAAAATGGAACGGCGCTGGGGGCGTGAGCAGAGATGGTTCCCTTGTTGGTTCCAGCATGTAATGGAGACTATATCCATACTCTGGCAACAATGCATATTCGATAAGATAACATAAAGGTGAGTCTGGCTGCCCACGCGACAATCAATACGATGATAATGTCGCGAAAATTAGAAGATTTAGACGTTGAATCTGGCAGGGCAATCCGACTGACGTGAGACGATTGTTCTTCGTTTGAACTGGCGTTTTGTTCAGACTTCATTTGCCTCTAAAAGGTTTGCTGGCTTTGAATGTAAACTGATTCTTCGATTGAACCACTGCCAGTTAATTTTGCAATCATCTTTTGCGAGAGACGTTTAATTTGGAAAATTCATGTGAGAGTTGGCCAAAACTGAAAATCACGTTGCTGTCCGACGCGTCGGGCGGCTGACCAGTCGGTTAGCCGTACCTTTTGGAATCCGTGGCATCCACGATTCAAACGAATGGGCTGGAGTTATTCCGGAATGGAACTCAATTGCGCGGCGCTGATTGCGGAATGTCCGCCGACGGCGGCGCGGATGGCTTTGACGTCATCGGCAGTGACCGGGCCGGCCTTGTTGCCCCATGAGGTGCGGATGTAGGTGAGCACGCCAGCGAGGTCGGCGTCGGACAAAGCCGCGCCCATCGGGGCCATGTTGAGGTTCCAATCCTTGCCTTCCACCTGAAGGTTGCCGTTCAATCCGTCCAGCGGGATTTGCGCGAGGCGGTGGAAGCCGCCGGCGATGACCCATTCGGAGCCGGCGAGCGGCGGGGCCTGGGCGGGTTTGCCCATGCCGTCCACGCCGTGGCAGATGCCGCACACAGTTTCATAAACTTGTTTGCCGTGCGCCAGCGCCGCAGCTGCGCCGGACTTGGGTTGATACAATTCCAACTGTTCGGCGGAGACATAAGGGCTGTAAACCTTGGCGTTGAACCATCCGCTGTGATGGTCGAAATACACGCCACCAAGGAAGAGCAACAGAAACAGCACCACGACAATCCCCATCGGGACGGTCGAGCGCGTCGCCTCCGGCTCACGGCCGGTTCCCACAGTACAATTTGTTTTGGCTTCGTCGTTCATGGCTTGGCAATCACGGGCGTGAACGGGGCTTCATAAAGCGGAACATCGGCCTTCAGGCTCAACAAATACGCCACGAGCTGTTTTGCCTCCGGCGTCGGCACAACTTCGCAGCCGGACGGCGGCGGGAAGTCTTTTGGAAATTGGAGCGCGTCCGGCGAGGGTGCATCGCCGATCTTGCGGACTTCAAAGAGAAAGCGGAATGGCGGCATGGCGGAATTCTTTGCGACTGCCGATGGCGCGTAAAGGTGGACCAACTGCCAGTTGGCATCGGGCAGGCGCGCGCCGACGTTGGCGAGGTCCGGCCCGGCGCGGAGGCTGCCAAGCTGAACGGGATAGTCGTAGAGAAAATCGGCGGCGACACTGCGTCGGACGCCCCAGCCACGCGCGATATCCCTGCCTACAGGATTGATGTGGGTTTCAACGCTGCCGCCTGCGGCGGTGATTTTGTCAGAAGCGGCATCGGCTTCTTCCTTGGTCAGCCCGGTCAATTTCAACGTGGAAACGAGATTGGTGACGGCGGTTGGATTTTTGCCGGCACCAGTCAGGACAATTTCGCAAGTGACGCCATCCTGCCGGACCTGTTCGGTGTGACAGGCGGCGCAACCGTTGGCGCGATAGACCTGCAAGCCAAGCGTCGCATCACCGGTTGGTTGCAGCGGGTAGGTGTCGCTGGAGTTCAAGACGGCGGCCTGCCTGGCCGTGCCGAGCTGTTTCGCCGGCCCGAGCACAAAGCCGCACCAGGAAAGGCCGAGCGCGATGAAGGCCGCGAGAAAAACGCAGAGGCCACTTTTCATGATTTCACCTCCCCGGCTTTGGCGCGGTCAGACGCGGTCTCCAACGGCGATTTGATGTAGGCAATCATCATCTTGAGCAGCGCGAGTTTCCACTTAATCGTCATGGCAAAAACGTTCGCGGCAAAGAGCAGGCTGCCGACCAGGATGAACAGCAGGCCGGTGGTGCCGACACGCAGGAACATCAGAGCGACATCGGTGGATTCGGCAAAGACAGTTTGGGGATTATTGAGCTTCATCCCCTGCTCCACGCCGCCAACGGCCAGAGAACCGGCCCAGAGAACGATGCCGAGCATGAACAGCCAGTGCTGGATACGGACGAATTTCGGGAATGGAAGTGCGAAGCCCATGACGCGCGGCAGCAGTTCATAAATCGCGCCGGACATGACGATGGTGAAGAAGCCGAGGATTTGCAATTGTATCTGCGCCGGGCCGAACCAGGTGAATTCGGTCACGTGGCTGAATTGCGGGCAGGCCGCCGCGATGAGCATCAGGCCGGACAGGATGAACGCGGCTGTCCCGAATTTGACATAGCAGAACGGTCCGCCCTTGCAAGTGATGCTAGCGCCACAAACGGTTTTACATGCGATGATGGCGATGGCGATGAGCGGGACAATCAAGAGCGACGAGGCGACGGTGCTCGCGGCAGGCATCCAAGCAGGCATGGGCGCGTCTTGCGGGATGCCGCACCACGATCCAAACACTATCAACGTCCAGAACGCGAACAGCGCAAGGTAATGGGATTGCAGCGGACGACCAGAGAGCTTCGGCAGGAAATAAAACGCGGTGCCAAGGCCGACGAGCGCGAGCCAGACAAAAACGAGATTGTTGGCGAACCATGCATCAATCGCCGCCTGCGCGACACCGCGAACCGGATGATGCGTGACGAGGAACAGATTTGCCGTCGAGTAAATCCACGGAAACCAGAATAGCGCGGCAAGCAGGAACCAATGCGACGGATAAAGTTCACGGTTCTGCCGCGCGCCGAACGTGGCGACGGCAGATATGGCAATGAGCAGGAACGCGGCAAAGAGGAGCACCGAGCCGCCACGCGGAAATTCCAGCCATGCAAAACCGGTGCTGTCGCCTAGCAAGATGGCAACGACACCGACGAACACGCCGAGATGCCAGATGTTCGCCGCAACGACTGGCACAAGCGGCAGGACCAGTTCGGATTGGCTCAAGCGGGCGAAAATCCAGAGCATCACGCCAAGTCCGGCGGGGATGCAAAAGCCGTAGAGCAACGCGTCGTTGGCGGCGGCCTGAGCGTGGCCATAGGTCAGCACCGGGCAATCGGCGAACATGTCCGGCTTGTGAAAGGTCATTATGGCGGCCAGGGACAGCACGAGGCCGACAACGAGCCAGAGAGCCGCGCCACCGAAGAGCGCGAGCAACGGGACGCGACACGAGGCGTCAATCCGGCTCGTGAGGACGCTCGCCCCACCAAAATTATCAATTGTTTGGCTCTGGTTCATTCAAAGGCGCTGGGTTTTGCAGGGACGACTGGCGCGGGCGCGCTGGCGTTCGTCTGACGCGATATCAGGTCGGCGCGGGCTTGCGCGGGATTCTGCCAGGCTTGAACCGCTTCCTGTAGCGCCGTGTCAATCGGCAGGCGGACAATGCCGCGGGACTGGTCAATCCATCCGGCGGTGTTCAATGACTTTTCCTCGGTCGCGCGGATTTCGGCCAACGCCTTTGCGCGCACGGCGGCGCGGTCGGCGTCAACCGGCGGAACGTTAATGGAAAATTTCACTGCGACGAACAAGCCGATGAAAACCAAGCTGGCGACGATGAAGCCGGTGGCCGCGCTTGAGGCGCGGTTGATATTGGTCGTGTCGGAATTCATCGGCCACCTCCTGCGATCCGGGCGTCAACGAGGTCGCTGACGGTGTTTTGGCTCACACCCATCGCCTCCAGCAGGCGCGGATCGCGCTGCGGATACGGCGGGTGCGCGTTGAATTTTTTCAGGAAAATGGTTGCCAGAAATCCGCCCATGAACATGAGGCAGCCGAGCGGCAACCATATCCATTTGAGCGGATAGCCATTATTGTGCAGCGCGGGGAAAATGTTAAAGGCCAAATCCAGTGCGTGCATGAGCCATGCCCAGAGGCAGACGGGGATGACGACCTTGAAATTCATTTTCAACTTCTCCGGCAGCAGCACGAAGAACGGGATGAAGAAATGGCCGAAGATGAGGATCATGCTCAAGCACCACCAGTTGCCGCGCTCGCGGATGAGATACCAGAAAGTCTCCTCCGGCACGTTGGCGTTCCAGACGACGAAGTATTGAGCGAACTCGGTGTAGGCCGAAAACAGCGTAAAACCGAAGAACAACACGCCGATGAAATAGAAATAATTTTGCTTCAGCACCGGCGCGAGAATCCGCTGGCGCAGCAGGAGCGCGGCGATGACATAGACCGTCGCCAGCCCGATCCAGGCGCAGTCGGAAAAGAAATAAACGCCATACATCGCAGAGAACCACTGATATTGCACGGCCTTCATCCACAGCACGCCGGAATAGGTCAATGTGAGCGCGAAGGCGACGATGCCCCAACCGGAATAAAAGCGCATCTTACGCATGCATTCCGCCGCACCGCTTTCGTCCTGTTTGAGGGACCAGCGGCTCAATTGCGACGTGAGCAGCCACCAGATACCGAAGAAAACCGCCGACGTAACCCAGAAGCCGGGTATGGTGAACACGGGCGCCCTTGCCGCGACGAAGTTATTTGTGGCCGAATCGAGCGTCATCCACTTGTAAATTTTCGGGCCGAGCAATGCGACGGGCAGAAAGAGAATCGCCAGCCACGGGAACAGCAGCGACGCGATGTGCTCGCAGAACCGGCGGATGCCGACCGACCAACCGGCGTCTGTCAGGTGGTGCACCATCACGAGGAAGAGCGCGCCGAGTGCGATGCTGTAATAAAACATGAAGGCCAGCAGCCACGAAAAGCCGAATTCGTGAAGGTCATTACGGGCATAGCTCAACGCCGCGCCGGCCACGGACAAAAATCCGCCCACGACCATCAGGACGGCCGGCAGCTTACGCCAGCAGGACAAATCCAGCGGCGGCGGCAGATGAGATGTGTCGTTGCTGCTCATATCATTTCAGCGCGGCGGACTGCTCCGCCGTCAAATCGTTCGTTGTTCCCAGCCAGCTCAATTGCAATGCGCGGACATAGGCGATCACAGCCCAGCGGTCCTCCGAGGGGATGAGCGGGCCATAAGCGCCCATCGTGCTTTTTCCGTGGGTGATGGTGTTAAAAATCTCGCCATCAGCCATCACGACGATGCGCTGGTCGTGCAAGTTCGCGACCGCCGGCATGAGGCCGAGTTTTTTGGTAATGCCATTGCCGTCGCCAAGCCGTCCATGGCACGGCGTGCAATAAATGTCGAAGCGCTCGCGACCGCGCTGGAGCAGTTCGCCGGTGACTGGCAGCGGATTCGTCTGCACGAAATTGGTCGTGCCGGTGACGCGGCCCGTGTTGACCGGCGAATCTTCAAACGGATAAACCGCACCGTCAAGGGACTGGATCGGCTCGCTGCGCGCAATCGTGCCGGACGGCTGCAATTGCGAACTAACGCCGTTCTGGAAAAAGGCGTCCGGCACCATCGGACGCAGTTTCGCCTGGCGAACCATGTCCGGGAAAATCTCAATGGGCGGCTTGCGCGACAGGCCGCCTTGCAAGCCGGCAATGCCGAAAACCGCTGCGCCGAGCGCCGCGCCAATCAACAGCATGGAGAGGATATAGCGCATCAATCCGAGTCCTCCACGATTGCAATGTTCACGCCGCCGATGGATTCCAGCAGCTTCCTGGTTTCCATGGCGCAGAATTTTTCGTCCTGCGCGCCGATGACGAGAAAAAATTTATCGCGCGAGGCGAGGCCAAAGCGCTTTATGTCCAGGAGCGGATGATGCAGGCGCGGAAGCTGGTTGAGGCCGAGCATCCCGACGAGCGCACCGACGGCACTGCCCATGATGAGCATGATGTAGGACGGCACAAAGGTCATGGGCGCGCTAAACATCGGTTTACCGCCAACGATGAGCGGATAGTCAAAGGCATTGCAAAACCAGATCAAACCTGCGACGGAAGCAAATGCACCGGCGCCCATCGCGAGGGAAACCCAGCCGACGAGCGAGTTGCCGAGCTTCATCACTTTATCCATGCCATGAATGGGGAACGGTGTGAAGGTGTCCCAACGGCGGTAGCCAGCGTCACGGACTTTTTCCGCCGCGCACAGAATCGCCGCCGGCGAATCAAATTCGGCGATGATGCCGTAGATTTTATCACTCATTTGCGGCCTCCATTCTTTGCGCCGCCGAGCGGATGATGCGGGTCGGCCTCGGGCATAACACTTTTGACCTCGGAAATGGGAATCATCGGCAGGAATTTCACGAACAGCAGATACAGCATGAAGAACGCGCCGAGCGTGCCGATGTAAAGGCCGATGTCCCAGCGCGTGGGCATATACTTACCCCAGTTCGCCGGCAGGAAATCCTGATACAACGAGCCGACGACGATGACGAAGCGCTCGCTCCACATTCCGCAGTTGATGAGCAGGCCGATGATGAACAGCAGCGCGAGATTCGAGCGTGTTTTTTTGAACCAGAGCAACTGGGTGACGCAGACGTTGACACCTATCAAAATCCAGCCCATGACCATGTAAGTGTGTCCGAAGAGACGGTGGCCGAACACCCAGCGTTCGTAAGGGTCGCCGCTATACCATGCAATGAAAAATTCCATTAAGTAGATATAGTCAATGATGAGGCCACTGACCAAGGCGAGCTTTGCCACCTTGTCAATATGGCTCATGGTGATGACGCCTTCCAACCCGCACCATTTGCGCAGTGGAATCAGGAGCACCAGCATCATGCCGAAACCGCAAAATACCGCACCGATGACGAAGTAGAGCGGGAAAATCGTAGCATGCCAGCCCGCAATCTGCGCGGTGCAGAAGTCGAGACCGACGATGGAGCTCACGGTGAACACGAGCAGCGTGCAGAGGCCGCAAAGGACGACGTAGGCTTTCTCGTAGTTGTGCCATTGGCGCGCGGAACCGGTCCAACCCATCGCCAGAAAGCTAAAAATGGTTTTGCGAATGCGCGTCACCGAGCGGTCACGCAGCACGGCGAAATCGGGAATCATACCCATGAACCAGAACAGCGACGAGACAACGAGATAGGTGTTGACCGCGAACACGTCCCACATCAGCGGGGATTTGAACTGCGGCCAGAGGTCGTTGGAATTCGGCACCGGGAACATGAACCAGTCGAACCACGCGCGGCCGACATGGATGGCCGGATACAAGCCCGCCATCATCACGGAGAAAACCGTCATCGCCTCGGCCATGCGACCAATCGTCGTGCGCCAGTGCTGCCGCGTCAAAAATAGCAGTGCGGAAATGAGCGTACCGGCGTGGGCGACACCGACCCACCAGATGAAGTTCACAATGTCCAGGCCCCACATCACCGGATGGTTGTTGCCCCAGACACCTACCCCTGTGAAGACCTGATAGAAAAGGCAGGTCGGGAAAATCACCGTTGCGGCGAACGCGGCGGGCAGGAAGAACATCCACCACCACACTGGCGTCTTACCCTCGGCGAATGCGGACAGCTTGTCCGTGAGCGCGCCCAGATTCGGGCGGCCCTCGACAACGGGCGCGCGGCGCAATTCCGCCGGCGGCGCAAGCCGCTTCAACTCTTCCAGTTTGGTCACGGATTCAGCCATTAGCTGCTTCCTTTCTCTTCCTTGGTGAGGCTGCGGCTCTCGTATTCTTCCGTGCTGAACGGTTGATCATAATCCGGCATCGCGGGGTTCGGATTGCGAATGCGAGCCAGATACGTCGTGCGCGGCTTGGTGAGCAGGTCGCCGAGGACAGAATAATTCTGCGGCAACAATTTCAATCTGGAGACCGTGCTATCCGCGTCGCTGACATCGCCGAAGACAATCGCTCCCGCCGGGCACGCCTGCTGGCACGCCGTTTTGGGAATTGTACCGGCGGCTTCCGAAAGGCGCACGTTGCCGGTCGCGCCGGCCTTCACCTTCTGGGCAATCTTCGCCTGCTCGATGCGTTGCGTGCAATAAGTGCATTTTTCCATCACGCCGCGCATACGCACCGTCACGTCGGGATTCTTCGACAGCTTGATCAAATCCCATTCATCTTCCGTGCGCATGCCGCTGTTCGTGTCCTTCCACCAGCGCAACAAATCCCATTCACCATCTGTCTTGTGCGTGAGCGTGGTCGAATACACCGGCCCCTTGAGTTCGGCCAGCGGACGCTTGTTGAAATCGAGAAAATTGAAATGGCGGACCTTGTAGGGACAGTTGTTCGAGCAATACCGCGTGCCGATGCAGCGGTTGTAGGCCATCACATTCAAGCCTTCCTGGTCGTGGACGGTCGCGGCGACCGGGCAGACATTCTCGCAGGGCGCGGATTCGCACATCTGACACATCATCGGCTGATTCACCGCCTGCACATCGTCAATCCACTCCGCAAACTGCTGGTTCTCGTCCGTCTGGTTTTCGTCGGCATCCACATCGAAAAGGCTCGGATTGTTTTTCCGCCTGGGGTCGCTGGTGAAATAGCGGTCAATGCGCATCCAATGCATCTCACGACCGCGCAACACCTGGTCCTTGCCGACAATCGGGATGTTGTTCTCGCTCTGGCACGCGACGACGCAGGTGCCGCAGCCCACGCAAGCATTCAGGTCAACCGTCATTCCCCATTGGTGCAAGGCCGTTTTCTTCGCCTCGTCGAGCGGGTTCGGATAAAGGGATTTGACGATGGGCGGTTCGACGCCGTGAAAGTTTTCCTCCGCAAACTTCGGCTCCTTGAGAAACTCGTCCAGATTCGCCTCACGAACCGCAGGACGGCCTTCCATGGACCAATGATTCTGGGTGCAGGCCAGCGTGTAAGTCTCGCCCGTTTTGCGGATGGTCGCACCGGAATCGATATATTTGCCGCTGAATATTTTGTAGGCGTTGAAGCCGACGCCCGTGCCGACGCGGCCTGCCTTCTCGCGACCGTAACCGAGCGCGAGGCCGAGCGAATAATCTGCCATGCCAGGCTGCGTCCAGATGGGGCCGGTCACTTTGCGACCGTTCAACGAGATCTCGACGATATCGCCATTCGCCACGCCAAGATCGCGCGCCGTCTTGCGACTGACGAGCACGGCGTTGTCCCAAGTCATCTTGGTGATGGGATCGGGCAACTCCTGCATCCAGCCGTTGTTTGAGTAACGCCCGTCGTCCACCTTTGCATCGCGGTAGAAAATGACTTCAAGGCTGTCTTTGGCCGGCGCTGAAACATTCGCCAACTTCGGCGCAGTCATCGTTTGGTCTGCTGGCAAAGTTGCAGGCATCGGAGCAGAACCTTCGAGATAGCCGCTGAACAAGAACTTCTTCCAGCTTTCTTCCGAGCCGGCGAAAGTTGTCTGAACAATGTCGTGAGAATTTGTCTGTGATTCACCCGCGAGCCGCGCGAGAAATTCCAATTCTGACAATCCGTCAAACAGCGGCTGAATCAAAGGCTGAACCGGAACCAGGATGCCGTCGCTCGTTATCGCATCGCACCACGATTCGAGATAGTGCGCCGCCGGAAAATTCCAGCCAGACTTTTCAGCCGTCTCATCCTCATAATAACCAAGGCGAACAACCGTCTTCGACTTTGACGACCAATTCAGGTTGTAAGCCGGATTTCCTCCCAGAATGACGAGCGTGTCGGTTGCGCTGCTGTCGAGATTCTTCAAATCAGAGCCAATGGGTTCCGTTGTCGGGATCAAAGTGACCGTGTTACCAATCGCGCCGAGCGCAGAGTTGATGGCGTTCGCAAGCAGATGGACTTCAATCGGCTGGCGCTGGCCGGTTACGACCAAAATATTGCCACGGTTGGCCACCAAATCCTTCGCCAACCCGGAAATCCATTTAGGATCAACGCCTGCCGGAATCGAACCGGATGAGCCGGTGGTCACAGCCAAAATCGCAGCGGCAATCTGCCCGACCAAACCCGCCGCGACGCGCAACCGATGATCCGCGCTTGCGCCGGTGAGCGTGAAGAGCGATTCAACGGCGTAAAGCCTACTCATTCCATCGGTTGCCTTTCGGCTGGCGGCAAATTGACGGATGTGATTGTGCGCGTCGTCCTCGCCGCCGAGAAAATCGCAGTCGAGCGACAGAATGACTTTCGCCTTGTCGAAATTGAACACCGGTTTCACCGGCTGGCCGAACGCCTGCGTCGCCGCGCGTTGATGGATGCCGGAATCAATCGCGTCGCAGGTGAACCACTGCGACTTCGGAAATTTGCCCGCGATAATTTTTTGCAGTCGCGCGATTGATGGCGATGTGCTACTTTCGGTGAGAAAGGCCAATCCGTCGCCTTGATTTGCCGCGAATTTCCGGGAGAGACTGTCAAGAAATCCCAGTGCATCTTCGCGCGAAACCGCGTTGCCCTCGTGAGTGAACCGCCTTGCACGGTCGGGATCGTAAAGATTCAGAATGGAAACCTGCGCGTAGCGGTCCGTGCCGCCGTTGCTGCCGGGATAAAGCGCGTTGCCCTCAATCTTGATGGGCCGGCCTTCGTAAGATTTGACGACGAGCGGAATCGCGCCGGTGCGCGTCGGCATGGCGGTGGCAAAATATTGCGGCTCGCCATAAATATAATCCGCCTGCTGCTGGCCGAATGGTTCCAGCTTCTCCTCCGGTCGCCGGCAGCCGGCACCCGCAAGGCCCAAGCCCGCCAGAGCGAACGACGCGGACATGATTTTGAGGAACTGGCGGCGGTTCTGGCCGTCCTCCAACTCGCTTGCGCCCTGGGGAAATTCGCGATGCAGCCAGTCCTTGAACTCCGGCGTGTCGGCCAGTTCGTCCAGACTGCGCCAGTAACGGCGGCCAGTCGCTTGTGCTGGAGTAGTTGGATTTGAATTCATCATCGGTGACAGGCCGAGCAGCTTTGCAATGATTCCACGCGCATGTGCTCGACCAGCTTCTGGCCCTCAACGGTTTGCAAATGGGCGGCTTCCACGCCGTTTGTGCTCCATGTCCAGCCCAAGTCCGTGACCTTGTCCACGGGCCGGATGTGCGCCGCCGGGTCGCGATGGCAATCCAGGCAGAAACTCATGCTCAACGGCTTGGCATGGCGCACTTCATCCATCTGGTCAATCCGCCCGTGACATTCCACGCAACTGATTCCGCGCGTGACGTGGACCTCGTGGTTGAAATAGGCATAATCCGGCAAACGGTGGATTTGCACCCACGGCACCGGCGTGTTGTTTTTGGCACTTTCACGGATGATTGCCAGGCGCGGGTCATCTTTCAAAATCTGCGTATGGCAGTTCATACAGGTCGAGGCGCCTGGAAGATTGGAGAACCATGATTTATCCACAGCGTTATGGCAGTAGCGGCAGTCCATGCCCAACTGCCCCGCATGAACGGCATGGGAGAACGGCACCGGCTGCACCGGCTGATAGCCGACGCGCGTGTATTTGGGCGTAAAATAGTAAGTCACGCCCGCCGTCACGCCACCGCCCATGAGCGCGGCTCCGACACCGAGCGCCAGCGGCAGCCAATTTGTCCACTTCGGAAAAATCACTGATGCCTTGGATTAGCCATCTGTTTGTCAAAAACCGTCCTAATCATCTCGAACACGAGGACTGATGTTAAATCGTTGTCCACCCCGCGTGCAAGAAAAGTTTGTGAAAAATTTCACGTTTTCCGCCGATTCGACAAATCGCGAGCGTTTCCAGCCAATCAAAAGCCATCAGCGAGCGCCCCATTGGTGCGAAAAATGATCGGAAACGAGAGCATGTGCTTCAAATTTGCGTCGGGCAGAGGAGTATCCGCCCTACCTTTGGCAGAGTCAAAAATTCGAATTTGTTTCAGAATAAAATGAGCCTTGTGACATCGAACCCTACACGAAATTACATAACATATCATCATATCAAGATGCGTTGATTATATATTTGCATATCAGAAAGCTTTCGGATAGTTTGTCACCAGTAAATCATCCTGAAGCCTATGCCGGACAGAATTGAACATCTGCAACGCCTGTTGCGCGAACGCATCGTCATCATTGACGGCGCGATGGGCACCATGATCCAGCAACACAAGCTGGACGAGGCGGATTTTCGCGGCGCGCGTTTTTCGGATTGGCACGGCAAGGACCTCAAAGGCCTGAACGACCTACTCAACGTCACCCGCCCCTCTGTGATCGAGGGAATCCACCGGGAATATCTTGAAGCCGGGGCGGACATCATCGAGACGAATACATTCAACTCTCAATCCATCTCGCTGGCGGATTACGGAATGGAATCGCTTGCGTATGAATTGTCCAAGGCCGGCGCGGAATGTGCGCGCCGCGCGGCGGACGCGGTCGAGAAGGCGCAGCCGGGCCGGATATGCTTCGTTGCGGGCGCCATTGGTCCAACGACGAAAACATCCTCCATCTCAACGGACGTGAACAATCCCGGCGCGCGCGGCACGAATTATGACGAACTGGTGAAGGCATATGGCGAGCAAATCAATGGTTTGCTCGACGGCGGCGCGGATTTGCTGCTGGTGGAGACCATTTTCGACACGCTCAATGCCCGGGCAGCGTTCTTCGCCATCCAGAAGATATTTGACGAGCGGGGAATCAGTCCCCTGCCCTTTTCGGAAGGCAGAAGTCAGAAGGCAGAAGTCAAAAATCGCATTATTCCGATCCTGGCGAGCGTCACATTCATCCAAGCTGGAAGCAATCGTGGTGTGACAGGGCAGACCGTGGAAGCGTTCTGGAATTCCATTTCAAACGTCCCACTCTTGAGCGTCGGCATGAATTGCGCTCTTGGGCCGAAAGAATTGCGTCCGCTCATCGAGGAACTTTCCGGCATCGCTCCGATATACGTCAGCGCATATCCGAACGCGGGTCTGCCGAATCCGCTCCTGCCGACCGGGTTTCCCGAAACGCCCGAAACACTCGCGCCGCAACTCCGCGAATGGGCGCAAAACGGCTGGCTGAACATTGTCGGCGGCTGCTGCGGCACAACGCCTCCGCACATCAAGGCCATTGCCGAGGCCGTCAAAAGTTTGCCGCCAAGAAAAATGCCGGCGGTTGAACCTTATCTGCGTTTGAGCGGACTCGACGCAGTGACGGTTCGTCCCAATTCCAATTTTCTCAACATCGGTGAACGCACCAACGTCGCCGGTTCACCCAAGTTCGCCCAGTACATCCGCGCCGGCGATTATGAAGCTGCGCTGGCCATCGCGCGCCAGCAAGTCGAGAACGGCGCGCAGGTCATTGACGTCTGCATGGACGAAGGGATGATCGAGGGCGTCGCGGCTATGACGCGTTTTCTCAACCTCATCGCCAGCGAGCCAGACATCTGCAAGGTGCCGGTAATGGTGGACTCCTCGAAATGGGAAGTCATCGAGGCCGGCTTGAAATGCCTGCAGGGCAAAGGGATCGTCAATTCCATTTCCCTGAAGGAGGGCGAGGTAAAGTTTTTGCATCAGGCAGAGCTAGTCCATCGCTACGGCGCAGCGGTTGTGGTGATGGCGTTCGATGAGCGCGGCCAGGCGGATTCATACGAACGGCGGACCGAAGTCTGCAAGCGCGCCTACGATCTGCTCGTCAACAAGGTCGGCTTCCCGCCGCAGGACATCATTTTCGATCCGAATGTGCTGACCGTCGGCACCGGCATGGAGGAACATGCGAATTACGCCGTGGACTTCATCCGCGCAACTAAGTGGATCAAGGAAAACCTGCCGCACGCCAAAGTGAGCGGCGGCATCAGCAATGTTTCGTTTTCCTTCCGCGGCAACAACGCCGTGCGCGAGGCAATGCACAGCGCATTTCTTTACCATGCCATCAAAGCAGGCCTCGACATGGGCATTGTGAACGCCGGAATGCTGGCTGTTTATGAAGAAGTTCCCAAGGAGCTTTTGGGACTGGTCGAGGACGTTTTGCTGAACCGCCGTCCCGACTCCACCGAGCGGCTTATCAAATTTGCCGAATCGGTGAAGCAAAGGGGCAAAGCTGAAGTTGTCGAAGACCAATGGCGCAAAGGCACTGTCGAGGATCGCCTTTCGCACGCGCTGGTGAAGGGCGTCGTGGACTTCATTGACGCGGACATCGAGGAGGCGCGGCAGAAATATACTAGGCCGCTGCTCGTGATCGAAGGCCCGCTCATGGCCGGCATGAATTTGGTCGGCGATTTGTTCGGATCCGGCAAAATGTTTTTGCCGCAGGTCGTCAAGTCCGCGCGCGTGATGAAAAAGGCCGTTGCCTATCTGCTGCCATTCATGGAAGCGGAAAAGAAGGCGGCCGGCGGCGTTCACAAAAACGCCGGGAAAATTCTCATGGCCACCGTCAAGGGCGACGTGCATGACATCGGCAAAAACATCGTGGGTGTCGTGCTGGCGTGCAACAATTACGAGGTGATTGACCTCGGCGTGATGGTGCCATGCGAAAAGATCCTGCAAACGGCCCGGGAACAAAACGTGGACATCATCGGCTTGAGCGGACTTATCACGCCGTCGCTTGACGAGATGGCGCATGTGGCCCGCGAGATGGAACGCGAAGGCCTGAAGCTGCCACTACTCATCGGTGGCGCGACCACGAGCAAGGCGCACACCGCGGTGAAGATTGCACCCGGTTACGGCCAGCCGGTGGTCCACGTCCTCGACGCTTCACGCGCCGTACCGGTGGTGAGCAATCTGGTCAGCGCCGAGCATCGGGCGAAGTTCGCCGCGCAAATCCGCGAAGAATATGACCGTGTCAGATCCCAGCATGGCGGCCAGACGGCCAAACTTATTTCAATAGAAGAAGCCCGCGTCAACGGGCCAAAGCTGAAATTTGATGATTTGCCAAAACCGGAGTTCGTCGGAATTCGCGCGCTGTCAAACGAAACCACGACGCTCAACACGCAACATACCGCGCGCATTACCCTGGCGGAACTGGTGCCGTTCATTGACTGGACGCCATTCTTCCACACATGGGAATTGCGCGGCGTGTATCCGAAAATTCTCCGGCATGAAAAACACGAGGAAGAGGCACGCAAGCTTTTTGCCGACGCGCAAATGCTGCTGGAGCAAATTGTATCCGGGAAGATGCTCAAGCCGCGCGCCATTTACGGCTTGTTCCCCGCCAACCGCAATGGCGACGACGTGGAGCTATACACCGACGAATCGCGGGCAAACGTCTTGACGACATTCCATTTCCTGCGTCAGCAGATCGAGAAAGGCGACGGCACTCCGAACTGGTGCCTGGCAGATTTCATTGCGCCGAAAGGTTCGCCAGACCACATCGGCGGCTTTGCCGTCACGAGCGGGCACGGGCTGAAGGAACTGGTCGAAAAATTCAAGGCCGACCACGACGATTACAACGCCATCATGGCCGAAGCGCTCGCCGACCGGCTGGCCGAGGCGTTCGCGGAATTTCTGCACAAGCGCGTCCGCGATGAATGGGGCTTCGGCAGGCTGGAAACGCTGACCTCCGAGGATTTGATCGCAGAGAAATACCGCGGCATCCGCCCTGCGGCGGGTTATCCGGCGAGCCCCGACCACACCGAAAAGGGAAATCTCTGGAACCTGCTCGATGTGGAGGAGCGTGCCGGCATCAAGCTGACGGAAAGTTTTGCAATGTGGCCGGGCAGTTCGGTGAGCGGACTTTATTTCGCACATGCGGAATCGAAGTATTTTGCCGTAGGAAAACTGGGCCGCGACCAGTTGCTTGATTATCATCTTCGCAAAGGGATGACGTTGCAGGAAGTTGAACGCTGGCTCGGGCCGTGGCTGAATTATGAGCCACCGGCCGCCGGAAAAACCATTCCCTGCGCCTGCGGGCAGCCGCATTAAACCGTTGCGACAGCGAACGGGGCTTGTTTTTCACCGGACAGGGCGTAAGTTGTGTATATGAAGCACGATGTTGTGCCAGTTCAAATTCGCGGGATTCTTCCGGCGAACAGTGGCTGTGCGCTGTTCGTCGGCAATGACGAGAAGGTTTTTGTCATCAACGTCGAGCCGCAGATGGGCGCCGTCATCGGCATGTTTCTGCGCCAGACTCCAAAAGAGCGCCCGCTCACGCACGACCTCATCAACCGGATTTTCCAGGGTTTCGGGATTGCCGTCGAGCGTGTTGTCATCACGGATCTAAAAAATTCCACTTATTTTGCACGCCTGATTTTGCAACAGCAGAACGAGGTCGCGCGGAAAATCGTCGAGGTAGACGCGCGCCCCAGCGATTGCCTGGCCATCGCCGCCGCGCAGAAAAAACCGATTTACGTTTCCGCGCCGCTGTTCGCACAAGTCGAGGACATGAGCGAAGTGCTGAACCGTATCAACGAGAGCGGCAGCGAAGCCGAGTAAAATGCCCGTCCCTGCCGCCAAAGCCCTGCCGATCGCGACGATTTGCGGTGACGATGAATTCGCCGTTAAGAAACGCGCGAAAGAAATTTACAAGCAATGGTGCGATGAACTTGGCGGAATGGATCATGAAATCATCGAGGCCACGGTTTTCAACAGTGGCGACGCGTTGAAGGCCATCGGCAAACTTCGTGAAGGCCTCCAAACGCTCCCCTTCTTCGGCGACGGCAAGGTTGTCTGGCTGCGCGACTGCAATTTTCTGGGCGACGAACGCGCCGCATCCGCGCAGGCCGTCTCTGAGACCCTGGCAGCGCTGGCGGAGGAACTTAAAAATTTCAAGTGGCAGAGCGTGCGACTGCTCATCAGCGGAGGCAAGGTGGACAAGCGCAAGACCTTTTTCAAGACGCTCGACAAAATCGGCATCGTTGAAACTTTCGCGGCGCTTTCGGCAGACGACAGGGACTGGGTGGAGCGCGCGGAAATCGCTGCGCGGACAGCCGCTCGCGAGCGCCAGAAGGAAATTTCCGAGGAGGCTCTGTCCGAACTGGTCAGCCGCGTGGGTCCGAATGCTCGCCAGCTTGAAAATGAACTTGAAAAACTCTGCGTGTTCGCCGGCAACCGGGGGAAAATTGAATTTGGCGACGTGGCGGCGGTTTGCGCGCGAAACAAGACGGCCCGGGCATTTGCGCTGGGGGACGCCCTGGGCGATCGCGACCTACCGCGCCTGCTCAAGCGGCTGGACGAGGAACTATGGGAGACGAAGTTTGACCCGAAGAAATCGGAAATCGGTTTGCTTTACGGCCTGATTTCAAAAATCCGCGCGATTTTGCTGCTGAAGGAAATGTTGCGCGAGGGCTGGATCAGGCCGGAAGCAGATTACAACCGCTTCAAAGCGCAACTGGAGCGCGTGCCCGCCGACAAGCTCCCCGCCGACAAGAGGTTCAATCCACTGGCATTGAACCCTTATGTTCTTTACAAAGCGCTGACTCAGGTCAAAAAATACAGCCAGAGCGAATTGGTTCGCGCCATGGATTTATTGCTGCGGTGCAATCAGCGGCTGGTCGGCAGCGGGCTTGACGAAGCGCTAGTTTTGCAGCAAGCATTGGTGCAGATAGTCGCGCCGCAGGCGGTCGCGGCCTAAAATTTTAACAGGAGAAAAAATGTCAACGCCAACGGCCAAATTATCCGTGCTGGTCTGCAAGGATTTCACCTGCGTGAAAATCGCTGGCAGGGCGAATTTCATGTCCAGTCCTGATTTCAAAACGCTACTCACCGAGCTCAACCAAAAAGGCTACAGCCGCTTTATTATTGATCTTTCCGAATGCGTCCTCATGGACAGCACGTTCCTCGGCGTACTTGCGGGGTTTGGCCTGGTGATGAATCCGGGCGGCAAGTCGGACACATGCGATATTGAACTGTTGAATCCCAGCCCACGCGTCCGCGAACTGCTAGAAAACCTCGGCGTGCTGTCGCTATTCAAACTCACGACCCTCGCTCCGCAATTGCCGGACGATGCCAAAGTCTCCGCGCCGGACCCTGTCAATCTCACGCAGGAGCAGATCACGCGCACCTGCCTGGAAGCGCACAAGACGCTCATGGCCGTCAACCCGGACAACGTCGCGCGCTTCAAAGACGTGACGCAATTTCTGGCAGAGGATTTGAAGAACCTGGAAAAGCAGGCGTGATTAATTCCTGCAGCGCCGGCTTCGTGCCGGCAAACTGTCACTCACGCCGGCGCGGGTGACGGCGTACCGAGGCCGGGCAATTTCGGCGGCACGGGCTTGGGCGGCGTTTCCGGCAGCGGTGTTCCGGCAGGCGCGCCCATCAGCGGTCCAGCTTGGCCCGGCGGCGGAGTCGGCGGCGTGAAAACTCCCGTACGCATGATTTCCGTCACCTGCGCGCCGTCAAGTGTTTCGTATTCGAGCAATGCGTTGGCGATGATTTCCAGCTTGTCGCGGCTGGCGGTGATGAGCCCCTTTGCTGTATTGTTCGCCTCGTCAATGATGCGTTTGACCTCCGCGTCAATATCCTGCGCGGTCTGCTCGCTGTAATCCTTCGAGCGCGACATCATATCGCGTCCGAGAAAGACGTATTCCGGGCCGTCACCGTAAAGCACATTGCCGAGCTTATCGCTCATGCCCCAGTGCATGACCATCGCCTTGGCCAGTTGCGTGGCTTGCTGGATGTCCATGGCCGCGCCGCTGGAAATATCCTCGGTCACATATTCCTCCGCGATGCGTCCGGCCATCGTCATGATGATGGTGTCAATCGCCTGCTTCCGGCGCATGTTCAACATGTCCTCCTTGGGCAGGGACATGGTGACGCCTAGAGCGCGACCGCGCGGGATGATGGTGACCTTGTGCAGGGGATGCGTGTGCTGAAGCAGGACATTGACGAGGGCGTGGCCGGCTTCGTGCCAGGCCGTGGCGCGCTTTTCCTCGAGTGACATCGCCATACTGCGACGCTCACGTCCCCAGCGGACCTTGTCGCGCGCCTCTTCCAATTCGCTTATACCGACGGACTTCTTGTTCAAACGAGCGGCGAGCAAGGCGGCTTCGTTCAGCAAATTCGCCAGTTCCGCGCCGGAATAGCCCGGTGTGCCGCGTGCGATAATGGATAAATCAACGCCCGGCTCCAGCTTCACGTTTTTGGCGTGAACCTTCAAAATGCCTTCACGCCCGCGAACGTCCGGCAAATTGACGACCACCTGCCGGTCAAAGCGTCCGGGCCGCATCAACGCCGGATCCAGCACGTCGTGGCGGTTGGTCGCCGCAATGATGATGATGCCTTCCTGGGTGTCGAAGCCATCCATCTCGACGAGCAGCGCGTTGAGCGTCTGCTCGCGCTCGTCGTTGCCGCCGCCGAGGCCATGCCCGCGCGAACGACCGACGGCGTCAATTTCATCAATGAACACCAGACATGGCGTGGCGCGGCGCGCCTGCTCAAACATGTCGCGCACGCGGCTCGCGCCAACGCCGACAAACATCTCCACAAAATCCGAGCCGCTGATGCTGAAAAAAGAAGCATCCGCCTCGCCGGCGATTGCTTTCGCAAGTAAAGTTTTTCCTGTTCCGGGCGGTCCAACCATTAGGACGCCCTTTGGAATGCGCCCGCCGAGCCGCTGGAATTTTTTTGGATCCTTCAAAAATTCCACAAGTTCCGAGACTTCCTCAATGGCTTCATCCACTCCAGCGACATCCTTGAAAGTGATTTTGTTCCGCTCCTTCGCCAGCAGCCGCGCCTTGCTTTTGCCGAAACTCAACGCGCCTTTGCCGGCGAGCTTGATTTGCCGGATAAAGAAAAACCAGAAGAGCAGAGCGATGCCGAGAAAAAACAACAGATTGTAGCCGAGCGCCGACAGCATCGGGTTAGGCGTGTTCATCGTCACCTTGTCCGAGCGAACCAATTCCTTCAGCACATCATCTGGCAGATACGCATATTCAACAGTGAATGGCACCTCCACCAGCGGCTTGTGAATGCTTCCATCCTTTTCGGTCTGAAAATACTTGCCGACAATTTGCACGAACCGCGACGACTGGAGGCTATCGTTGACCACCGCGCTCGAAATCTGATTCGATTCAAATTTTTGGAGAAAATCGGATTCCGACAATGGGCCGGCCTGCGGAGTCATGCGGTTGTGCAACAGCATCCACGCCGCAATGCAACCGATGATTGCAATCCACGCGACCCATGTGAACGTGGGAATATTGAAACCGCCGGGCTGCTTCTTCGGCCCGCGGTCATCACCTTTGTGCTGGTTCAAGTCATCGTCGAACATTTGGCATGGCAAACTAGCACGGCATTACCGCTTTCGCAATGAAGGAATTCAGCATAAATTCACTCATGCGCCTCGGTCCGCTGACATTGACATCAAACCTGTTCCTTTCGCCGCTGGCGGGTTACACCAATCTGCCCTTCCGCCTAGTCGTGCGCGAAATCGGAGGCGTTGGCCTTTGCACCACGGATCTGGTCAACGCCCGCTCGCTGCTGGAGAAAAATCCTAAGGCGTTCAAGCTGATTGAAACGCGGCCGGCCGATTCGCCGCTCGCCGTTCAGCTTTTCGGGTCTGTGCCAGAAGAAATGCGCGATGCAGCGCTGGTTCTCGAAAACATCGGCGTCGCCTCGGTTGACATCAACATGGGCTGCCCCGTCCGCAAAGTCTGCAACATTGGCGGCGGCTCCGCGATGATGACCGGACTCGACAAGACCGCGGCGCTCGTCCGCGGCATGGTGAACGCCGTGAAAATTCCCGTGACGGCCAAAATGCGTCTCGGCTGGGATGATAAAAACCTGACCGCACCGGACTTGGCGCGGGCACTGGAAAACTCCGGCGTTGCGGCGATTTTCGTGCATGGAAGGACACGCGAGCAGGGTTTTGGCGGCACGGTCAATCTTGCCGGCATCGGCAAGGTTGTCGAAGCCGTGAAAACGATTCCGGTCATCGGCAACGGCGACATAATCACGCCACAGGCCGCGAAGATGATGTTCGATGAAACCGGCTGCACGGGCATGAGCATCGGGCGCGGCGCATTTTATGACCCGTGGATTTTTCAGCGCACGCTGCATTTTATGACCCGTGGCGAGTTGTTGCCCGAACCCGTCTTCGCCGAGCGCGTGCGCGTGATGTGCCGGCATCTGGATTTGATGATTGAAGTTTTCGGCGAGGAACTGGGCTGCCGGATGTTCCGCAAAGTCGCGCCGTGGTATGCCAAGCAGTTCGGCCCCTGCCACGAATTCAACAAGAAAGTCGTGAGGGTTTCCACGCTCGCGGAATTTCGCAAAGTTCTTGAGAATTACATCAACTGGCGGCGGCAATTTCTTGATGAGACCGGCGAACTTCAGCCGCGCTTCCGTCCGCCGCCAATGGTCGCGTCCTTCATGCAAGAATCCGCCGCCGCTTCGCTCCGGCGAGATGAACCGGCCTCAACTACGCGTGAACACATCCCTGTGCCCAAAGGGCCTATTGAGGTGTGGTGATAGAAGGCGGATCAGCAGGCAAATCTTCAAACATCTTGCAAATCGCACATTGAAGTTTTCAACGATGGATTATAATCTGCGGGAATTGCACATGAAATCACACCGACTACTACAAGCATTTTTTTGTTTCTCCCTCATTTCGATGATTACCTTTGGCTGCCGCTCCCCGCAGCCGGTCATAGCTACGAAACCAACCACCATCACAACCTTCCACAATGTCCTCGACTTCGGCGCAAAGGGCGACGGTGTGACCAAGGACACGGCGGCGTTCCAGGCGGCGCTCGATTTATGCGCGACCAATGGCGGCGGCACCGTGACCGTGCCGCCGGGCGTTTATCTGATCGGCAGCATTATCACCGGCCCGAACACAACCTTGCGACTGGAGGGCCGCGCAAATCTTGTTGGCAGCCGGGACATTGCGGATTATCCGCTGATACGCGCCCGCTTTGAGGGCGAGTTCGGGCAAGGGCATCGAGCGCTCATTTACTCGCCCAACGCTGACAACGTGACAATCACCGGCGGCGGCTCAATCTTCGGGCCGCCCTTGAACGTGAGCCGGCTGCGCAATCCACGCGGCCCGGTGCTAATAGAACTGGCCAACGGCACCAATGTGATGCTGAATGGATTTTCTACCGAGTATGAACAATTGTGGTCCATCCATCTGCTTTTCTGCCAGAATGTCACAGCGCGCAATCTCGTCATCCGCACCATCAACACCAACGGCGACGGCATTGACGTAGATTCGTGCAGCGACGTGACGATCGAAGGTTGCGACATCAACACCGGCGACGACGCCATCTCGCTGAAATCCGGGCGCGGCATGGCGGCTATGCTCCTCGGGCGTCCAACGCAGAACGTCCTAATCAGGAATTGCATGCTGGCGAGCAGCCTTGACGCCGGGCTGGGCCTCGGCACGGAAATGTCCGGCGGCATCCGAGATGTGCGGCTGGAATACTGCCTCATCTGTGGGCATCAGAACGGAATTTTCATCAAGAGCCGTGACGGGCGCGGCGGGTACATGGAAAACATCACCGGTGAAAATCTTACCATCAACAATTCGCCGACGTTTGTAGGGATTGACCTTGTGACCAAAGGCATTCAAGCCAGTGACCCAGTGCCCGGAGATGTAGAGAAGTGGGCGCTTGTGAAAAATATAAGCTTCAGCCACATCAGGGTCAATAATGTCCAGGCGCTTGTGCTTGGAACCGCTGTGTCCACAAACCGCCCTATTGACGGATTGACGTTTGCTGACATCACCGGCAATTGCAACAGCGGCATCATACTGGCAAACGTTTTGAATGCAAAGTTTGACGACATCAACGTCACCGGCTTCAAAGGCGAATTATTCAAGACAAATAACGTTCGACTGGCTCCGTAATCATTTGCCAATACAAAACTGACTGAAGATGGAGTCGAGCAAATCCTCCGTCGCCGTTTTGCCGACAATTTCGCCGACGGCGTTCACGGCAATGCGCAAATCCATTGCGGCGAGTTCCAGTGTCGCATCACCGTGCAGCGCGTCAATCGTCATCTGCGTTGCCACCCGGGCGCGATTCAGCGCGTCCTGATGCCGCGAATTAATCATCACCTGCAGCATCTCGGCCTTGATTTCGCCCGACCACGCCAATTCTTTGATGGCGTCCTTCAACGATTCAATCCCCTGCCCACTCAAACAGGAAACGTTCACGACCGGAAACGTGACGAGTGACGGTTGACGGGTGACAGGAAATTCCGGCGGCAGCTCCAGTTTCACCGGCAAGTCGGTCTTGTTGCGAACGAGAATCCGCTGTTTGCCGATGAACTCGGTCAAATAATTTTCATCCTCCCCGGTCATCGGCTCGCTGGCGTCAAGCACGTGCAGAATAAACTCGGCGTTGGCGAGCGATTCGTGGCTGCGGCGGATGCCTTCCTGTTCAATCTCGTCACGCGCTTCGCGCAGGCCTGCGGTGTCAATGAACACAACGGGCAGGCCGCGGATGTTCGCCGTCTCCTCAATCGTGTCGCGCGTCGTTCCGGCAACTGGCGAGACGATGGCGCGGTCACGACCGAGCAATTGATTGAGCAGGCTGGATTTGCCGGCGTTGGGGCGGCCAACAATCGCTGCGCGGATGCCACGGCGTAAAATTTGCCCTTCATTCGCCGTTCGCAGCAACTCGTCCATGAATGCGATGCCATCCTCCAGCCGCTTCAACAATTGCGCCTTCGTGTCCGGCGCGATGCCCTCGTCTGGAAAATCAATGTGAGCCTCGACGTGCGCGAGCGTGTGCATCAAATCATCACGCAACCGGTTGATACGCATGGACAGTTTCCCGGCAAGCTGTTCGTTGGCGGCGGCCAGCCCGAGTTCCGTGCGCGAATGGATCAAATCGGCCACGGCCTCGGCCTGCGCAAGGTCAATCCGTCCGTTCAGAAACGCGCGGCGCGTGAACTCGCCAGGTTCGGCCACCCGCGCTCCATTTTCCAAAAGCGTGTCGAGCACGAGCTTCGCGGACATAATTCCGCCGTGACAGGAAATCTCCACCGTGTCCTCGCGCGTGAACGTGCGCGGCGCGAGCAGAACGGCAAGAAGCGCTTCATCAATCACTTTTCCGTCACGGATGATTTTGCCGTATTGGATCGTGTGCGTCGGCGCGGCGGACGGCTTAAGCGAACTTTTGCCCGCGGGCAGAAAGCTTTTGTCGGCGATCACCAGTGCCTGCGAGCCGGAAACACGGACGACTGCCAGCCCGCCCTCACCAAGGGGCGTGGCGATGGCGGCGATGGTGTCGTCGTACATGGCAGGAAATTACGAATGTCAAATGGGGAATGTCGAATATGTTTTCGACTGGCAAACTCTTGCCGGTCATTTCAAACGTGGCGGGAGCGGCCAGCCTGCGTGTCCACATCGCGGCCCTGCAAAAAGAGTCGCGCTTTCTCGTGGCTTTTTCTGTCCAGATAGTGGAGCAGTGTCGGATCGGTCCCGGGAGGCAGTTGTTTCGCCAGCTCGTCAATGCGGGTGAATAGCAGCAGCAAATTCGGTTTCGCCTCGATGGCGGGCATCACCTTGATGGCCTTGTCCAATTCAACGAGGGCGCGCAACAGATTTTCCTCGGCAGGAGTATTCATGTCAAAGGTGAAACTTGGCTGCGATGTGGGAAATGACATCCCCGACGGGTCTGAATCGTCCTGTCAAATATCCGTTGGTGATAAATCGTTCCACGCCACTCACCATCGTCAGCAACAGGGCGCTCATGAAATACAGCCCGAAGGCATCCGGCGGGTCGGGCAGCATGATGCGCGGCACGCCGGAGTATAGGATTTTGATGGAGAGCATTATTCCGATAATCCACGGAGCCCACAGATTGATTGTCGGGCTGACATCCAGCAGTCGCAGCAAAAACACCGGGCTTAACCCATAAACCACCACCGTCAATGCCTGCGCATAGGTGTTCCGAACGCGGATCGTGTCACCCAGCGCCTTGACGAAATAGGCGCCCGCCAAAATGATGACAGCCATCAACAGCATCTCCGCCGTTTCGGCAACCAACGCCTCCCGCATAGGAAATATTTTGATGGCGCCCATTCCCGGCTGCCAGCGCCCCCATCTGGCCAGCCCAAAAATCTCAGCGACGCCAACGATGAGCATCATCGGCAAAAGATAAAGCCCCACGATGGATCCCAGCCCGCGCTGTGACAACGCGATGCGATTCCACGTCTTATCCGGGTTAAATATCAGGAACAACGCCTTGATCATCAGCGCACATAAATAGCGGTTAGTCTTCGTGCTGACAATAAAATCCGCTTTCACCCGAAGTGCGTGCGTGTTTAACTCGCCGAGTGAATGTTGACCACGGCATCTGGAGCAAGCTGACAAAAGTTGTAGTCGGCCTCATCGTCCTTGCCGTGCTGCTGCTGATCGGGATGTGTTACCTGCCGCTTATCCAGGAAAACACCCGGATGCGAGCGGACATTTTAAGGCTCGACGGCCAACTCAAGGCCGAACAGGAAAAGTCCGACCAGCTTCAGGCCCAGATTGACGCGCTGCTCAACGACCCAAAGACCGTCGAACGCCTCGCCCGCGAGAAACTCGGCTACGCCAAGCCCGATGAAACGGTGATCCGATTTGAATCGCCCGTGACGAATGCCCCGGCGCGCTGACTCACACCGTCATGATTTCTTTTTCCTTGAGGACGACCTGCGCATCTATCTTGGTGGTGTAATCATCGGTGAGCTTCTGCAAATCCTTTTCGGCCTGCTTCTTCTGGTCCTCGGTCACGCCGCTGTCATGCCCGTGCTTCTTCAAGAGATCCATTGCGTCGCGCCGCACGTGCCGGACCGCCACGCGCCCATCCTCGGCCAGCTTCTTGATGAGCTTGACGAATTCCTGCCGCCGCTCCTGGCTCAATTCCGGAAACGCGAGCCGGATGACCTTGCCCTGAATCGTCGGCGACAACCCGATGTTCGCTTTCTGGATGGCCTTCTCGATCGGGTGTAGCGAGTTGATGTCCCATGGTGTAAGAACGAGCATGCGCGGTTCCGGCGTGGAGATTCCAGCCAGTTCGCGAATGCGCATCTGCGAGCCGTAGACCTCCACGACGATGTTATCGACGAGCGTTGCGGAGGCCTTGCCCGTGCGCACGCCGGCGAACTCGTTCAAGACCACCTGCTCGGTCTTGATCATCTTCTCCTCCGCCTCCAGCAAAATGTCGTCGAGTGTCATAGAGCTTATTTCTATCAAAATTAACCGCGCTGGTCGAATAAAAATTCAGTCGCGTGGCAGGGCGAACCTCCACGCGAGCCGCAGGCTCGACTCTGCAACCCCGCACTGCTAGACTCCCGGACGTGGCGGACATTGTTTTAACCACGCTCAACGCGAAGTTTATCCACGCCGCGTTCGGCCTTCGCTATCTGATGGCCAATCTCGGTGAACTGAAACCTCGCGCCTGCCTGGCCGAGTTCGACATCAACCAGCGCCCGCTCGACATCGCCGAGGTTTTGATTGCACGCAATCCGAAAATCATTGGCTTTGGCGTTTACATCTGGAACGTCGAGCAAACGACTGAAGTCATTGCCGCCATCAGGCGTGTCCGGCCGGAGATCAAAATTATTCTCGGCGGGCCGGAAGTCAGCTGCGAAACCGAGGAACAAGAAATCGTCCAGCTCGCCGACCACGTCATCACAGGCGAAGCGGATTTGAAATTCGCGGAAGTGTGTCGGACATTGTTGGAAGACACGCCCCTCACCCCGTCCCTCTCCCCATTGGATGGGGAGGGGGTGGCGAAGCCGGGTGAGGGGTCAACCATTCCCAAAATCATTCCCGCCGAGCTGCCGAACTTCACGCAAATCGCCCTGCCCTACGACCTCTACACCGCCGACGACCTCGCGCACCGCATCATTTATGTGGAGGCGTCGCGTGGCTGTCCGTTCACCTGCGAATTCTGCCTGTCATCGCTTGATATTCCCGTCCGGCAGGTGCCGCTGGACAAATTCCTCGGCGAGATGCAAGCGCTTTTGGACCGAGGGCTGAAACAATTCAAGTTCGTTGACCGCACGTTTAATCTCAACGTCGCCACCAGCAGGGCAATTCTCGAATTCTTTCTCGCACGATATCAGCAGGGCCATTTCTTCCATTTCGAAATGATTCCGGACCGCCTGCCGGAATCGCTGCGCGAAATCATCGCACGCTTTCCGCCGGGCGCGCTGCAATTCGAGGTCGGCATCCAAACCTTCAACGAGGAGGTCGGCGGCCTCATCAAACGACGACAGAATTACGACAAGCTCGCCGACAATTTTCATTTCCTCCGTGCAGAAACCGGCGTTCACATCCATGCCGACCTGATTGTCGGGTTGCCCGGCGAGACTGTCGAAAGCTTTGGCGCCGGGTTTGACCGGCTCATCGCGCTTGGCCCGCAGGAAATCCAAGTGGGCATCCTGAAACGGCTGCGCGGAACGCCGATTGTTCGGCACGACGCCGAATGGCGGATGATTTATAATCCACAACCTCCTTATGAGATTCTCCAGAACAAGCTGATTGATTTCCCGACCATGCAACGGCTGCGGCGGTTTGCGCGTTACTGGGACATGGTCGGCAATAGCGGCAATTTCATCGAGAGCACGGCGCTGGTTTGGCGTAGCGGCGTCTCGGCAGAGCGCCGCAAACTTCGGGAAATTAACGAGTGCGTCTTTCTGCCGAAAGCCGCCACGCCCGCTTTGCAAGGGTCTCCCTTCCACGCATTCCTCCGCTTCAGCGACTGGCTGCACGCGCGCACGAACCGCACCGACGGCATCGCCCTGATGCGGCTGATGGAACTGTTCTTCGGATTTCTTACTGCCGAACTCCATCTCGATCCAAAGCAGGTGGCCGAAACCTTGTGGCGCGATTACCGGCGCGGCGGACGCCACGACAAGCCCGGCTTCCTGAAAGAATTTCTGTCCGAAGAAAAGGTTGTCCCACTGCGAAAGACCAGAAGCGCCCTGCCCAAGCGTCAGGCGCGGCATTTGGTTTGACGACTTGAAGGCCAATGCCGCCATGAAAGGTGCCTGTCAATTCCTGAAAAACTGTAGCGACACTTGAAACTTCACTTCCGCCGCTACAACTTTCGGGTCAGAATCAAAGCGGTCGGTGAGTTTTTTTAGTTCTTCAGGAAGCGATGCATATCTTTGATTCTTTTCCTTAAATCGCGAGAATATATCCACCAGCTTCGGAGGCAATGTTCCTTGCGTAATCTGCGGGTGCTTTTCTGCAAACGCATCCATCACCATGCCGAGATTATTATTGGCGGTGGTCCAGGACTCCATCACTTTCACGGTTCCGCTTGCGTCTTGAGCAGTCACCATTTGCTTCTCTACACCTTCCAAAGCGGAAAAGAAATTTGTCATGGCCTGCTGAAGATTACGGTAATCTGAATCCGTGATAACAGCTTTGATAGAATTATCATCCTGAGCCGCCGACGAGGAAGATCTGTTAGCAACATCTCCGCTGCTGAAAGATTGCTGTGACGGAGCCTTTTTCCGAAATTCACAAACAGCAAAAATACCAGCCGCAGCCAAAATGCAACCGGCCAAGGTGTATAATTGAAGCTTTGCGGACATTTTTATGGCATCGTCGGCATCTGGTTTGAAAGGTGGCGAGGCGTGATGTCAATGTCTTGGTGTTATCAACGTTCCATCCATAAGAATGATTTGATATAAATCTACATCCTCACCCACATCTGTAAGCGAAACCCTGTGAAGCTGGCGGGGTGCTTTCCTTTTCATGGGGACAGAATCGGCTCGGTTGGGCGCGGATGTCAAGTTTCAGCTTGGGCAGGACTTCGGCAAGCGGGGGATGTTGGGCGTCTGGATGGAGATGGAAGTTCCAAAGGCGTTTTTTGTGTAATAATAAGTGCCGTTTTTGGCAAAACCGTTCATTTTCCATGTTCCGGGGCGAATTATCTTCGTCATAGGGTGACGGAAATGCCTCATGGGGCGAGTTTTCTTAGTCGTGGGGTATACTTTCCTTTTCGCGGGGTGACGGAAACGAGTCGCGGGGTGACGGAAACGAGTCGCGGGGTGACGGAAATGAGTCGCGGGGTGACGGAAATGAGTCGCGGGGTGACGGAAATGACATGCGCGGGACACCCCGCGACTCGCAAGAAGATGGGAATGGGAGAGAAAATGACCGAATTGAAGCGGAAGAGGATGGGAATGACTCACATTGGACGCCTTGCGCCACAGTGGTTGATTATTCCATGGTGAGCCGGACACCTTTCGTGAAAGAAAATCCCCCCGACAGAGGGAAACAACTGTCAGACTTGTAGCAACTCTTCCGCCTGCTCGTTTCTGAGGTTGCTTCTGGCACGAAACGCGGTTATGCCGACGGCCGGTGGACGAGATGTTAATGAAATTGTCAACCGGCTGTCACGTGATAACTTTCCCGCCAGCAGCATGACGCCCACCCAACAACTGGCCACGTTGAATGCGGCCAATTGCGAAGTGGCCTTCGACAACCTGACGCGCCAGCTTTACGCGACGGATGCCTCGCTCTATCAAATCGAGCCGCTGGCGGTGGCCTTTCCCAAAACCGCGGGGGAGGCCAGCTCCATCATCCAGGCGGCGGAGCATGCCGGCACATCGGTGATTCCACGCGGCGCGGGGACGGGGCTTTCCGGCGGCGCGGTCGGCGACGGGCTGGTGGTGGATTTTGCGCGGCACAACCGGAACATCGGCAAACTTAACCTCGAGAAGCGGACGGTGCGCGTCGGCGCGGGCGTTGTGCTGGATCAGTTGAATCAATTTCTGCATCCGCACGGCCTGCGTTTCGGGCCGGACGTGGCGACGAGTTCGCGTGCAACTCTGGGCGGGATGATCGCCAATGATTCGTCCGGCTCCCACACACCGGTTTATGGCACGACGGCGCAGCACGTGAGCGAGCTGGATATTGTTCTGGCGGACGGACAGGTGGTGAAGGTGGCTCCCGGCCTCGATACCCTGGCGAAGCAGCGCGAACTGTTGGAAAGCCTGACCGAGCTGAATTCCTTCCACATCGCCGGGCAATTTCCGCCGGGGCTTCTGAAGCGCTGGCCCGGTTATGCGCTTGCGAGGGCCGCGCAGAAACCATCTGATCTTGTACAAATCCTTGCCGGCAGCGAAGGCACTTTGGCGGCGATTTTTTCGGCGGAATTGAAAGTCGTTCCGCTGCCGGAGGAACGCGGCGTGGGATTCTTGTTCTTTGCGTCCGTGACGGAGGCAATGCAGGCGGCGAACGAACTGCTTGATTTGAAACCGGCGGCAATCGAGCACATTGACCGCCCGCTCTTCGAGCAGACGCGCGGGAAGCGGGAGTTTCAAGCGGCGCGTGATTTGCTGGAACTGGACGCCAAACCGTGCGAGGCGATTTTAATCGTCGAGTTCTTTGAAGGCTCGCGCGGACGGCTGGCGACTCTGGAGAAACGCAAGCTAGGTTTGCGTAACCGCATCTTGCAAACGGAGATCGAGGTGAATCTGGTGTGGGCCTTGCGAAAGGCCGGGTTGTCGCTGTTGACGAGTCGCAAGGGCGACGCAAAGCCGGTGGCGTTCGTCGAAGATACGGCGGTGCGTCCTAGGGATGTGCCGGCATACGTCGGCGAGTTGCAAAAGCTGATGAGCCGGATGGGTTTGCAGGCTTCGTATTATGGGCACGCGGCGACGGGGCTGCTGCATGTGCGGCCGGTTCTGGATTTGCACCGCTCGGAGGATTTAAAGAAATACAGGGAGATTGCCGACGAGGTGGCCGCATTGGTGCTGCAATTCAAGGGAACACTTTCCGGCGAGCACGGCGTCGGGATTGCGCGCACGGAGTATCTCAAGCAGCAGGTAGGCGACGATATGTACTCGCTCATGCGGGAAATCAAACAGAGCTTTGACCCGAATAATCTGTTTAATCCGGGCAAAATCATTTCCGATGGCCGCTACAAAATTGACAAGCATTTACGGTTGGGCGCGGGCCATCCGCTAAAGCTGCCGTTTGAACCCATGCTTGCTTTCTCCGCGAGGGACGGCTCGTTCACGGCCAACCTGGAGCAATGCAATGGCTGCGGCGGGTGTCTCAAGCAAACACCGACGATGTGCCCCACCTTCCTCGTCACCGGCGAGGAAATCATGTCCACGCGGGGACGCGCCAACGCCATCCGCGCGGCGCTGGAATTGCGCGGTGTCCATGGCGATGCACTGTGTTCGGCGGAACTCGATGCGGCGCTCGGCAATTGTCTGTCCTGCAAAGCCTGCACGACGGAATGTCCGTCCAACGTGAACATGACGCTGCTCAAGGCGGAACTGCTTCATGCCCGCATCCAACGTGATGGATTGAGTCTGCGCGAGCGGGTGTTGAGTTCGGTGGACCGGCTCGGCCGGTTAGGCTGCGCGATGCCGCAGATGGCCAATGCAGTTCTGAATTCCCCGTCTTTCCGGCAATTTGCCCGGCGGGTTTTGGGTTTCAGCATGGAACGGCCACTGCCGAAATTTGCTTTGGAGCGGTTTGACCATTGGTTTGAAAAGCGCGAGCCCTCCATCCGTCCATGGCGCGGCCGGGTGATTCTCTGGGACGACACGTTCACGCGTTATCACGAACCGCACGTTGGTGCGGCCGCCGTCAAGGTGCTGGAAACCGCAGGCTTTGAGGTCGTGCTGCCAATGCGACGCCAGTGCTGCGGCCGCCCGGCCTTTAGCCAGGGAAATCTTGATGAAGCCGCGCGACTTGGAAAATACAATCTCGCATTGCTCAAACAGAGCGGAGACACACCAATCATTTTCCTCGAATCGTCATGCTACTCGATGTTCGCAGAGGATTACCGGGAATTGAAACTGGCGGATGCGGGACAGGTCGCGTCACGTTGCATTTTGTTCGAGGATTTCTTTGAAAACTTTCTGGCCAATGAACCGCGTGCCGTGAGGTTCAACAACAAAGTGGAGCATATCGTCATCCACGCGCACTGCCATGCCAAGTCGCTGGCGGGTCCGGCGAACATGCCCCGCTTGATTCAACGGCTGCCGCGGCGGACAACGACGCTGCTCGACACCGGCTGCTGCGGCATGGCCGGCTACTTCGGGATGATGGAATTAAAATACGAACTATCGGTGAAGGTAGCCGAACCGCTTGTGCAAGCCATCAAACACCAGCCTTACGGGACGACCGTGGTGGCATCAGGCTCAAGTTGCCGCCAGCAAATCCAGCATCTGGCGCCAGTCCGGCTGCGGCACATGGCGGAAGTGCTGGCAAAAGCGCTGGCTTGAACACGTTCATCCGAAAAGATTCTTCAGCGCGGCGGAAAGTTCAGGGAATTGGAATTTAAATCCGGCTTCAAGGAATCGTTTCGGCGCGACCCGGCAGCCGGACAATGCCAGCGACGGTTCGGTTCCCATTAATCGCGAGCCGAGTTTCACCGCCCATTCCGGCGCTGGCGGACTCCACGGACGATGCAGCTCGCGCCTCAATTCGCGCATGAACTCCCGGTTCGTCAATGGGTTCGGGGCAACGGCATTGAATGTGCCGGCCAACTCGTCGCGCTCGATGCCCTCAATGAACATCCGACTCAAATCTGCAACGTGGATCCAACTGATGTATTGTCCGCCACCGCCGACGGTCCCGCCTAGAAACCATTTTGCAAGCCCGGCCAAAACCGGGAGTGCGCCGCCGTCGCGTCCCAGAACAAACCCGATACGGAGCAAAACGCGGCGCGTTTTTGGCGTTGACGCAGAATTGAAGGTGGCTTCCCAAGGCTGGCAAATGCCGGCGAGCGTGTCGTCTCCCGCCGGTGAATATTCGTCGCACCAACGCTCTTTCGGGTCGCCGTAGAATCCGATGGCACCAGCCTGAACCCAGACTCGCGGCGGACATGCGACCCGGCTAATTGCGGCGGCGATGGCGAGCACCGAGTCCACGCGCGACGATTTAAGTTGGCGGATATTTTCCGGCGTGTAACGGCATTTGATATTGCGTCCGGCGAGATTGACCACGGCTTCAGCTCCATCGAGACATTGAATCCATTCGCCGGAATTCTTCCCGTCCCACAAAACGTCCTTGATACCAGCAGCCTGCCCGCTTGGCGAACGCGTTAGCACAACCACATCGTAATTGCGCTCAATCAATTCCTTCGCGAGCGCCTGACCGAGAAAGCCGCTGCCGCCCGCCAGCACGACGCGCTTTTTGTTCATGCTGCGCTCCCGTCCAATTTCAACTGTGGCACGTTCGCTCCCGTCAGCAGATTACCGTTGAAATTTGCACGCTCCAGCCCGGCTAGCCATTGGCGAATCAGCCCGGTGGTGGATTGAAGGTTCAAATGCTCGTGTGTGGCGGGATATTTTTCCAGATTGGCCAGCGCGAGCTTGAAAAGAGACGACGCCGGTTGAGGCCGGTTCTTTTGCAGATGGACGAATGCGCCGGCCAGTTGAATCAGTCCCTTGTAGAACGCGCCGTTCGGGCCGTGTTTGTCCTTGAGCCAGATGTGTTCGAGGACTTCGTGCGCCTCATAAAAGAGCTGGCGGTTGAAGCAGTCGAAATAGCCAAGATAATGGGCATCGAGCTTTCCCTTGCGGAATCGCCCAGCCATCGCGGCGATGCGTTTACCCTTGTTGCTCACGGAGGCAGGGTAAAGGCAGGGTTGCAGGTGACAAGTGGCAAGTGACAAGAAGACGCGTCATGCGTCACCTGCATTGACAAGTCCCCTGCCCTGCGACATTTTTCGCACATGGCAAAACCTGCATTGGGACGCGGACTCGGCGCATTGCTGGGCGGAAATCCGACGCTCACTCAACCTGCGACCGCGCCGTCTGTTCAACCGGTCGAGGCCGCCGCACCTGCGCCGGACAAACGCGACCGCGTCCAGCGCGTATCGCTGGACCGCATCCGCCCCTGCCCGCTCCAGCCGCGCAAGGATTTCTCCGACGAGGCATTGCGTGAACTGGCTGATTCCATCCGCGAACAGGGCATCGTGCAGCCGCTCATCGTGCGCGAACGCGGCGGCTATTTTGAATTGATAGCCGGCGAACGGCGCTGGCGCGCGGCGCAGCTTCTGAATCTGCCGGAAGTGCCCATCATCACCCGCGAGGCGGACGACCGCGCCGTGCTGGAACTGGCGCTCATCGAAAATTTGCAGCGGGAAAACCTGAACGCCGTCGAGGAGGCCCACGGCTACGCGCAGCTCGCCGATCAATTTCAACTCACGCAGGAGGACATCGCGGCCAAGGTCGGCAAGAGCCGCGCGGTGGTGGCCAATTCGCTGCGCCTGCTGAAATTGCCTGCCATCGTCCAAAAATATCTGCGCGACGGGCGGTTGACGGTCGGCCATGCGAAGGTGATTCTCGGTCTCGTCGAGGAGAAGCAGCAGCAACTTGCCGCCGAGCGCGTCATCAAGGATGGATTGAACGTGCGGCAGACGGAGGGGCTGGTGGCCAAGGTGCAGAAGCGTGGAGCAAGGAGCAAGGAGCAAGGAGCGGTCACTCTGGTCACACCCGTTGGCGACCCGCATGTCGCGGATTTGGAGGCGCGTCTGCGCGAAGTGTTCGCCACGAAGGTGCAGTTGCATTACGCGCAGGGCAAAGGCTCGGTTGAAATTTCATTCTTTAGCGAAGGGGAACTAGAAAGGATTCTGCAAATTCTCGGCGTGGCCCAAGGATGAATCTTGTCCCATGATATTAGAAGTCATCAAATACGGCCATCCGATGTTGCGTCAGAAGGGCGTGCGGATTGAAAAAATCACGCCGGAAATCAAAAAGCTCATCGCCGACATGTTCGAGACCATGCACGAACGGCACGGCGTCGGGCTGGCCGCACAGCAGATCGGCCGGGCGCTGCAACTCACCGTCATTGACGTGCGCGAGATCACGGAACGGCCCTCCACGCTCGAACTCAAGGGCAAAACTGCCGACGTGAACGACATCATGCCGCTGGTGCTGATCAACCCGGAAATCAAACCGGTCGGCGAGCCCGTGGCCGGCAACGAAGGCTGCTTGAGCTTCCCCGAAATCTTCGCGCAAATCTCCCGGCCCGGAGAGGTGGAAGTGAAGGCGCTGAACGAGAAATTGAAGCCGGTTGAATTTCGCGCGGGCGGTCTGCTATCGCGAGCCATCCAGCATGAGGTGGATCATCTCAACGGTATCCTTTTCATTGACCGGATGACAAAAAAGGTGAAAGAGGAAATCCGCGACGAACTGGAAACCCTTCAAAAGGCGACCAAGACGGAACTGGAACTTCAAAAAGCAGGCAGTAAAAAATAAGTGCCCGAGCGGTTTGCACGCCGGCCCATGCCCATAGCAATATAATATCCCCGCTCCGCCCAAGCGGCGAGAGGGACAGGGAGAGGGGGAAACGTTCGCCGCTTTTCTAAAAAAAACGCGCGGCTGGATTTGCCGGACAGTCAATCAACTTGCCAGGATCGTGATTGCTCAAATCCTCTCCCCGGGGGAGAGGACACAGGTGAGGGCGAGCGTAAAACACAGATTACAGAACGTGGGGAGTTAAATTTAGAACAGCTATCTTGTGTACTCCGGGTTGTGGCTGGGCTGGACCCCAAACACTGCCGTCATTCCAATGGTTTATATTCCATTCGCCGACCTGGCCGATTTGAGGTGCCATATTTTATTCCCAGCCGTGTTGTTAAACCAAGATGCGATACTATCAGAATCCATGAACCCGTCATTACACATGTTTTGGCGAGTTAATGGCAATTCCAGCAAACCCGTATCGCCGCACACTCGAACCGCTCCAGCCATGTCTGGACTGAAATCAGCGACTCCTAAACTGAAAAAAGCGTTTCCTGAAACCATTTAAGTGATTCCTGAAATGAAATCAGGAACTCCTGAAATGAAATTAGTGATTCCTGGAATTAAAAAAGTGTTTCCTGAAACGATTTCAGGAACTCCTGAAATGGAATCAGGAACTCCTAAAGTGATTTCTGCTATTCCTGAAATCGTTTTAGGAACTCCTAAAATGATTTTATGAGATGGTTTTGGGGCCAAAAACGTCAAAAAACCGGGTTTTTTGAAGGATGCCGGAACCGGTTTGGACGCTGGATTTGACGGAACCACCTGCAAATACGGGCTTTAGCAGGTTGCTGAAAAACCCGGACAAAGATTGAATGTTGGTAGCGTGGAAATGTCAGAGAACCATGCGTGGAAAACCTCAAG
>Ga0302320_10000745_pt1 | contig 76894 bp, 61 predicted proteins | sample Bog_T0_3_FD_202130 | JGI IMG/M metagenome (GOLD analysis project Ga0302320, IMG submission 202130) | Peat permafrost microbial communities from Stordalen Mire near Abisko, Sweden - Bog_T0_3 | ecosystem: Environmental > Terrestrial > Soil > Wetlands > Peat | place: Sweden: Abisko, Stordalen Mire... | reverse complement strand
ACCCCGGCCCAAATCCTCGCCTGCAGAGACCCCACCATCGATCCCCGCTCCCTCCTCCTACCCGCCACTATCCTCAGCCGCTCCCACCTCGCCTCCCTGGGTCAAGATCTGTCTGGACCTCCCGCTCGGTTGGCGAGGGAGATCCCGGAGAGGATGCAGTCGGGCAGAGCGATGCCGTCGCGGACGCTTCCACCGATGAGGAAGCCCGGGTGGTCCCGCTCGCAGGCCGCCATGGCGTCGAGATGACGGCCGTAGCCCAGGTTGTACTGGGCGATCGCGCGCGGCCAGTACGTCCGGCGCGAGAACACGGGCTTTCCCTGTGCGCCGACGTACTTCTGCAGGTCCGCCGCGAGGCGCTTGTTCAGCTCCTCCTCGGAGAGGCGGGCGACCTCTGGCCGCAGGGCGCCGCCCGCAAACACGGTGAGCGCGACGTGCCCTTCGGGCGCGCGCCCGGCAAAGAGGCTTGACGAGAACAGGATGCCAAGAGTCGTGCTGCCCTCGGTCGCCGGAATCAGGGCCCCGAAACCGTCGAGGGGATGGCGCACCTGGTCCCTCCGGAACCCGAGGAACACGGAGGCCACCGGGGAATACTCGACCTCGGCGAGGCCCGCGAGCGGGCGCGCCCCCGGGGCGCCGATCTCCAGGGCCGCCAGGCTCCAGGCCGGAAGGGCCGACACGACGCCGTCGAATTCCGCCGCGTCGTCCCCGGCGGGCCCGCTCCAGCCGACGCGCCAGCGGGCGCCCGAGCCTTTCGCGATCGACCGGACCTCGGCGCCGAGCGAGACCGAACCGGGCGGCAGCCGCGCCGCAAGCGCGTCCGGAAGCGCCTGGAGGCCGCTCCTGAACGAGACGATCGGGGCCGAGCCCTTCAGGCCCCGCGCGCGGCGCCGGCGCGCGCCGGCGATCGCCGAGCGGATGATCGAGCCGCTGGTCCTCTCGGCCTCCCAGAGCTTCGGGAATCCGTATCTCGCCGAGAGGCGCCGGGCGTCGCCGGCATAGACCCCCCCGATGAAGGGCTGGAAGGCCCGTTCCAGGACCTCGCCCCCGAAGTGGTCGCTGATCAGCTCGGCGACGCTCACGTCCTCCGGGCGGGCCCGGGGCCGGCGCGCGATCTCCATGAGGATGCCCATCTTGGTGCGCAGCGAGAAGAGCGGCGTCGAGAAGAACCCTCCCGGCCCCATCGGGGCGCCGACAAGCGCCCCGTTCAAGGCGAGGTAGCGGTTCTTTGCCGCCGGCGCGGAGCGGACAAGCTCCGGGCCGAGGCCCAGGTCGGCGAACAGGGTGCTGATCTCGGGCGCGGACTCCAGGAACGAGTTCGGCCCCGCCTCGACCAACCATCCGCCGGAGGATTCCGAGCGGATCGCCCCGCCGAGGCGCGGGGCGGCCTCGAGGAGCCGCACCGAGTGGCCGGCCGCCGAGAGGCGCCATGCCGCCGTGAGGCCCGTGATGCCGCCTCCGAGGACCGCGATCTTCACCGCGGGATCCTCCATGAGGTCACGGCGTGCACCATCGCCTCGACGCAGCCGATCTTGGCCTCGGGAAGGATCCCGTGGCCCAGATTGACGATATGGCCGGCGCTGCCGCGCATCGACTCGAGGAGGCGCGTCGCCTCCCTGCGCGCGATCTCGGGGGTCGTGTTGAGGATCACCGGATCCAAGTTGCCCTGCACCGCGACGTTCCCGGGAAGGCTGCGACGGACGGCGGCCAGCTCGTTCGAGGCGTCAATGCTCAGTACGCGCGCGCCCGTGAAGGCCTGGTCCGCGAGGTGCGCGCTCGTGCCCTTGCCGAAGATGATGATGGGGAAACCCTCCGGCATCGCCGCGATGATGGCCCGTATCCACTTGAGCGACGCCGCCTCATAGTCCTGGCCGGCGACGACGCCGCCCCACGAATCGAAAATTTGGATCGCGTCGGCGCCGGCATGGATCTGCATCCTGAAGTAGGCGATGAGCGCGGCGGTCAGCTTGCCGAGCAGCAGGTCGAACGCCGTGCGGTCCTCGTAGAAGAGCGCCTTCACGCGGGCGAAGTCCTCGGAGCTGCCGCCCTCCACCATGTAGGTGGCGAGCGTCCAGGGCGAGCCGCCGAACCCGAGGAGCGCCGTCCGGCCGGCGAGCTCCCGCTTGAGGATCGCCAGGGCGTCCGCGACGTAGGAAAGGCGCTCGGGAACCGAGTCCTCGGGCGCGAGCGCCTCAATCATCGCGCGATTCTCGAGACGGCGCTCCATGGCGATCCCCCCCTCGTCGCGGAACGCGTAGCCCTGGCCGAGCGCCTCAGGGATGACCAGGATGTCGGAGAAGAGGATCGCGGCGTCGAACGCGAACCGGCGGACCGGCTGCAGCGACGCCTCGGCCGCAAGCTCCGGCGTGCGGACCATCTTGAGGAACCCGTGCTTGGCCTTGAGCTCCCGGTACTCGGGCAGGTAGCGCCCGGCCTGGCGCATGACCCAGACGGGGGGCCGGTCGAGGGGCCCGCAGGAGCAGGCGAGGAGGAATCGTTCTCGGGAGTTCAAGGGGTGCGCCCCAGCCAGTCGCGGGGCTTCAGGAAGTAATCAAGGAGATGGGCCTCGGGCGAGCCTGGTTCTGGCGCGGCCCCGTAGTCCCAGCGCACGAGCGGCGGAAGGCTCATCAGGATCGCCTCGGTCCGCCCGCCGCTCTGCAGGCCGAAGAGCGTGCCGCGGTCCTGCAGGAGGTTGAACTCGACGTAGCGGCCCCGGCGCCGCAGCTGGTGCTCCCGCTCCCGCTCCCCGTACGGCGCGTCCTTCCTGCGCGCGACGATCGGCCGGTACGCCGGGACGAAGGCGTCCCCGACGCTCCTCGTGAGCGCGAAGCTCCGCTCGAAGCCGAGCTCGTCGAAATCGTCGAAGAAGAGGCCGCCGATGCCCCGGGGTTCCCCCCGGTGCCTCAGGTAGAAATAGTCGTCGCACCCCTTCTTGAAGCGCGCGTGGAGGGCCTCGCCGAAGGGGGCGACCGCGCCGTGGGCCGTCCGGTGCCAGTGCACGGCGTCCTCCTCGAACCCGTAGAAGGGCGTCAGGTCCCATCCGCCCCCGAACCACCACGCCGGCGCCGGGCCGTCCGCCCCGGCGACAAAGTACCTCACGTTGGCGTGCGAGGTCGGCACGTAAGGGTTCCCTGGGTGGAGGACCACGGACACCCCGAGCGCGCTCCACGGCTTGCCCTCGATGTCGGGGCGCCTGGCCGACGCGGTCGGGGGCAGCGCGGCGCCGACGACGTGGGAGAACGCAACTGCCGCCTTCTCGAAGACCGCCCCCCGCGAGAGGACCCGGGTGCGGCCGCCGCCGCCCTCGGGCCGCGTCCACGCCTCCTCCGTGAACCTTCCCGCGCCGTCCTCGGCCTCGAGGGCGGCGCAGATCGCGTCCTGAAGCCCGAGGAGGTAGGCCCTGACCGCCGTCGGGTCCGCCGTCATATCACTTGGCGCCGGCGCCCGGAATGCGGATGACCGGGCCGGTCTCGGGCGTGGGCGCCGGGATGGGCGTGGGCCTCGTCGGCTGCGCGGGCTCGGGCGCACCGGGCGCCGCCCGCGAAAAGGGGGCCTCCGAAATGGGGAGCTTAACAAAGGCCTCGTTGATCAGCTTCATCACGTTTAGGTCGCGCGTGGTGTGGTCGGGGCTGTCCATCATGACCACGATGATCCGGTGACCGTTGCGCTCGGCCGTGGCCGAAAGGCAGAAGCCGGCGCCGCCCGTGAAGCCGGTCTTCAGGCCGTCGACCCCGGGGATCCTCCCGAGGAGGTGGTTGTGGTTGTTCATCAGGACGGGCTCCAGCCGGAGCCCCGCCCCGAACGTGCGGCTCCTTACCGAGGTGTATTTGAGGATGTCCGTATGGAGCAGGAGGTAGCGGCACAGGAGCGCAAAGTCGCGGGGCGTCGTGAGGTCGCCGTCGGCGATCCTGCGGCTCGGCGGCGGGAAGCCGTGGGGCGAGCGAAACGTGCTGCGGGTCATTCCGAGCTCGCGCGCCTTGGCATTCATCTGCGCGACAAAGGCGCCCACCGTGCCGCCCGCCTTGTGGGCGAGGGCGTAGGCCGCGTCGTTGGCCGACTGGATCATCATGGCGTAGATGAGGTCCTCGACCGGGAACGTCTCCCCCTGCCGCAGCCACACCTCGGTGCTATCCTTGAGCGCCGCGACCCGGGCATCCTCCGGGGTGACCGTGACCGGCGTGTCGAGCCTGATCGCGCCCTTCCTGATATCGTCGTCGAGCACCGCGTAGGTCATGAGCTTGGTCATGCTCGCCGGCGGGCTCAGCGCGTCGGCGTTGTCCTCGAAGAGGACCGTCCCGGACCCGGCGTCCGTCGCGATGGCGCCCTTGTATGCGGGCGCCGTGCGGGCGGACGCGACGACGGCGGACGCCGCGGCGGCGACCGCCAGAACGACGGCGGGGAACAGGCGCTTCAAGGGCATGGCGAAAGGCAAGCGGTGCTCGGCGTCATGGCAACAGGGATCCGCTCCCGGCGGCTCAGGCCTGCGCGGCCTGCTCGAGCGGCAGCTCCCGCAGCTTCAGGTCCGGGTTCTTCTCGACGAAGTAGCGCATGGTCCAGTCGTTCGGGAACAGCGCCACCGGCTGGTCGAGCTTGTCGGAGCCGAAGCTCACGCCCGAGGCGACGATGATGCCGGAGGGGTTCCCGAGGGAGGGGTGGGGCTCGATCCAGCGCAGGAGGGTCCACGGGGCCATCTCGAGGCGGGACTCCGCGCCGTACTCGCTCTTGAGGCGGTACTGGACGACCTCGAACTGCAGCGGGCCCACGGCGGCGAGGAGCGTGGAGCCGGGCGGGGCCGACCTCGCCGAGAGGGACTGCACGACGCCCTCCTGCAGGAGCTGCTCCAGGCCGGCCCTGAACTTCTTCGCGTCCGAGGGGTTCGGGTTCGAGATGAAGGCGAAGACCTCCGGGGGGAACCGCGGGATCTCGTCGAAGAGGATCCCCCGGTCCTGGGTGAGCGTGTCGCCGATCCCGAAGGCGTCGTGGCCGACGAGGCCGATGACGTCGCCCGGCCACGCCTCGTCGACCGTCTCCCGCTCTTGGCCGAAGAGCTTGTGCGAGGACGAGAGGCGCACCGTCTTGCCGGTCTGCGCGTGCACGACGGGCATGTCGCGCTCGAACTTGCCCGAGCACACCCGCATGAACGCGATCCGGTCCCGGTGCCTCGGGTCCATGTTCGCCTGGATCTTGAAGACAAAGGCGGAGAACTTGTCCCCGGCCACGGGCACCTCGCTGGCGACCCCGCCGGCGATGGAGAGCCTCGGCTGCGGGGGGATCGAATCCTCGAGGAAGCCGTCGAGGAGCAGCTGGATGCCGAAGTTGTTGACCGCGCTCCCGAAGTAGACCGGCGTCTGCCGGCCCGCCCGCACCGCCGCGAGGTCGAAGGGGTGGCCCGCGCCGTCGAGCATGGCGAGCTGCTCGCGGGCGTCGTCGAACGCGGCCTCGTCCAGCCTGGCGCGCACCGCCGGGTCGTCGAGCGACGAGACCTTCTCGGGGGCCCGGTACGCGCCGCCCGGCACGCGCTCAAAGAGGTGCACCTGCCGGGTCCTGCGGTCGAACACCCCGCGGAAGGACGGCCCGTTGCCGAGCGGCCAGACCACCGGCGACGCCTGGATCCCGAGCACCGCCTCGAGCTCGTCGATGAGCGCGATCGGGTTGCGGGTCGGCCGGTCGCACTTGTTCATGAACGTGAAGATGGGGATGCCCCGGCGCCGGCACACCTCGAAGAGCTTGCGCGTCTGCGCCTCCACGCCCTTGGCGGCGTCGATCACCATGAGCACCGCGTCGACGGCCGTCAGGACGCGGTACGTGTCCTCCGAGAAGTCCTTGTGGCCCGGCGTGTCCAAGAGATTGACCACCCGGTCGTTGTAGTCGAACTGGAGGACGGTCGAGCTGATCGAGATTCCCCGCTGCTTCTCAAGCTCCATCCAGTCCGAGGTGGTGGCCCGCTGGTTCTTGCGGTCCTTGACGGCCCCGGCCAGGTGGATCGCGTTGCCGTAGAGCAGGAACTTCTCCGTCAGGGTCGTCTTGCCCGCGTCGGGGTGCGAGATGATCGCGAAGGTGCGCCGGCGCGCGATTTCGGGCGGAAGGGACATTGGAATCCGCCAATCAAAACCCGCCCGCGCCGGCTTGGAAGCATTTTCGGGGCGATGGGTCCCCATTTTGGGCTTCTCCGCGCGTTGCGCGCGGCGATGATCGTGGAATGGCGGCTCCCTCCTACAAGCTCAAGGCCAACGCCAACTCGCGGGTGCTCTCGGGGCATCCCTGGGTCTTTGCCAACGAGGTCGAGGCCCCGCTGCCCCCCGAATGCGACGGGGAGGTGGTCGAGTGCCGCGACCGCGCGGGCCGGTTTCTCGGGACGGGGATCTGCAACGGCCGCTCCCAGATCGTGTGGCGACGGCTCGACCGCGACCGCGTGGCCCTCGACGAGGCCTATCTCGGGGGCGCCCTCGAACGGGCCGTCGCGCGCAGGGCGCCGGGCGACTTCCGCAGGCTCGTGTGGTCGGAGTCGGACGACCTTCCGGGCGTCGTCGCCGACCAGTACGGCGACACCGTGGTGGTGCAGATCCAGACCCTCGCGATGGAGCGCAGGTCGGCCCTTATCGGCGACCTGCTCGACCGCATCCTGCATCCGGCCGAGGTCGTCTTCAGGAACGACGCCCACATCCGCAAGCTCGAGGGCCTTCCGCTCGAGACGCACACGCGCTCCGGCCGCGCCTGGGAACCCCGGTGGGCGGCGATCGACGGCTTCGAGATGTGGCTTGACCTCATGGGCGGCCAGAAGACCGGCTTCTACCTCGACCAGCGCGCCCAGCACGGGGCGGTCGCGAGGCACTGCGCCGGCAAGAGCGTCCTCGACGCCTTCTGCAACCAGGGCTCTTTTGCAATCCACGCCGCGAGGGCCGGGGCCTCGCGGGTTCTCGGGCTCGACAGCGCCGGGGACGCCATCGGGGCGGCCCGGCGCAACGCCGAGCGCAACGGCGTGAAGGCCGCCTTCGAGGTGGCGAACGTGTTCGACTGGTTCAACGACCCCGCAAACCGGGCGGCCCCGAGCTGGGACGTCATCATCCTCGACCCCCCGCCGTTCGCGAAGTCCCGGTCGGCGCTCGAGGGCGCGCTCCGGGGGTACAAGGAGATCAACCTGAGGGCCCTGCAGCGGCTCTCCCCCGGCGGCGTGCTGGCGACCTACACCTGCTCCCACCACATGCAGGACGCCGACCTTAGGTCGGTGCTCTCCGCGGCGGCCAGCGACGCGAAGCGCCGGGTGAAGGTGCTCGAGTTCTGCCACCAACCGGCGGACCACCCGGTCCTCATCTCGATGCCGGAGAGCGAGTACCTGCGCGGGTATATCCTGCGCGTCGAGTGACCGCGCCTGCGCAGGCTTGCAACTGGGCCCGGCCTTCTGACACATCGAGCCATGCCAAGGCCAGTCAATGCACTGATCGTAGATGATGAAGCACACGTGCGCGTGCTCATCCGGATGCTGCTGAAGCAGCTGGGGATCGAGACGGTCTGGGAGGCGGCGGACGGCGCGTCGGCCCTCGACCAGGCGTCCGCCCACAAGCCCAACGTCATCCTGCTCGACATCAACCTGCCCCAGGTCGGGGGGCTCGAGGTCCTCGCAAAGCTCAAGGCCGCGCACCCCTCGATTCCCGTCATCATCGTCTCCTCGCAGAGCACGATGAAGACGGTGATCCAGACGCGCGAGCTTGGCGCGGAGGCGTACGTCCTGAAGCACGCTCCGAAGTCGGAGGTGCTCCAGATGCTCTCGGACGCGTTCGACAACATCGCCGCCAGCGCCGAAGGCGACGCCGCGGCCCCGGACGAACCGAAGCCCGCGGCGCCGGCCTGACCGGCCGGGGGGCCGCTCAGAGCTTCCCGCCGTAGATCGCGGAGGCGCCGAGCTCCTCCTCGATGCGCAGCAGCTGGTTGTACTTTGCGACCCGGTCGGTGCGGCAGAGGGACCCCGTCTTGATCTGGCCCGCGTTCGTGGCGACGGCGATGTCCGCGATCGTCGTATCCTCGGTCTCGCCGGAGCGGTGAGAGATCACGGCGGTGTAGCCCGCCTCCTTGGCCATCGAGACCGCGTCGAGCGTCTCGGTCAGCGTGCCGATCTGGTTCACCTTGACGAGGATCGAATTGGCGGTGCCCGTGTCGATGCCGCGCTTCAGGAACTCGGTGTTGGTGACGAAGATGTCATCGCCGACCAGCTGGACCCTGTCGCCGATCGCGTCCGTGAGCTTCTTCCACGTCTCCCAGTCGTTCTCGGCGCAGCCGTCCTCGATCGAGATGATCGGGTACTTTGCGATGAGCTCCTTGTAGAAGGCCACCATCTGGGCCCCGCTCAGGGCCTTGCCGCCTGACTTCTTGAAGACGTAGCTCTTCTTCTCGGCGACGTAGAACTCCGAGGCCGCCGGATCCAGCGCGAACGCGATGTCCTCGCCGAGCTTGTAGCCTGCCTGCTTGACGGCCGTCGAGATCGAGTCGAGGGCCGCCTCGATCGACTCGAGGTTCGGCGCAAAGCCGCCCTCGTCTCCGACCGCGGTCGACAGCCCCTTGGCCTTGAGGACCTTCTTCAGGGAGTGGAAGACCTCGCAGCCCATGCGCAGGCCCTCGGCGAACGTGTCGGCCCCGATCGGCATGATCATGAACTCCTGGAAGTCGATCGGCGCGTCGGAATGGGCCCCGCCGTTCATGATGTTCATCATCGGCACGGGCAGGACCTTCGCATTGGGGCCCCCGATGTACTTGTAGAGGGGCTGGCCGAGCGCCGCGGCCGCGGCCTTCGCCGTCGCCAGCGAGACGCCGAGGATGGCGTTCGCACCGAGCTTCGACTTGGTCTTCGTGCCGTCGAGCGCGATCATCGCCCGGTCGACGGAGACCTGGTCGCAGGCGTCGAAGCCCACGAGGGCGGGGGCGATCTTCGACTTGACGTTTGCGACCGCCTTCAGGACGCCCTTGCCCGAGAACCGCTTCTTGTCGCCGTCGCGAAGCTCTATGGCTTCGAACTCGCCGGTGGAGGCGCCGGACGGGACTGCCGCGCGGCCGAAGGCGCCGCAGGCGAGCCGTACGTCGACCTCGACGGTCGGATTGCCGCGCGAATCGATGATCTCGCGCGCTGTGATGGAGGCGATGGATGTGTTCATAGGTGGGAAACGGAAATGGGAAGGGAGATCATACGGGCGGCGCGCCTCCGGGAAAAGGCCAAAAGCGCGAATCCGCACCATGGGCGGGGAGCGGCGCGCCGGGGCCGCGGGCGTGCCAGGGTCGCCTAGAACGGCGAGCGTGCCAGGCTGATCCTGCGCAAGAGCCTGGAGAGGGGGCCGTAAGCCCTGGGCCGGGCCCCCTCGGGAATCTGGTCGATGAAGCCGCGCTCCGCTGCGAGCGCGACCACCGAGACCGCGTCGTAGTTGCGGGTCGCGACGTTCTCGGCGGTGAGGACCGCCGCGGGGACCTGGTCCACGTGCCCCTCGTAGGCCGCGGCGTGAAGCGGCGTGTCCCCGTTGTCGTTGTGGATCGTCAGGAGCCTCGCCGTGAGCTCCGCCGCGGGAATCTTGCCCAGCTGGCCCGTCTCGGCCGCGGCGTGCGCGGGCGTGAACCCGGTCTTGCTCGGGATCGAGAGGTTCTCGAAGACGAGCTGCTCGGCGGGCACCTGCTGGAGGTGCCCCGAGATGGCCGCCGCGTGGTACACGGTGTCGCCCGCGGAAGTGGCCTCCCTCATCGCCGCAACCGTGAGCAGGCCGGGCGGCAGCTGGTCCAGGTGCCCGTTGAAGGCCGCGACGTGGAGCACCGTCTCACCGCTCACGTTGCGCCTGCTGAGGTTTCCCGCCGTCAGGTACTCCCTGGGGATCCGGTCGAGGGTCCCGTTCTCGGCGGCCTCGTGCAGGAGGGTGTTGCCGACGTCGTTGGCGCTCCGGAACGCCTCCGGCGTGAAGAGGCTCGCCGGGATCTGCGCCAGGTTGCCATACGCGGCGGCGGAATGGAAGACCGTGAAGCCGGCGTTGCTGCGAATCGACAGGTTCTCGAGCGTCATCACCGCGGGCGGAACCTGGTCCAGGTGCCCCCCGATGGCGGCGTGGTGCAGGGGCGTGTAGCCCGCGTCGTTCTTCAGCGTGAGATACTCGGCGGTCAGCGCCTCCGGGGGCAGGCTTCGCAGCTCCCCGTACCGGGCGGCGAGGTGAATCCGCGTATGCCCGGCCGAGTTGGGCACGGCAAGCGCTGCAGCGGATGCTGGGGCGGGATCGGCCATTTGCTGATAGGAGACAGCGAATCCCCGGGGCCCGGCCTAAGCAATTCAAAAGGCCCCGGGGGGAACCTTGTGCCTCAGGGTTTGATCGCAAACGGCGCGCAAACCCGGCCGGCTCAGAGCGGAGTGAGAAGGGCGAGGCCGAGGAGGAGGGCTCCGCCGAGGGCGCAGCGTGTTTGCAGGAGGGGCCATGCATGCATGGGGGCGGGCGTGGGGTGGGCAGGCGTGGTCGGGCAGGGGATGTATAAGTGAAGGTGGCCGGGCTTGGCGACGATCGTTCGAGAGGGCTGCCCTCAGGGGACGCGTCGCCGCGCAGCACCGCAGTTCTGGCAACCCGGTGGGCACCTTGCTCCAATCATCCGTGGAAAGGGCAGCGAATTTCCTTAAGGCTAAACACTCATGCAGGGGGCGTGCAAGGGGGCCTGTGGCCGCTCCATGAATTCGATTTGCAAACCTCCGCGCGAGAAAACATCCTGCCCCCCCATGTATCCAGCCGACTCGAACCCACCAGCGGCCAAGGACTCAATCCTTATCGTGGACGACGAAGTGCCCATTCTCCAGGCCTTTGTGGCGGCCCTCTCCCCGTACTTCGACGTGGTCTCGGCCACCTCGGCGCGCGACGCGGACTTCATCCTGCGAAAGCGCCAGTTCAAGGTCGTCATCTCCGACCACCTCATGCCCGGCGGCAACGGCATGAGCTTCCTGGTCCGCGCGAGGGAGGAGTACCCGCAGATGCAGCGGATTCTCGTGACCGGCTACATGAAGCCGGAAATGCTGATCCGCAGCGTGAACGAGGCGGCGCTGTTCCGCTACCTGCTTAAGCCCGTGTCCCTTTCCGAGCTCATCAAGGTCGTCCAGGACGCGGTGCGCGCGGCGGGCCCCGCCAAGGACTAAATCCTGATGGCTGACCGGGCCCCCACACAGCCTGCGCTCCCGGTCGTGCTCCTCGTGGACGACGAGCCGCTCCTCCTCGACTCGCTCGGAGCGGAGCTAAAGGGCACCTGCCGGCTCTTCACCGCTGCCTCGGCCGCCGAGGCCGACCTGAAGCTGGCGGCCAGGCACTACGACGTCATCGTGTGCGACCACATGCTCCCCGGGGAGCAGGGCCTCGACTTCCTCAGCCGGGTCATGGAGCTGATGCCGTCGACGAAGCGGATCCTGATGACGGGCTACACAAACCCGGAGTTCATCTCGCGCAGCTCGGCCATCGCCGGCCTCTCGGCGTGCCTCGTGAAGCCGCTCCGGGCTTCGGACATCGCCACCGCCGTCAAGGCGGCGATCACCTCCTAAGGGGAGGCCCGCATCCTCGAGCGTAGGAACGGCGCGGTGGGGCTGCGGCGCGACCGCAGGAGGCCCGCGAGCGCCCCCTGGTAGAGCAGCTCGCCGCCGTCCGGGCCGCCGCCCGGCCCGAGCTCGACGACGTAGTCGGCTTCGGCGATGAGGTCCAGGTTGTGCTCGATCACGACGACCGTGTGCCCCTGGTCGACGAGCGCGTGCAGGACGCCGATCAGCCGTTCGCAGTCGCTTAAGTGGAGCCCGATCGTGGGCTCCTCGAGGATGTAGAGGTTGCGGGGAAGGGAGCCGCGGCTGCGCTCGCGGTAGGTCGCCAGGCCCCGCGAGAGCTCGGTCACGAGCTTGAGGCGCTGGGCCTCGCCTCCGGACAGGGTCGACGAGCTCTGCCCCAGGGTGAGGTAGCCGAGGCCGCAGTCCGCCATGAGGCGGCACACCTGGGAGAGCTCCGCGTGGAAGCCGAAGAAGTCCGCGGCCTCCTCGAAGGTGAGCTGGAGCACGGCGCCGATGGTCTTGCCCCTCCACATGACGTCGGAGAGCTCCGGGCCGTACCGCAGGCCCTGGCAGTCGTCGCACGGCAGGTAGGTGTCCGGCATGAACGCCATCTCGAGCCGGATGCGGCCGGCCCCCTCGCACGCCGGGCACCGCCCGCCCGCCGTGTTGAACGAGAACCGCGACGCCGTGTACCCGCGGATCTTGGATTCCGGCAGCGCCGCAAAGAGCTTCCTTATCAGGTCGAAGATCCCGAGATAGGTGGCCGGCGTCGAGCGCGGCGTCTTGCCGATCGGGGACTGGTCGACCTCGATGACCGAGCGGAAGCGCTCCGCGTTGCGCAGCTCCCGGAAACGGGGGACGGGATCGCCCGAGAGCCGCGCGAAGGCGCGCCCGGTGAGCCGCGCGCAGCGCGCCTTGATCGCGAACGCCGCCGCGGGGCCGAGCAGGTCGCGGAAGAGCGTGGACTTGCCGGCGCCGCTCGGCCCCGCGACCATCGTGAGGCGGCCCTGGGGGATCCGGACGTCGAACCCCCGGAGGTTGCGGTGGCGCGCTCCGGAGAGTTCGATCCACGGCTCGCCGGCGGCGGGGATGTCCCGGTAGGCGCCCCGCAGCGGGTGCCGGATGCCCTTTGCGAGGAAGACGCCCGTAAGCGACGAGTCGTTCGCCCGGATCTGCGCCGGCGTCCCCACGGCCAGGAGCTCGCCGCCGTGCACGCCTGCCCCCGGGCCCAGGTCGATGATGACGTCCGCGCGCCTCATGAGCTCGTCGTCGTGCTCGACCACGACCAGCGTGTTGCCCTTGTCGCGCAGGGCGAGGAGCGTCGAGATGAGCCGCCGGTTGTCGCGCGCGTGAAGGCCGATGCTCGGCTCGTCGAGAACGTAGAGGACCCCCGCGAGGTTGGTGCCGAGCTGCGCGGCCAGTCGGATGCGCTGGGCCTCGCCGCCCGAGAGCGTCTTGGTCGGGCGGTCGAGCGAGAGGTAACCGAGGCCCACGTGGTCCATGAACCGGAGCCTCTCGCGGATCTGCGGAACGATGTCGCGGGTGACCAGACGTCCGCGCAGGTCGAGGTCGAGCGCCTCGAGGTTCGCGAGGAGCTGCGAGGGCGGGCAGGCGAGGAGCGCCGGCAGAGAAATCGGCTCGCGCCGGCCCCTGAGGTGGAGCTTGACGGCCCTTGAAATGCGGTTGAGGCGCTCCCCGCGGCAGTCGGGGCAGACTTCGCCGCCCTCCGCCTTCTCGTCGGCCGCGAGGCCGAGGTGGAGCAGGCGGGCGGCGTCCTCGTCCTCCTCCTCCTCGCCGGGCTTGGCCATCCAGGGGTAGACCTTCCCGTACCCGCGGCACCTCGGGCACCAGCCGCGCGCCGAGTTGAACGAGAAGTCCTTGGGGTCGAGCTCCGGGAAGGACTCGCCGGTCTCCACGTCGGTGCGCGTGGTCGAGAACCACGAGAGGACCTCGCCCGCGGGGGTCAGGAGGAAGCAGGCTCCCTTGCCGAGGAGGAGGGCGCGCTCGAGCGCCGGGCCCGGCTTGGCGGCGCCCTTCAGGTCGGCCACCACCACCTCGATGTCGTGCTCGCGGTAGCGGTCGAGTTTCCGGAACGCGTCGACCCGCGTGAGGCGCCCGTCGGCGCGCATGAGGGCGAAGCCCTGCCTCCCGATCCAGTCGGCGATCGGCTGGTGGTGACCCTTACGCCCGCGCACCAGGGGCGCGCACAGGTAGAGGTGCCGCGCGCGGCGGGCCCGCGGCGTGGCGAGCGTGCGCGTGAGGAGCTTCCTCAGGGCGCCCGGGGAGAGCGGGGTGACCGCCCGGCCGGTGTCGGGGTGGTGCTGCACCCCGAGGCGCGCGTAGAGCAGGCGCAGGTACTGGGCCACCTCCGTGATCGTGGCCACGGTCGACTTGAGCGAGCCGCGGGTGACCCGCTGCTCGATCGCGACAGCCGGCGGGATGCCGGAGAGCCGGTCGATCGCGGGCCTCGGCAGCTGCTCGACGAACTGCCGCGCGTAGGGCGACATCGACTCCATGAACCTGCGCTGGCCCTCGGCGAAGATGATGTCGAAGGCCAGGGTCGACTTCCCCGAGCCGGAGACCCCGGTGACGACGCTGAGCTTGCGATGGGGGATCGAGACGGAGAGGTTCTTCAGGTTGTTCTCGCGCGCCCCGACGACCTCGATCGACGCGGCGGCCTGCGTCGCGTGGCGGTTGTCGTCCCCGCGCTCGGCGGCCGCCAGGGGGAGCTCCCGGTCCCCGGCGAGCGCCTCCGCGAGGAAGGGCGAGGTCGCGGACCGGGCGCGCGCGACAAACTCGGGCGTGCCCTCGGCCACGATCCGCCCGCCGTCCCCGCCCGCCTCCGGGCCGATCTCGATCACCCAGTCCGCGCACTTCAGGACGTCCTGATTGTGCTCGATCACGACCAGGCTGTGGCCGCGGTCGACCAGCGCCTGCAGGACGCCGAGGAGCCTGCCGACGTCATGGCGGTGGAGCCCGGTGGTCGGCTCGTCGAGGAGGAGTAGCGCGCCCGCCGCGCCGGGGAGGGCGCCTAGGTAGCGCACGAGCTTGAGCCTCTGCGACTCGCCCCCGGAGAGCGTGTTGAGCGGCTGGCCGAGCGCGAGGTAGCCGAGGCCGACCGCGTCGAGCGACGCGAGGCGGCTGCGGACCAGCGCGCAGTCGGCGAAGAGCCCGAGCGCGTCCGCCACGCTCATCTGGAGGACGCCCGACACCGTCGTCCCGTTCCATTCGACGGCGAGGACCTCCGGCTTGAACCGCCGCCCCTCGCACACGGGGCATGGGACGAACACGTCGGAGAGGAACTGCATCTCCACGCGCTCGTAGCCGAGGCCCAGGCAGTGGTCGCACCGGCCGTCGCCGCTGTTGAACGAGAAGCTGGAGGCCCCGAGCCCGGCCTCCTGGGCGGCGGGCGTCGCGGCGAAGAGCTCCCGTATGGGGTCCCACGCGTCGACATAGAGCGCGGGATTGGAGCGGGGCGTCCGGGAAACCGGCCCCTGGTCGACCAGGACCGCCTCCGAGACCAAGTCGGCCCCGCGGATCTCGGCGAAGGCGGCCGGATCGTCGGCGGGGCGCCCGCGGTGCGCGAGGAGCCCCTGGTAGAGGACGTTGTCGAGGAGGGTCGACTTCCCGGAGCCCGAGACCCCGCTCAGGCACACGAGCCGGCCGAGGGGGATCCTCACGTCCAGCGATTGCAGGTTGTGCTTCGTTGCGCCGCGCAACTCGATCGACGGGAGATCGGCCGGCACGGGCCTGCGCGCGCCGGGCGTCTGGATCCGGCGCCTTCCCGAGAAGTACGCGCCCGTGACGCTCGCCGGGTCCCGCAGCATCTGCGCGACCGTGCCCTGGAAGACGACGTGGCCGCCGCGCGCGCCCGGCTCGGGCCCGATCTCGATCACGTGGTCCGCGGCCCGGATCATCGCCTCGTCGTGCTCGACCACGATCACCGTGTTGCCGGCCGCGACCAGCGTGCGGATGATCGCCACCAGGCGCTCGACGTCCCTCGGGTGGAGCCCGACGCTCGGCTCGTCCATGACGAAGAGGGTGTCGACGAGCGACGTTCCCAGGCAGCCGGTCAGGTTGACGCGCTCCACCTCTCCCCCAGAGAGCGTCCGGGACGGCCGGTCGGGCGTCAGGTAGCCGAGGCCGACCTCGCGCAGGTAGGCGAGGCGGGTGAGGATCGAGTCGAAGGCGAGCTCGGCGTGCCGGCCCCCGGCGGCCGGTCGCGAGTCCCGCACGAGGCCGAGGAGCCGGTCGACCGGCATTGCGTAGAGCTCCGGCAGCGTGTGGCCGCGCCACTTCCAGCACAGCGCCTCGGGCTGCAGCCGCGCGCCCTTGCACGCGGGGCAGGTGTTGTACGAGCGGTACCTGGAGAGGAACACCCGCACGTGCATCTTGTACGTGTTCTTCTCCAGCCAGCGGAAGAAGCCCTTCACGCCGTACCAGTATTTCGGCCACTCCTTGCCGTTCTGCGTCCCGTACCCGGGCTCGCCGTCAACGACATAGCCGCGCTGCTCCTCGGTGAGCCTATCGAACGGGATGTCGGTGGGGATCTTCCTGCGCCGGGCGAACACGCGCAGGTCCTTCTTGGACGAGCTGTACACGGCGCCCTCCCAGCAGCGGATCGCCCCGCCGTCGATCGAGAGCGACGGGTCGGGAATCGCCAGGCGGTAGTCGATCTCGATGATCCGGCCGAAGCCCCGGCACGCCGGGCAGGCGCCGAGCGGGGAGTTGAACGAGAAGAGCGGCGGGGTGGCCGGCCGGAACTTGCGTCCGGTCTTCGGCGAATGCAGGCCGCGCGAGTAGTGCCCGAGCTCATTGAGCCCCTCGGCCGCGAAGACGCGGACCTCCCCGCGCCCGAAGTGCATCGCCGTCTCGGCCGCCTCCGTGAACCGGGCCATGGACGCCGCCTGCGCCGTCACCCGGTCCTGGACGACGAAGATCCGCCCCACCCCCGAGAGCGCTCCGGGCTCGGCCGCGAGCGCGTCGATGCGCCGGACGGCGAGCCCCGGGGCGCCCGGCAGGGGCGCGAGCACGCGGACGTAGGCCTGTGCCTTAAGGCTCGCCAGGATCTCGGCCCACGCGAGGCTGGCGGGGCGGGCGACCTCGAAGGCGACGAGGACCGAGGCCCCGGGACTCGAGGCGAGCGTCTTCCTCCATACCGTCTGCGGGTTGTCGTCCTCGACCCGCTCCCCGGTGTCCGGGTCGAAGCACTGCGCGACGTGGCTGAACCACACCTTGAAGAAGTCGGTGAGCTCCGTCATCGTCCCGACCGTGGAGCGGGACGACTTGACCGTGTTGGTCTGCTCGATGGCGATCGACGGCCGGATGTTCTCGATCGAGTCGACGCGCGGCTTGTCGAGCAGCTCGAGGAACTGGCGGGTGTACGCGCTGAACGTCTCGACGTACCGGCGCTGGCCCTCCGCGTGGAGCGTCTCGAAGACGAGGGAGCTCTTGCCGGCGCCGCTCAGCCCCGTCACGACGACGTAGCGGCCGAGCGGCACGTCGAGGTCGAATCCCTTCAGGTTGTTCTGGCGGACGCCGCGCAGGCGTATGCACTCCGGCCTCGACGGGGAAGCGCCGGGTTGTCCCCCCTTTCGAGGCGTCACAGCGGTGAGGCGGGGTCCGGGCCCCGGGCGAGGGACTCAAAGAGGCGGGCGTAGGCAGTGACCTGCCGCGCGGGATCGAATGAGGCGCGCGCGAAGGCCCGGGCCTCGGCCGCCCTCGCGAGCCGCTCCTCGGGCGTGTCGGATGCAAGCAGGGCGAGGGCCTTCCTGAATCCGCCAAAGTCCCCCTGCTCGACCATCCATCCCGTCCTGCCGGGGACGAAGCACTCGCGGATGCCGAGGGCCCGGCACGCGACGGCGGGCAGCCCGTGAGCCTGCGCCTCGATCAGGAAGTTCGAGAGGGCCTCCTCCTTCGAGGCGTGGACGGCGATGTCGGCCGCGCGGTAGAACGCGGTCGGGTCGGGCTGGAACCCGACGAACCGGACCCTGCGGCCGAGCCCTTGGCTCTGCGCCAGCCGCTCGCACCGGGCCCGCTGCGGCCCGTCGCCGGCGAACCAGAGCTGCCAGTCCCACCCCTGCGGCAGGCCGGCGGCGATCCGGATGAGGTCCCGCTGGTTCTTCTCGGGCCTGAACATCCCGACGGAGAGCAGCACGGTGGTGCCCGGGCCGGCCCCGAGGCGCGCGCGCAGGTCCAGGTCGCGGCCCTGGGAGACCTCGGCGAAGACGAGGGAGTTAGGGATGACCGAGACCCGGGCGCGCTCGAGGCCGTGGAGCTCCACGAGCTCGTCGGCCGCCTCGAGGCTGTTGGTGACCAGGTGCGCGGCCTTGCGGACCGAGCGATAGTAGAACCAGGGAAGCCGCCCGCCCGCCCGGAGCGTCGCGACCACCCGGGTCGGCAGCCCGCGTGCGGCGGCGCGGCCCTGGAGGCCGCCGGCGAAGCAGTTCGCGGTCTTGCCCATGCAAAGGACGATGTCGGGGGGATCCCCGAGGACCGCGCGGGCGAGGCCCGGCGCCAGCCAGTCGATCCCGGTGTCGAAGGGCTGCAGGGCGGCGTGGGCCGCGCCCGCCGTCGCGGAGAGCGTGCCCCCGGGGCGGAACGTGAGGAGCGTGGCCGCGTGCCCGAGGCCGGAGAGCTCCCGGGCCAGGAGGATCGAGTGCCTCTCCGTCCCGCCGCTTCGCAGGTAGTCCTGCAGGACGATGATTTTCATTGCGGGCGACACCGGCCGGGGGAAAGTGGGAACACCGATGAAGTCACCTTTCGGCCAGCTCCTTGTGCGATGGATGGTCCTTGCCCTTGGCGTCGTGATCGCGGCCCATGTGGTTCCCGGGATTCATTACAGCGATTTCGGGTCGCTCGTCGTGGCGGTCATCGTCCTGAGCTTCGTCAACGCCGTCCTCAGGCCCGTGCTGGTGCTGTTCACATTGCCGTTCATCTTCGTGACGATGGGCCTCGGCATTCTGGTTATCAATGCCTTCCTGTTCTGGATTGTAGGGAAACTGACCGGAGGCTTCTCGGTCGACGGCTTCTGGCCGGCCCTCGGGGGTTCGCTCGTCCTGAGCATCACCAGCTTCGTCTTGAACGGGTTCATGCGCTCGTCGGGGCCGAGGCCCCCTGCGCCCCCGAGGGCGCCGCCCGGACCGGGGGGCGACGTGATCGATATTTAGTTGCGGGCGCGCCCCGCCGCAGCACGTTGACGGCATGTCCGAAGCGACCGAATACGATCTCGTTGTCATCGGGGGCGGGCCCGCGGGCTACGCCGGGGCGATCCGCGCCGGGCGCCTCGGCAAGAAGGTGGCCTGCATCGAGCTCGAGCGGGCCGGGGGGACGTGCCTGAACTGGGGCTGCATCCCGACGAAGGCGCTCCTGAAGAGCGCGGAGCTCTACCAGACGATGAAGAGGGCGGAGGTCTACGGGCTCTCCGCCTCGGACGTCCGTTTTGACTTCGCGAAGGTGATGGAGCGCTCGCGCTCGGTGGCCGGCCAGATGGCCAAGGGGGTCGAGTTCCTCTTCAGGAAGAACAAGGTCGAGTATTACGTGGGCACCGGCTACGTGAACGCGCCAGGGATGGTCTCCATCACGCAGGGCGAGCACAAGGGCAAGTTCTTCCGCACGAAGAACATCATGATAGCCACGGGCTGCAGGATGCGGAGGATACCCGGGCTCGAGTTCGACGGGGTACGCACCATGACCTCGCGCGAGGCGCTGGCCGCGAAGACGCTCCCCAAGTCCGTGGTGATCGTCGGGGCCGGGGCGATCGGCGTCGAATTCGCGTATTTCTTCAACGCCTTCGGCTCGAAGGTCACGCTCGTGGAGATGCTCCCCCAGATCCTGCCGGTCGAGGACGAAGATGTCTCGAGGGTCCTTTACCGGGCGTTCGAGAAGCAGGGGATAACGATCCACGTCGGGACCAAGTGCGAGAACTTCAGGGTCGGCAAGAGCTCCGTCCGGGTGGATCTCGTGGCGGGGGACAAGACGTCGACCGTGGAGGCCGAGGTGTGCCTCTCCGCCATCGGCGTCGTGGCGAACCTGGACGGGGTCCTGGCCCCTGGGCTCAAACCCGAGCTCGAGAGGAACTACCTGAAGGTGGGCGACGACTACCAGACGAGCATCCCCGGGATCTACGCCGCGGGCGACATCATCGGGCCCCCGTGGCTCGCCCACGTGGCCACCTACGAGGCCGTGAGCGCGGTCAACGGCATGTTCGGCCACGGGAAGTCGAAGCGGGTGGGCACCTTCCCCGGCTGCACCTACTGCCATCCCCAGGTCGGCAGCACGGGGCTGACCGAGAAGGCCGCGCGGGAGAAGGGCCTGGACATCAAGATCGGTAAGTTCCCCTTCACGGCCTCGGGCAAGGCCGTGGCGTCGAACGAGACCGAGGGCTTCGTCAAGGTGGTGACGGACGCGAAGACCGGCGAGATCTACGGCGCGCACATCATCGGCGCCGACGCGACGGAGCTCATCGCGGAGTACGGACTGGCCATGGAGCTTGAGGCCTCGGTCGACGACGTCCACCGCACGATCCACGCCCACCCGACGCTGAGCGAGGCCGTCATGGAGGCCGCGGCGTCCTCGACCGGCGACGCGATCCACATCTAGACCGATCGGGGCGGCTGTGGCGGGCCGCTTGAACCCGCCCGGGCAATCTGCGTAGAGTCGCGGCCATGACCGCGGAACGCCCCCCGTTGCACCTGAACGTCCACAAGCTCGCCCGGATGGCCCTCTTCGGCTTTATCCTGACCTTTGTCGCCGCGCGCGTGTGCGTGCTCCTGATCATGTCGCGGACGTTCCCGAACTTCTATTTCTTCCTCAAGGGGACTCACGTCCACCACTTGAACTACGGGATCTTCCTGCTCGCGGCCGTCGCGGGCTACGCCGTCTTCCGCCGGCCGGTCGGCCGGGCGGCGGAGGCTACGGCCCTGCTCTACGGCATCGCCATGGCCCTCACGTTCGACGAGTTCGGCATGTGGCTACACCTGGGCGGCAGCTACTGGCAGCGGGCGAGCGTCGACGCGGTGATCCTCGTCGCGGCGGTGCTGGGCCTCTGCGGTTACCTGCGCTCGATCGAGCGCTTCGAGTCCCGCCACCGCTGGGCGGCCCTGGCGCTCCTCCTGGCGCTCGGGGGGTTCTGCTGGGCCGTGTACGCCGCGGGCCTGCGCCTCGGGGACCTCGTGGGGCCGAAGCTCCAGGAGCTCGAGGCGTCGTCTTCGCCCTGAGGGCGAGGACGATGCTGGCGGCGCGAACGGAAACGGGGAGACATGGCCCGGCGCCCCCATGGCAGGCGATTGCGGTTTCAAGGAACTCGACAAGGCTTCTGGCCGAATCCTATCATCGCAGGATGAAGGTCTATCTGGACGGCAGGATGGTGGACGAGGCCGACGCCAAGGTGTCGGTGTTTGACCATGGTCTGCTCTACGGCGACGGCGTGTTCGAGGGGATCCGCCTCTACGGGGGCAACGTGTTCCGCCTGGAGGAGCACCTGGAGCGCTTCGAGTACTCGGCCAAGGCGATCCTGCTCGAGCTTCCCCTGACGCGCGCCGAGTGGAGCGCGGCGGTCTGCGAGACGTGCCGGGTGAACGGGCTCACGGACGGCTACATTCGCCTCGTCGCCACCCGCGGCATCGGGGACCTGGGCCTTGCCCCGTGGCTCTGCAAGAAGATCACGTACTTCTGCATCGCCAGCAAGATCGCCCTCTACCCGCCGGAGTTCTACGAGAAGGGCCTGGAGATCGTCACAGTTCCGACCCGCAGGATCGGGCCCGCGTCCCTGCCGGCCACGATCAAGTCGCTCAACTACCTCAACAACATCCTGGCCAAGATCGAGGCGAAGCAGGCCGGTGCGCTCGAGGCCATCATGCTCAATGAGCAGGGCTACGTCGCCGAGGCGACCGCCGACAACGTCTTCATCGTCCACAAGGGCGAGATCCTGACCCCGTCGGCCTCGCAGGGCGCCCTGAAGGGGGTCACCCGCGGCACGATCATCGACATCGCGAGGGACATGAAGGTCCCCGAGCGCGAGGCCAACCTCACGCGCTACGACCTGTGGTGCGCGGACGAGTGCTTCCTCACGGGGTCCGGCGCCGAGGTGATCCCCGTGGTGAAGCTGGACGGCCGGACGATAGGCACGGGCAAGCCCGGCCCCGTCACCCGAAGGGTGCTCGCCGAATTCAGGAAGCGCGTGCTTGTCGAGGGTACCCGCATCTGAGGAGAAACCCCTAATGCGCCTCAATGGCGCTTAGATTGGCACGCGCTGGGCCGTAATGTTACTTATGCACCCGGCTGTGCGTGTGACTTGCCCATTGGGGCGGGTCGTGGCACATTAGATGCATACCAAACCCGACGACCCATGGCCAACCCGCTTAAGTGCGACCTCTGCTCCAAGCCCGCCACGGTGCACCTGACCCAGATCCTGGACAACAAGGTGCACAAGGTGGACCTGTGCGAGGAGTGCGCGCAGGCGAAGGGCGTGACCGACCCGAGCGGCTTCTCCCTGGCGGACCTGCTCCTGAAGGCGTCGCTCAGCCCCGATCTCGCGGCGGGCGGCGTCCGCTGCGAGCAGTGCGGCTTCACGCCGAACGACTTCAAGAAGCACGGCCGTTTCGGCTGCCCCGCCTGCTACGGCGCCTTCAAGGGCATCCTGGACCCCATGCTCGACGGGATGCACAAGGGCACGGTCCACTCGGGCAAGGTCCCGCAGCGCGCCCTGGAGCGCAAGACGCTCTACGACCGGCTCACCCGCCTCGAGGGCGACCTGACCGAGGCGATCAAGGCCGAGCGCTACGAGGACGCCGCGCGCTGCCGGGACGAGATCAACCAGGTCAAGCAGGCCGTCGGCCAGAAGGCGCAGATCTGATCCGATGACCCTGAAGGCCCTTATCGACGCGCCCTCGGAGCTGACCGACTCGTCCAGCAGCAAGACCGCCATCGTGCTGATGACGAGGATCCGCCTTGCGCGCAACCTGGCGGGCCAGCCCTTCCCGGGCTGGGCGAAGCCGGCGCAGCGCGAGAAGATCCTGGAGGACTGCACGGCGGCGGTCGTCGCCACCTCAGAGATGAAGCGCGGCGTCTCAGTCGGGGTCGGCGAGCTCGGCGAGCTCGAGAAGCGGATCCTGGTCGAGCGCCACCTGATCAGCCGCGAGCTGAGCGGCTCGAAGCAGGGCAGCGGGGTGGTGATCAGCAAGGACCAGGCCTTCTCGGTCATGGTGAACGAGGAGGACCACCTGAGGATCCAGCTCCTGCGCTCCGGCTTCCAGCTGAAGAAGGCGTGGGCCGCGATCAACGCGCTCGACTCCGAGCTCGAGGAGACGCTCGATTTCGCATTCTCGCCCGTCCTCGGCTACCTGACCGCGTGCCCGACCAACCTCGGGACGGCGATGCGCGCATCGGCGATGATGCACCTGCCGGCCCTCGTGATCGCCAACCAGATGGAGAAGGTCGTGCGGGCCGTGAACCAGCTCGGCATGGTGGTGCGGGGCCTCTTCGGCGAGGGGTCCGATGCCTGCGGCAGCATCTTCCAGATCTCGAACCAGACCACGCTTGGCGAGTCCGAGGAGGGCATCATCAAGCGCCTGTCCGGGGTGCTCCAGTCCATCATCGAGCACGAGCTCAACGCTCGCTCGAAGCTCCTGGAAGCGGACGCGGGCAAGCTCTTCGACAAGATCGGGCGGGCCTTTGGCATCCTTCAGAACGGGCACGTGATAAGCTCCAACGAGGCCATGAACCTAATCTCGCTTATCCGGCTCGGGGTCGACCTCGGCGTCTTCCCCGACTCCAAGCGCTCGGTCACCGACCGGCTCTTCATCGAGGCCCAGCCGGGCCACCTCCAGCACGCCCAGAAGGGCGAGTTCGAGGCGGGCCAGCGGGACCTCCTGCGCGCCGAGAGACTGCGTTCGGAGTTTGCCAATTTCTCGCACCCGGACTTCACTCTCTCGGCCAACGGAAACAACTGACCCTCAGCAAATAGCACCCATGTCGCAGGAACCGATGAACAACTTTACGCCGCGCGCCCAACAGGTGCTGGCGCTTGCCCGCAAGGAGGCCGACCGCTTCCACCATAATTATGTGGGCACGGAGCATATCCTGCTGGGCCTCATAAAGTTGGGACAGGGTGTCGCCGTGAGCGTCCTCCAGAAGATGGGCCTTGACCTGGAGACCGTCCGGGCGGCGGTCGAAAAGCAGGTGGGGACGGGCCAGGAGGCCAAGTCGCAGGGGAGCATCCCCTACACGCCGCGCGTGAAGAAGGTCCTGGCGCTCGCCGGCAAGGAGGCGAAGGCGCTCAACCATTCCTATGTCGGGACCGAGCACATCCTGCTCGGGCTGCTCCGGGAGGGTGAGGGGGTCGCGGCCCGGGTCCTCAAGTCGCTCGACGTGGACATCGAGCGCACCCGCAACGAGATCCTGCGCGAGCTCGACCCGCAGTTCTCCGGGGGCAGCGAGGCGGGCGGCAGCGAGGAGGCCGCCGCCGGCACCCCCCAGCGCCCCGGCGCCCAGTCCGACGAGAAGAAGGAGGTCAAGACCCCGGCCCTGAAGGCCTTCGGCCGCGACCTCACCGAGCTCGCCCGCAAGGGCGAGATGGACCCGGTCGTCGGCCGCAAGCAGGAGATCCGCCGCGTGATCCAGATCCTTTGCCGGCGCACGAAGAACAACCCGGTGCTGATCGGCGAGGCCGGCGTCGGCAAGACGGCGATCGTCGAGGGCCTCGCCCAGGAGATCGCGGCCGGCAACGTCCCGGAGATCCTGTTCGACAAGAAGGTCGTGACGCTCGACCTGGCGCTCATGGTCGCCGGGACCAAGTACCGCGGCCAGTTCGAGGAGCGGATCAAGGCCGTGATGGACGAGATCAAGCGCGCCCGCAACGTCATCCTCTTTATCGACGAGCTGCACACGATCGTGGGCGCCGGCGCCGCCGAGGGCGCGATGGACGCCTCCAACATCTTCAAGCCGGCGCTCTCGCGCGGCGAGCTCCAGTGCGTGGGCGCCACGACGCTCAACGAGTACCGCAAGTACATCGAGAAGGACAGCGCCCTCGACCGCCGCTTCCAGTCCATCAAGGTGGAGCCGCCCTCGGTCGACGACACGATCACGATCCTCAAGGGGATCCGCGGCAAGTACGAGGACCACCACAAGGTGATCTTCACCGACCTGGCCCTAGAGACGGCGGCGAAGCTCTCGGACCGCTACATCACCGGGCGCTTCCTGCCCGACAAGGCGATCGACGTCATGGACGAGTCCGGGTCGCGCGCGCGGATCTCGGCCTTAAGCAGGCCGCCCGACATCGAGGGCCTGACGAAGGAAATCGAGGAGGTCTGCGCCCAGAAGGAGAAGGCCATCAGCGAGCAACATTTCGAGGAGGCGGCCAAGTTCCGCGACAGGGAGAAGCAGCTGCGCGCCAAGCAGGAGCAGGCCACCGAGCAGTGGAAGAAGGCCCGCGAGGAGAAGCGCGTCACGATCGACGAGGACCTGATGGTGCAGGTGGTCGCCGACTGGACGGGGATCCCGCTCTCGCGCATGGAGAAGAAGGAGAGCGAGAAGATCCTCAACCTCGAGGCCGAGCTCCAGAAGAGCGTCGTCGGCCAGGGCGTCGCCGCGGGCTCCATCTCCCGGGCGCTGCGCCGCTCAAGGGCGGACCTGAAGGACCCGCGCCGGCCGATCGGCTCGTTCCTCTTCGTCGGCCCCACGGGCGTCGGCAAGACCGAGACCGCCAAGCAGCTCGCGGCGCAGATGTTCGGCAAGCAGGACGCCTTGGTGCAGATCGACATGAGCGAGTACATGGAGAAGTTCTCCGTGTCCCGGCTGATCGGCTCGCCCCCGGGCTACGTGGGCTACGACGAGGGCGGCCAGCTGACGGAGAACGTCCGGCGCAGGCCCTATGCGGTCATCCTCTTTGACGAGGTCGAGAAGGCCCATCCCGACGTCCTGCAGATTCTGCTGCAGATCCTCGAGGACGGCCGGCTGACCGACTCGCTCGGGCGGACCGTGGATTTCCGCAACACGATCATCATCATGACCTCGAACGTCGGCGCGCAGCTCTTGCAGCGCCAGACCTCGATGGGCTTCGCTGCCGCGACGTCAAACTTCAACGACGCGGAGAAGATGCGCGAAAAGGTGCTCGAGGAGGCCAAGCGCGTGTTCAAGCCGGAGTTCCTGAACCGCATCTCGGACATCGTCTTCTTCAGGCCGCTCGACAAGGACGACTTGAGGCAGATCGTGGACCTTGAGATCGGGAAGTTCGCCCAGAGGTTGGTCGAGCGCAAGATCACCATGGAGTTCTCGCCCGAGGCCAAGGACCTCATCATGGAGAAGGGCTACGACGAGAAGTACGGGGCGCGCCCGCTGCGCCGGGCGGTCGAGCACTACCTGGAGGACCCGCTCGCGGAGGCGATCCTGCGCGGCGAGGTTAAGGAGGGCGAGGCGGTCCTCGTCGTCCGCGAAGGCGAGACCCTCAATTTCAAGCAAAAGACGCCCCCCGCCATCACGGGCGTGGCGCCCTAAGCGAAAGACGGCCAACCGCCGCCGCCAGAACCCCCCGCGCCCCCCGAGCACTACGGGTGCGGGTTTTCAGTCGCCGCCCGGGCGGGGATTGTTCTTGAATCGGGGGCAGGATGCCGTCGATTCGCCACCTAATCGTCCCCGTCGCGCTCGCGCTGGCACCGCTTGCGGCCGCACAGACGGCTGTGGGCGACGCCCCGCAGATCGCGATCCCCGACGCTGAGACCCGGGATCCGCCGTCGCGGGCGCGACTGGCCGAGATCGAGCGCATCGCCGGCGAGTCGGGCTGGTATTCGCTCGCGCCCGCGGTGCGCTCGGCGGCGATGCGGGCCTACGCCCAGGACCGCTACGCGGCCGCGGACGCGTGGTACCACGTCTACTCCTGGCTCGGGCTCTTTGCGGAGCCCGAGAGCATGTTCTACTCGAACTGGTCCCGCGCGTGCATGTCCGCGCGGCTTCCGATGCCCCCGGGCATCGAGGGCTCCCAGGCGACCGAGCGGCCGATCGGGGACAACCTCACGGAGGAGACGAAGGAATGGCTCCTCTCGAACGAGGCGTTCTCCCAGGAGTTCTTCTCCCTGATCACGCAGGTCGACCACCTGCCGCGCGTCTTCGCGATCCTGGACGGCCTGCGCCGCCGCGGGGCCGAGAAGTTCGACCGGTACCAGTCGCTCGCCCTCGCTCTGGCCGTGGTCTACGACGTCGATCCCCCGGCGTACTGGCCCCACGCCCAGGTGACCGAGGCGTCGCTCTCCCGGAAGCTGCCCAACCCCGCGCAGACCTACGAGTGGCTGATCCACGAGGAGTCGCTGGGGCGCAATTACCACAGGCTCTCGAGCCTGCGGGCCGACGAGCTCAAGTTCGTGGTCGATATCTCCGCACAGCTTCCGGAGCTCGAGTGGTCCCTGCGCAACGTGCGCTACCCCCTGGACTCGTTTGACAAGGTCTACGACATGATCGCGTACCGGACGGACCGCTTCCTCAACGAGTCCCAGATGACCTGGCCGGGCGGCCCGTACACGCTTCCCGCCATATTGAAACAGGGAGGAATCTGCGTCGACCAGGCTTACTTCGCCACACAGGCCGGGAAGGCCCGCTGCGTCCCGACGCTCCTCTTCGCGGGGGAGGGGCTCGACGGCAGGCACGCCTGGTTCGGCTTCCTTGACGCCGAGAACCACTGGCGCCTGGACGCCGGGCGCTACGCCGAGCAGCGCTTCACCACCGGAACCGCCTACGATCCGCAGACCTGGGCGCCGATCTCGGACCACGAGCTGCAGTTCCTCTCCGAGGGTTTCCGGGCCCTGCCGTCGTACGCGCAGTCGATGGTGCACCTCGACTTCTCCCGCGAGTTCCTTTCGGAGAACCAACCCCAGGCGGCCTCGCGCGCGGCGCGCAAGGCGGTCAACTACGAGAGGCGCAACGTGGACGCCTGGGAGGCCCTGATCGCGGCGAACGCGAGGCTCGGGGCGAGCGCCTCCCAGCAGGAGACGATCATGAGGGAGGCGGCGCTTGCGTTCACGCCAAGGTACCCGGACCTCATGGCCATGTACGAGAACCGCGTCTGCGAAAGCCTCCGGGCGCGCGGGGAGCGTAGCCTGGCCGACTACGAGGAGCGGGGTCTCGCGCAGCGGCTCCAGGGGAACCGGTCGGACCTCGCGATCCGCCAGGCCTCCACGATCCTCTCGCGCAGCATCGCGGGCGAGCCGGTCGCCAGACAGATCGCCGTCTACAACTCCATCCTGGCCCAGTACGGGCCCGGTGCCGGCACGACGTTCTTCGACCAGATCGTCGTCGGGTTCGCGGAGCACCTAGCCCAGCTGCACATGAAGGCGCAGGCGCGCGAGAGCGTGCAGCGGGCGGCCGAGGCCCTCGAGGTGCCCCCGGGCTCCCAGCTGGCCGTGGAGGTGGACGCCCTCCTCGGAAAACTTCAGGATTAGGCGCCCCTTTGGCGCTTTCCAAGAGGCCGATGAACGCACCCTCCGAACGCAAGCCCGCCCTGGGCTTCATCTTCGTCACGCTGGTGCTCCTCATGCTGGGGGTCGGGATCATCATCCCGGTGCTCCCCGGCCTCATCACCCAGTTCAAGGGCGGCAGCGTGGCCGAGGGGTCCGAGTCCTACGGCTGGCTGGTCGGCGCCTTCGCGGCGATGCAGTTCGTCGCGTCCCCGATCCTCGGCTCCCTCTCGGACCGGTTCGGCCGCCGCAAGGTGATCCTGCTCGCGCTCACCGGATCGGCGGTCGACTACGTCGTCATGGGCCTCGCGCCGAACATGGTGTGGCTCTTCATCGCGCGGATGGTCTCGGGCGCGACGGCCGGCTCGCTTGCCGCGTGCAACGCCTACATCGCCGACGTCACCCCTCCCGGCAAGCGGGCGCAGGCCTACGGGCTGGTGGGCGTCGCGTTCGGTCTCGGGTTCGTGATCGGGCCCGCCGTCGGAGGCTTCCTGGGGCACATCAACCTGCGCCTGCCGTTCTTCGCCGCGGCGGGCTGCGTCGCCATCAACGCGATCTACGGGGCCCTCGTCCTGCCCGAGTCGCTGGCCGCCGAGAACCGCAGGCCGTTCTCGTGGAGGCGCGCGAACCCCGTCGGCTCGCTGCTGGCGCTGCGGCGCTTCCGGGGCGTCGTCGACCTGGCCTGGATGTACTTCATCTTCAATTTCGCGAACACGATGCTCCAGAGCGTCTGGGTGCTCTATACGGGCTACCGCTTCGGCTGGACGACGCTGCAGGTCGGCATGTCCCTCACGTACATCGGCGTGGTGGCGGTCGTGGTGCAGGGGGGCCTGGTCAAGCGCATCATCGCGTGGACGGGCGAGAGGAAGGGGCTTGTCTTGGGGCTCGTCGTTTCCGCGCTCGCGATGGCGGGCTACGGCACGGTGCCGAAGGGCTGGATGTTCTACATCCTCGGCACGATCGGCGGCCTGGGCGGCATCACCGGGCCTGCGGCGCAGGCGCTCTTGACCAAGCACGTGCCGCCCAACGAGCAGGGGGCCCTGCAGGGCTCGCTGTCGGGGCTCACGAGCCTGGCCTACGTCTTCGGGCCGACGTTCGCGGCGTGGAGCTTTGGCAAGTGCATCGCCGCCAACGCCCGCTGGCACCTCCCGGGCATCGCCTTCTACGAGGCCTCGGCCTTCATCGTGGTCGCCCTTGCGCTGGCGTTGCGCTCGTTCCGGCTGGACGACCGGCTGGCGGCGAAGGCCTAAGCCTTCGCGTGGCGGGCCGAGGCCTCGAGGAGCGCCGCAAGCGCGGGCTGGGGCGGGGCCCCGCTGCGCCAGCCGACGACGAGCCGGCTCTCCGGGGAGGGGCCGGTCAGTTTGCGGAAGACGACCTCGGCCGGCAGGTACCGCGACTCGGAGGGCTGGGCGAACGTCGCGCCGACGCCGGCGCGCACGAGGCCGACGCCGTTCGAGCGCGGCCACACCTCCTCGGCGATCCGCGGGGCGACGCCGCTCGAGGCGAACGCGGCGAGGATCCTGTCGTAGAACCCGGGGTTGTTGGCCCGCGGGAAAAGGACGAAGGGCGTGCCGCCGAGGTCCCTGAGCCGGATGGACTTCTTCGACCGGAGCGGGTGATCGGCCGGCAGGAGCACGCCGTTGCGCTCGCGCAGGAGGAGGGTGGTGCCGATCCCGGGCGTCGGGCCGTCGGGATGGAAGAAGCCGCAGTCGATCTCGCCCGCCTTCAGGGCGGCGACCTGCTGGACCGTCGGGGACTCGTTCAGCTCGAGCCGGATCTCCGGGAACTTGCGGTGGAACCCGCGCAGGATGTCGGGAAGGACGGTCGCCATGGCGAGCCCGGTGAACGCGACGCGCAGGCGCCCGACGCGGCCCTCTGAAACCGCCCTCATGTCGGCCGGCACCCGCGCGAGCGCCGCCAGGACGGGCTCGACGCGCTCGACCAGGGCGGCGCCGGCCGCCGTCAGCTCGACGCGGCGGCTGGAGCGGTTGAGCAGGCGCACGCCGAGCGCGGCCTCCAATTGGGCGATCTGCCGGCTGAGCGCGGGCTGGGCGATGGCGAGCGCCTCCGCCGCCTTCCTGAAGTGAAGCCGGCGCGCGACCTCGCGGAAGTACACCAGGTGGCGCAGCTCGAACGGGAATTGATACTCTCTGGGCATCACCGGTAGCCAAACAAGTATTTCCGGTACAATGCAACCCCGTGGTATACGTAGGGCCATGCCCAAAACACTCTTCGAGAAGGTCTGGGAGGCCCACGCCGTGCGCACGCTGGCCAGCGGACAGACGCAGCTCCTCATCGGGACGCACCTCATCCACGAGGTGACGAGCCCGCAGGCCTTCGGCATGATGCGCGACCTCGGCCTGAAGGTCGCCATGGCGCACCGCACCTTCGCGACGGTCGACCACATCGTCCCGACGGACCAGGTGAGCGAGCCCTATGCCGACCCGCTGGCCGACGCCATGATCAAGGAGCTGCGCCGCAGCTGCCGCGAATTCGGGATCACGTTCTTTGACCGCTCGACCGGCAAGCAGGGGATCGTGCACATCGTGGGCCCCGAGCAGGGGATCACCCAGCCCGGCACGACGATCGCCTGCGGCGACTCCCACACGAGCACCCACGGGGCCTTCGGGGCGATCGCCTTCGGCATCGGCACCACCCAGATCCGGGACGTCCTCGCGACGCAGACCATGGCGCTCGGCAAGCTCAAGGTGCGCCGGATCGAGGTGAATGGCAGGCTGAGCCCGGGCGTGTACGCCAAGGACGTCATCCTGCACATCATCTGCACCCTCGGGGTGAACGGGGGCACCGGCTACGCCTACGAGTACGCGGGAGACGTCTTCGACCGGTTCTCGATGGAGGAGCGGATGACCGTCTGCAACATGTCGATCGAGGGCGGTGCCCGGGTCGGCTACGTGAACCCGGACGAGACGACCTTCGCCTACCTGAAGGGCAGGCCCTATTCGCCGAAGGGCGCCGAGTGGGACGCCGCGGTGGCGCGCTGGAGGGCCGTGGCGAGCGACACCGGCTGCGCGTATGACGACGTGGTGAGGATCGACGCGGCCGACATCGCGCCCACGGTCACGTGGGGAATCAACCCGGGACAGGGCCTGCCCATAACCGGGACCGTCCCGGACCCGGCCCGGGCGAAGACCCCCGACGAGAAGGCCTCGATCGAGGAGGCCTTGGCCTACATGAAGCTCAGGCCCGGCGCCCCCATCAAGGGGACCCGGATCGACGTGGCGTTTCTCGGCTCGTGCACCAACGGGCGCCTGAGCGACTTCCAGGAGGTGGCCCGCTTCATCAAGGGCCGGCGTGTCGCGCCGGGCGTCAAGGCGATCGCCGTGCCCGGCTCGCAGGCGGTGGGGCTGCTGTGCGCGGAGCTCGGCATCGACAAGGTGTTCCGGGACGCGGGCTTTGAGTGGCGGAGCGCCGGCTGCTCCATGTGCCTGGCGATGAACCCGGACAAGCTGGTCGGCGACCAGCTCTGCGCGAGCTCGTCCAACCGCAACTTCAAGGGCAGGCAGGGCAGCCCGACCGGGCGCACGATCCTGATGAGCCCGATCATGGTCGCGGCCGCCGCCGTCACGGGGTCCGTTGCGGACGCCCGCGAGGTCTTCGGCGTGAGCGCCAACTAGCCCCCCCTTTTTCCCATGGCACTCGAAAAAATCACCCGCATCGCCGGCCGCGCCGTCCACATCCCCGGAAACGACATCGACACGGACCGGATTATCCCGGCCCGCTTCATGAAGTGCGTCACCTTTGACGGCCTCGGCGAATACCTCTTCTACGACATGCGCAGGAACGCGGACGGCTCCGAGAAGCCGCACCCCCTGAACGATCCCGCCCACAAGGGGGCGGCGATCCTATTGTCCGGCGTGAACTTCGGCTGCGGGTCGTCGCGCGAGCACGCCCCGCAGGCCCTCCAGAAGCACGGCATCCGCGCCGTGATCGCCGAGGGCTTCGCCGAGATCTTCCTCGGGAACTCGACGACGCTCGGGATGCCCTGCGTGAGCGCGAGCCGCGGCGACATCGAGAGGATCGCGGCGGCCGTCAAGGCCGATCCCGCCACCGAGGTGGTGATCGACGTCGCCAACCAGACGGTGTCCTTCGCGGGCCAGACGATTGCCGTGTCCGTGCGCGACAGCGCGCGCGACGCCCTTGTCAACGGGCGCTGGGACCCGATCGGAGAGCTGATCGAGGGGGCCGGCAATGCCGCGAAAGTGGCAAGTCAGTTGCGCTACATGTCAGCCTAAGGAAGTCCGGCTGAAAGATTTGACCCGCACTCCGCCTAGCGGGCGCGTACGGCCGCCCGGCGCCCCGGCGCCGCGTTATCAGCTTGGCGCACAGCGCGCTTATCCATAGATTTCAGGACCTTTTTCTGAACGAAAGCGTCTTACAGGCACACTATCCACCTATGACACTTGGAATGATCGAAGTCTTCAAGGGGGCCGGCCTCCTCATCTACCCCCTCGGGGCGTGCTCGGCCATCGCCGTTTTCATCATCTTTGAGCGGATTTACGCCCTGCGGAGCGCGGCGATCCTGCCCCCCGACCTTGTGGACGCGGTGATGCACGGCAGGCCGCTCGTCGGGGGGCGCCACACGGTGCTCTCGCGGATCGTCGAGTTCGCCGAGCAGCACGAGAACGATGCGGACTCGCTCAAGGCCTTTGCACGGCTCGAGGTGAACCGGATGGAGCGGGGGGTGCCTTACCTCGACGTGATCTACGCCGCCGCGCCCCTCCTCGGACTCTCGGGAACGGTCACCGGCCTCCTGCAGGTGTTCTCGGGGATCTCCCCGGACAGCAACGGGCTGCCCGACCCCGTGGCCTTCACCAAGGGCGTCGCTCTCGCCCTTTCGGCGACCGTGATCGGGCTGTCCATCGCGATCCCGTCGCTGATCGGCAGCGGCTACCTGCAGCGGCGCATCGACAACTACGCGGCACAGCTCGACGTGCTGCTTGAGCGAATCATCAATCGCACCCGCAAATGAGCGGGTTTCGCCAGAAGCGCCGCAAGCGGCCCGAGTTGAACCTCGTGCCCCTAATCGACGTGCTCGTCATGCTGATCTTCTTCGCCTTCGTGACGATGCAGTTCCGGTCGGCGACCGTGCTCAAGATCACCCTGCCGAAGATCACGACCGCCGGCAAGGAGCAGCAGAAGAACTCGGTCGAGATCGGGATCGACGAGGCCGGCGTCCTCACGGTCAACGGCCACGCGGTCACTGAGGATGAGCTGACCCGGCTCCTGAAGCAGCTGAGCGACGCCAACAAGAACATCCCTGTCGTCATCCGGGCCGACGAGAAGACGCAGCTCAAGAAGCTGGCGTTCGTCATGGACGCCTGCCGCACCGCCGGCTTGGAGAAGTTCAGCCTCCAGGCGCGCTAGTCCCCATGAACATCGTCATCACGGGCGTCACGCGCGGGCTCGGCCGGGCGCTGGCCGAGTGGTTCATCGCCAACGGGCACACGGTTGCCGGCTGCGGCCGGAGCGGCCCCGCCATCTTCGACTTCAGGTTCACGCATTCCGAGCCGCACAGCTTCGACGCGGTCGACGTGACGCTTCCTGTCAAGGTCTCGCTCTGGTCCGAGCGCGTCCTCGGCTCCATGGGCCCGCCGGACTTTCTGATCAACAACGCGGGCCTCATGAACAGGCCCGCGCCGCTGTGGAAGGTCTCGGCCGACGAGATGGGCAAGGTCGTGTCCGTCAACATCCTCGGTGTCACGAACGTCATCCGCGCGTTCGTTCCGGCGATGGTCGAGCGCGGGAGCGGGGTCATCGTGAACCTGAGCTCGGGCTGGGGCCGGAGCGCCTCCGCCGAGGTCGCCCCGTACTGCGCGACGAAGTGGGCGATCGAGGGCCTGACGAAGGCCCTGGCCGAGGAGCTTCCGAAGGGCATGGCCGCCGTCCCGCTTAGCCCGGGGGTCATCGACACGGACATGCTGCGCACGTGCTTCCCGGACACCGCCTCGTCCTATCCCAAGGCGGACGAGTGGGCCAAGAAGGCGGGGCCGTTCATCTTGGGCCTCGGGCCCGAGGACAACGGCAGGTCGGCGACCGTTGCCGGATTCGAGGCCTAAAGGCCGACGGGGATCAGGCCATCGGGATGTGGGGCTCGATATCGGCCCCGTAGTCGATTCCCTCGAGCCCGAACCCGAACAGCTTCAGGAACTCGCTGCGGTACCCGGCGATGTCGGTGAGCGCGGAAAGGTTCTCGGTCGTGACCTCGGGCCAGATCCTCGCCACCGCGGCCTGGACATCGGGCTTCATCTCAAGGTCGTCGACCCGGACCCTTCCGACCTCGTCGAACGCGGGGCCGCCCGGTGCGTACATCTGGGTGGCGAAGAGCCGCTGCATCTGCTCGATGCAGCCCTCGTGGGTTCCCTGGGCCTTCATGATCTTGTAGAGGATGGAGATGTACAGGGGGACGACGGGGATGGCCGAGCTCGCCTGGGTGACGAGCGCCTTGTTCACCGAGATGAAGGCCTTTCCGCCGCCGTTTAGCCTGAGGAGCGAGTCGATGTTGCGCGCGGCGCGCTCAAGGTCGTTCTTCGCGAGCCCGATCGTGCCGTTCTTGTAGATGGCCCAGGTGACCTCGGGCCCTATGTACGAATAGGCCACCGACTGGGCGCCCGGGGCGAGGAGCCTGGCCTCGGCCAGCGCGTTCATCCAGAGCTCCCAGTCCTCGCCGCCCATGACGGCCACCGTGTCGGAGATCTCCTGCTCGCTCGCGGGATCGATGGTCACCAGGCTCACGACTCCCTTGTCGGTGTCGACGGTTTTGTTGGTGTAGGGGCTGCCGACGGGCTTCAGGACGGACTTGTGCACCACCCCGGTCTTCGGGTTGGCCCTCCTCGGCGACGCGAGCGAGTACACGACCAGGTCGACCTGCCCCAGGTCTTTGCTGATCGCGTCCAGCGCCTGGGCCTTGATGTCGTTCGAGAAGGCGTCGCCGTTCAGGTTCTTCGCATAGAGCCCCGCAGCGCGGGCGGCGTGGGTGAACCCGATGGAATTGTACCAGCCGGGGGTCGCGGGGCGTCCCTCGTCGGACGGGCGTTCGTAGAATATGCCGAAGGTTGCCGCCCCGGAGCCGAACGCCGCGGTCACCCGCGACGCGAGTCCGTAGCCCGTCGAGGCGCCGATCACCAGGACTTTGCGGGGGCCCCCGGCTATGGGACCCTTTGATTTGACGTGACTTATCCATTCGCCGACATGGGCGGCGCAGCCCGCCGGATGGGCCGTCACGCATACGAATCCGCGAACTTTCGGTTTGATGATCATCACCTTGTGATTTTTGGGGCCGGGGGACGGGTGGCAAGTTCGATCACGCCCCGCGACAGGGCCTGCGCGAAATCGCGTTCGCCTCCCCGGGTCCCATAGACCAGGACGAAGGAGCAGCCCGGAGCGACGGGAGCTGTCAATTGGATCGGGACGGCGGAGTCTCCTTCGGGAAACGCATGAAACGTTCCGCAGGCCGCCGGATACCGCGGCCCCTCTCCGAGGAGCCAGAGCTGAAAATCCCGGTCGGGGTGCCCGCCGGGCATGTTGGACGTCCACAGCAGGCCGGTGGTGCCTCCGGGACCGAGCGCGATGGCCCCCACCGGCGTCTTCATCTGCGACGGCGGGGAAAGCGACGTCAGGAAGAGCACCCTTGATTCAGGGTCCGTGCCCCGGTCGGCAGCGTATCCCTCGCGCTCGCGTCGGCCGAGGATCCTCTCGGCCTCGAGCTGGTTCTCCGAGCTCTTGAGGGCGGCCTGCGAGAGCAGGTTCTCGTCCTGCAGCAGGCGCGTCCTCGCCTTCTCGATGAACAACAGCTCGCCGACGCAGGCGACGAGGGCCGCCAGGCAGGCCGCCGCCGCCCAGGGCAGCAGGGCCGGAAGCGCGGATTTCGGTTCTTCCATGGGTGCGCTGGGGGAAGGAAAGACAGTGGCCCTTGCCGGGCCTCAGTAAAGCCCGAGCTGCCGGGCATGGCCGAAGAATTCCGCAATGAAGGGCTCGTTCGCGATCTCCTCCCACGGCCGGTTGCTCGACACCCGGACGAAGGCCTGCTCGCTGCCCCTGCGGAACCCGAAGCGCAGGGCGATCCGGATGAGCGCCGGCACCGACCGGGTGCTGCCGACGTTGATCACGCGGCCGCCGTAAAGCTGCCAGAACCAGACGTGCTGGGAATAGTCGCTGCTCGTGAAGAAGCGGTTCTGCGCGGGCGGAAGCCGCTCGGGGCCGAGGTCGAGCGAGACCATGCGCTCGGTCACCGCCTTTGCGACCCATCCCGCGCCCGGCCAGCAGGCGTCCGGCGTGTGGGAGCCCACGGCGCCGACGGACGCCTGCCCCGCGGACCAGTACGCCAGGTAGAGCGTGACCTGCTCGAAGCCGTGCGCGCCGTTCCGCAAATACGTGCGCTGCGCCAGGTGATCGGTCCGGAGCGTGCCCGCGAACCGGTACAGGTCGGGGGCCGGCATCACGCTCCAGCCCGGGGCGGAGGAGGGCAGCATCGCCAGCAGGTCGGGCGCGGGCCCGACCCTTTCGGGCGGGCGGTACGTGCTGGCCGCGAAGAACACGAGCACCGCGGCCGCGAGCGCCAGAATGCCGCCGAGGACGGCCTGGGCGCTGACGGCGGGCGCCGCCCCGCTGTCCCCGGCCGGCTCCGGCGCCGGGGCCGCCTTCTGGCCGGGCGCGCCTCCGTCCACTGCGACCGCCACGCCGAAGAGGAGGGCGGCCGTGACGACGAGGACCGCATAGCCCGTGGCGTCGTGCCAGGCCCCCTCCACGCGAACGCCCCCGTTCACCAGGAGCGTCAGCAGGAGCGAGCGGATGAAGTTCATCGCTAGGGCAAGGGGGGCGGACAGCGCGATGACGGCGAGCCGCGCCCACGGCCTCCGGATCAGCGCGGCGGAGAGCAGGAGCCCCGTGAAGACGCAGGAGACGAGGCTGCGCACGCCGCTGCACGCCTCCTCGATCCCGACCGTCCCGCGCGCCAGCTCGATGATGTTGCCCTGCTGGTGGGCCGCAATGCCGAGGATCTCGAGCGCGCGCACGACGCCGTCCGACACCCAGAGCTGCAGGCCCACCGTCAGGCGCGAGTAGGTCCCCGGGGGCAGGGGCGAGCAGAGCGTCCAGAGCGCGGCGGCGGCAAGGCTCGTCCAGTTGAACCGGATCCAGCCCACGCGCCGGTCGGCGAAGGCCGCGACGGCCCCGCAGCCGAGGAGCGCGAACGAGCCGGCCAGCGTGAAGTCCACGACCTGGCTTGCCCAGTCTACGGTCGCCGCGAGGAGGCCCGCCACGAGGAGTCCCGCCAAGGCGGCGCAGCCGAGGGTCCCGGCAAGGAGCGCCGCCGTCCGCGGGGCGAGGGCGTCGGCGCCGCCGGGGCGCCGTCCCATGTAGAGCAGCACGACGCAGATCGCCGGCATCAGGAAGGCGTGGGAAAGGTCGGGATCCTGGGTCCACTCGGGCCACAGATGGACGACAAGCGCGCAGGCGAGGATCGCCAGTGCCGCAAGATTGATCCACGCCGAGATCGGCGGCCGTTGTGAGCCCTCGGTGCCAGTCACGCCCGGGATGCTGATCGAGGGCCCGTCCCCGCGCAACGGCCAAAAGCGGTCCGGGCTAATCGTCGCGCAGGGCGTCGATCGGGCAGACCCGGGAGGCACGGTATGACGGAAGGAAGACGGCGGCCAGCACGACGGCGGCCATGAGCCCCGTCGTGGCCAGGAGGACCCAGGGGTTCGCGGCCCCGACCCCGTAGAGGACGCTCTTCATGGCGCGGCCGGCGGCCCACGCCCCGAGGGCTCCGGCGGCGACCCCGGCCACCAGCAGGCGGGCGCCCATGCCGAGGAACTGCGCCAGCACCTGCTGCGGCAGCGCCCCGAGGGCCATGCGCACGCCGATCTCGCGCCGGCGCTGGTTGACCGCGTAGGCGAGCACGCCGTAGGTGCCGACGGCCGTGAGCACGAGGGCGACCCCGGAGAAGATCCCGGCGAGGAGCGCCGGCGAGCGGCGCGAGGCGAGGCTGTCCTCGACGCGCGCCCGCATCGGCTTCAGGTCGTCGACCGGCAGCTCCGGGTCGATCTTAAGGACCGTCTTCTTAAGCATCGGCGCGACGGCCTCGGGCGCCATGGGGGTGCGCATGACGACGGAAAAGCCCGAGGTGGAGTAGGTGACGTAGGGATAGTAGATGGCCCCTATGCCGTCGCTCTCGGTCAGGTCGTTCTGCTTCACGCTCCCCACGACCCCCACGATCGTGTGCGCGTCCTCCTCCTTGAAGAACCCCCCGTTCACGAGGCGGTGGCCGAGCGCGCTCCCGTTAGGCCAGTAGCGCCTGGCGAAGGCCTCGTCGACGACGCAGACGTGGGGACTGCGGTGGTTGTCGGCGTCCTCGAGGAAGCGGCCGGCGACGAGCGGTATGCCGAGCGCCGTCCAGTAGTCGCCGACCGCGGCGCAGGTGTTGTGCGCGCGGATCGAGTCGCCGGGCTTGGGCTCGACGCCCTCGATGACCGTCGCGTTGCTGGAATTGCTCCCGCTGAAGGGCAGGCCCGAGCAGATGCCGACCGAGGTGACGCCGGGCAGGATCCGCAGCTCGCCGAGCAGGCGCTCGATGAAGGCGAGGCGCTTCTTGTCGTCGGGATAGTTCTTCCAGGGCAGGTCGACCTGGCCGGTGAGCACGTGCTCGGCCTGGAAGCCCGGGGGCGTCGCCAGCACGCGGCGCAGGCTAAGGCCCAGGAGCCCGGTGCCGGCCAGGAGGATGAAGCCGATCGCGATCTGCGCCACGATGAAGCCGTGCCTCACGCGCTGGGCGGCCCTGCTGACGGTGCCGCCGCGCGTCTCGGAGTGCAGGACGTGCGCGAGCTGCCCGTGGATGTTGAACCAGACGACCGGCAGGGCGAGGGCTATCCCGACGGCGACGGACGCCGCAAGGGCGGCCGCCGCCACCCGTCCGTCAAAGGCGATGGTGGCGCCGAGCGGAAGCTCTTCGGTGCCGAAGACCGACAGTAGTTGGACGCCGATCGCTCCGCCGGCGATCCCGAGCAGGCCCCCGCACACGGCAAGCAGCGTCGTCTCCAGCAGGACGTCCCGGGCGATGTGCCGGCGGCTGGCCCCGAGGGCCTGGCGGACGGCGAGCTCCTTGGCGCGGCCGCTCGCGCGAATCAGCAGCAGGTTGGCAAGGTTGACCCCGCCCATGACGAGCAGGAAGAGCACCGAGCCCTGGAGGAGCAGGAGGACCGGGCGGACCTCGCGCACATGGTCCTCGTGGAGGGAGCGCACCTTCGTGTTGAAGCCGGCTGCGGTGACCAGCTTTGCGAAGGGGTCGTCCTTCATCAGCTGCTCGTTGAGGGCGTCGATCTGCGCCTGCGCGACGGAGAGGGTGGCCCCCAGAGCGAGGCGCGCGATGAGGTCGCAGTTGTTGGAGTGGCGCCGGTCGACCCCGCGCTCGTCCTTGTCATAGGCGTACGGGATGTAGAACTGGGCCTTGCTTGACAGGTACCGGAAGCCGGCGGGCAGGACGCCGACCACCTCCACGGGAAGCGTGTCGACCTGGAACTTGCGGCCAAGGACATGGGGGTCGGCGTTGAAGTTCGCATGCCAGAACGAGTCCGTGATCACCGCGACGCCGCTGCGCGCGTAGGCGAGTTCGTCCTCCGTGAAGGACCGGCCCATGGCGAGCGGCACCCCGAGCGTGGCGAAGAACTCGGGCGAGACGCGGTCGCGCGGCACGCGGTTGGGGGCGCCGGTCTCGCCAACGATGGCGCTTCCCCCCTGGATGATGGAGGTGGAGGCGAAGGCCTTGATCAGGTGGCGCCGGTCGAAGTAGTTGGTCAGCGACGAGCCCGCGCGGTCGACCCCGGCCTTGGGGTAGCTGTTGAAGGTGATGACCAGCTCTTCGGACTTCGGTAACGGCAGCGACCGCACGAGGATGGCGTCGACCACCGCGAAGATGGCGACGTTGGCCCCGATGCAGAGCGCCAGGGTTAATAGGACGGTCGCGGTGAAGCCGCGCTCCCTCGCAAGGCGTCGCAGGGCGTGCCGCAGGTCACTGACCGAGAACAGGGGGTGCACCCTTCCTAAACACGCGCGGCGGGCCGGCGGTTACAAAAAAACGCGGATCAGACGCTCACCCCGAAGAGCTCGGGGTTGAGTTCGCCGTCGGCCACCCGGTTGACGCTCCCCGTCATCGTGATTGAGAAGCCGTCCCCGATCTCGATCCCTATGGAGCCGCCCGGCATCCGGACGGTGACCGAGCGGTCGACGAGGCCCAGGCGGTGCGCCACGGCGGCGCAGGCGCTCGAGCTGCTCCCCGAGGCCAGCGTATAGCCCGCGCCGCGCTCCCAGACCTCGATCTGTATATTATTGCGGTCAAGTACCTTGAGGAACTGGACATTGGTCCTATTGGGGAAGAGGGGATGCACCTCGATGGCCGGTCCGTAGCGCCGGGCGAGGTCCGCCGACAATTCGTCCACGGGGATGACGCAGTGGGGGTTCCCAATGGTCGCCGCCGTGAACCGGAACGTGCGTCCCTCGACCCCTATCGTCTCCCCGACGACCTCGCGGTCGGGCCCGGCCACGGGGATCCTGCGGCTCTCAAAGCTCACGCTGCCCATGGCGATCGTGATCAGCCTGCCCGAATCCTTGATCTCGGCCTTCACGACGCCGCCCGGCGTCTCGATCGTGAACGACGGGCCCTTGGCCTTTCCCTGGTCCCACAGGTAGCGCGAGAAGATCCGCAGGCCGTTTCCCGACTTTTCCGCCTCGGAGCCGTCGGGGTTGAAGATCCTCAGCCCGAAGTCGGCCTTCCTGGACGGCAGCGGCCCCCAGAGGATCCCGTCGGAGCCGATCCCAAAATTGCGGTGGCAGATCACCCGGACCTGCTCCGCGCTCGGCGCCGGCATCGCCGCGAACTCCGCCGGGTCCAGCACGATGTAGTCGTTCCCGAGCGCGTGATACTTGTGGAACCGCATGCTACTTGTTGCCCTCGAGGACCGGGTTGCCCGAGTAGCCGAAGAGGCCGCGGCGCTTGATCGCCTCGGCGACGGGCGTCGGCACCATCGCCTCCCAAGTGGCGTCCTTCTCCCTGATGCGGCGCAGGACGTCGCGGGAGAAGATGCTCAGGATGCTGGCGTCGTAGCCGACGATGCTGTCGATGTAGTGGTTCTCCAGAAGGTGGGCGTAGAGGTTCGCCAGGTGGTCGACGATCCTGACGTTCTTGGAGTTGATGAGGACGTTGGAGGTGAACGCGTTCGTCTCGGAGGCGGTCCCGGCCTCGCCCCCCTGGGCGATGTACATCTCGTAGGCGTCCTTGCGCATCGGGTAGATGTAGAGCTTGACCGAGTTGCGGAACAGGCGGCCGAACGACTCGAGGATGCCGCCCTCGAGGTTCTCGTAGTACTTCTCGTTGAAGATCTCGAGGAGGTTGTTCACGCCCATGGCGACGCCGATCATCTCCTTCGTGTAGCGGCGGAAGTACGAGGTGAGCCGGTAGTACTCGGAGTAGTTCGAGATGAGGACCGTGAACCCGATGTCCGCCAGAAGGTCGACCCTCGAGAGGAAGTCCTGGGCGTCGAGCGAGCCCGCCGCCAGGAGGTTGTTCATGGTGATCTCCATGAGGACCACGAGGCCCTTGCCCTTGACGCTCGGCTCCTGGATGAACTGCGCCGTCGCGCAGTTGAGCATGTCGACATTCACGTGGGTGACCGGCCGGAAGCTGCCGCGCTCGACGAGAATCGCCTTCTTGTAGAGCACCTCGGAGGGCTGCAGGACCTCGCCCTTCTGGCCGAACATGACCGCGTTCGTGAGGCCGAACTTGACGAGGAAGAGCGACATGAGCCGGTTGTCCACGTTCTCGAACGCCGGGCCCGAGAAGCGCAGCATGTCGATCTCGATCCGGTCCATCCCCAGGTTGTCCCGGAGGGACTCGATCAGCTTGGCCAGGTCGCTGCGGTAGTAGAGGGCACCGTAGATGAAGTTGACGCCGACGATGCCGAGGGCCTGCTGCTGGAGCACGGCCTCCTTGTCCCACATCCGGACGTGCAGGACGATCTCGCTCGGCTCGCCCTTCGGCTCGGTCTGGAAGCGGAAGCCGAGCCAGCCGTGGGCCTCGTTCGTGCCCTTGTAGCTGCTGGTCGCCACCGTGTCCGCGAACACGAAGAAGTTGGTCCGCTCGCCCCGGGTCGAGGAGAGGCGGTCGATCAGGAGCTGGTACTCGTGGTCGAGCATCAGCTTGAGCCGCTCGCGAGAGACGTAGCGGGGCGCCTTCCCGTAGATGGCGTCGCTGAACACCATGTCGTAGGCGGAGATGGACTTAGCGATCGTGCCGGAGGCGCCCCCGGCCTGGAAGAACTCGCGGGCGACCTCCTGGCCGGCGCCGATCTCCGCGAACGTCCCGTACTTCGGGGGATCGAGGTTGATCGTGAGCGCCTTCTGGCTTGTCGTCAGGAGATCCTTTTGCCCATTCATTCGCGGCACATTGGCCCCGGCCACGTGGGGATGCAACTCGTTCCGGTGTCACTTCTTCGAAACGGCGGTTTCGACTGGTGGATGGGCCGAAAGCGGGTAACGTCCTGTTTTTCATGAAGAATTTCATCACCTCGATGCTGGGCTCTCTTGTCGCCCTTATCGTATTCGCGGCGGGCGCCGCCCTCCTGTTCATCGGGTTCATCGGGGCGTTGATCGCCATGGGCCGCGAGAACAAGGTGCCGGCCGTCGCCGACGGTTCGTATCTCGTCTTCGACCTGTCCGCCAACATCACGGACGCGCCGCCGCCCTTTGACCTGAGCGAGTTCTCGGAAGGGAGGATGGAGACCCTCCAGCTGCGCACCGTGACCCGGGCCCTGCGGTTCGCGGCCCACGACAGCAAGGTGCGCGGGGTCCTGCTGCTCGGCAACCTGTCCCCGGGCGGCCTGGGCTCGGGCTACGCGGCCCTGAGGGAGGTGCGCGCCGCCCTGGCCGACTTCCATGCCGCGGGCAAGCCCGTCGTGGCCTACCTTGACTACGCGACTACGAGGGACTTCTACCTGGCGTCGGTCGCCAACGACGTGGAGCTCGACCCCTACGGGGTCATCATGATGCCGGGCCTCGCGAGCCAGCCCTGGTTCTTCGCGGGGGCGTTCGAGAAGTACGGCATCGGGGTCCAGGTGACGCGCGTCGGCAAGTACAAGTCGTACGTCGAGACGTTCACGAGGACCGACATGAGCCCGGAGAACCGCGAGCAGCTCCAGAAGCTCCTGGACGACGTCTGGGGGACCTTGGTGTCGGACATCGGCAAGTCGCGAGGCATCTCCGCCGTGGCGCTGCAGGCGACCGTCGACGCCGAGGGCGTCATCCGGCCGGCTACCGCGCTCAAGGCCAAGCTGGTCGACCGCGTGGCCTACCGCGACGAGCTCATCGACCGACTCAAGAAGGAGACGGGCGTCACGTCCCCGACCGACTCGTTCAAGCAGGTCCAGCTGGGCGCGTACGCCAAGTCCGCGCTCGCGCGCCCGAGCGCGTCCTTTGCCCCGGGCGAGGTGGCGATCGTCTACGCCGAGGGCGACATCGTCGACGGGGAGGGCGACCAGTCGGAGATCGGCGGGGCGAGGTTCGCCCGCGAGATCCGCAAGCTGCGCGAGGACGCGTCGGTCAAGGCGATCGTGCTGCGGGTGAATAGCCCCGGGGGAAGCGCCTCGGCGGCCGAGACGATCCAGCGCGAGCTGCGGCTGGCCCGCAAGGTGAAGCCCGTCATCGTCTCCATGGGGTCGTACGCCGCGTCGGGGGGCTACTGGATCTCCGCCTTCGGCGACCGGATCTTCGCCGAGCCGAGCACGATCACCGGGTCGATCGGCGTGTTCGGCATCCAGTTCGACATTCAGAAGCTGGCCAACGACCATGGCGTCACCATCGACGCCGTGAAGACCGGCAAGTTCGCGGACGCGCTGACCATCGCCCGGCCGAAGACCCCGGAGGAGATGGCCGTGTTCCAGAGGCTGGTGGACTGGATCTACGGCCAGTTCGTCGCCAAGGTGTCCGAGGGGCGGAAGCTTCCGCTGGCCCGCGTTGAGGAGATCGCCCAGGGGCGGGTGTGGTCGGGCACCGACGCGTTGCGGCTCGGGCTCGTGGACGAGATCGGGGGGCTCGACGCCGCGATCAAGTTCGCAGGCAAGCAGGCGAAGCTCGGCGAGCATTTCCGCGTCTCCGAGTATCCGAGGCCGCGCAACCTCGCCGAGGCCATCGCGCAGATGCTCGGTAAGTACGCCCCGGAGAGCCTCCACCTGCGCTCGACGGGCCTCGTGGGCGAGATCGCGGGCCGCCTGGAGAGCGAGCTCTCCTGGCTGCGCGCGCTCAACGATCCGAAGGGGGTCTACGCCCGGATGCCCGTGGACCTCGTGATCCACTGACGCAAGGCCGATCCGACGATGCCCCGCCTCATCCTCAAGGACACGCCGGCGACCGCCATTCCGGCGGGCGATCCGGTCCTTCTCACCGCGGGCCAGGCGGTCGAGGTGGTGCAGACGCTCGGCGGCAACGTCACCGTCCGCACCGAGCGCGGCCTCTTCCAGGTGGGCCGGGACCACGCGTCCTCGATCGAGGGGGTCGCGCCCGCGCACCCGGGACCGTCCCCGTCCGGCGAATTCAGCGAGAAGGCGGTCTGGGACGCATTGAGGACCTGCTTCGACCCGGAGATCCCGGTGAACATCGTCGACCTTGGCCTCATCTACGACCTCTCCATCGAGAAGACGCCGTCGGGCGCGAACGCCGTGGACGTCAAGATGACGCTGACGGCGCCGGGCTGCGGCATGGGCCCGGTGATCGCCGAGGACGCCCGCCAGAAGATCGCGGCGCTCTCCAGCGTCGAACGGGCCAAGGTCCACATCGTCTGGGACCCGGCCTGGAACCCGCGCATGATCTCCGAGGCGGGACGGAAGACCCTTGGGCTCGAGTAGGCGCGCCTGCCGGGCGCCGGCGGCCCCTTGGAGATCGAAGCGCTAAGTACCGAGCCCTTGCGGCGATGCCAGTCTCGATTCTGCCCCCATCACCCTCCAGAGCGGTCTCACCGCGCCGGTCCCTCAGCTTCGGCGCAGCGAGGCCCTTTCGAGGGCTTCCGCGTCTATCGTTGATCCTGCGTGCCGTGGTTTTTGCGACGGCGGTGCCCGCCCGGGTGCCGGCGGCGAGCCAACCGGAGGTGAGCCCAGTGATCCTCGTGCAACCCGTGAGCCAATCGGCAACCGTGGGCGCGAACGCGGTGTTTTGCGCGGGCGTTTCCGGATCCGAGCCCCTTGCGTACCGATGGACGAAGGACGGCGCTCCTATCGCGTCCTGCACGGGACCCGTCTTGGTCGCATCCGGCGTGAGTACAGTCAACGCGGGCTCATATGTCGTAACGGTTTCAAATGCTACCGGATCCGCGAGAAGCCAGCCTGCGGTACTCACCGTCATTTCCGCGGGCCAGGCCACTCCGCCGGTGGTGGGCCAGGGCCCCTTTTCGCAGACGATCGAGGACGGCGCCACTGCAGTCCTTTCCGTCGATGCGGAAGGGGATTCGGCGCGGTCCGGCACCGGCGCGGCCGGGAGCCCGGGGGGCGCCGATGTGACCTACCAGTGGCTGAGGGACGGGGTGCCCGTGGTGGGCGAGACGGAGGCGGTCCTTGTGCTACGGGGCGCCTCGCGCTCGCCCGCAGGGGCCTATCGCTGCATCCTCGCCAATTCCGCGGGATCGGTGATCACCGAGGAGGCGGTCGTCCGCGTGGTCGACGATCCATGTCCCGGCCATCTGACAATGATGTCGTGCCGAACGTATTCGGGGACCAACGAGAAGCGCCTGTTTGCCGGATTCGTGGTCGGACAGCCCGCCATGCGCGGATTCCTGCCCGTCGCGTTGCGGGCCTCGGGACCCAGCCTTGGCGCCAAAGGCGCCGAGCGCGCGCTTCGCGACCCCGTGCTGGTGCTCAAGGACTCGGCAGGTTTCGTGGCCGCGAACCGGGGATGGGCGGGGGACAAACCGGTGGCCTTGGCGGCGGCCGCCATGGGCGCGGATGCATGGGACGATGACCAGAGCCGCGATTCGGCGCTGCTCAGGACGCTGCCATGCGGCGCGTACACCGCAGAGATTTACGGCGACAGCGGCGACACGGGCTTTGCCGTGGCTGACGTGCTCGATGCGAGACCCCTCTCGCAATACACGCGCGACTCAGCCCGGCTGGTGAACCTCTCCGTCCGGTCGGCGGTTGGACTCGGACCGAACGTTCCGGTCATGAGGTTTACCATCGGGGGATCCACCTCGGTCACGCTCATGATCCGGGGCATGGGCCCGGCGCTCGCGGCGCTCGGGATCACCGAGGTTCTGCCCACTCCATCGCTCCTGCTCTACCGCATGAATGCCAACGGATCTCAGACCTGGCTCCAGTCGAACACGCGATGGGGTGGCAAGCGTTACATCTCCGAGATTGCGGGGAAGGTCGGCGCATTCCCCTGGAAGAGCGGCCTCGCTGCCGACTCCGCCATCCTGCTGACGCTTCCGCCCGCGCAATACCTGCTGATTCTCTCGGGGGCGAACGGAGAAACCGGCGTGGCCATCATGGAGATCTATGAAGTTGCGTGACGCTTGAGCCCCGGGCGCGGAGCCAGCCGCTCTCCGGACAGGACGGCCCTCCCGTCGGAGGCACGGGACAACTGAATGGGCGGCAGGGGCCGTGAGCGCCCGCCACGCCCGGTCCGGATTCCGTTCGGAGAATCGCCGGGTATGGCCAATTCGGCCCTGTCCCGGCACGCCGCGCCCCGGGCTTGCCTCGCAGCGGAGGGCCCCGAATCAGGCCGTCACCGTCTCGAGCGAGCAGCCGTCCGCCTCCTCGGGCGTCTCGCAGTTCGGGCGCGCGATGACGCCGGGGTGGGGCTCGGGCGAGAAGGCTCCGCCGCGGTCCACGAGGTGCCGGTCGCACACGCGGAAGAGCTCGGCCTCGGACTGCGCCCGGCGCATGTCGTGGAGGAACTCGCCCCGCGGGTCGACGCCCTGGCCGACGAAGTTGAGGTACTTCTTCATCTTATTGACGTGGGCCTGCTCGGGGACCTCCGGGGCGCGGGTCGCCCGGTAGAGATGCTCCACGTACCCGCGGACCTCGAGGAGCGAGATCCCGGACTCGGGCTGCCCCGCGAACCGCTCCCGGCACTGCCTGAAGATCCAGGGGTTGCGGATGGCGTGGCGCCCGATCATGACGCCCGCCGCGCCCGTATCCCGCACGACTTCGGCCGCCCTCCGGGCCGACGTGACGTTGCCATTGGCGAGCACGGGGCAGCGCGCGCGGGCCGCCGCGCGCGCGATCCGGTCGTAGTGCACCTCGCTGCGGTACATCTCGCGCACCGTCCGGCCGTGCACGGCGAGCAGGTCGATCCGGCTCTCGTTCATGATGTCGAGGATCGCGTCGAGGCCCGCGCTGTCCTCGAACCCGATCCGCATCTTGACCGTGAGGAGCCCGGGCACGGCCTCGCGCAGCGCGCCGAGGATCGCCCGTATCCGCTCGGGCTCGCGCAGCAGCCCGCCCCCGACGTTCTTCTTGTACACCTTCGGGGCGGGGCAGCCCAGGTTCAGGTCGATCCCGGCGATGGGGTGCCTCGCAAGGGCCTCCACGGTCCTGAGGATGCAGGGGATGTCCTCGCCGATCAGCTGGGCGAACACCGGCCGGCCCGTATCATTCTCGTCGATGCTGCGCAGGATGTGGCGCTCGGGCCTCGACTGCGCGTGCACCCGGAAGAACTCCGTGAAGAAGTAGTCCGGCGCCCCGTAGGAGGCGATGACCCGCATGAACGCCAGGTCGGTGACGTCCTGCATCGGCGCCAGGGCGGTGAGGGGCTGGCCCTGCGCCAGGGGCTCGGGCAATCGCTGGGCCACGTTCAGGGGAACTCAGAACCCTGCTCGTCCTGCTGCCTGCGCCACTGCTCGAGGATCTCGGTGCGGTCCTCGACCGCATCGAACACGGCGCGCGCGACGTAGATCGGGCGCTTCTGCTGGAGGGAGAGGACGATCGAGTCGCTCGGGCGCGCGTCGATCTCCACGATCTTCTTGCCAAGCTCGTTCTCCATGGTGAGCAGGATCCTCGCGAAGAAGGTCTGGTCCCGTGCGTCGTTGATCACGATCCGCTCCAGGCGCGTCCCGAGGCCCACCAGGATGTTGCCGATCAGGTCGTGGGTGAGGGGCCGGTCCTTCTTGACGCCGTCGAGGGTCATCTGGATCGCGTTGCCGACCGACTGGTCCACGTAGATCACGAACGTCTTCTCCTCGTTGCCGATGAACACGGCGCAGCCGTTGGGGGTCGGGACGAGCCCCTTGACCGTTGCGGCTACGACATCGTTTTGCATGGGTAGGTACTTGGCGGATGGCGATCCTGCCCCAAGGTTGAGGGACCCCGGGCGAAAGGGCAAGCGGCCCCGAAGGGCCGGGGCCTAGAAGCCGAGGAGGCTGATCTTCCAGTCGCGGGCCTTCTCCAGCACCGCCGGCTTGTCGAGAAGGATGACCCCGCCCGATTCGAGCGCCGCCGCGCGCAGGCCGGACTCGCGCATCGTCTCAAGGGTGCGCATCCCGAAGCAGGGGACGTCGAAGCGGAAGTCCTGGCGGGCCTTGACCGTCTTCACGAAGAGGGCCTCGTCCGCCTTGAGCGCACCGGCGCGCCTGAGCATCTCGTCCGTGCCCTCGAAGGCCTCGACGGCGAGCACCGTGCCCTTGCGCACCACGCACCCCTGGCCGATGTCGAGGCGGGCGCACTCGCGCGCGATGTGGACGCCGTGGTCCAGGACCTCCGGGTCCGCCGGAAAGCGCCCGCCCGTCATGCAGCCCGGTGCGGCGAGCTGGTCGTCCAGGAACGCGCGCGCGTCCAGGAGCCGGACGCCCAGGGCCTCGATCTCCCCGGCCACCGCGCCGAAGATCGTCTCGGCGTTGCGGCGCTTGAGGGAGAGGAGCAGCTGAGCGGCCTTCAGATCGGGGCGCAGGCCGTCAAAGAGGCGCCTCGGCGTCACCTGGCCCGCCATGAGGGCGTAGCCCGCGCCGAACTGCTCCAGGAGCCGGAGGGTCTTGCCGACCTGTCCGACGTGCACCGTGTGCCGGTCGCCCTCGGGAAACGTTGCCACGAGGCCGGGGTCGGTCTCGCCCTCGAAGGCGATGAGGCGGATCGGGATGCCGGCGGCGCGCACGGCCCTCGCCACCAGGGCGGGATAGACCCCCTGGCCCGCAATCAGCACGAGCGGCAGGCCGCGATCAAACGCCTCGGGAAGGTACGCTGAAAGGGGCGTCGGCACGGACGATTCTTTGCGGGCCTAGGTCTGCGCGCCGTAGTATTTCTTGTAGCTCCTGTAGTAGCGGTAGTTCGAGTAGTACTCGATACGCCGGGGCGACAGGCCGTTAAGGACGATCCCGAGGATCTCGTTCTTCCCCTCGCGGAGCGCCTTGATGTAGAGGCGGATGTGCTTTCGATAGGCTCGGTTGAAGCGGCACACGAAGATGACCTCGTCGGTGCGCTCGGCAATCAGCATGGAGTCCGTGACCGCGCCCATCGGGGGCGAGTCGATGATGACGAGGTCGAAGTGCTTCTTCAGGCGCTCAAGCAGCTGGGGAAAGACGGGGTTCTCGAGGAGCTCGGTCGGACTCTTCGACCTGCCGCCCGACGTGAGCAGCCAGAGGTTCTCCCCCAGCTTCGAGATCCCGAGGTCGGGGTTCGTCGCGATCTCCCCGTCGAGGTTCGCGCCGCGCTCGAACCATGAGATGACTCCCGTCGTGTTCTGTTGGCGGAAATGGCGGTGCAGCATGGGGCGGCGCAGGTCGCAGTCGACCAGGAGCACCTTCTTGCCGTGCCGGGCGAAGCAGGCGGCGAGGTTGCAGGAGATGAGCGTCTTTCCCTCGCCGGGTATCGTGCTGGTGACGAGGATGGACTTGGGGAAATCCAGCTTCGACTGGATCTTGACCGAGCTGTACAGGCCGAGGAAGGCCTCGTTGCCCGGTTCGCTGCCGGACGAGGCGTCGCCGAGGCCGATCTTCTCGTCGTCCTTGAGCGAGGAGAGCTGGGGGATGATCCCGAGCAGGTTGACGCCGATGAACGACTCGACGTCCCAGGCGCTCTTCACGCGGTCGTCGACGAACCTGAACCCGATCGCGATGGCGAAGAAGGTGATGAAGCCGAGGCCCACGCTCGTGCGCGTGATCGCCCCGATGTTGGGAGAGATGGGCCCGCCGGGGACCTGCGCCTTGTCGAGCGGGTGCAGGGAGATCTTGTCCAGGTTCTTGAAGGTCGTGGTCTGGTTGAGCCGGTCCAGGATCTCCATGTAGTAGTTCTTCGCGACCGTGGCCCTGCTCTGGAGCGAGTTGAAGTCGACGCTCAAGGAGCGCAGGCTGAGCTCCTTCTGCTCCTGGGACGCATACTCCCCCTCGAGCACGCGCACGCTCTCGCGGGCGGACGCCAGGCGCGTGTTCAGGTCCGCGATCGCCAGGTCGACGGCCTTGTCGAGCTGGGTCTTCGTGATCGCGATCTTGTCCGCGTTGTCGATCACCTTGGGGTGCTTCTCGAGGTAGCGCTCCATCAGGAGCGCCTGGGTCTGCTCGGCGTCGCTCAGCTGCGCCTTCAGGTTGGGCACCGCGCCGTGCGTGGCGATGTACGAGATTTCGAGCAGGTTCTTGCCCTCCTTCTTGAACTCCGCGATCTGCTGCGCTGCCTCCTCCATGCTCAGGAGCTCTAGGCGCGCGGACGTCAGGGCGGAGTTCACCGACTTGAGCCGGTCGGCCACGATGTTGATGCTGTTGTCGAGGGAGACCAGGTTGTGCTGGCGCATGTAGTCCTGCAGCTGCTTCTCCGCGTCCTCCGCGTCCTTGCGCAGCTGCTCGGCCCTTCCCTTCAGATAGGTGACGGCCTCCTCGTTCTTGCCGCCGACGCTCTCGAAGAGGTAGTCCATGAACTTCTCGATGTAGCGGTTGGCGACCAGCGCGGCGGCCTCCGGATCCTCGTGGCGTACCGTGATTGTGATGAGGTAGCTGCTCCTCACCGGCTCGGCGTCGACGCTGCCGAGCAGCGCCCCGACCGGCGGCGGGGGCGAGTTCGGGGGCAGGCGCTTCATCGCCGCCCGCTGCAGGATCAGGCGCTCCGGCTGGCTGAAGGACTGGACCACGCTCGTCCGCAGGCGGTTGCTGTTGATGTCGTGGATGTAGGTGTTGAGGTCCATGTCCGAGCGGACCGACGGGTCGACGACCCCCTGGCTCGTGACGACGGTCTCCGGCTTCTCGAACTGGAGCGACGCGGTCGCCTCGTAGACAGGGGTCTTGCGGGCCTGGGAGCAGAAGTAGCCGAGCGCCACGACGATCGCCAGGGGAAGCGAGATCCAGAGGTGCTCGCGAAGGATGACATAGTAGTCGCGAAGGGTCCGGTGCTCGATCGCGACGTCGGCGTCCGGCACTTGGGCCCTGGGCGGTTGTGTGTATCCTTGGTCGGGCATCTTTGGTCCGGGTTGCCTATCAGATGATCCGCTCGGGAACGTAGACGATGTCGTCCGGCTCCAGGAGCAGGGCGCTGTTCTGCTCGTTCGTCTTTGCGTCGCTCCTGCCCTTGATGAGGCTCTCCACGTCGAGGGTGATCACCTTGGTGGTGCCGTCCGGAAGGATCCGGGTCACGCGGACGCCCGTGCCCTGCGCGGTGTCGGTGAAGCCGCCGGCCTTGGTGACAAGGTCGAGCACGCTCATCGAGGACTCGACCGGAAGAGGGTAGCGCCCCGGGTTCTTGACCTGGCCCTGGATCGACACCTCGCGCGGCGCGTACTCCTCGACCGCCACCGTGACCGCGGGCTTGCGCAGGAACCGGCCGTCCCTATAGGCAGCCTCAATCGTGCGCTCGGCCTGGCTGAGGGTCTGCCCGTACACGCGGATCTCGCCCACCAGCGGAAGGTTGACCGTCCCCTTCGAGTCGACCCGGCAGATCGTGGAGAGGTCATCCTCCTGGAAGACGCTGATGCGCAGCTTGTCCGTCGTGCGGATGTAGTACGCCTTCGTCCTGCCGGTGTCGGCCTGGGCCGGCGCGGCTTCCGCCTGCGCGGGGACGAACGCCGCGGCTGCGAGCGCGCAGATCACCAGTGTCTTAATGGAGAGGTTCACGGGCTGTGTTGCATCTACCAGTGGGACGAGACGGTTAGGCCTATCTGATGCCTTGGAAACTCGGCATACGCGAGATCGGAGTAGCTCGCGTAGTAGCTATAGCTGACGGAGATCTTCAGGTGCTGGTTGATCGTGTAGAAGTAGGCGGCGCTGAGACTGTAAAAGGTGTCAACCCTGCGCGGCCCGTTCGGGCCCAGCAGGCCCGCGGCACCGAGGAACCGGGTCTGGCCCACGGTGCCCGACAGCGTCGCCGAGGCCTTCGCGCTGAACGAATCCTGGAAGGTGAGGCCCGCGCTTGTGGCGTCTACAGACTGGCCGGTTGCGATCGTCGTGAAGTCCCGCGACAGGTTGCCGGTGAGCGTCATCCTGCGGCTGATGTTCCACGTCGTCTGGCCCGAGGCGGTCAGGTCGCCATAGGTCCCGTGGTCCGGGCCCCCGTGCGGGGTCCGCTGCTCGTAGCCGAGCTGGATCGACCCGTTGAACGGCCCGAAGACCTTGCCGCTCACCCCTCCCGACAGGGAGTTGTCGATGTCAAACACGCCCAGGCCCTCGTCGGAATAGCGCGCGCGGTAGTCGACAAACAGGTCCCGCTGCTCGTTGAGGATGTAGTAGAGGTAGACGCTCCCCGTGTACATTGACAGGTTCGTGAACAGCGCCTGGTCCTGGTAGTCCACGCGGTTGTAGTCAAGGGTTCCGGAAATGGAATAGCGCTCGATCACGGGGTATTGGAAATTGAGTCCGGCGTCATAGTTCCACGAGACGTCGCGCGTGTTGACGTCGACATCCGCGCGGTTCTCCCGCTGAGCGCTCAGGGTCAGCGATCCCGTGGTCCGGCCGGTCTGCTTCGTGAACTCCGCCGTGAGCTTCGGGTCGTTGTAGTCCTGGCCCCTGAAGCTGGCAAAGCGCTCGGAGTCCATCGACGCGGACACGTTGACGCCGATCCATCCCGCCCTGCGCGTGAAATCTATGCTGAGCGAGCCGCTGTAGGTCAGGCTCCCGCCGCTCTGCGCGTTTGCGAACACCGCCGAGTCGTAATTTAACCCGGCCGTGACGTCGACGTAGAAGTGGTCCCTGCCGTCCTCCAGCGAGACAAGGGCGCGGGCGCGGGGCGCACAGACGACCATGGCGGTCACGGCCGCCGCCGTGAGCCATCGTTGCCGGAAATTCATGGATGCCGTGCAGTCGAAGGGCCCCCGGGTCTACCGGCTGATCAGGTTAGCCGGGCTTACGTTCGGTTGGACCGTCGGATTCACGGGCAAGACGGGCACCGCAACGATCTCATTCCCTGAAGAGCCCGTGCCCCGGCCCGATTCGTCGTTTGACGCCGCATCGAAGACGGTGACGGAGTTGTCCCCTGCCTTGCGAGTCGCCACCTCGAAATAGACCATCTTCCGCGCATTGTCCGCGGTGATGACCCGCTCCTCGAGCCACACCATCGCGTCCTCATCCGCGCCGTCGGGTATGTCCTCGACCTCCACGATGTTCGCCTCGCCCGGCTTTCCCGGCCGGATGATGATCTGCTGGTGGTTCTTCAGGAGGCGCGGGCGGTCGAGCGGGCCCGCCTGGACGGTGGCCTCGCCCTGGATCATGGAGATCACGGTCAGGTTGTCCTCGGAGAGGATCACGGCCTGCCGGCCGCGGATCACCGCGCTGGCGAGCGGCGTGTCGTAGACCATGGTGCTCCCGGCGACAAGCTTGCTCGTGGAGACCCCGATCACCCCCTTCTCGATGTAGAGGTGGGTGCGCGAGATTGACGGCTCGTCGTCCATGTCGCTCCGGTTGGGCCGGAAGGCCTCCTGCTCGAAGTCCTTAATATGGAGGCGCGTGTTCACGTCGACGTAGATGCCGGTTCCGTTCGATAGCACGATCGCCGTGTTCGAGTAGGCCTTTGTCTCCACGACGGTGCCCTCGGCGTTGTAGACCGACTTCTTGGTCAGGTCGTCGATCTCGACCCCTGTGTCTATCTGGTTCTCGCCGACCGCGTCGGCGACATAAAGCTTGCTGGTTGGGTTCTTCCTTGGCGCATCGGCGCGCGCGACGACCGCGACGCAGAGCATCGCAAGTGCGTATCTCAGAATTGGTCGGGGACTTATCACTCCAGTAAGGTACAAATACCGAGCAGCTCAGGCAAGAGAGTATAATTGCGTAGGTACGACCGCTGCCGAGGGGAAATCGGCGATTTCCGAGCGCATGGGTGGCGACAACAACCCGGCGCAAGGCGAGCCGCACCTAGGCCACGACCAGGTTGATGATCCGGCCCGGCACGTAGACGACCTTGACCAGCCGCTTGCCGGCCAGGAAAGGCGCCACCTTCTCGTGGGCCTGCGCCAGAGCAACCGCCTGGTCCTGCGAGAGGCCTACGGGGACAAGCTGGTCCCCGCGGGTCTTCCCGCAGACCTGGAAGACGAGCCGCACCTCGGCCGCGGATATCCGCGCCGGGTCGAAGCTCGGCCAGGGCGCCGCCGAGGCCAGGCCCGGCGCTCCGAGGCGCGACCAGACCTCCTCCGCGAAATGGGGGGCGAACGGCGCCAGGATTTGGAGGAAGGCCAGCGTGGTCGCCCGGCTGACGGCGGCCTCCTTGTGCAGCGCGTTCTCGAGGATCATCATCTGCGAGATCGCCGTGTTGAAGCGCATGCCGTCGATGTCGTCGCCGACCTTGCGGATCGTCTCGTGGAGGAGCTTCAAGAGCTCGGGGGTGTCCGCGGCGCCGTCGGCGATCCTCGGGCTCGCGCGGCCGTCCTCGCCGACGCAGTCGCGCCAGACCTTCTGGAGGAAGCGGTGCACGCCCTCGATGCCCCTCGGGTTCCAGGGCTTCATGGCCTCGAGCGGCCCGAGGAACATGAGGTAGAGGCGCAGGCTGTCGGCGCCGTAGGACTCGATGATCGTGTCGGGGCTGACGACGTTTCCGCGGCTCTTCGACATCTTCTCGCCGTCCTCCCCGAGGATGATGCCCTGGTGGAAGAGCTTCCTGAACGGCTCGTCGGTGGGCACCGCGCCCATGTCGTGGAGCACCTTGTGCCAGAACCGCGCGTAGAGCAGGTGCAGGACGGCGTGCTCGGCGCCCCCCACGTAGAGGTCGGGCCCGCCCCAACGGGCGAGCGCTTCGGGGGACGCCAGGGCATTGTCGTTGCGGGGGTCCGTGTACCGCAGGTAGTACCAGCAGGACCCCGCCCACTGCGGCATGGTGTTCGTCTCCCGCCTCGCCCGCACCCACGTGGCGCCCCCGGGCCTCGGGCCCGAGGCGGGCACGGCGCGGCCGGTCGCCCCGTCGTACCAGATGTCGACCCAGCCTGCGACGTTGGCGAGCGCGCTCTCGCCGGTGCCGCTCGGCAGGTACGACTCGACGGGCGGCAGCTCGAGGGGTAGGGCGGACGCGGGAAGCGGCAGCGCCACCCGGACCACGCCGCCCTCCTCGTAGGAGACGGGCTCCCGGGGGAGCAGACCCTCCAGCGCGGGGGCCGCCCGCCGGTAGTCCTCCTCGCTCACCCAGACGATGGGGATCGGCTCGCCCCAGTACCTCTGCCGGGAAAAGAGCCAGTCGCGCAGCTTGTAGTTGACGGAGTGGCGCGCGCAGCCCCTGGCCGCGAGGTCGTCCGTCATCCGGCGCTTCGCCTCGCGCCACGAAAGGCCCGTGTAGGCCCCGGAACGGACGAGGTTGCCGTCGCCCGCGTAGGGGAGCTTCGCCGGGCCCTCGGCGGGCTCGATCACCGCCGCGATCGGCAGCCCGTAGCGGGTCGCGAACTCGTGGTCGCGCTCATCGTGCGCGGGGACGGCCATGATGGCGCCGGTCCCGTAGCCCGTGAGGACATAGTCGGCTACCCAGACCGGAATGCGCTCGCCGTTGACGGGGTTCACCGCGTAGGCGCCCGTGAAGACGCCGGACTTGTCCTTGGCCAGGTCGGTGCGCTCGAGGTCGCTCTTCGAGGCGGCCCTCCTGCGGTACTCGTCCACCTCCGCCCGCCGCTCGGGCGCCGTGAGGGGGCCGACCAGGGCGTGCTCGGGGGCGAGCACCATGTAGGTGCAGCCAAAGAGCGTGTCGGGCCGGGTCGTGAAGACCTTGAGCCCGCCGAGCGCCGGGTGCTCAAGCGCGAAGACGACCTCCGCGCCTTCGCTCCGGCCGATCCACGCCGCCTGCATCCGCTTGGTCGAGTCCGGCCAGTCCACGCCGTCGAGCCCCGAGAGCAGGCGGTCGGCGTACGCGGTTATCCTTAAGACCCACTGGCGCAGGTTCTTGCGCTCGACGGGGAATCCGCCCACCTCGCTCCTGCCGTCCACGATCTCCTCGTTCGCCAGGACGGTGCGCATCTCCGGGCACCACCACACCGGGCGCTCGTCCACGTAGGCGAGGCCCATCCTGAAGAGCTGCAGGAAGATCCACTGCGTCCACTTGAAGTAGAGGGGGTCGGTCGTGTCGACCTCCCGGTCCCAGTCGTAGGAGAACCCGAGGGCCTTGATCTGCCGCCTGAAGTTGGCGATATTGTTCTGGGTGTTGGCGGCGGGGTGGGTGCCCGTCTTCACCGCGTGCTGCTCGGCGGGCAGGCCGAACGCGTCCCAGCCCATCGGGTGGAGGACGTCGAAGCCCTTGGCCCTGCGGTAGCGGGCGATGATGTCGGTTGCCGTGTAGCCCTCCGGGTGACCGATGTGCAGGCCCGCCCCGGACGGGTAGGGGAACATGTCGAGCACGTAGTACTTCGGCCGGGAGGGGTCCAGGCCGGCCCGGAACGGGCGCTCCCTTTCCCAGAAAGATTGCCAGCGGCGCTCAATTTCTAGAAAGTCGTAGTCTTTGCTCCCGGTAACCATCGTGTGAAACCCGCCATAGTGAACCAATCGCTCTCCCGGTCAATCTTGGCCGCCACCTTCCTCGCCCTCGCCCCGTTGGCCACCCGGGCCCCGGCGTCGATGAGCGGGGGTTTTGACCGCCTGCTCGACTCGGTCGTGCGGATCGACGTGCGCGAGCTCAACTTCGAGGACGGGGCGCGCCGCATCGACGCGGGCATCGGCTCGGGGGTCATCCTGTCCCAAGACGGGCTGATCCTCACCAACGCCCACGTTGCCGGCCCGAAGGCGGTCGAGATCAACGTGACGCTCGCCAGCCTCGAGCGGGTGAGCGCGAGGCTCGTCGGGTGGGACCACTGGACGGACCTGGCGCTGCTGCGGGTCAACATGGACGAGGCGAAGCGGCGCGGGCTCTCGTTCAAGCACGCCGAGTTCGGGGACAGCGACAAGCTCTACGTCGGGGAGACCGTGTTCGCGGTCGGCACGCCCCACGGGCTCACGCGCACCGTCACCCGGGGCATCATCTCGAACAACAACCGCTATTTCGAGGACACGGAGGGCGTCGACGGGTACGAGACCGGCAACTTCAACACCTGGCTGCAGACCGACGCGGCGATCAACCCCGGCAACTCCGGCGGCCCGCTCGTGACCGAAGACGGCCGCATCGTCGGGATCACCTCGCGCGCCTACCTGGGCGCCAACAACCTCGGGTTCGCCATCCCCTCGGCGACCGCCAAGCGGATCGTCGCCGGCCTGGTGCGCGACGGCTCGATCACGCGCAGCTACATCGGGGTGATCCCCAAGGCCCTCCAGGACCTCGAGGGGTTCTACGACGTGGCCACCAACACGGGCGTCCTCGTGGACAGCGTCGAGTCGGGCTCGCCCGCGGCGGCCGCGGGCCTTCAGGCCGGCGACATCATCCTCGGCGTCGACGGCAAGAAGGTCGACGGGCGCTTCCCGGAGCAGCTGCCCCCCATCCAGAACATGATCGCCAGCCAGCCCGTGGGCTCGCAGCTCGCCATCGCGTACAAGCGGGGCTCCAGGGAGGCGGCGGCAACCCTTGTCACCACGAAGCTCGAGAGCCGCATCGGCGAGGAATGGGTGTCCGACACCTGGGGCATGGGGGTCCAGAGGATCTCCCGCGCGTACGCCCGGGAAAACCAGCTGCAGGACGACGAGGGCGTCCTCGTGATCGGGGTGCAGAGGGGCTTCCCCGCCGAGGTCGCGGGCCTGGCGCGAGGCGACGTGATCACCAAGATCAACCAGAGCCCGGTCGTCTCTATGGACGTCGTCAAGGCGGTCGACGCCGCGTACACGGCGAAGCCCGCGCCGACGCTTTTCGAGGTCCAGCGGGAACGCCGCGTGTCGCTCGTGGTCCTTAAGCCGTGAAGAAACTCCCCCTTATTCTGGCCGCCCTGGTCGGCACGGCCGGGGCCCGCGCCTCGGACCTTCCCTCCCTCTGGGCCGAGCGCGTCAAGTGCGCCGTCGCCGTCGAGTACGTGACCCAGACCGAGCTTGAGCGCCGGCCGACGATCGCCTACGGGACCGTGATCGACAGCGAGGGGACGATCATCCTGCCGTCCGCCGCCATCGACCTAAGGGTCTCGCCCTCGCAGATGAAGGACTTCAAGGTGTACACGCCCGGCGACCCCGAGGGCGCGCCGGCCGAGTACCTCGGGCGCGACGCCTTCACCGGGTGGCATTTCGTCCGGGCGAGCGCGTCGGTCCGCGGCCGGCTCCTGCCGGTGACGGCGTTCTGCGGCTCGGGAGCGCTGCGGGAGGCGGGCCTCGCCGAGGAGGTGTGGGGGATAGGGATCCGCAACAAGGACGAGGACTTCATGCCGTACATCCTCAAGAGCCACGTGGCGCTCCTGCAGTCCCTGCCGCAGCGCACCGCGATCGCCCAGCAGGAGGTGTCCGGGCCCGGCCTGCCCGTCTTCGACCAGGAGGGCCGCTTCATGGGCATCGGCTCGAGCTCCTTCGGGCAGACCTTCCTCGAGTTCACGGGCACCGAGAGGGGCGGCACGCCCATCATGCTGGTCAACGTCGAGGAGAGCAGCGCGTTCGTCACCGCCGGCGAGGTGATCCCCTACGTCGGCAGGGTCCCGAAGAACCCGTTCGGGCGCCCGCTCGCGTGGCTCGGCGCCTACGGCCTTGAGCCCATGGACCGCGAGGTGGCCGCGTTCCTGAAGCTCGAGTCGCAGTCGGGCGCCGTCGTGAGCGAGGTGCTGGAGGGAAGCCCCGCCGAGAAGGCGGGCCTGAAGGCGCACGACATCATCCTCGGCGTCGACGGGACGCCGCTGCCGCGGTTCAGGCCCGACCGGGTCGTCGTGGACTACGTGGAGCGGCTGATCGCCGCGCGCACGCCTGGCCAGACCCTGACGCTCTCCGTCCTTCGCGGGTCGGACCGCATGGAAGTCAAGGCTCTGCTCGAGGAGGAGCCGCGCCTCGTCCGCGAGGCCGACCGCATGTATTTTGAGAAGATCGGGTTCACCGCGCGCGAGTTCGTGTACGGCGATGCCATCGCGCGCCATTCCCGCATCGGCGACCTGAAGGGCATCGTCGCCCACCTGGTGAAGCCGAACAGCCCCGCCGACATCGCGGGCCTCAGGCCCGACGACTGGATCAAGGAGATCGACGGGACGGAGATAAAGGGCTTCGCGTCGGCCGCCGCCCGTCTCTCCGAGATTGACAAGGACCTCCTGCGCACGGAGACCGTGTTCCTCGTCAGCCGCGGCAGCGACACTGCCGTGCTGAGGATCAAGCTGCGCTAGGAGGCTTCCATGTTCACGGGCAACGTCGAGGAAACGGGCGAGGTGGAGTCGTTGGCGAGGTCCGCGGACGCGCGGCGGCTGCGGGCCCGGGGTATCGGCGGCCGGGTCAACCCGGAGTTCGACATGCCGGGCAAATGCGTGGAGAAGATCCGGGAGTACCGAAGGGGCCCCGGCCTCTGACCATGCGCCTTGCGCTCAACGCCATCACCGACGAGCTTCGCCGCCTAAAGGCGAGCGGCGTCGAGAGCGTGCCCGTCTCGGACGAGGGGATCGCCTCCCTCAGGGCCCTGGTGGGGCCCGCCGTCCCGGCGAGGCCGGCCGCCCCCCAGAGGGCCGCGGCGCGGCAGGCAGAGCCCGAGAACGGGCGCCCGGAGCCCCCCGCGACCCCCGTCGTCGTCCTGCCGAAGGGGGACAAGGCCGCGCAGTGGGCCGCCCTGAGGCAGCTCGTCCAGGACGATCCGGTCTGCAGGACGAAGGTGCGCCCCGGCAAGAAGATCGTCCTCGGCGTCGGCAGCTTGGACGCCGCGATCATGTTCGTCGGCGAGGCGCCCGGCGCCGAGGAGGAGGTCCAGGGGGAGCCCTTCGTCGGTCCGGCGGGCCAGCTTCTCAACAAGATGATCGGCGGCATGGCGCTTTCCAGGGGGGACGTCTACATTGGCAACATCATGAACTGGCGCCCGGACCTGCCGCTCGGCCCGGACGGCGTGCAGACGGGAAACCGCCCCCCGACCGACGCCGAGATGGCCCACTGCCTGCCCTATCTGCGGGCGCAGATTGACATCGTCAACCCGAGGCTCCTCGTGGCGCTAGGCGCGACGGCCGCCAAGGGCCTGCTGGGGGGCAAGGCCTTCGGGGCCCTGGGGGAGGTGCGCGGGCGCTGGCACGATTTCAGCGGCAGGCCCCTCATGGTCACCTATCACCCGAGCTACATCCTGAGAAACCCGACCAACCGCACGAAGCGCCTCATCTGGGAGGATCTTCTGAAGGTGATGGAGCGCGCCAACCTCCCGGTTTCCGAGAAGCAGCGCGGGTTCTTCCTTTGATATGAAATTCTCACGAAACCTCCTTCTCCTCGCCTGCCTCGGGGCGGCCTGCATGCAGGCCCGCGCGGACGACGTGTTCGACTTCGAGGTGCTGCGGTTCCAAGCCAAGATGCTGGCGGCGAAGCCCTTCGTGCAATCGCCTGTCAGCGTCCCCGAGCCTCTCCTCAAGCTCAACTACGACCAGTACCGCGACATCCGGTTCAAGCCGAGCGAATCGCTCTGGCGCCGCGAGCGCCTCCCGTTCGAGCTGCAGTTCTTCCACCCGGGCTTCACCTTCGACCGGCCGGTGCACATCCACACGCTCCAGGGCAAGTCGGCCGAGCCTGTCCCGTTCTCCTCCTCCCTGTTCGACTACGGGATAAACCGGGTGCCCTCGGTGCCGTCCACGACCGGCTTCGCCGGCCTGCGGATCCTCTACGCCCTCAACAAGCCGGGCGACGAACTCGGCTCCTTCCTCGGCGCCAGCTACTTCCGCTTCCTCTGCCAGCGCGCGATCTACGGCCTCTCGGCGCGCGGGCTCGCGCTCAACACGGGCGAGCAGGGCGGCGAGGAGTTCCCCGTCTTCCGCGAGTTCTGGGTGGAGCGGCCCTCGCCGGACTCGAAGACCCTGAACGTGTACGCGCTCCTCGACGGGCCGAGCGTGGCCGGGGCGTACCGCTTCCAGATCACGCCGGGCGCCGACACCGTCATCCAGATCCACGAGGTCCTCTACTGCCGGCGCAACCCCGCGGTCCTCGGAGTGGCGCCCCTCACGAGCATGTTCTGGCACGGCAAGAACACGAACCAGAGCTTTGACGACTTCCGGCCGGAGGTGCACGACTCCGACGGCCTCATGATGTTCACCGGCGCCGAGGAGTGGCTCTGGAGGCCGCTCTCGAACCCCAACGCGACGCGCGTGGCGTCGTTCTCGGACCAGAACCCCAAGGGCTTCGGGCTCATCCAGCGCGAGCGCCGCTTCGAGAACTACCAGGATCTCGAGGCCGACTACCACATGCGCCCGAGCGCGTGGGTGGAGCCGGTCGGCCTCTGGGGCGGGGGATCGGTGAGGCTGGTGGAGCTCCACGCCCCGGACGAGAGCTACGACAACATCACCGCGTTCTGGGTGCCGGAGTCGCTCCCTGCGGCCGGGGAGCCGATCGAGCTCACCTACAAGCTGCACTGGTTCCTCGACCAGATCCACCCGCCCGCGGGCTATGTCGTCGCGACCCGCCACGGGCGCACGGCGACTCAGGAGTCGGACCTGGAGCGCTTCTTCATCGACTTTGACGGCTCCTACCTGGGCAAGCAGGGCCCCGACCCCCAGATCGAGCCCGTGGTCACCGTGGGCCCGGGCGCAACGCTCGCGAATTCCACGATCCAGAAGAACCCGTTCAACGGCACGTGGAGGGTCGCCTTCGCGATCAGGCCCGACGGCACCGGTAAGCCGGTGGAGCTGCGCTGCTACCTGCGGAAGCAGCCCCACGCGCTCACCGAGACGTGGAGTTACCTGTGGCAGCCGTGAGCGAGGGACCCGCCGGCGCGGCGCCCGCGGCGGGGCTGCCGGGGGCCTTCCGCCCGAAGACGGGCACGATGGAGGCGTGGAACGCGGCCTATGTGCGCGTCGAGGACTACCTGCGCGCCCACCGCATCCACAACCGCCTCCACCAGAGCCGCCTGATCCAGAAGATCCTCGAGCGGGCCGCCAAGCGCCACGCCGAGCACCCGGCGCTCGACCCGACGACCGTCGCGGCCGAGGAGACCGAGGCGATGATGGACGCCTGGTTCGCAGAGGTCCTCGACCAGAAGGGCCTGCCGCACGACCGGCTGGCGATCGATGGAAGGGTGGCGCTGCTCCTGTGCGACGGCCCGGAGCGCTGGCCCTTCGCGTTCCTCGACGAGGGGAACACGCCCGCCGACTTCGCCGCGGCGATGAGGAGCCGCAACCTCGAGGCGGGCCCCGACCTCGCGGTGTCGAGCATGGTGCCGCGCCCGATAGACCTCGGGCGGATCACGGAGGCGGCGGGCGAGACGCTCGAGCGCTTCGAGCGGTGGCCCATTCTGCGCGCGCTGCTCCTGTGGGTCGTCTTCGCCTCGGCCCTTGCCGGGATCTTCTACATGACGCGCTAGGGATTATATGCGAATCTTCGTCACCGAGCACATGGATGCGGCGCGCCTGGACCGGCGGCGGTTCGTCTTCTTCTCGTCGGTGTTCACCCTCGCGAGCCTGGCGACGTGGTTCGTGGCGGACCTCTACTGGCGCGACGGGGGAGGGCTCTCGGGCCTTGAGATCGTCCTGTTGGTCCTCTTCGTCCCGCTCTTCACCCACATCTCCGTCGGCTTCTGCACGGCCCTGGCAGGCTTCTACGTGATCAACCGCGGCGGGGACAGCAGCCGGATCTCGGTATCGGCGCCCGCCGGCGGCCCCTACCGCCTGGCGTCCACCGCGGTCGTCATGCCTGTCTTCAACGAGGACGTGAGCCGCGTCTTCGAGGGCCTGCGCGTGGTCTTCAAGTCGGTCCAGGAGATCGAGGGCGCGGACAACTTCGACTTCTTCGTGCTTTCCGACTCGAACCAGCCCAACCAGTGGATCCGGGAGGAGGTCGCGTGGGCCGAGCTGTGCAAGCAGGTGGGCGGCTTCGGCAAGATCTTCTACCGCAAGCGCAGGCAGGCGATCAACAAGAAGGCCGGCAACGTCGCCGACTTCCTGAGGCGCTGGGGCCGGAACTACCGCTACATGGTCGTCTTGGACGCGGACTCGGTCATGACGGGGGAGGCGCTGGCGCGCCTGGTGACCATGATGGAGGCCAACCCGTCGGCCGGCATCATCCAGACGGCGCCCCGCACCGTCCGGGGCGAGTCCCTCTACTCGCGCCTCCAGGCGTTCGCGAACCGCATCTACAGCCCCCTATACCTGGCGGGCCTCAACTACTGGCAGCAGCACGAGGGCAACTACTGGGGCCACAACGCCATTCTGCGCGTCCAGCCGTTCATGGACCACTGCTCGCTCCCCGAGCTGCCGGGCAACGAGCCGTTCGGGGGCCGCATCCTGTCGCATGACTTCGTGGAGGCGGCCCTCATGCGCAAGGCGGGCTGGGGGGTGTGGCTCGCCCACGACGTCGAGGGCAGCTACGAGGAGGGGCCGCCGACGCTCATCGAGAGCGCGAAGCGGGACCGGCGCTGGTGCCAGGGGAACCTGCAGCACACCTGGCTCCTCACGGCGCGGGGGTTCCGTCCGGCCAACCGCTTCCACCTGCTGATGGGCGTCATGGCCTACGTGTCGTCGCCGCTCTGGCTCCTGTTCCTGATCCTGAGCACGATCGAGATGGTGAACCAGGCCTCGAGCGCCCGCCCGGACTACCTGTACGCCGTGGACACGACCTCCCTCTTCGGCTACCCGCTTGCGATCCCGGAGGCGCTCACGCTCTTTTCGCTCACGATGCTGCTCCTGTTCCTGCCGAAGTTCGCGAGCGTCGTGGTCCTCCTAGGCCGCAGGGACGAGGCCGCCGCGTTCGGGGGCCGCTGGAGGGTGGCGGCGAGCGCCGTGCTGGAGACCGTGGGCTCCGCGCTCCTTGCGCCCGTCAACATGATCTTCAACACGAAGTTCGTGATCTTCACCCTCCTCGGCCAGGGCGTGGGCTGGGTCGCCCAGAAGCGCGCCGCCGACGAGGACGGGACCGACTGGCGGGAGGCCATCATCACCCACGGGCCCCCGACCGTGTTCGGCGCCGTCTGGGGCGTCTCCTCCCTCATCCTGATCCCGGCGTATTTCGCGTGGCTGAGCCCCGTGCTCGCGGGCCTCGTCTGCTCGATCCCGCTGTCGATCTTCCTCAGCAAGGCGAGCTTCGGACGCAGGGCGCGCGAGCTCGGCATCTTCCTGACCCCGGAGGAGACGACGCCCCCCCACGAGCTGCGCATGCTCGAGCAGAACCTGGCCGAGTGCTACCGCCGCCTGCCGCCCTTCGAGCCCCTGCGGGCCGACTACGGGCTCATGCAGGCGGTCCTCGACCCCTACATCAACGCCATGCACGTCGCGCTCCTGAGGCAGCGCCGCCCGAGCGCGGGCGCGAGGGAGTGGTTCGCCAAGCTCCAGATCCGCCTGCTGCGGGAGGGGCCCGACCGCTTCACGACCAAGGAGAAGATGGCCCTCCTTCTCGACCCGCAGTCGATGATCCGCCTGCACCGGGAGCTCTGGAGCCTGCCCTCGGAGTCGCTGGCCGAGTGGTGGCGCCTCGCGATGCGCCAGTACAACGTCCTCGCGGCGGTCCCGACGACCGCGCTCTACCGCTGATTCGGCGGCTAGGCGCTCAGCTTGCGCAGCTCGGCCGCTGCGCGCGCGAACTCCGCCTCGCAGTCGGCCACCAGCTGGGCCACCGCGCCCAAGCCCTCCGTGCGGGAGAGGAACTCAAGGCGCTCGGCGGCGGCCCGGAGCACCTGGGCCCCGACGTTGGCCGAGCTGCCCTTGATCGTGTGGGCGGCGCGCGTGAAGGCGGGGGCATCGCCCGAGGCGAGGCAGGCCTTCAGGTCGGCGATGCGCTTGGGCGTGTCCTCGATGTAGATGCCGATGATCTCGCGAAGGAACTCGCCGTTGTCGCCGGGGTTCAGGTCCCTGAGGTTGGCAATCGCGTCGCGGTCGATGGGGGGAAGGTCGGGCACGGTGGGAGTGGGTTGGTGGTAGTCGGTCGGCTCGGGGAGGCACGCTACGTCGCCCATTCAAACGAGGTGTTCTGCTCAATCTCGGTGATCGTGGTCATGCCGAGGAGCACCTTCTTGAGCCCGTCGTACCGGAGGGGCTTGTAGCCCACCTTGGCCGCCGCCTTGGTGATCTCCTGCACGCTCCGCTCCTCGGAGATGAGCGCCCGGATCTCCTCGGTGATCAGCACAAGCTCATGGATCGCGACACGGCCCTTGTAGCCGGTGCCGCGGCACTTGGGACATCCCCGCCCGCGGTAGAACGTGACGTCGGTGAGGCCCTCGTCCTTGAAGTACTTCGCGAGCGTCTCGTGCGTCGGCGTGTAGGCCTCCTTGCAGTTCTCGCAGATCCGCGCCGCCAGCCTCTGGGCAAGGACGCCGATGACCGACGGGGCGACCATGTAGGGCTCGACTCCGATCTCGATCAGGCGGGTGATCGCCTGGGGCGCCGAGTTCGTGTGGAGGGTCGCGAAGACGATGTGGCCGGTGAGCGCGGCCTCGGTCGCGATCTTCGCCGTCTCCAAATCGCGGATCTCGCCGATCAGGATCGCGTCGGGGTCCTGCCGCATGAGCGCGCGCAGAAGGGTCGCGAACTTCAGGTCGATTGACGCGTTCACTTGGCTCTGGGTGACGCCCTCGAGCTGGATCTCGATGGGGTCCTCGATGGTCGATATGTTGAGCTCGGGCGTGTTGATCTCGTGGAGCGCCGAGTAGAGCGTGGTGGTCTTCCCGGAGCCGGTCGGCCCGGTGACGAAGATGATCCCGTTGGGGTTCTGGATCAGCCGCTTGAAGGGCTGCAGGATCGTTTGCGACATCATCATCTTCTCGAGCGTGATCATCGAATTCTTGCCCGACATCGCGAGGATGCGGATCACGACCTTCTCGCCGTAAGCCGAGGGGATCGTCGAGACCCGGAAGTTGGCGGTCTGGTTGCCGATCGGCAGGGAGAAGCGGCCGTCCTGGGGGATGCGCGACTCGGCGATGTTCAGGTTGCACAGGATCTTGATGCGCGAGATGAGGGCCCGGTGCAGCTTCCTCGAGTACGTGAGGATCACGCGCAGGTTGCCGTCCACGCGGAAACGTATCCTCGAGTGGATCTCCTGCGCCTCGATGTGGATGTCGGTCGCCCGCTCCCGCATCGCGTAGTAGACGATCTCGTCCAGGATCTGGACCAGCGCGTTGTTCTCGGCGAGCTGGGCGAGCTTGTCGCCGGCGAGGTCCGGCTGGTCGAAGATCGTGGAACGCTCGAGCTGGCCCAGGCTGTCCTCGAGGCGCTCCTCGTTCGAGTAGTGGATCGCGATCGAGTCCTCGACCTCCCGGGGAAGGGAGAAGACCGGGCTCACCGGGATGCCGGCGATCTGGCCGAGCCGCTTCACCGTCTCCTGCTCGTCCGGGTTGGCCATGGCGACCGTCATGACCCCGTTGAAGATGTAGAGCCCGATGGCCTGGACCTTCTTTGCGACCTCGAGCGGGATCTTCTCGATTGCCTCGTCGGTGATCACGGAGACAAAGGGATCCACGTAGGCGACGTTCATCGTGTCGGCCCAGTACCGGCACGCGTCGTCCTTTACCGCGATCTTCGCGTCGATGGCCGCCTGGACAATGTCGGGCTTGTCGCCGTAGCGCTCGCCCATGGAGCGCAGCTCCTCGTCGCTCCCGAAGTTGGGAGTCGCTCGGAGCTTCGCGAAGAAGGTCTCAACTCTTTGGCTTAACACGGATGGATTTCTTTGCCTTGAACAGCTTGCCGATCTCGGCCTGGTCGAGCTTCTCCATCGCGAACGACGCGGAGCCCTTCTCGGCCTGGATCTCCGCCAGCATCTCGGGCAGCGAGTAGCGGACCTCAGCCAGCACGGCCGGCTTCGGGGCGGCGGGGGTGTCCTCCGGCTCTGACGGATCGGGCTCGTTCATGTTTCAGGAGGCGGAGTGCCCGCCTCGGAGTCGTCAAACTCGAAGCAGGAGTCGATCGTGTCGGAGAGCGCCCGCCCGATGTCCTCCGGGGGCGCATCCTTGCGGATGTAGTTGGCCGCGCCGAGCGCGGCGGCGTCGTCTATCGTCTGCCGGTTGGCGAGCGAGGTGAGCATCACGACGACGCAGTCGGGATTGAGCGCCTTCAGCGCCCGCAGGGTCTCGATCCCGTCCATGACCGGCATGTTGACGTCGAGCATCACCAGGTCGGGGCTGTCCTTCTTGTACACCTCGATCGCCTCGACGCCGTTGCGCGCCTCGAAGATCCGGTCCACGCCGAGGTGCCGCAGAAGCAGCGAGATGAATTTGCGAATGTGGGCCTCGTCGTCGACGAGGAGGATGCTTCCGTTGAAATTCACTTGAAAAGTGGGAGGTTGACGAAGAACTCGGCCCCCTGGCCTGGCACGCTGTTGACGCCGATGGTGCCGCTGTGGGCCTCAACGATCTTGCGGCAGATGGCGAGCCCAAGCCCCGTGCTCTTCTCGCCGCCGGTCGGCTGCGCCGACAGCCGGCCGAAATCCTTGAACAGCTTATGGCGCTCGTGCTCCGGGACGCCCGGACCGCTGTCCCGCACGGCGAAGCCCGCGACGGAGTCGTTGGCGTGGATGAGCACCGTGATGATGGAGCCCCGCGGGGAGTACTTGACCGCGTTGCTGATCAGGTTGTCGACGACTTGGCGGATCTTGTTGCGGTCCACGTCCACGATGGGATCGCCGCTCGTCTTCACGATCTCGATGCGGGTGCTCTTCTTCGCGGCCTCCATGTTGCTCAGGTGGACGGACCGCTCGACGATCTCGACGACGCTGGTGGGGGTCTTGTCGAGCTTCAGGTGGCCGGCCTCGATCGTGGCGACGTCCAGGAGCTCGTTCACGAGCTGGAGCATCGACTGGCTGGCGGCGTGGATCGTCTGAATGATCTCGCGCTGCTCGGCGGTCAGCTCGCCGATGGCGTTCTCGTCCATTAGCTCGGCCAAGCCGCGGATGGACGAGAGGGGGTTGCGCAGGTCGTGGGCGCACATCCCGAGGAAGCGGTCCTTGTCGGCGTTCGCCTTGCTCAGCTGGTCCACGAGGTGCTTCTGCTGCTCGACCAGCTGCTGGTTGCTCAGATGGGTGCGGATGCGCGCCACGACCTCCTTCGGGCGGAACGGCTTCGTCAGGTAGTCGACGCCGCCGGCGTCGAACCCCATCACGACGTCGTCCGCCTCGCTCTTCGCCGTGACGAAGATGACGGGGGCGCAATTGTCGCCGTAGGTCTTCTTGAGCGTGCGGCACGTCGCGAAGCCGTCGATCCCCGGCATCATGACGTCCAGGAGGACTAGGTTCGGCTGGAACGTGGCGTAGACCTCCAGGGCCTGCTCGCCCGAGGCGGCCTCGGCGATCTCGTAGCCCTCGTGCCGCAGGATGCCTCCGATAATGCGGAGGTTAATCCGGTCGTCGTCGACAGCCAGTATCCTCCGCCCCTTCAGGTCGATGGACGGGTGTGTCAGGGGGTCATCCATTATTGGCGTAGTGACCATGAGACAACGAGCAAGCGTTGCAGGCCAGAGAAATACATCGGCCGCAACGTCCAGTCTCTTTAAAAAATCTTCACATCACAAGATCGAGATATGTTGATATTTATCTTGCCTTACCCCCGTGCGAGGCGATTCGATCGGTTCCCCCCATCCCTTTTCACATGTCAAAATCATTCGTATTCTCCTCCGAGTCCGTGGGCGAGGGCCATCCCGACAAGGTCGCCGACCTCATCTCGGACAGCGTCCTTGACGCCTGCCTGGCGCAGGACCGCGCCAGCCGCGTCGCGTGCGAGACCCTCGTCAAGTCGAACCAGGTGGTGATTGCCGGCGAGATCACGACCGCGGCCAAGGTCAACTACGAGCTCGTGGTGCGCGACGCGATCCGCGACATCGGCTACGTCAACGACGACGACGTCTTTCACTGCGACAAGGTCTTCATCCACAACCTGCTGACGCGCCAGTCCCCGGACATCGCCCAGGGCGTCGACGCCCGGAAGGCGGACGGAAAGGAGACGGCGGAGCAGGGGGCCGGCGACCAGGGGCTCATGTTCGGCTACGCCTGCAACGAGACCCCGGAGATGATGCCGACAGCGATCATGTTCGCGCACCGCCTCGGCCGCGAGCTCACGAAGCTGCGCAAGGCGGGCGTCGTCGGGTGGCTCCGCCCCGACGCCAAGTCACAGGTGTCGATCCGCTACGAGAACGACCGGCCGATCAAGGTCGAGAACGTGGTCATCTCGACGCAGCACACCCCGAACGTGAAGCACTCCGACATCCGGGAGTTCCTGATCGAGTATGTGATCAAGAAGGTCATCCCGGCCGCGATGATGGACGATTCGACCAAGTTCCTGATCAACCCGACCGGCAGGTTCGTGGTGGGCGGCCCCGAGGGCGACTCGGGCCTCACCGGGCGCAAGATCATCGTCGACACCTACGGCGGCTGGGGGCGCCACGGCGGCGGCGCCTTCTCGGGGAAGGACCCGTCCAAGGTCGACCGCTCAGCGGCGTACATGTGCCGGTGGGTCGCCAAGAACATCGTCGCCTCGGGGCTGGCCGACATCTGCGAGCTGCAGGTCGCGTACGCGATAGGCTATCCCGAGCCCGTCAGCGTCTGGGTGGACGCCATGGGCACGGCGAAGATCGCCGAGTCGAAGATCACGAAGGCCGTCCAGAAGGTCTTCAGCTTCAAGCCCGCGAACATCATCAAGCAGCTCGACCTCCTGCGCCCGATCTACCGCTCGACCACCAACTACGGGCACTTCGGCAAGCCGGATCTCCCCTGGGAGCAGACCAACCGGACGAAGGAGCTCCTGGCCGCCGCGAAATAGACAATAACAGGCTGACTAATAACCCGTTCCAACCATGCCCACCGCCACAGCGTCCCGCCCGACACAGGATTACCACGTTAAGGACATCTCCCTCGCCGAATGGGGCCGCAAGGAGATCGCCGTCGCCGAGCACGAGATGCCGGGACTCATCTCCGTGAGGAGGAAATTCGGCCCGAAGAAGCCGCTAAAGGGGGTCCGCATCACGGGATCGCTCCACATGACGATCCAGACCGCGGTCCTTATTGAGACGCTGGTCGAGCTCGGCGCGTCTGTCCGCTGGGCCTCGTGCAACATCTTTTCGACCCAGGACCATGCCGCGGCGGCGATCGCCAAGGCGGGGGTCCCGGTCTTCGCCTGGAAGGGCGAGACGCTGGAGGAATACTGGGACCTCACCTGGAGGGCGCTCAGCCACCCGGGCGGCAAGGGCCCGCAGCTCGTCGTCGACGACGGCGGCGACGTGACGCTCCTCCTGCACAAGGGCTACGAGATGGAGGAGGGGAGCGACTGGGTCGAGGCGCCCGCCGCCTCGCACGAGGAGGGCGTCATCAAGGCGCTCCTGAAGCGGATCCACGCCGAGTCGCCCTTTGTCTTCCATGAGATGGTGAAGGACTGGCGCGGCGTCTCCGAGGAGACGACGACGGGGGTCCACCGCCTCTACCAGCTCCACGAGAAGGGCAAGCTCCTCGTGCCGGCCATCAACGTCAACGACTCGGTCACGAAGTCGAAGTTCGACAACCTCTACGGCTGCCGCGAGTCGCTTGCGGACGGCCTCAAGCGCGCGACGGACGTCATGATCGCCGGCAAGGTGGCGGTCGTCTGCGGCTACGGCGACGTGGGCAAGGGCTGCGCGCACTCGCTGCGCGGGTTCGGCGCCCGGGTCATCGTCACCGAGGTCGACCCGATCAACGCGCTCCAGGCGGCGATGGAGGGCTTCGAGGTCAACACGGTCGAGAGCGCGCTCGCCGAGGCGGACATCTACGTCACGACGACCGGCAACTGCGACGTCATCACGCTCGAGCACCTGCAGGCGATGAAGGACCAGGCGATCGTCTGCAACATCGGCCACTTCGACAACGAGATCCAGGTCGACCGCCTCTACAAGGCGCCGGGCGTGAAGCGCGAGACGATCAAGCCCCAGTACGACTCGTTCACCTTCCCGGACGGGCGGCGCATCTACCTCCTGGCGGAGGGCCGTCTCGTGAACCTCGGCTGCGCGACGGGCCACCCGTCGTTCGTCATGTCGAACAGCTTCACGAACCAGACGCTCGCCCAGCTCGACCTCTGGAAGAACAGGGATACCTACAAGCCGGGAGTCTCCCGGCTGCCGAAGCACCTCGACGAGGAGGTGGCCCGCCTGCACCTGGAGAGGATCGGCGTCAAGCTGACCCGGCTCTCGGAGAAGCAGGCGAAGTACCTCGGGGTTCCGGTCGAGGGGCCCTACAAGCCGGACCACTACCGGTACTGACCGGGGGCGCGCAGGCGCTCGATGTCCCGCATCGGCCCGTGCGCGTATGAGGGGGGGCCGTCACCTTGCATGGTAGGTCTCCTGATTACTTAGATATCTGCCTTAGAACCGTTTAGGCGTGCTGCACGGACCGGGATAAGTTCCAAGCGACGATGCGTCCGCGTAAGCGCGCCGCACCTAAACGCGAGGTGGCTACGCTCTGCATTTTGGGCGAACGACGTGGGGTTAATGGCCTACATGGCCTTCCCAAAAAAAAGGGGCAATCCGGGCCATTCCGATAGCGAGTTTTTGCCTGCGGATTGTCAGAATAGGCATACACGTCCCCTCCGAACATTCTCCGCCGCCCTTTCGCACCATGAACACGCGGATGCCCAGCCCGAAAGCGCTGTTGAGGGCCATGCTGTGTGCGGCGCTGCTCCCTGTATTCTCGGTGGCCTTGGGGCAGCCGCTCTTCTCCCAGACGACCTATACGTCGTATGATTTCACCACGATGCCAGCCACGGCGGGAATCTCCGGGGGCCTGGCCGTGGACGGAAACGGCAACCTGTACGTCGTCGATGGCAGCACGATTCGGAAGATCACCGCAGACGGCGTGGTGACGACCCTGGCAGGCACGGAGGGAATCCATGGCAGCGCGGACGGCACGGGGCCCGCAGCGCAGTTCAACGACGCTGCGGCCATCGCCGTGGATGGGAGCGGAAACGTGTATGTTGCAGACACGATGAACATGACCATCCGCAAGGTCACTCCCGCGGGCGTAGTGACGACATTGGCGGGCACGGCGGGCGGGAGCCCGGCGTTCTCGGACGGAAAGGGAAGTGCTGCGCGGTTCTGGGGGCCCGAAAGCGTGGCTGTTGATGCCGCCGGTAACGTGTATGTCGCTGACTACGGGTATATCCGCAGAATCACGCCAGACGGCACGGTGACGACCTTGCCGAATCCGGGCGGCTTTTTGGCCGTGAGCGTGGCGGTGGATGGGAATGGCAACGTGTTTATTGCAAGCTCAAGCACGATTGTTGAAATGGCCGTTGACGGCACGTTCCGGACCCTTGCCGGCAATGCGCTTGGCAGCGCGGACGGGACGGGTTCGGCCGCACAATTCTGGTGGCCCGGTGCCGTGGCGGTGGATGGGAACGGCAACGTAATTGTTGCCGACACATGGAACGACACGATCCGCAGGGTCACCGCGGGCGGCGTGGTGACAACCGTTGCGGGAATCCCTGGGGCGGCCGGGAACGCAGATGGCGCCGGCCCTGCCGCGCGATTCAACAGACCCGCAGGCTTGGCAGTGGACAGCGTCGGGAACGTCTATGTTTCAGATGCGTCCTCTCCTCCCTCAAACGGCATCCAAGTTGGGCATTTTGTTCCGCAGGCACAGGCCACGGTCACACTCGGCAACCTTTACCAGGTATACGACGGCACGGCCAAGAGCGTATCGACGGCGACGAACCCTGCCGGTCTCGCCACCCTCGTGATCTTCTCGCCCGGCGGATTTGCGGCCCCAACGGACGCGGGCAGCTACTCGGTCTGGGCGATGGTGGTGGACCCCAACTACACCGGTTCCGCGTACGGCACCCTCACGATCCGCCCCGGGCGCTCGGCGCAATCGTTCGTGATCCGCAACTCGCGCGCGGGCGGGAGTACCCTGGAGGGCATAGCCGCGGGATCCGCCGGCCTCGTTGCCGTGGGGGATGGCGGCACCATCCTCACGTCGACCGACGGATCCACGTGGACGCATCGTGCCTCGGGCACGACCAGCTCGCTCTTTGGCGTCGCCTACGGTGCGGGCCAGTACGTGGCCGTCGGGGACGTTGGCTGCGTTCTCCTTTCCGCGGATGGCGTCGCTTGGTCGAGTGTCGCGCAGTCGGCCACAACGGCGCGGCTTGACAATGTTGTCTACGCCGCAGGCCAATACGTGGCCGTTGGCGAAGGGGGCACGATAATCAACTCGAAGGACGGCCGCCTATGGACCGCGCGCGGCGCCAGCGCATTCGGGCCGCTGCGCGGGCTGACCTACACGAACGAACTGAACGAAGGAACGTTTGGCACCAGCATGGGTCCCATTCCCGCCATAATACCGGCAAGATTCGTCGCGGCGGGCCTAAGCGGCCAGATCATCGTTTCGACCGATGGCAACAGCTGGGGAGCTGATACGCCTTACGGTTTGGACGCCGGCGAGGATGTTGAAGCGCTGGTCGCCGACAAGACGTCCCACTTCATCGCGCTCGGCGTCGATGGGAGCTTGTTCACAAACACGCTGATGGGAGGGGGCTCCCTGGATTTCAGCTACGAGGACCTGGGGGACCAGTCGCCGCCGGCAGCCGGCAGCTACAGCTGCCTTGTCCAAGGCGCCGGCGCGCTCTTTGTTGCAGGCGAGAACGGCACCGTGCTTACCGAAACCGGCGTCGGTGGCCAATGGTTTCAGGCGACGACGGGCACAACCGTCAATCTCGTCTCCGGCGTGGCGATTGGGGACTCGGTTTTCATCGTCGGCGAGAACGAGATCATCCTCCAGTTGGCGCAGCCCACCGACAGCCGGCTGACCAATCTGTCCTGTCGGGCGCAGGTGGGAACCGGGGCGAACATCCTGATCACCGGGTTTGTCGTCGGCGGCCAGGGAGCGCCAGGCTCGGAACGGCTGCTGATCCGGGCATCGGGTCCTGCGCTCGTCCCCTTTGGGGTTTCCGGCGTGCTTCCGGATCCTGAGCTGCAGCTCGTCAGCACCGCGCCGGGCACCGATCTTCAGTTTGCGCCGAACACCGGGTGGGCGGGCAACGGTGCGGTCGCAGGCGTGGCCTATCTGGTCGGCGCGTTCCCATGGACCGATTTCTCGAGCCACGATGCGGCATTCGTATGGGACTTGGCGCCAGGTCCCTACACCGCCAACATTTCCGGGGAATCAGGCGGCACTGGAGTCGCGCTGGCCGAGGTCTACGACGCAACGCCGGAAGGGACAGCCACAGCTGCCTCGCCGCGTCTCATCAACCTCTCCGCCCGCGCTCAGATCGGAACTGGGAGCACCAGCCTGATCGCCGGCTTTGTGATCGGAGGCACCACCCCTAAGACTGTGCTAATCCGCGCCTCCGGACCCGCCCTTGTTCCTTTCGGTGTTTCCGGGACGCTCCCGGATCCCCAGCTGCAGGTCTACAGCACCGCGTCGGGGAGCAACCTGGTGGCATCGAACACCGGCTGGGGCGGAGACGGGCAGATCGCCACCGCGGCCGCTTGGGTCGGCGCATTCTCATGGGGCAGTTCGGCCACTCCCGACTCGGCGCTCCTGCTAACCCTGGCTCCGGGTCCATACACGGCGAACGTGACCGGTGCGAGCGGGGACACGGGTATGGCCCTCGTTGAAATATATGAAGTTCAATGACGTGGTTTGTCGCATCGATTCAGGCGCTCGCGTCGCCCTCGTCCTCCTTGTGTTGGGTCCGTTTGCCGAGGGTGCAGGCGCCGCTGTGCGCCTTCAGGCCCAGGTTCTAACAACGACGGTCACGGTCGGAGGCGTTCCGTCCGCCTTGGCCGTGGACGAGCTGACCAACAAGGTCTACGTCCTGGATGGCAATAACGTTGCGGTGATAGATGGAGCCACGAATACGGCCGTCACCCTGGCGGATCCGAATGCAGTCAGTCCCCAGGCGATCGCCGTGAACACGCTGACGAAGAAGGTGTATGTGGCGAATTCGAGCAGCAACAACGTGACGGTGATCGACGAAGTCACAGGTACGGTCACCACCGTGAAGGATCCCAATGCGGTCTTCCCCGTGGCACTCGCGGTGAACCCGACAACGAACAAGGTCTATATTGCGAATTTCCAGAGCAACAATGTGACCGTGATCGACGGGGCCACGAACGCGGCAACCACGATCGCGGTTGATCGCGGCCCGAACGCGATCGCGGTGAATCCGATGACCAACAAGGTCTATGTGGCCACGGAGTTCTACTCCTTGATGGTCAACTTTGGCGAGATGCAGGTTATCGACGGAGCCACGAATTCGGTCTCGACGATCGCCGGAGGCCAGGGATGGGACAGCTTCGCGGTCGACCAGTCGACGAACATGATCTACGCAGCCGAACGGCCCCCTGACGACACGGTTGAACGCTCTTACAGGGTGCTAGTGATCGACGGGGCCACCGATGCAACCTCATCCGTTGACGTCGGGGCCAATCCCTTTGGGGTCGTGCTGAACCCGCTCACAAACATGATCTACGTCGGGAGCGAGGGCGAGAACCGGGTCCAGGAGCTTGGGGGTGACACCGTGACCGCGATCGACGGGACCACGGACGCCACTTCAACAATAGCGGTGGGAAACAGGGTTGCCGCACTCGCAGTCAATCCGGTGACCAACAGGATCTTCGTCGCAAACAACGGAAGCAACAATGTGACGGTGATCGACGGCGCCACCAATCTGACCACGACGATCAAGGATCCGAGGGCCAACAACCCCTTGGCCGTCGCCGTGAACACGTTGACGAACAAGATCTATGTCGCGAACGGAAGCGGAAACGTAACCGTAATCGACGGGAGCGCCATTCCGGCGCTAGCGCCGTCCCAATTCGCAAACATTTCCACTCGGGCTTTTGTCGGGACCGGGGGCAACATTGCGATAGCGGGATTCGTGATCGCTGGCGGCGCCGACGAACGTGTGCTCATACGCGGCGTCGGCCCAACGCTCTCGGAATTCTCGGTGGGCGGGGTGCTCACCCAGCCCGTGTTAACGCTCTTTGACGCATCGGGTGCGGAGATAGCTTCAAACACGGGTTGGAGTAGTAACAGCAATGTATCGGAAATCACCGCTGCGTTTGCCGTTACGGGCGCCTTTTCGCTTCCTCCCGGCAGCGCGGACTCGGCCCTGCTCCTCAGCCTTGCTCCCGGCGCATATACCGCCCAGGTGTCGGGCCTCAATGACACTACGGGCAACGCGCTAATTGAGGTCTACCAAGTCCCGACTCCGACAACAAATTCTAGTTCCAACCATTGATCGCAGACCGCGCCGTTGCAGGAACGCTCGGGGGCAATTCCCCGCCACTCCGCAGCCGTGGATGCCCGGAGACGGGATAGGACCTGGCTTTCCAAGGCTACGAACGCTCTAAGCGATTACTGGAGACAGAAAAAAGCTACACAAGAGGGAACGAATTTCAGCGATCCGCTGTGTCTTAAAAGGGAGGGTTTCTGGTATGTCGGCGATGCAGCTATTGATCTTTCACTAAACAATGGATATGCATTTGAGTCACTTCCACGACAGTTCCGAGGCATCGATGCAGCTCCAAAGAAGCCGTGGCGAGTGCTGCAGGTGGAGAAGCGTGTGCCCGACGCCGT
>Ga0302320_10000741_pt1 | contig 77082 bp, 86 predicted proteins | sample Bog_T0_3_FD_202130 | JGI IMG/M metagenome (GOLD analysis project Ga0302320, IMG submission 202130) | Peat permafrost microbial communities from Stordalen Mire near Abisko, Sweden - Bog_T0_3 | ecosystem: Environmental > Terrestrial > Soil > Wetlands > Peat | place: Sweden: Abisko, Stordalen Mire... | reverse complement strand
CTTGACGCATGGTGGCGTACTCCTTGGGGAATGTTGTTGTGGTAAACTACTTTCTCCCAAAGTACGCCACCTTTTTCAACTACGCCGTACACAACTCTCGGTTATATCTCTTGGGACGGGCGAGTGGGGTAGTAGAAAGAAGACCCCTTGAGAAAGCCCCTGACCACTTCGCCGCAGTTGACAGGTCGGGGCTCATATTCGCCCGTGTCGGAGATGAACTTCTTGCGGCCCCAATCGAGATCGCTGATTAGACCAATCAGCCATTTGGCCGCAGTGCGCTGTCGTTTAAGAATGCGCCCTTCTGCGGCTGTGGGCCTCTTTGTTTTCCGCTTCTCTCTCACCCTCATAAATAAAAGGAAAGACCGCCCATCATACTTGTCTGTGGCCCAGAACAAAACGCTGGGCGGTCCCCTTGTATCGTATTATGCGTTTTGTCTGTGCCTTCCCTATTATATAGTAATCCCAAAACACTTTCCACATTTGGCATGAAAATAATTCCTGATTTGATATGGTTGTGCGACATCTATATAATAGAGGAGTATGAAACTGATTTCACAACAACAAATAGAAGAACTGATCGTCGCCCACTACCCTGAACAAACGGACTATTGGCTCTACGGCGGCAAAGGGAAGCACACGGAGATCACCGTGACGGTGAAATGCTCCAAATGTGGGTATGAAGAGACTCTGGAGATAAACAACAAGACGGAGTTGAAGAGGCTTTTGAAGAGGGAATGTTCAGGGTGTATGGCAAAGGACGCAGCCGCCAATGCCCATCTGAACATTTGGTTGCCCTTCGGGAAGTTCAAGGGCATAAGCATTAACGCCATCATGGACGAAGAACCGACCTACTTGGCGTGGTTCGTGGATCACGTTAAGGGCCAGGACGCGCTCATCGAACAAATCAAGACCCACACACGGTTTCCCGAGGTATGGGCCGAGTATGTGGAAATGCAGGCGAAGAGGATGCCCAAGGAATTGCGGGAAGAGAAAGAGTGGCAAGAGGGGCGGTTTTCGCAACAGACGATTGACGACCTGTTCAACTGCTTCTTCGGGGAACAGCAGTCCAATAGGTGAGGTTCCCGTCGATCATCTGATGGGCAGGGGATGCCCCATTGACCATGTTCGGCCACACATTGGGATTATCATGGTTCCGAAGAACGATGATGGAGGGGAAGGTTGTGCAACCTCAAATGCGGTCGTCACTGACGCCCCCTGAGCTACCAGTTTGGAGGCTTCGTATCAATTGGAGTCTTGCCAACGATGATGTCGGCATTGCTTTTCCCAGGCGGTGCATCTGGGAACGTGATTTCGACCGACGCTTTGGCCCCATGCTCCCCCGAGATGTAAAAGAGGTAATTTACGTTTGGGATATATCCGAGAAAGGCTCCGCCACCGCGCCGAGGCCCAATGCCGCCTATCTCGGTGTTCGGTGTGTCCGACGACTTTAGGCGAACCGTGACCGCTTCCACATTCTTGCCAAGTACCTTCCAAACTTCAGGCGAACATCGAATTCCTATGTCGTTTGCTCCGTTTCCGCTCAGGGATTGAATCTGAATCGTTATGGGTTTACCGCTCTCGATTTCGACGGGGATGCTCTGACGGATGTATTGGGCTTCGGGGGTCATTCGGCCACAGGATGAGAGAACAACGGCAAAGATAGATGCCGCGATAACGAAGCAATCTATTCCACACTTACTGCCGCTCATACGCCCTTACCACCCTAGCGCCCCGCCCAAGTGGCGGCAAACGGTTCGTTCGGAGATGCCCACTACCTGGGCGATTTCGGCAACGGTCAGCCTCCGCTCCCACAACTGCCACTCCCTGGTCGGCTCGGCTTTGGTCGTTCCCTTCCGCTGTCTTTTGTATACACCCTTTCGTTTGGCGACGGCGATGCCTGCTGCCCACCACACGGTTACGTTGCTGTAGTCCCCTGCTTCGCGGGCAACTGGACGTATGGGAGGGCGATAACCAAAATGGCCCCAAGGATTGCAAAGATGATGAAAAAGCTGCCGACCAGCCTTATAAGGAGCACTGATGTTCGCTCGTCGTACATGAACTTGGACAACCATTGAAAACCTGGAAGGCGAGTACACAAGGACTGCCACCACACCGCCAGTTTTGCCATTGGGCGAGCCCCGACCAACAGGAGAATGCCTGCCCCACAGAATACGCAAACCAGAAGCCAACCTATGGCAATCGGACTCATGGCATCCCTTTCACAGATTCCTCTGAAGGACGTGCCCGCCCTGCTATGAACCGCCTTGCGCCCATTGTGGAGAGCAGGGCTGGCGGGGTCTACCACCCATGCTTTACCACGAATCCTTGGCTTTCGAGCGTACCGAGAACAAAAAAGAGTACCGCAAGGCATACACCTGCAAATGCCAGCAGGCTCACCGTGTTTTTCCAACTGAGGTTCTGCGGGTTGATTTTGAACCATTCGGCTGGCCGTCTGCCAAACAGTATCAGCAAAACCCCGTAAGCAGGGAGGAATATCCCCGCCCCGACCAACTCGGAAAGAATCCACACTTGTTGCCTATGTTGCTCGGCAGCATGGAGCGGATCGTAGATTTGCCACTTGGCAAGCAATAAGCCCACCACAACGAATACTATCCCCATAATCCTGGGGTAAAAGTTCGTAATGTGGTCCTTCGGAGTTTGGGCACAATGCATCGTCGCATCCTCAGCGGGTTCATTTGGGGTGGCATCTGGTCAGCCGCCAAAAGGGCAGGGCTTGCGTCTTACGCTCTCGAAGTGATGCCTCTTGCAGAAAACGCTCAGCTTTACTCTCCCTCTCTGGCAGCCTTCGTGTTTGCACCGCCTAGCAGAATCCTCCTCACCGAGAGAGTCGTAGAACTGTCGGTCAAGGTTTCGGATCACAACGTCTGCGGGTGGCGGGTCTGGGGCACCTATCTTCGGGAGAAACGCATCGAATCGGTAATAGTACAAGAAGGCTTGGAGCAGTGTGTCGTCGGTTGGTGGATTATCGAGCCGAGCAGCACACAAATGGATTTCCTCCAAAGTGCCTGTATCCAGTGTCTCAACGAGTCCCTGTTGCTTTGCCACGACTGGTACGTGTTGGTCGGTGATCTCGCTCTCGGGTAGCGCATCCATATCAATAATGATGCCTGTGGTATCCAATGTCCAATTCTCGGAGCGAGGAAGGAATAACCAGCCCCCAGGCAATCGTCCGTTGGCATTCCTCAGAATCTCACGGAGCGAAGTAGCTGTTCCTGGTTGCATGACACGCACTCCTTTGGACCGTCAATACTTGCCCTCAACGCCGCTCTGCTTCCTTTTAGCCTTGATCTCCTCGGCGTGTGTTTCGATGTAGTTCAACAACCTGGAAAGCCCCGCTGCAACTTCCTTGTTCTTGTCAGCCCATAAGTGGGCGGGAATGAAGCTGACGGTCGGGTAGATCAAAGTAAAGGTCGGAATAGTCTTCCCACTTTCAGACTGCACCGCCTTGATGGTTGCTTTCCATTTATCGACGTTGCCGCCCGCATACCCGTTGATATACTCACCCGCCAGTTGATGAAATGCCCCGTGGGCGCTGGTCGCTTCAAACGCACTTGCTCCGATTCTCTTCGGGTTGCTGTCCGATAGAATGGAGGCAAACAGGCGTGCGCGATACGTTGCCGAGTAGAACCAATAGACGGCATCATCTTTTTGGCCGAGATCGTAATGACGAATGGCGGCGACAAACATCGCCTCTACGGGAAGGGTGCCCCATTGCTTCTTCATCTCTGCGGCAACGTCGGTAATCGTCTTCGCATCGGCGGTTGCAAGCTGCTTGCTGAAGGCCCCGACGTTGATCTGTGGCCCTTGGGAATTGTAGAAGGGCGTAATGTAAACTGGGATGGGCATCCCTGGCTTCCAAATCGAATCGAAGGCCGACTTGAAGTTCTTGAATGTCTTCATGCCCTCATACGTGATACGGGTATTCTTAAAGAACAGGCGAGTGAGCTTGGGCATTCCGTCGAGATGGCTCAACCCCGCGTCGGTCACTTGAGTTCCTTCAAGGTCGAGCTTTTCTAGGTTCGTCAACCCTTCCAGATGTTTCAATCCAGCATCGGTCACTTTCGTTTCTTTGAGGGAAAGATCCTTGAGTTGGTGCAGACCCTTCAAGTGTTCGAGGCCAACGTCCGTTATCATGGTGCCGTCCAGGCGCAAATCACGCAGTTGGGTCAGCCCCTTCAAGTGCTCCAAGCCAGCATCAGTAACGCGAGTATTCATAAGGCCAAGGGTCCGCAGACCAGTCAGTCCTTCAATAAATGTCAAACTCGCGTCATTCACTTGCGTCTTATCGAGGCTTAAGGCATGAAGACGTGTTAGACCGACAAGGTTTACTAATCCATCGCCCTTGACCTTTGCGCCGTAAAGGCCCAGACCCGTGAGTTGCGTCAAGCCCTTCACGTATTTCAGCCCTGCGTCGGTGACTTCCGTATTGACGAGATGCAGGTCTTCGAGTTGAGGAAACCATTTGACGTTTTCCAACCCTGCGTCGGTAAGTTTCGGGCCGCGAGGTTGGCGTGATTCTTGAGGCCGAATTCTGGCTGGCCAATCATCCCCGAGGTAACGGTCAAAGGAGATGTGGACACCATTGGTGGAAACGGTGCCTCCCCATCGCTCGATGGCCTTGATCGCCTCCTGTTGGTTGGTGACGACGGCGGTTGGCTTTCCGCAGTCCCAGGACATTGCCAACAGGAGCAGCGTTGTCGGGGCACCAAGGTGTTTCACGGATTCTCGCCTGGGTGGGAGTGGAGGGTTATGCATCGTGGCGGCTATCAAAGTTACGGTTCTCGGTATGGCTTCCCTTGCTCGTAAAGTTTCAAACGGGAATGGCACGCTTGTTTTTCCTTTTCGTCCGACAAGCGTTCGATGACCTTGGCCTCCCACTGGCGAGCAGAATGGAAGTCACCGATCTCGGCATGCGCCGCAGCAATCGTGTCGAAATACCCCGCATTCTTTTCGCTGTCTAGTTGGTAGGCTCGGCTGGCGTTCTCAAGAGCCTTATGGCCGTCACGGAAACGAGCCTCGGGGCAAGTCGCTTGGAGCCACGCCAGATTGTTATAGGCGTCTTTGTACTTGGGATCGAGCCTAATCGCTTCGCGGTAGTCGGAAATCGCTTGGTCATAGTCCTTCTGTTTCTTCCTGGCGACGCCTCGATTACTGTAGGCGTGCGCGTAGCTCGGGTCGAGCCGAATCGCTTGGTCAAAGTCGGCAATGGCTCGGTCGTAGTCCTTTTTGTCAGTCCAAGCGATCCCACGATTGTTGTAGGCCAGGGTGAAGTGTGGATCGATTCGAATTGCTTGGGCGAAATCAGCAAATGCTCGGTCGTAGTCCTTCTTCCTCCTCCACGCAACGCCTCGATTGGTATAGACGCTGGCGTTGTTGGGGTCTAGCCGAATCGCTTCGTTGTAGTCAGCGATGGCTCGGACGTATTCCTTCTTCTCCTTCCAGGCAATGCCGCGATTGTTGTAGGCGTAGGCATCGTTGGGATCGACCTTAGTCGCTCGGTCGAAGTCAGCGATGGCTCGGTCATACTCCCTCTTTCTGTTCCAGGCAAAGCCTCGATTGTTATAGGCGCGAGGGCAGTTGGGATCGAGTCTGATCGCTTGGTCGAAGTTGGCAATAGCTCGGTCGTAGTCGCCTTTTTTCGCCCATTCGTAGCCCTGATTGTAATACGCAACCGCAGAATCCTGGCCTTGCGTCGTTCGGTTCACTTTTGCTGTACAGCCCGAAACGGCCACGGCAAGCAATAAGCCCAACATCTGCATCAACGCTGCAAAGCGAATCATAAGCTCCCTCATTGGCAGCAATGGCGAAGCGGCCAATCAGCAGCATATTCCAGTTTCGGGGGGAATGCAAGATTCTCGCTATAAGCAGCCGTACCGAAGCGTTCTTGCCCTTCACCTTGCGGCCATCGCCCTGAAAATCCCGCGATTTCGTGCCTCGCATATCACAGGGGCGGCGTGTGTTTCCCCTTACAACGACCAACGCAGGAGCAACAAACGATGAACTATTCTTCCGCCTTGTGCCCTGATATATTTGGGATAGGAGAATTGCCGTGGGCTTGACCATTCATTACGAACTCACCGTGCCGAACACGTCGTGCAAACACGACCGTTGTTCGGAGAACAACAGATGGTCCATCGCGACTGTTCGGGAGAAGCTGGAAGCCTTACGGCAAGCGTGTATGGACTTGCCCGTGGCCGAGGTAAGCGAGCTTCAAGAATACAAGGGCGAAGAGTGCCACCTAAGCGAGGATAAGGACGAGCCGTTTCGCTGGGCGAAGACTCAGGCCACACGACGACTCCATTCTCCTTGGGAATTGGGCGGCTTCTTCTTCCAGCCGCCGCACCACATGATCGCCTTCACGGTCAATGTGGCCCCTGGTTGTGAGCCGATGAACATCGGCATTTGTGCCTTCCCACCGTTCGTTTTCCCCAAGAGGCACGTCGATGCCGATGGGCGATTGAGCAAACCCGCGTGGTCGTTGGCCGTGACCGATGCAAGGTATCACCCGCAGTCGGCTCGCATCTTGAAGAAGTTCGCAAAGGCGTGGCAACTTCGCAGGCTCCCGTGGTCAGACGATTATTACTGTACCCAGCAGACGTTGCTGTCGGAAGAGTTCTACGGGGTGCGAGTGGTGGAAGGGCGGCACATTAGCCACCGCAAGGGAAATGCTCCATCCTGGGTATTGGTTGAATTGGCAGACCAAAACAAGGGATACATCCGTTGGCGATTCACGGGATCAATCGAGGAGGCCCGACAACTATTGACTTCTCCCGAGTTCAAGGCGGATATGGAACGGCTGCTGTGGGGCGAGGAGTACACAATTCCAGGCGAAACGGGAACCTGGGGGTCGTTCTGTAAGACCCAATTCGCCAACGAGTTCGGCCTCCCCAATTTCCTCCGCGCTCACATGACCGTCTGCGCCATTCTGGAAAAGGCCCAAGACATTGGATTTGAGGTGACGGTCCACGATGAAGGGGAATTCTGGACGAAACGCGACGTGAAAGCCCTGGCCGAAACGGTCGGACAATGGGACCAGATGATTGCGGCGATGTTTGGCACGATGAAGGATGCGGCACCCGAGGGCGTTCTTGAATCCCCAATCCAGAACCGAGCCGATTTCGAGCATCTGGAGATGAAGGGGTTGCAGGCGGGGTATGGCGTCGTGGCGGGCAAGATCATGGACTACCTGCGCAAGCTGAAGCCGCCTCCCGCTGACGTGGAATAGACGCCCTTGAGACACAAGCCACATTCGCACGCTGGCCGTCACTGAACACACCCTGCCCAGCGATAGAATACGGCATTGGACTGCGGCACGGGCGGTGTTGGTAGCGGCGAAGGCGGACGCGGCGAACGTGTAACGTGGAACGGCCCCGCCCGCAAACGCATCTATATTCGGGCCGCCGCTCACCCGCCCCACCCGCTGCTGCACGGCTCGGCTCCCATTCAACTGCCTATCTGATGGAACGCACGTCGCCCTCGGAATGCGTGGCATTGAAACGCGGCGCTTATGGGTGACAGCGTTTTATTCTACAGCCGTTGTATTGATTGAACACGAATGGAATGTGAAACGTCCCGATCGTCCACAGTTGAGCCGCTGATATTCGTGCATGGATTGATGCCACCAGGCCAGAACTCTGGCGGGATTACGGCGACTCTGCCAGCAATCTTGTAGATATTAGCGCGACCAGTTTTAATGGTAATCCCCGCCACGTTGGGATCATCAAAGAAAAGAAGATAGTCGTGCCTGTCAGAACATCGAAGAACATGATACGTGTGGCTTTTAGATGTGAAAGGGTCGCGGTAATTCTCCCTGTGCATCATGGTAAAAGCAACATCCTCTATCCACCCGACTACTTCGACACTGGACTCTTCGCGGTAGGGTTTTCCTTGCTTGTAGAGTTCCAGGCGTGAACGACACCCTTGCTTGTTCTCATCAGGAACCAATTCCAAAGCCTTCACCTGCCATTCCTTGGCCTTGTCGAACTGACCGTCCTCTGCATACGCCGCAGCAAGTGTGTCCATGTCATTCCAATTCTTCCCCCCGTTTAACCGATAAGCCTTGCTTGCGTTCTCGACCGCCTTTTTTCCATCACGGTATTTTTCGTCGGGGCAAGTTGCTTCTAACCGAGCGAGGGGGCCAGAAGTGTAGGCGTCATTGGGATTGATCGCCAGGGCGTGATTGTAGTCGGCAATCGCCTTGTCGTATTCGCCTTTACCACACCAAGCAAGCCCGCGATTGCTGTACGCGTCACCATTATTGGGATTCATCTCCAGGGCTTTGCTGTAGTCAGCTATCGCCTTGTCGAAGTCGCCCTTGCTGTACCAGACGTTGCCGCGATTGATGTAGTCAGACGCAGACATCTTCTTCGGCACCTGTTGGTAGGTCGCGGTGGCGTTCGCCAAGATTCGCCTTTCCACCCAACCCTCTTGCTCCCTGCCGCCCACCACCATTACGACATGTATCCAGTCGCCGCTGATCCCTCGCACCTGGAGTTGGGCACCCTTGGGCACTTCCCCAAGTACCTGTTGTCCGAGTCTCAGCGTGGTGTTTTCGAGAGCCACGACCGCATCACCGTTCTGGATACCATTGGCACGGAAGGCTTCTTTGGTGTCCGCAATCTCTTCTGCTTGGATCGGCCCTTGGCGGTAAGGCTTTCCTTGCTTGTAAAGTTCCAGGCGTGAGCGACAGTCTTGCTTGTTCTCATCAGGAGCCATTTCGACGGCCTTCGCCTGCCACAGCCTAGCCGCCTTAAAGTCGCCGCACTCCGCATACGCCGCCGCAAGCGTGGCAAGACACAGCCAATCCCTTGCTGCGGTCAGTTGACAAGCCTTGCTTGCATTCTCGAATGCCTTCTTTCCATTGCGGTATTTTTCGTCGGGACAAGTGGCGTACAGCAACGCGAGGTTGTTGTAAACCTTGTGATTCCTAGGATTGATCGCTAGGGCTTGGTCGCAATCTGCAACGGCTTTGTCATATTCACCCTTGCTGGACCAGGTCATGGCGCGATTGTTGTATATCCCCGCAATGTGCGTGGCATCGTTGGGATCAAAGAGCCGCATAGCTAGGTTGTAGTCAGCAAAAGCTTTGTCAAATTCGCCCTTACCGCTCCAGGCGAGGCCGCGATTACTGTAGGCATCACCGTCACTGGGTTTGATCGCCAGGGTTTGGTTGAAATCGGCGATGGCCTTGTCGTACTGGCCCTTTGCGAGCCAAGTGTTGCCACGATTGAGGTAGACAGCGGCATTCCTGGGATTGATCGTCAGGGCTTGGCTGTAGTCAGCAATGGCTCTGTCGTAGTCTCCCTTGCGCTTCCAAGCGTTGCCGCGATTGTAATAGGGATTGGCGTTACTGGGATTGATCGCCAGGGCTTGGCTGTAGTCGGCTATTGCCTTGTCGAATTCGCCCGTATCGCTCCAGGCGTTGCCGCGATTGAGGTAGGCGTCGGCATTATTGGGATTGAGCCAAAGGGCTTGGTTGTAATCAGCGATGGCCTTGTTGTACTCGGCTTTTTTTGCCCAGGCAACGCCCCGATTGTTGTAGGCGTCGGCATTATTGGGATTGAGCCGTAGGGCTTGGTCATAGTCCGCGATGGCCTTATCGTATTCGCCTTTTCCTATCCAAGCGTTGCCGCGATCAATGTAATCGCCCGCATCTTCTGCACTCAAATTGGTTGGGACGGCGAGGCAACCCAGAAAGACCACTGCAAAACTTGGGAGAAGACGTTGCATGGTTCGGCTCCTTTGAGGCAGCTCAAGCGATGGGCGGCAACACCGATTAGTTTGTGATCCAGTCGGTGGGCCTGTCAATACCCCCCTCGAAGCAGAAATCCGTGGGGAATTGACGGGGAAGAATGGGAAGGGAGTATCGCGCGAACACAGGAAAACGTCCAAGAAGATGGGCGTCCCTGCCAAGCCCGTTCGTCAAGCCACTGCGCCCCTTAGAGAATTAGGGCCAAGTCCTTGCTGATGGTTGTGCAGATCGCCGTACCCAGTTCGCGGCCCGCTATCGGGGTTAGACTCTTGGTGGTATGGCTTTCCTTCTTCGTAGAGCTTCAGGCGGAAACGGTAATCGTGCTTCTTCTTTTCGCTCGTCGAGAGTTCGATGGCCTTCGCCTGCCATTCCTTGGCCTTCTCAAAGTCGCCGTTCTCGGCGTAAGCCGCAGCCAGCGTGTCAACGGCGTCCGCATCCTTCGCGCCCATTAGTTGGTAGGCCCGATTGGCGTTTACAAGGGCCTGATGCCCATCACGGAAGCGGGCGTCGGGGCAGGTCGCTTGGAGCCAAGCCAAATACTTGTAGGCAACGGCGAACTTCGGGTCGAGCTTGATCGCTTGCTCGTAATCAGCAACGGCACGGGCGTACTCTTGTTTGTCCTCCCAATGGATGCCTCGGGCACAATAGGGAAGGACAAAGTTGGGGTCGAGCTTGATGGCTTCGCTGTAATCGGCAAGGGCTCGGTCGTACTTCTTCTTCTCGTCCCACACGACGCCACGATTGTAATAGGCACGGGCGTACTTGGGATTGAGCCGAATAGCTTCGTCGTAGTCGGCAATGGCTCGGTCGAAATCCCTCTTCTTGTCCCACGCCACGCCACGATTGTTGAACTCAGCCGCAGATTGCTGGGCTTGGGCCTGCCGTACAAAAGCGAAGCAGGCCGAGATCAGCACGCCAAGTATCAGCCTCCGCACCGACAAGGATTGACGCGCTGAACGCATTACAGCGACCATAATTTATCTCCCGATGGCAGCGCCACCTTACCTCTTGTTCAACTCGGGCGACGGCAAATCCACGGCATCTATTGGTTTCGCGCCCTCGTTTCGCGAGTAGAGAATCTCAAAGCGTTCCATGTATTCCATAGCCGACTGGCAACCATCTTCACGCCGCAAAAGATTCAAGAAGTGTTCGGCAATCTGATCCTTTGCTGCGGGGGTAAACGGTAGCTGCCTCCACATTGTTTCAACCTCCTCAAGCAGAATAGCTGCGCCACCGTAGCGGTAACAATACGTGCCCGAAATACTCGACCGAGGCGACCATAGTTCAATCATGGCGTGCCACTTTGCAGGTGCGCGCTTTGCATCGATCCCAACCTGACGACTCAGGCAGGTTTCCGAAATCGTTTCGTGGACACATACCCCGAAGAAGTATTGTCTTTGCCGAACCCGTCCAGAGTTGATGTCGATGCTCTCGGTGCCAGTCCAGCAGAACGTGGCAACGATGGTGAAGAGCACAGCGAGGCCAATCTTCCACTTCATACGGTTGTTCTTGCCCTTCAACTTGGGACGATTTCGCTGAAAAGCCCAGGTGATCGTGACTACGGCGCTTCGTGGTAAGGTTTTCCTTGCTCGAATACCCGCAAACGCGAGCGGCAGGTTTCCTTATCCTTTTCGTCTACTGCTAGGCCGAGGGCTTTCTTCTCCCACGTGATGGCAACGGCAAACTCGCCGTTTTCGCCGTAGGCTTCGCCGAGCGTGGCAAGAATAATCCAATCCCTCCCGCGGTCCAGTTGATAAGCTCGTTTGGCGCTCTCGACTGCCGTTTTCCCATCACGGTATCGTGCGTCGGGGCAGGTTGCTAACATCCATGCGAGTTGGTTGTAAGGGATGGCAGACTTGGGATTGAACTTTATCGCTTCCTGGAACGCCGCAATGGCCTTGCCATACTCTTTCTTGCGGAGAAGGTTGTCACCTTCACTAAGGAAATTGTCGTGCAAGCGTCCTGGTAGCGCGCTCCTCAGATCACTAAGCCCTTTGGCCGTGGTTGCGGTATAGCCAAGAGTTAGCGACTTGAGTTGGGTTAGCCCCTTGAGTTGCTCCAATCCAGCATCGCGCATCAAGGTGCCGTCAAGGCCAAGCGATTCGAGTTGGCTCAGTCCTTTGAGGTTTACCAATCCGTTACCCGTAATCATCGTGTAACCAAGCCACAACCTTTGCAGGTTCGTCAACCCCTTTAGGTGCCCCAACGCGTCATCCGTTATTGGCGTATGGTCGAGATTCAGGTCTTCGAGTTGCTTCAAGTCCTTCAGGTATTCCAGCCCAGGCCCCGTGACTTGCGTGTATTCTAGGTCCAATTCGCGAAGTCGGCTCATGCCTTGGAGGTATTTCAAGCCCGCATCTGTGACCTGGGTATGCCCAAGGTACAACGATTTGAGGCGGGTCAGTCCTTTCAGATGTTCCAACCCTTTATCGGTGGCCTTGTTGCATTCCAGGTGCAGCATCAGCAGGTTCGATAGGCCGCTAAGGTGTTTCAGGCCAGCGTCGGTGACCTTCGGTGCATAAAGCTCTAGCCCCTTGATTTGGATCACCCCATTGAGATGTTCTAATCCCGTGTCCGTGAGCTTTTCATTGCCGAGGATCACATAAAGACCATCGACCCATGTGCAGCCGAAATAGGTCGCACCGCCCAACGGCGCGATTATTGTCTCGATCTTGCTCTCTTCATCACGCTGCTTTTCCCGCTCAGTCAATGACGGGGCGGCCACGGATATGCTGCTGTAGCTTACCGACAGCAAGCATCCCAAGACGACGAGTGAGCTTCTCATGGCTCAACCTCCTTTGGGCGATGGCGGAAAAGTACCCGCAGCATATTCCAATTACGCGGGGAATGCAAGATTCTCGCCCGAGGAGGCCGTGCCGAACTTGTTCTTGCCCTTCACCTTGGGACGATCTTGCTGAAATTCCCAAGATTCTACCTCACGCATCACAGGGGCGGTCTGTGTTTCCTTGGCAGATGCGAACAACGTCCAACGCAGGGGAAACCAACGATGAACGATTACGACGAAAGGCTGCGGGCAATCGGGCTGACTGACCTTCAGATCGTGACGATCCTTTCGGGCTGGTCCTGTAATGGCATCGAAGCCCTGTTGCGGGGCGCAACGACCCCACCATCCCACGAAGGCATCGTCGAGGCCCTCGTTTCGTGCGGAGGGTAGAGAATCTTCGACCGCGCACAAGGCGATGGCGGTCTGTTCTTACAGGAAACAGCCGTAGGTTTTTTTTCGCTCTCGATTTCGTGGGGGCGGTCATGTTCTGTGTAGAAGGAGAACTGTAATGGACGAGAACGAACGCCTGACCAAGGCCCATCAAACCGCCCAACTGCTGTTGAGCGACCTTCGTGAAGTCTACAGCAAGGCAGACACCGTGGCGGTGGAAGAACTGATGATGCCTGCCATCGAACAAGTGTCGAACCTTTCTCGTTTGCTCGGACGGCTGGCAAAACAAGCGTAGGTTCCTTCGCTCGCAAAGCGGGTCGGCGTGCCCGCCTATGCCGTGTCGCGGATGAACCTTCGGCACGACGAGTAGTTGGTAATCTTCATCGTCCATCGGCACGACCTGAACCAGAAAGGCGGAATGATGGCAACGACAATCGTTATATTCCGTACGTTCCGCGAGGGTATTGTCTTCGCCCTCTTTCCCGAACTGCCCGCCGACAATTACGGGGTCTTTTGTACCTGCTACGAACACGTCGGCCAACACGGCAGCGCGGACTACCGCCTCTGCATGGCCAACAGTCACCCCGCCGCGCCTGAGCAATATGCCACGCTTTTCAACGAACTCGAACGACGCGGCTACCATCTGCAAGTCCACCATCGGGCCACGCCCATCATGCACGAACGGCGGCGCTGGCTGGCAACTTTGGTGAAATGTCGCCCTTCAGCCTGACCTTGGCGGTCTTTTCCTGAAAGGCCACGCGGAACCGCAAGAAGACACGATGAAACGACCACGCTCACCCAAAATCGGTATCCAACTTGTCGGACGCCAATTCCTCCGCTTCGTCATCAGTGCCGATGATGGCACCTATTGGACGGGCAGCGAATGGAGTGCGAATCGTCGCGATGCCTTGCTCTATTACCACATTGAACTCGTCCGCTCCGACCTTCGGAAATTGAAACGCAACCGCCGCAAACCCCAATAAGGATGCTTCCGTGTCCGAATGCCACGAAATCAACGATGTAAAGCCGACGAGCATTCGCCATATCGTCGGGCAAACCAGCGTCGTCAAACAGGTCGGCGTGGCGCTGGATGCTGCCTTTGCCGACAACAGGAAGTTCGATTCTGCCCTCCTTGTCGGGCCACCAGGCGTGGGCAAGAGTGCGTTGGCGGGTGTCATCGCCCAGGAAATGGCAACTGATTTCCACGAAATACTCGGGCAGTCCATCAAAACGCCCTCCGATCTCAACGCCTTGCTCCTCGCTGCCAAGCACAAGGATGTTCTGCACATTGACGAGTGCCACCAACTCAAGAAGGAATACCAAACGGCCCTCTACTTGGCGATGGATCAGCGGAAATTCGTCGTCCAAAGTGGCTGCGGTGCGGCTCCGTACAGCATTCCCATCGAGGATTTCACGCTGCTGTTGTCCACGACGGACGAATACTGCCTGTTGCAACCCTTGCGGGATCGCATGAAACTCACCCTCCGTTTTGAGTTCTACGATGAAAAGGAACTCACCACGGTCGCCTTTCAGCGGGCCAAGAGTTTGCAGTGGGATGTTATGGAAAGCGTGTTCCCGCAGATCGCCCAACGCTCGCGCGGCACCCCACGCCTCGCCCTGCGCCTGCTCCAAGCCTGCCATCGGGTGTGCCGTAGCCAAGGGGAGCAGACCATCACCATTGACCATCTGACGGTGGCTTGCGACCTGGAGCAGATCGACGGCATGGGCCTCGGCCCCACGGAAAAGAAATATCTCGCCATCCTCGCCCAAGGACCCGTGCGGCTGAATGTGATCGCCTCACTGCTGGGCCTGCCGCCACGGACAGTCAGCCAAGTTACGGAACAATTCCTTGTTCGTGCGGGATTCATCGTGAAGGACGACCAAGGGCGGCGGCAGTTGACGGCAGAGGGTCGAACGCATGTTCAAATCGCGTCCAATTCGTGAGGAAATGATGTCAACAAACGAAACGAAGATGATCGTCAGCATCAGCGAAATGGCGCGAATGGTCGGCCTCAGCAGAGCGAGGTTCTACCAACTCGTCGGCACCACCTTCCCGTGGCCGCTGTACGACATCGCTACGCACCGCCCGTTCTTCGACGAGGATCTTCAGTGCGTCTGCCTCGACGTGCGGCGGCGGAATTGCGGGATCGACGGCAAGCCGCTGATGTTCTACAGCCGTCGCCCACTCACTACCGCACCTACGAAAAAGCGCACGACCGTGCGCCTGCCCAAGAAGGCCGACGACGACAATTACGGCCAAGTGACCGAGGGCTTGAAGTCGCTCGGCATGGTCGTTGCCCCCGCCCAAGTGGCGGCAGCGATCACGGAACTCTACCCCTGCGGAGTGGGCGAAACGGGGCAGGGCGTGGTTCTTCGAGCCGTGTTTCTCCATCTCAAGCGCCAGGATCAGGCTGATAGTGTCGGGCGATAACTGCCCTTATCAGACGAGTAAACGGGTTTCGGTGTCTACTTCGTGTCCAATTCGTGAGGATAAACCGTGAAGAATTCGGGTGATAGTGTTTTCAACAGTATTCCTGTGGTGGACGGCCAAGCCGCCTTGGCAACGGCCTTCCTCGACGGCCAAGATTTCTCCCCCCACACACGGCGGGCCTTTGCCAGCGACCTTCGCAAGTTCGCGTCCTGGTTCACCATGGCCAATCGTGAACCGTTTTCCGTGGGCCGCGCAACGGTCAGGGATGTTGCCGACTTTCGCGATCATCTTCGCCGTGTGGAGAACCAGGCTGTGGCAACCGTGAATCGCTGCTTGGTGACGATCCGTTGCTTTTTCGATTGGCTTCTGCGCCAGGGCCATGTCAGCGCCAACCCCGCTACGAATGTCAAGGAACTTCGCCGCCAAATGCTGGCCCCCAAGGGGATGGATCGCAGCGACGTTCGCAAGTTGTTGCGGGAAGCTGAGCTTCGTGCTGATGTGCGGGCCAATGCGATCTTCACCTTTATATTATGCACGGGTTGCAGGGTCAGTGATGCCGTTGATCTCGAAATGTCCGACATCATGCTCTCGGAACGCAGTGGGGCGGTCGTGTTTCGCAATGGCAAGGGCAACAAACAACGGTCAGTGCCTTTGCCACTGCTGGCCCGTCGTGCATTGGCCGCATATTTGCAAACCCGCCCGCCCGTGTCCACCATCAAGGTCTTCGTTGGTGAACGGGGGCCGCTCAGTGATCGTGGCTTCAGGAACCTGTGCGACAAATACAGCGCAATCACGGGCGTCAAGATCCACCCACATCTGCTCAGGCACACGATGGCGCACCAATTCCTTGCCGACAACAACAACGACCTCGTTTCCCTCGCCCAAATCCTCGGGCATGAAAACCTGAACACGACGGCGATCCTCAACCGCTTCGGCCCCGACACCTACGAGGTCGTGACCGACTACGGGATCGAGGTTTGGCGGAAGGCCGACATCCAAATCCTTCATTGTGAGAAGTTTGGCCCCTCGACCGACACGGCCTTCACGGAGTAGATGGGGACACGGGGTTCCGTCGCCTGGGATATATCCTCATCACCACGACCGCCGCCGTGGAAGATAATTGACTTATTTCTATTCTGGGCGGCTCCCAGGCCGTCCTGACCTCTCCGATTATGCGTATAAGGCTCTGGGAGCGTCTGGAGCAAGGATTTAGGGCCGATCCTGATTCCGCTGTCTCATAATGCGGAATTCGGTTTCTCAATCCAAAAACCTGGATTTCGGTTCCATACCCCGCCCCGTTGTGGCGAACAAGACACCCCTTCGTCTTTTCAAAGGCGGCGATGAGAAGAACGTGCCGAACAGCAATCGAATGGCGGGGAGATTGCCGCTACTTGCCCAAGCCTATTTCGGCGGCGGTATCTTGCCCGCCTCGACCCTTTTCCAAAACTCGGCCACGGGCAGGTCGTTGATCTTCTCAAGCGTTTTGATCGAACGCAGGATTTCGGTGTCGCGTTTGGGATCGAAGTCGCAGCGGAGTTCGTTGAGCGGAGCATTCCTGATTGGCGACAAGTCCGTGACCTTTGTTTCGCCGAAGTCCGCTTTAGTCAGCGGCATACCCTTGAGCGGAGACAAATCGTTCACACTGGTTCGATGACACAGCAAGATGTACAAAGACATGCCATGCAGTGGCGTTAGATTCACGATAGGGCAACCATTGCACTCCAAGTCCTTCAAGGGCATGCCCACCAGCGGCGACAGATCGCTCACCTTTGTTTGGCTACATCGCAAACCCTCCAGGGGCATGCCACGTAACGGTGTCAGGTCCGCAACAGGGCAATCATTGCACTGAAGGAACGTCAAGGGCATGCCTACCAGCGGCGACAAGTCGCTTACCTCCGTGTGGTTACAAGTCAGTTTTGTCAACCGTAGCCCCCGCAGCGGAGACAAGTCGGCCAGCGGCGATAGGGGTGAGGGATGGGCTACCCGCGCCCGCTCGTCAGAACAGGTGAGGAGTTCCAGCGATTGCAACGCGCGGACGGGCGAAATGTCTTTCACTGCGCAGACCGAAAATCCCAACCTCGTCACCTGTTCCGTGAAAATCGTGTGCGTTTCCTTCCCATCATAGCCTGGATTTAGTTCCTTCAGCTTTGCCACGACGCGGGCGACCTGTTCTTCGGCGGGCAGGGCGGCAACTTCTTTCAGGAAGGCGGGGTCAATGGCATTCGTCTTTACCGCACCCCGCATGAACGTCCCCTTGCCCGTGACCTCGCGGACTTGGATTTCATGGAAGACTACCTTGCTCAGGCTGCATCCGACTCCCAGGAGCGAATCGTCCTTGAACTTCCAGACACGGAAGGGACTCATGTCGTGATAATCGGTGGCCCATTGGGCCATAAGCTCTCCGTCGAGCCAGGCTTTCAAGCCATCTTTGCGGACCTCAACAAAGACGGTATAGCGGCGTCCCAGTTCCAGGTGTGGGAAACGACGGGCGGTTGGCCCGCTGGCGATTATCTTGCGGTCGATGCACTCGAATCCCGAACAATGGTCGGAAGAATACCGCTTCATGTAGAAGACGAACGACCGTCCTTTTGCTGTTAGTCCAACAGCCACGTCCGCATTGCCCGCGATGGGCGTGAAACTGACGCGGTAATCGTACTCTTCGGCAGGCCGATACGGCGGCTGGATCTTCTGCGACATGCACTTGATGTCAGTCGCTTCCAATCCGCTCGTCCCCGCGACCCAGGTTCCCCCTACGGTGTCTTTCTTCGGATCGATCAGCGGCATCAGGTCGATGGCGGTGTTCCACTCGACTTGCTCGTTGGGGGCAATCTCGCAAACCACCCGAAAACCATTATTGAGGGAACGGGAGGCGGGTGGGTGGTAGGAGCGAGAAGCCGAGCGGCAGTAGGACGAGTTGAAGGAGCAGGCACCGCCGCGCAACACACGGCAGGAGCCAGCGGCGGGTCCAATAGGGTCACTTGGAGGGAATTGCTTGTAGTAATCCGCGCTGAACCAATCTGAGCACCACTGCCACACATTCCCGTGCATGTCGAACAGACCCCAAGCGTTCGGACGCTTCTGCCCAACTTGGCACGTCATACCACGCGAATTCTTGCTGAACCACGCCACATCAACCACTCCCACCTCGTCATCGCCACACTGCCAGCGGGTCGTCGTTCCCGCACGGCAGGCATATTCCCATTCCGCCTCTGTTGGCAGACGATAGACTCGCCTGGTGGTACGTTCCCCACGCATTGCCGAAAGTGTGCGGCAGAACCCCATCGCTTCTTCCCAACTGACCGTTTCCACTGGGTGGCGGCTGGTGTCCTTGCCCGCAATCTTCTTCATATCCGCTTGCCTGGACTTAACGTCGATTTCCGACAAAGGCGGCTTGAATGTGGAGGTGTCCACCTGTTTCTCGGTAAAAGCGCTCGGGTTCACTCCCAGCAGCTTCTCGTATTCCCCTTGCGTCACCTGATACATCCCGAGGTAAAACGGCCTGGTGATTTTCACATGGTGGCGAGGGGCTTCGGTCGGAACATGCTCGAAATAGTATTTGTCCGTGGGGTTCTTCTGCTTCCCCTCTGCCATCGCCCATTGGATTTCTTCGTCCGTCGATCCCATCTCAAACTCGCCAGGCGGGATCAAAACGAGCTTCATCCCAATGGAATTAGTTTGTTCGACAGGGATGCCAAGATGTTTGGCCCACGCTTCTTGATGCTGCTTGGCTTTGGCCGCGTCGAAGGGGGCGATGGCGGGAGGTGGAGCGTTGGACGGAGAAGCAGGGGCAAGCGGAGCGGTTCGCGCCCCCTTTGGGGCAACCTCGTAGACGATACGGAAACCAGAGTCGGCGGCGCGGTGGTCGGGCGGGTTGTGCGTGCGAAATGCCGAGCGGCAGAGAAGCGGCTTGCAGCCAAACCCGCCGCCCCGACTCATGTGGTCGCCCCAAGATGGGCCTCGGGGGTCAGTGTCGGGTGATATGGCGTAGTAGTCTTCGCGAAACTTATCGCCGCACCACTGCCAAACATTTCCGTGCATGTCGAACAAATTCCAGGCGTTGGACTGCCGATCCCCCACGGGATGTGTCACGTTGCCCGCGTTCTTGTTGAACCACGCGAATCCCCTCAAGGTTTCTTCGCGGTCGCCGCAATGCCATCGTGTCGTCGTTCCCGCGCGGCAGGCATATTCCCATTCGGCTTCCGTAGGCAGTCGATACCTGCGACCATGCTCCCCTGGCATCGCGGAAAGCCTACGGCAAAACTCCGTGACCTCATCCCAATTCACCATCTCTACAGGAAGACGGCTGGTGTCTTTGCCAGCTACCCTCTTGACGAGACTGCGCCGATATTCGATGTCAGCATCGGAAAGCGGTGGGTTGAAAATGGACGCATCGGCCTGTTCAGTGGTGAAGGAACTGGGGTTCACGCCCATCACGGTCTTGTATTCGCTCTGTGTGACGGTATACGTGCCCACATAAAGGGGCTTGGTAAGCCGAACATGATGCCGTGGGACTTCGCTGCGCAATCGCCCAAGAATCGAGTCGGGTTCGTTGTCCTTTTTGGTTTCTTCAGTGGCCCACGCAATTTCCTCAGGTGTGGAACCCATGTCGAACTCACCAGGAGGAATGAGCGTAAGTTTCATCCCGATGGAATTGGTTTGCTCGACGGGCACGCCCAAATAGTCGGCCCATTGTTTCTGAACCTGGGCGGCTTCAGTCGAAGACATCGACGGCTTGGCGAGTGGCGGGGCACCAGGACCATAGCTTGCCTGCTTCGCCGCCGTTTTGCCAGCGTCGTCCTTTGTAACCGTAACCTTACTGTCGTCGGGTACCTGGATTACCATCTTGGAACCGTCGGGACGCTCGACACGGATCGTGATAGCGAGATAAACAGAAATAATACCAATTAGGCCCAGCAGTCCCGCCGCCACGGCGATAATCAGCGTCTTTTTCTTTTTTGGAATCGCAAGTAGTTGCTCGTCCTTCGGCAATTGCCTACTGGTTTCCGATGCTGCCGCCTGTTGCGAGAGAGTCACCTCCGAAACTTTCTCGCCTTTCTTCTTGGCAGCGGTCGTCATGCTGCGGGGAGCAGTCGTCTTTAGGAACGAAAGATTCTCAGCCCCATAGTCAGCCGTGGCCTCTTCGTTGACCGCCGAAACGGTTGTTTCCCTCTTGCCCGCGCACGATTCCAACTCGGCAATCACTTCGGTCATCGTCTGTTGGCGAGCTTCGGGCTTCTTAGCCACCATTTTCTGGAACACAGCATCCAACTGCGGCGGCACGTCCGAGCGAGCTTGGCACAAAGAGGGAATTGGGGACTGTTGGTGCGAGATGAGGATCTTTACCAGTGTGTCGCCCTTGTAAAGCACCTCGTTGGTCAAGAGGCGGTAGAGCGTGCAACCCAGCGAATAGATGTCAGCCCTTGCGTCGGCGTGGTGAGTATCAACTGCCTGTTCTGGAGCCATATAATCGACCGAGCCCATGACTTGGCCGCTGGCGGTCAGCCGATCCTTGTCCTCCTCGTCTACGGCCCCGCCCACACGCGCTAGCCCCATGTCGAGAATCTTGACCGTGCCTTCCTTATCCAGCAGCAGGTTAGCGGGCTTGATGTCGCGGTGGATAATGCCTCGTTTGTGAGCGTATTCCAGCCCACGGGCGGCTTGGATGATGTAATCGACGGCCTTGGAAACGGGTAGGGGGCCATTGTCCTTGACGACGGCGGAGAGATCCTTGCCCTCGACGTATTCCATCACCAAGTAGTGCCCGCCTTCGTGCTCACCCGCGTCGTGGGCAGCAACGATGTTCGTGTGCATCAACTTGGCGGCGGCTTTAACTTCCCGATAAAACCGTTTCACGGCATCGGGCGATTTGAGGGCCGAACCCAGAATCATCTTCACCGCCACGATGCGATCCATGCGGCGATGCTGGGCCTTGAGGACGATGCCCATGCCGCCCTGGCCGAGTTTGTCGAGGACGACATACTCCCCAAACACCAATCCCTTGGGCTTGCCCTGGTAGACCAACTGGGCCTGATACTTGGTGATCTTGTTGGCGCGTACCAACTCGCGGGCCAATGCCTCGCCATCCTTCGGGCGTTTGTCGGCTGGGAGGGAATCTTCAAACGAGGCGATGTCCGCAGCGGACATCAGGCCGCTTTGGGTGAGATGCTCAACGAATTGTTCGAGCTTGACGGCCACGGTGTCGCCCTCATACACCCCCCAACGGGCATTGCCTACGCGAAAGTCCATTATAACCGCCCCTCGGAAGCGCCGAAAGCAAGCTCCCGCAAGGAAGGGGGGTGGCGAATCTCTCCGTGGCCGACCTGCCGCATGGCAACGAACTGTGCTCGGCTGTTGCCGTCGTTGGGATACGGTGGTGATGTGGCACCGCCATCCAAATCGTTCATTGTGAGAAGTTTCGCCCGCCCGCCTTGAGGATCGATACTACCTTGATCCAAGCGGAGCCGAGTGGCGCACCGTTCGACTGCACGCAATGCTCTGGGAACCGAGGCGTGGAGTGGTTTTCATCTTCGACGGGGAAACCTACAAGCGAGCCGAGTGCGAAGAACTGCTCGCGGAGATCCTGTACCTTATCCTTACCGAGCCACGACTCGATGGGCTGCATGATGCAGATGGTCGGCTCTGGCCGTTGTATTGGCTCTTGGTCGACGTTCTCAATGCGAGGGCCTTCGTGTTGCGTGCCGAGGTGGTCAGAGAAACTGTGATCGAACAACGGCCAATTGGTTGGGTGCCACCCGAAGACTTGTTCTTTCCGTTGAAGGACGACGGATCTGAGGCGGTATGGGATTTTCCTGTTTCAAGGTGAGAATTGCAGAATTGCGATCCAAAAAAGGGGAAAGTGGGTCCCCCTACCCGCCCTTGGCAGACAACATGACACCCCTTGCCTCTTTCACACAGGCCCGACCTTATATATCTCTCACGGACCACAGCGAGAGAACCACGCTGATTGCCATGCCGACTCCGAGCATCGTTCGGAATTCCCATCCGAGCCAGCTTCCGACAAAGGCGATTACGTAGGCGCTGATCGCGATCCAGATAAGTGCTCGCGCGGGGGTCATTATCGTTTCCTCAGCAAAAGCCAACTGATGATTCGCCAGCCCAGCTTTTCCATGCCGAGGCCGCAGAGAAAACCAAGGCCACGGGCGACCCTCGGGTTGTCCTTCATGTGGTCGGGCAGCCGCTCGCGGATTTCCAGCCAAAGCTCGTCGATCCACTGATCCACGGCACTCTCGTCGTCGTCCATTGAAAGTCCTCCCATCTCTTGCCCATAGGAACAGACCGTCGAGATCGCAATGAGGGCGATTGTCAGCGGTGGAATATGGTGGGAGAATGGAGGAGAACTGCGATCACCCCGCCCGCAGAGGGAGAACCGTCATGGGCCGATCCGCCTTTCCAAACCGCAGTTGGCTCGGCGTGCTCTTGCTGACGGCCACGTCGCCGCTGCTCCAAGCGGCAGATGAGAAAGAGGCCGCGCGAACGCAAACGGCGATTGCGCACGGCCTTGAATGGCTCGCAAAGACTCAGCAGAAGGACGGGAGTTGGGTTCTCGCTACCGAACCTAATCTTGTCGGGGGCGCTGTTGCCGTCGTTACCAAAGAACCCAATCGTCCTTCTTTCGCCAGGAGGGTAGCTGGCACCACGCTCGCTGTCCTGCCGTTTCTTCTGGCTGGCTACACGCACCAAGAGGGTGCATTCAAGGAAGTAGTTTCCAAGGGGCTGAAGCAGATTACCGATGCGATCAAGATCGATGGACACGGACCTGACACCGCTGATTGGGCGGGTATGTATACGCACGGGTTGAGCACAATTGCGCTTTGTAAAGCCTACGGACGCACGAAAGACCCGAAGCTGCGTGGTGCAGGTCACGCGGCAGTGGATTTCATTGTCTTTTCGCAAGACCCGCGAGGCGGTGGTTGGCGCTATTTTCCTGGGGATGCGGGCGATACCTCGGTCCTCGGCTGGCAGTTTACCGCCTTAAAGATGGCTCAAGACGCTGGGCTCAAGGTGCCGTCGAGCACGTTTGCGGGTGCTACGAAGTTCCTAAACAGTATTCAGACCGACGATGGTTCAGCATACTACTACCTCCCGTACCTAAAGAAACGGGGAGACACTCCTGGGCCAGCCACCACTGCCATCGGTCTTTTGTGCCGAACCTACTTGGATTGGGATCGCACGACCCCTGCCTTGCGAAAGGGTGTTGACAAGATCCTGGCCTCGGGGCCATTGGACAACATCTATTTCAACTACTACGCCACGCGGTTGATGCACCGCTATGGTGGCGACGAGTGGAGGAAATGGCGCGGCGTGATGATGGAAAGACTTATCGTAACGCAGGACAAAACGGGGCCAGCGGCAGGCAGTTGGTTCAGCACCAAGGATGAGTGGAAGTATTATCTTGACCGCCTTGGGATCACCGCATTGTCGCTGATGACCTTGGAAATCGGCCTCGAATGAGCGTGGGTGGCGATGAAGCACCGTATTTTCAACACGCTGTCGCTGATCTCGGCCCTGCTCCTGGCCTGCACGATTTTCCTGTGGGCGTGGAGCTTCTGGAGCGACCCGCAAGCGCAGAGCTTCTCCTTCAACAAGGATTTCCACGTTGCCGTCTGCCGAGGCCGCGTGGAGTTCTTCAACGTCAAGGAATATGGCCCTTACCACGGAAGCATCATCGCCCTTACCTCGCCCGAAAGGCCCATCGAGCGCATATTTTCCGAGCGGCGGGGTTTCGGGGATGCCTATGGCATCTACTATCGCTACTTCCGCTGGGCCGACTCGGGTGCCATACTTTGGACATTCAGCGTGAGCCTCTTGTACCCGATGGCCGTCTTCACCGTGCTGCCTGCGATCTGGGCGTGGCAATGGCGGCGCGCAAGGAAAGCGCAAAAAGGCAGAGCACACCATGAGTGAATGCCGTTGTCCATCGTGCCAAACCCTTTTCAGTGCGAGTTCCTCTCGCTTTGGGGAGGAGATGGTGTGCAAATCGTGCGGACACAAATGGATTCTGGACACGGACTCACTCGCCCTCACCCAGCGTGAGTTCCCATCCGAAGTCATCGTTCGGCTGGCCGATTCGTGTGGAAAGCCACTTCAGATAAAGGGAGTCAAGATTCAGGCCAAGAGGGGCTTTTCGATTGCCGAGGTTCAGACGGATGACGAGGGAACAGCCCGCATAACCAGAGAGCATTACGAGCGATCACGAAAGGAGTGGGATTCGTGGAGGATCATGGACCATCCTGGCGACTACTCCCTGATCCGCTACGTCACCTTCTGGGTTGACGCACCTCGTCCCTTCGGCCCAGAACGACTTGACCTGGAACAAGTGGGCCAGAATCCGAACGTATGGCTGAAAGAAAAGGAACGGCGAGAAAGCCAATCCAAGATGACCTTGCGAAGAATGCTCTTTACGCTCTACGGCGCGGCCATCGGTGTCGCCTACTTGGCGATTCTCGGCGTCTTTTGGCCGTTGTCGCTGGCGGCGATGATCGTTTTCAGCATAGTTGTCGTGGCCGTTTTCAGCTACTATGGCAACCGCCTGCCCAAGGCCGCTGAAATGTCGAATTGGCAGGTTCTCGTCGCTATCCCGCTGTTTCCATTTGCTACGCTCGGGGGGATAGTCAGCCTTGGATTCGTTGCGATTTTTATGGCGGTCGTGTGGCCCTATGCTGCCGTTCGCGCGGGGCTGGCAGAACGTCGCTTTCGAGCGATGATGAAAACCAAGGGCCGCTTTGCGTCTCTTGAAGATTTGCGGCCAAGATTGGTCGCGGGTGAGGGAACATTGATTGAGGACATGGGACCAAAAGGACCGTACCACCTGTGGTGGACACAAGATGATCTCTCCTCGTATGGGTCGCCCGCTTCAACGCGGGAGGATTTCATCGCAATCTTTGAGGGCAAAGGGCACCCCTTCAATAGCCGATGCCTGGAAGAGTATCTCGATGAAAATGCAGGCACGGCATGGCTCACGCCGATTCCCGCTCGATTCGCCGCCTCGGGGAGGCTGGCCGAAATGTTTCCCCTGGTGAAAACCGCCAAGGTTTTCAGGCTCGTTGTCAGACGAGAAAAGAAATCTGCGGACGGCCAATGATCCCGATGGTCTTACAAGCACCCGAGGAGAGCTTGCGGTATGGCGTTAGAAACTCTCGACAGTGTGGATTGGGCTGGCCTAAATCATGCTTACGGCAGCGCGGCAGACGTTCCTGCTTTGATCTGTGCCCTTGCGTCTAGCGACAAGAAGACACGGGACGAGGCGTACTACGAACTTCACGGAAACATTTGGCATCAGGGGACCGTTTATGAGGCAACGCCCCATGCAGTTCCCTTCCTGCTGGAATTGCTCGCCGAAGATCGCACCGAGGACAAACCGAGCCTTCTTCTCCTGCTGGCATCACTGGCAAATGGGAAGTCCTATCTTGAAGTTCACGGGCCTTTGCGCCTGTTTGACGGGAAGAGAGACACTCCCGAGTTTCAGAGGAAGCTGGCTGTCGAGAAGGAATGGGTACGTTCCACCTGGGAGGCCGTCCTTCGCGGGATTCCACTATTCGTTAATCACCTTTCCCACTCTGATCCTGACGTGAGAGCTTGTACGGCCCACTTGCTGGGCCAATGCCAAGACGACGTTGCCCCGCAGCTTGCCCACCATCTGAATGTTGAAGCTGACTCGCGTGTGGTCGCAAGCATCATCCTCGCATTGAACGACCTTGGACAAGGCGATCCGACGACGGTTTTCCGTTATCTTGACCACGCTGACTTTGGAGTTCGATTTGCAGCGGCAGTCTTTGCCGCGAAGGATGCGTCGAGTGCCATCCCCAGGAAGGCAATCGATATTCTCGTTGACGTTGTGATCGACTACCACCTGCTTGATCCCTATGAATCGCTGCCGTATGCCGCGTTCAATCCCTTGACTGCCGTGGCGGGCGACACGCTTGCAGCCTTGGGGCCAGAAGGTGCTGGTTTTATTGCCCCGCGACTGATGGAATTGCTTCCCGCAATTCCAGACTACGTTGAGGAGGCGGTCAAAGCCCTCTTGGGTATAACCTTCACGCGTACACAAATGCCTGTTCTGCGAGAGAATCTGACCGAGGCGCAACGGGCCGTCCTCAATCTGCTGGTGACGACACCCTCAGTATGGCATTTTAGCTTCCAATACATTCGCGCTAATCAACTTGAAAAGTATGGCTTGCCTAAGAATCAGACTGACCTTCGGTGCTTCCTTGAAGGCTAACGACTTCGCGCTGACCAACGCAGCCGACCTTCACTCGTCTGATGCAGTCGGATCGACCCAGCCGCACATGCCCAAGACCGCCTCGGCCTCCGTCCGCGATTCCAAAACCTCTCCGAGCCGCCGTATCGCCTCCGTTTGATATTTGGGACGAATGCGGCACTCCTGGTCGGTGAAGTCGTCGCGGGCCTCCGCGACAATGGAACCCAGAATAGCCATACACCCCGCCATCGTGAAGATGTCGGGATAGATCGGTTCTGGCTCCCAGAGTCGCCTGCCGTGAAGAGCAAACAGGATCGAGTCGTTGGTACGGGACAGAATAAATGCATCACCACCTTCGTCGGCAACGACGACCCAATCGTCATCCCACTCGGGGAGCCTTTCGCCCGTGAAGCCGTGCCAGCGATACCCCATCTGGAATTGCCATAGGTCTGCCAACTTGGGCAAGAAGTACGGATTTCCCTGGCCCTTTATGGTGATGTCAACAGGTCCGACTTCGCCGTAGAACCTTTCGACGGCTGGTGGAAGCGGAATCTCGCCCCGCCACTCCGACGCCGATTGAGGCCGAACGGTGCCATGCTTTCGCAAAAGGTCGCGAACTTGTTCGGCTGTCAGCACAATAGCCCTCTATACGGTATCGTCGCGATCAGGCTTCGCCGCCCGTTCTTCCATCAAGGATCGGCCCTTGGTCCAATCCGCCTCTGCCTTCGCCGTGTCGCCCATCGCTTTGTACACTTGCCAGCGACGGATATAGGCAGTCCCGTCCTCTGGTCGCAACTGGATGGCTGTGCTGAGGTCAGCGATGGCCGATTCGTTCTCTCCAAGGCGGTGGCGGGCAAGCCCTCGTAAAAGATAAGCCCCGACATGATCCTTGTGGGTCGGCATAAATGCGCTAAAGTCATCAATCGCCCGTAGCCAACTCTCCAAAGAGTAATGAACCGTTGCTCGCGTGTAGCGCGCCTCGGAATAGGACGGGTCGCTCGCAAGAACATGGTTTAGGTCATCAAGGGCGGCTTCCAGTTGCCCCAGTTTCTTCAACACAACCGCCCGACCATATAGGGCGTCAATGTACTTGGGCTTCTGTTGAATCGCCACGTCATAGTCTGCAAGAGCTTCAGCATCGTGATCCAGCGCAGCGTGGACGACGGCGCGACTGTAGTAGGCTTCGGCCCAACTGCTGGCATTCTCAATCACTCTGTCAAGGTCGAGTAGTGCCGCTTTGGCATTGCCCATGCGGTGAAGAGCAAGGCCCCTACCAAAGATCGCCTTGAGATGAAAGGTGTCCAACTCAACGGCCTGGGTGTATTCGCCAAGAGCGCGCTCATTATGCCCAGCCTGGGCGTACTCTTGGCCTTGGCGATAGTGCGCGTCCGCTTTGTCCCGTTTCTCACTGAAATCTCGACAGCGGGCGACATCTTGCGAAACGCCCCAATCGAAGTCGCAAGAATTGCAGTGAAACCGTGGTGAATCATCGAAAACCGTACACCCACCCAGTCTGATCCGCCCTGCATCGAGATCAGGTTCAAGGGATTCAATGTCGCCTGGAAGCCCGTAAAGGTACACCGCAACATTTGGCGATCCGCATCGTGGGCACGGCTCACGACTAGCTTTAGAAGTGCGATCCGTTGCCATTGGACTCATCCCCCCGCCTGATACTTCACAAACCTCTTTGCTGACTCCCTTGCCGCCCCGTCATTGGCACTGCTGTCCGCTATTTCCATCAGCAAAGCTAGATAGCTCTCCTTCGTGCGCCCTTTGGAGCCATTTATGAGGCGATTCAGCATCCACACGGATAGCTCCGTAGGCTTACGGGCCAGTGATTCGAGCAGCTTCTCCTCATATCCCTTCTTGTAGAATGTCTCAAGCGTGTGAACCAGCGGCCCAGGCGAACCACAATCCGCATCAGGATTCCTCTCAATCACCCGAAGCATGGCGTCCATCGCCAAGTGTCCGTCCCCGCTGCCCCGAACCTCATCCGTAAGTGCCCTAAGTCGTTCCATATAATCGGACGTGAACGCAAATGTATCAAAGTCTTCGATAATCTGCTGAATTGTTCGCGCCATCTGAGTATGCCCGCGTTACTTGCTTCCACCTTCGCCAAGGACATCCCCTCGAGCGCCGTCGATTGTACCAGGGCTACGCCGACGCAACCACGGTTATGACCGTTCCTCCCCGCGCCGATTCCGAAACTCAGTAAACGCGTTCACCCATTCCCTCTGCTCTTCAGTATCGGGAACGGAAAAGCCCCTCGCCCGAGAAATCATCGCAAAAGCGTCGTCCACCCCAATGCCTTGAAATTTGAGCAGGCAGGCGGCAATCAAGGCAGAACGCCCGATTCCCATGCGGCAATGGATCGCCACATCTTTCCCCGCCCGCAGTTCCCCCAAGAGCATGTCAACCGTTCGCCCTGCTTCGGGACTGGAAGGTGGCACGCCACGGTCGGGAATCGGGAAGGAAATGAAACGTATGCCACGCTCGCCGCAAAGCCGTTGTTCGTCTTGGAGGCTGAGTTCTGCAACCTCGTCGGCGGTGAGCAGCGACACCACTACATTGACCCCAGCCTTGGCAAAACCTTCAATCTCGCCGTCCAGCCAATCGCCACCACGGGGGCGGGGCATGATGCCGAGGCGTCCTTCTCCAATACTGTCGATCCAGAAGACTTCGGGGTGCATGGTAATTGCCTATCTGTTGCCGCGTTTCCTGTTGCTGATCTTCCAGAATTGCCACCACTTGCGTTCCGTTCGCTCTCGCATTTCTGCCGCCACCGCAATGTTTTCCGCTACCTGTGCCCCACCACAAAGGGGGCAGAATGTGGAGAACATTGTCATGCTGGAGCCAGCCGCGAGATTGGGAAAGATGATGCGGATTAAGTCGGAAGGTGCATCGAACAGTTCCGCGAATCCACACTTGTCGCAAGGATGGATCGTCCACTGGGACCGTTCTTTCAAATACTTTGCAGTAACCCGAATCGGATGCTTGCAAGTGGGCGTAACGAGGAACTGAATGGCATCGGCTTGCTTCACGGTCTTCAGATGCACGGGCCGATTCAGAACCTTCGCAGAGTACACGCCGTCCGTGACACCAACGATCCTGGCCCAGACCAGTTCGGCGCGGCAATTTGAGACACGCGGCCCTCCATCGTGAACCAAAACTTGGAGATCGTCGGCGTAGTCTGAATGAAAGCGACCTGCAAGTTGCGGATCATCTCTCCAAGGGAAAGTCATATCCATGCCTATTCTTCGTCGTCAGTGCCACGATGAACCAAATCGTATTGTTCCCTCGATAGATGGGAAATACAGACTCATTACCAGTCAGGATATGGGTATCCCAACTATGTCTTGCATCATGCAACACCCCTCAGCAATCGTCCAGGTAGGGGGCGCTATCCTTCTTACGCATACGCTCAATGTCCATTTTTCGAAACTGAACGAAGCTATCGCCTTCACCGTGGAAGTGCGAGAACAGTACCAATGCCTGTTCTCCCTCGGCGACGGCCTCCTCAAACTTTCGTAATTCTGCCAACACGCATGACAGCATCATGTGATACGTTGCCAGCGTTTCCTGGTCGTGTACACTTGCTGTTGGGCAGTAAACCTCAAGGCACTTCCTGGCTGCTCGTTCCGCTTCGGCTAGATTACCCGAATGAACGCCCAGAAACGCGATCCAGTTGAGGTTCAATGATTGCTGAAGCGTATTCACACCTTCTTGCTCGTACAGTCCTTCCAACTCCAAACGCAATTGCAGAGCCTCGGCAAACTTGCGTGCCCGTTTAAGGTCTTCTGCCTGCTTCCTAATCTCCGCTAAACTCGCGTTGCCTTTTGCTGCTTGTTGCGACGACGAGGCAGGCACAACCAACGGAAACACCGCCTCTTCCCGATAATGCGGCACATTGCCTCCGAAGTCACTCGAATAGAGCACGAAGCGGTCAATTGGCACGGACGGAATCCCGAATCCTTGGTTCGCCTCCACGTAGCGTTCGATGACATCGGGCGAAACGGGACCGTTCAGCCGCGCCAAGGTAATGTGCGGCGAGTAAGGTCGATCCTCGGGCCGAAAGCCGATGGCATCGGCCAACGCAGCGCCAATAGAGTGGTGAAGTTCCAGCAGGGCAGCGTTGGCCTCAATCCCTGCCCAGAGCACTTGAGGCCGTCCTTCCTGTTGGAACATGCCAATCCCGTTTATGGCGACCGTGAAGGCGTTCACGCTGACCGTCGCCAAGGCCGTCCGCACCGTGTCGAAATCGTGGGCGGCGACTTCCCCCAGGAAATGCAGCGTCAGGTGCAGTTCCTCGCGCCCAAGGATTCGCAAGCCAGGAAAAGCGGGCGGCTGGACCGCAATGAGGCGATCTCGGGCCTCATCAGGGAGCGGAATGGCGACGAAGAAGCGAGGCATGGTGCCCTTTCAGCTTGGTGATGCTGCTGGTGGCGGGTCGAGTGGTTGCCAGCCTGGATCGCGTTCCTCCCCGCTTTGAGATGCCCTGACGTTTTCCTTGAAGCGGAGTTCGGACGCCCCCGCTTTCAAGGAAACTGCGTTGGGCCTCGCACAAAGACACCCCGTTCGCTCCGCCTGGTTGGTCAGGATTCTCGTACTGGCTCGGATCATCCTCCCAGAAACACACGGGGCAGATGTCGTAGTCGTCCAAGGTCGTGCAGCCACAGCAGGGGCAGGCGTACTTGTTCACGGACCACACCTCATTGCCGATTGGAACATCCTACTCGTTCTTGCGCGACTTTTTGCAGGCGGTCTGCACCGCTTTCCGCGCGGCATACGTCACTCGGGCAACCGTTTGTTCAACAATTTGCTAATGGCGCGGTACTTGCTTCTCCCGTTCCAAGTGGACAAGGACTTCGGGTGGCGTGGGAGCGGGCAAATCCCAGTGGCCCCCAACAACGATTTCAGCAAGTTCTCGGTGGAATTCCTTGAACCCCGTGGCCTTCACCATCAGTTTTTCACCACGCAGTTCTATAAATTCCGACTTGCCGAAGGCTCGCTTGTCTAGGCAAACCTTTAACTTCCCCATGACGCTCGTAGCCCCGCCGTCATCCGTTAGGGCCATCATGCTACCACCCTTGCCCGTTAATTCCACCGTGGCTTGCGGGATCGGTTTGTCGGCCAAGTCGTGAACGCGAACCATAAAGGTGAAAAAACGCCTGTTCGCTTGTTCGTGCGTAAGTGCCTCCCAGGCCGAACCGCCGAGAAGTGCTACGACCATCCACCACATGGGGCTTAGCAATGGTATTGAGGTTTTCAAAATAACACGAAGCGTGTTCTCATTCCGCTTGACGCTTTGCTTGCCCCAGAGTAGCCCACCTACCCATAAAGCGGGATAAAACCAGATTGGAAGCACAATACACCATGCAAGCAGCACGGTGTTCGGATTGTCAAAGGCGAAGGCGGCCACAAAGAGGGAAACAACTGGCCACGGCAACAGCATAAGGCCATATACGACGACCAACGAATAGCACAGCTTGGTTTTTGATCTGACTGTCATCGTGAACGACATCGGAAGGCTCCTTAGGCGTTAGTGCCGTCTCTCCTTCACTCCAACCCAATCTTCAGGCCGTACTTTTCCTTGATTTCCAAGAGGGCTTCGGCGTTGCCTCGCACGTCATCCACGGGATTGTGCGTGTGCTTCGTTTTCCGCAGATGCTTGAAGTTCACGAACATATCCTTGACCACACCCTTGTACAACGATCCAAGATTCGTCGAGCTATGGCCGAAGGGGTTGTCGCCCAGAAAATGGTGGAAGTACCAGTTGACGAACTGCCAATCGAAGCCGTTGTTATCGGAAATGAAGAATGGCCGACCGCCGCTCACCGACCCCAGCCAATCCGCAAACTGCTGCATCACGGCCTTCGGGTCATCGAACGCCAAAGTCTCCTCACGGGTGAAGCCGCTGACCTGGAGGGCCTCGGGAATCCATTTTTCGGAGATCGGCTTCAGTCTGCCGTAGAAAGTCCTGCCGAGCGACGGTTCCACGACGATGGCCCCGAGGCAGACCATCGAGTCGTCGCTTGGGATCGGGCCATCGGCTTCAACATCGACCATGATGTAGGTCATGCGTGACTCCACCGTGCTTGTAAACTCTATTTGCCAGTTTTCTCCCAGCCTTTTCTGTAGACTCTGTGCGCTAGTTGCTTCCCTGTCTTTCGGTCAAGCCATTCAACGTAATCTCCGTAGGATTCATGCCCCGTGATCGAAATCTCCTCTTCCTCGCGTCCCGCCTTGTGCCAGTAATACATGTTTACCTTATTGCTGTACGCCGCGTGTGGGACTTGCCCGACCGCTTGCAACTCAGTGCGCCAGATTTCCCTGCCGTTGTCAAGATCGTAGGCGGCGACAACGCAGCCGCAATCGGCAGGCGAAAACTGCGCAAAGAAGAGAGTATGCTCGTCTGCTCGAAATACAGATCCCGAATGCCCTTGCACGGCCACCCTCTCTATTCCATCGCGAACGAACTTGAATGTCAGGGTTCCCCGCTTGGTTGGATTGGTAATCATGTGGACTTGGCATTTCCCCTGAAACTGCGACAACGAATACAGGACATTTGCCTCTTCATCCTTAAAGGGAAAGCGATTACGCATCGCCCTGTTGAGATTTGCTTGCAAAACCTCTCTCCGCTGTTCGAGATCATCCTGCGCGGATGTCGGTATAGCGATAACTGATGTCAGGGAAATGCCGATCAGCAGCACGAAGGCTTTCATGTTCTCTCCGTTCCAGACATGGCTCCAATCGGATCGTCCCGCACACGCATGACGGCGTTAGTGGTAGCCTTGCCTGTAAAGCCTATGGGCTAGTTCTGTCCCCGTCTGCTTGTCAAGGACTTCAACGTAGTCGGCGTAAGACTCATGCCCCGTAACGGTAATAGTCCCCTCTCCATCGTTTTTCGACAAATCCATTGTCACTTCATTGCGGTAGGCGGAATGCGCACCTGGCCCAACGTCTTCCAGCTTGGTGCGCCATATCTGCTTGCCGCTGTCGAGATCATAGGCGGCAACAACACAACCCGAACTACTGGAGCCAAAATGTGCAAAGACAAGCATGTCCTTGTCTGCCCGAAACACAGATCCCGAATGCCCTTCAAGGACAAGGATCTCCTTTCCAGCACGGAGAACCCTGAACGTCAACCTGTACCAGTTGGTCGGATCGTAAACCGCGTCAATTTGACACTTGCCCTCAAACTGTGCCAGTGAATACAAGGCATTCGCCTCCTTGCCCTTGAAACAAAACGGCGTATTGTCCAGCGACTTTTGGAATGGCACATTGTCCTTGGTTTTCTGAAGCGGCACCTCCTCCAGGGCCTTTTGGCAAGCGTCTTTCGGTTGTTTGGGCTTGCCGTTTCCATAGCTCAGCGAAATAGCAACCACCGCAAGAGCGGTTCCGATCATCACCGCAAGAGCAACGCCGACTCGCAGCGAGGTGGTCTTCATAACCTCTCCATTTGCACTAGGCGTCCACCCTGTCCTCTACACCAGGTTCGCTTGCGGCATTATCCCATAAAGGTTGTTGAGGTCCAACAGGAATGCGATCATTCCCTGCCCCCTTCCTCGTATGCCTGCCGCTCGAACGGGTTGTCGCGGTAAGCTCTGCGGCCCGTCAGCCAAAGCACCAAGGAGCAACCCAGGTACGCAGGCCCCATCAGTGGCCCCCATCGCTCGAACTGCCGAACGTGGACCATTTCGTGGTCGCGGGAAATATCCAGGGCGGCATCGGTCTGCCCAAGGATCGTGTGGCCCAAGGTGAGCGCCATCGCACCTTCCACGAACCAGAACCGTTGCAAAAACCACTTCACGCCACTGCCGTAGAACTCGATGACGCGGCCACCCAGACGGGCGCGGCCCCCCGTGCAAAGGCCGATGATGCCAATTACCAAGCCAAGCAACGTGTACGGCGAGGCCCAGAGGAGGGCGAGAAGGCGCAGCGGGATGGTGATGAGGGAATACCGTTCTTCCTGGGCCATGATGCTGAGTCATTGTGGCTTTTCATTCGACTGAGCGATGTCGATTGTGAAATCATTTAGATCGATTGGACAGCCGTTCGCAGTCCAGCGTTTGCAATCGTCATCGATTCCTTTGCGAATCTTTGAACCGATTTCGTCGAACCAGGCTTGCCCAAGAGGACTTTTCGCATACCGCCCCACGACTTTGAAACGAACCTTGCCATTTACCCACTCGCGCCCGATGCTGACAAAATGCGTTGGACCGCCAGAGTCGCGGTAGGATGCCGTGAGGTTGACGAAAGCCCATTCCTCAAAACTCGGTTGGTATATTTGAGTTGCCGTCGATTGAGGCAAATCCGCCCGAACTACTGCCCACATCGCATGGACTACAACAATCAGCAGTACGGATGCTCCAAGCAATATCACGAAGAACCTATTCCGTTTCATCAAGTGTCTCCTTCTCGGGAAAAAGTGGAACAAACACCCAGGAAGGGCTACGCTTTCTTCAGCCGCACAACCATCACGCCGCACAACCATCACGCCGCACACGCCGCCCGCCACAAGCCCTCCCACCGCATACGCTTGCACCCAGAATGGCTCGGGGCCTCGCACGCCAATCGCCACCATCAAGAGCGAAGCCCCCACGGAACTTACAGCCACAAAGAGCCAAGCAGGAAACCGCCATTTACGACTCGGCTGATAGACTGCCCAGAGCAGGCTCACCCCGAGAAGGATTGGGAAAATGTAGAACCAGCCAAAGATCGCCAAGATGGGGGCTGCAAGAACTTGGAATGGTCCGCCCGTGACGCCGCCAAGAACCGCAGCCCCTACGAGAAGCCCGACGAGAGAAATCAGAATAATCTTCAGGACCGTCATGGCACCTATCTACTCCGAACCCTTCTTGCCGAAGAATTCGTCGAAGTCCTCCCGAAGATCGCGCAAGGCACGATCAACGATTCGGCGGATTTGCCGCTCTACTTCATCGACGTTCCTCTTTTCTTTGGGCATCCCCATCCAGCAGAACTGGATTGCCATCCGAATCTGATGGTCAATCTGGCTCGGGCTGAAGAACTCTCGCATCTTTTCGCCCGCATCATCGTCGTTTGGATTGACTACACCAGTGGTGTCCTTCCTCAATTTGCTAGTGGCAACCCTTGTACGCTTCCACACGCTGTTCCAAGAAAGATCGGATATCATTGAAGTTTGTCATCGTAGGCAAGAATGTGGCAATGATCGTGGCTACACCGTCCCGATGCGCTATCTTGAGAAATCTTTGGTTACGATTTCGTGTTTCCCACACCGCAGTTATGGTGGTATAAGGAACGCTGATCTCGTCGGGTGACCACTTAGTCGCAGGAAGGATGATGTCGCTCAACCCCAGGACAATCCGCTGCTTATGGATCAGGCGATGAACAGCCAAGCGTGCAGCAAACAGCGCGAACCCAACGCTCAGTGTGCAGATAATCCACCAGAACACGGCAGCCTCTTGGCGCGAGAGTGGAATGATGCCTTCGATTAGTAGTCCTCGATTTGACCTTGCTGCGAATGCGCTTACGGCGGCCCCCACTCCACCGCAAACAACGCCCAGCATTAGTGCCATCCACGGCGGCTTGTATTCGTATTGCTGCTCATCGGTGAGTGTCATTACCGTCATTCCTCGAAATAGTCCCTTTGTTGCCAAGCGTAGATGCTGGTGCCGATCATGGCAGCGGTCAGCAAGTGCTGCGCCCAGGAAGGCGTCCACCCAAAACCGAAAAAGCCCACTGCGCTGCCAAGGAGTATTCCCACGGCCATGAGGATGAAAAAGTACACGCCGCCCTGCCGAAACCAACAGGTCAAAAGCACGCTAATAACGAGAAGCCCGAGGACTCCACCTGGATGCGTCGGTGGACGATGCGATGAAAAGTGGCGGCCAGGCAGATATAGAAACAGTTCACTTCCCGTTGCCCAGGCAATGCCGATGATCGCCAGGCACGTTCCAAAGAGTGCAACGAGAACGATTAGTTGGCGGACTGGCATGGCGTTATGTCCATTCAGCAGAGGAACGATCTGCTTCATCTTCTGGCCTGAAGTAATCCCGCTGTCGCTTCCACCACCAGCCCCAATATACCGTGACTACAAGGCCGCCAATCAGGATGAAAGCGGCAACAATCCAGCATCCAGGTGGCGGCTGTCGTAAGGCCCCAGGAAGCGCCGAGACTACAAAGCTGACGAACGAAGCCGCAAGCAACACCCACCCGAGTTTCCATACGATGGGGGCGCGCCGTCGAATCCCATAAACGGCTGCGGCGAAAACGCCCGCTACAAAAAGCGAATAGATTCTGCCGAAGCCACCATGTTTGGCGATAACCACGCGGTCTGCCACCGAGATGGATTGAATACCCGTGACCGCTGACAGTACACTCAACAGGCAAAGAAAGGCGCAGAACACTTGCAGAACGCGCATCGAACCCCGATTGCTTGCGACAACCTCTACTTTCGTTCGATCTACCCCGCTCTGTGTATTCGCTCGGTCGCACAACGCCTGCAATTCGCTGATGATGGGATGGGTGCCAAAGACAACCCATCGAAACTTGGGAATGAATACGACACGTTCGCCGACAGGCGACACACTGCGAAGATGAACCGTGACCGTAGGTGGGCGGGACAGGAAGCTCTGCGCGAAATGACTTACCTCCGTGAACGGTACGCGAACTTCTGACCAGTAATTCGAAACGTACAGAGCTTCGTCGTCAACTTGGACTCGCTTGAGGCGACCGCAAGACCAGAGGATAAAACCCGTGCCGACAAGCCAGGCGACGAGAAATAGCCATTTCATCCATTCGAGCGGTGGGTCACCGTTACGGCCATGAAACGCGCCAAGCCACAGACCGCAGGTGCCCAGGCCGAACAGGCCAATCCATAGGGCAGGAAAGACGTATTTCATCCAAAAGGTCTGGGCAGATGATAGAGTTCGACGCATATCTTTGTCCGCATTCCTTACCACTGTAGATTCCGTACCCGATCCGTGTACAACTTCTGGTGCCGTTCCGACGCATCGGCCCAGGTGTGGGGAAACGTCGCCTTGCCGAGCAGAATCTCGTCAATGGCAACTCGCACCTGATGAGCGCAGGTCTGCGGGCCAATTCCTCCAATCCCTGTAGCCAAGCCTGGAAAAGCAATGGATTTCACAGCGTCGGCAATCCGCTCGCCCGCAAAGGTTCCTTGGTCGAAGCTGCCGTGTTGGACCAAGAGGAGGACGGCACGGGCCGCCAAATAGGGATTCACGGTATCCTGCAATTTCATGGGGACTCGCATCGTGGGCGCGGCGATCAGGAACGGAATCCGCAGATTGTCCGTTTCCACAATCTCGGCAAGCCCGACCAGAAGTTCACCATGATGCTTGTCGCGGATCTGCGATTGCAGCCGTTCCTGCACTTTCCACCCGAAATGTTGGGAATACAGCATGTCGATGCCGCCGTCCATGAATCCGAAACTGTTGGCTGGGCTGACGACGACATCGCAATCCACGTCGAGAATCGACCCTCGATGCACGCAGACGTTTTCCAGATCACCGCAGTGCTGCTGCCATGCACATGCCAAAGTATCATCGGTCGCCGTTAGGATAATTGTCATCACTCGCTCCTCTCGCCCAACCAGGGCAGATTACCAGCGGCCCAATCCGAATGCGATTATCGGTCCTGCTATGCCGACGGCGCAGAGGATCAGTAAGAAACCGTATCGCACCAGGTCAATATCACCTTCGGTTGGTGAACTTGGTCGGCGGAATACGACGACGCCAACGGTCAGCCAATAAGCCGCAATGGCGATTGTCGTCACGCTGATAGTCTGTCCCATATCCAATGTCAACGAGGCCAGGATGATGACAATGTTCTGTTGAATCAAGGCCGTTCTCAGGGGTCGCCAGTACACGGCGGAAATGCACCGTGAAAGCACCCGAACACCACCATCCTGGCCGTGCTCGAACTGCTTTTGCCAGAGGCGATAACCAATCCGATGCGCGACCGCGATCAGGAGAACGAACCCCGCGCACCGCCACACCGCGAGATATAGGCTGTCGCGTCTCCAACCCAGGTAGAGCATCTCACAGCCAAGACTCGTAATGACGCAAAAGGAAACGACCAGCAACACAACCGTAACCGTAGCTCGAACAACACGGTTAGAAGGCCGCAATGGAATCGCCTGTTTGTTGACGCTCGGTGCTAAAGGTAAACTGTCAGGATTCGTTGATTCGCTCGACATCGTATTCATACTCACTACGAGGTTCGACACACCCTGCAAACTGCCTCCCACAGTTGAGGCGAAATGTCGTGGGGATGTCCCGCGACGATCTGTCGCAACCTCTCCTCGGGGCTGCCGCCCTCAACGATGGAAAGGGCAGCGGCCACGATGGCGGGGGGGCGACTCATACCCACAGCAGAATAGACCAGGGTAGGAACGTGATTCTTCAGCATGGCCGCCACGGTTTGGATCGCCACCCTCAGAGTTGCTTCGTCATCGGGCGCACCGTCCACAAGAGGGAAGTGGCAATAGATCAGGCTACGCGGCAACGTGGGCGATGGCTCCTCCGCTGCAAGGTTGACGACGGCGGCCACGCCAGCCGACAGCAAAGGCTCAGGGTCGCGGCCATCGCCCGCATTACCGATCCAGAGCTTGCCTGGAAGTTTTTCTCGCATGGCTCACTCCTTTCGGGGCTTGCAAAGAAGCTCACCGTTGTCCACCCACATCACGAAGAATGGGCGGTCGCTGCCACGTTTCTTCATGTAGATCAGGAACGGGCGGTCGAAGATGAAATGAGTTGCTATAGGCAAACAGTACAATTTGGATTCCGATGCCAACTCAGCCCCACTACGATCCAATTTGAAACGGATCGTTTGCATGGCTTTTCCGACGTGGTAGGCACTAAAGCCTGTATTCAAGAACCGTTTGTCAGCACCCTCCAACTCTGCGAAATGATGCCGAATCTCCCAGTTCATGTTCGGTACAAGCAAGACATCGGTGACGCCGAAATGCCGTCGTGGGAAGTCTCGTATTTTCTTGTCCACGACCTTGAGCGTTTCGAACAAGGTTGCCTTTGGTGGAACACAGGCGAGAATGATCTGACAGGGCGACGAGTCTCGGCACAGGTCAAGCGCGAACTCTTCAACGGCGTAAGTCTTCATATTGCGAAGCAGGTAAAGCACCTCGATCTGTTGCCGCAATCTCTCGTAGGCGTACTCATCTTTTTGTTCGATGCCGAACGATCCAACCTCGGTTTCCTTTCCCGAAGAATCTCGAAAGCGAAATGCCTTTCGGTTATCGAAGAATGGGATCGTGAATGCCACGGCGGCTTGAATGTAGGCGTAAGCAAGAATGTCGTTTGGCTCCAACGAGTCGATCTGGGCGTCCTTATGAAACCTTCGCTTCATCTCTGACCTGACCTTTTCCGAAACGCCATTCTTGGCGAACCCTGCCGTTGCCAAGAAGGAGTCGGGCGGCAGATCATCTTCCTTCAACTGCCCCTGACTGAGGCGTGATGCGAGTGCTTCGGCATCCTGAAGCTGCGGCGGCGTGTGCAGCACGTCTTTTTCAAGGTGCTTCCAGGCAAGTTGAAGTGTGCCGCACCAGATGACATTCTCGCCCTTCAGCATTGGCGTATCGAGCGTGGGGATGACCGCCGTGTGATGGAGATCCTCCGATGCTCCTGAGAAAACCATCGCTGGCGGTTGATAGCTGCGGCCCCCGAAGGCGAAAAAGGCGATGGTTCCAAGGACAATGGCGGTGGGAAGCATTGCCCTGCCAAGTGTGGCCGCGCGTTTCAACGGATTTCCTGGTGCGCCGCGAAGTCTATCGGCCACAAGTACGTCAGTTACCGTCAGGATGGGTAAGAGCAAGAGGATCGCTTTTCCCAGCCAGGAGTCGAGTTCACTTATTGGGACAGAACCCATTGCTAGGCAGAATGGCAGTGAGGAAAAGACCACGCGGCGCTTTGTTACGGCATCTGTGGTGTCTCGTAACGAAAAGCGGTGGGCAACGCCGATTGCCCCCAGGATGAAGACCCCTCCCGTCAACAAATCCAGCCCGAAAACCGTTGTGAACAAGCCAAGTAAGAAGAATGGAACGGCGAGAAGATATTTAGCCCAGATCAGGAAGTACGAAAAGTTGCGGAGTCCACTCATGTTGCTTCTCGCTCTCGCGTGTTTCGGGCGAGGTGGTCAAGGATTCCCACGTAAAGGTCTTGAAAGAACTCGCGGCATCGGCTGGCGATCCGCTTCTGGACGGATGTTCTCGGGAAGGCCATACTCTCGCCAACGCCGTACCTGACCGCGTATTCTGTGCCGTGTGTGTCCGTCACTACGACCCATCGGAAGCCGTGCCCCTCAACGAGGTACTCGCCAAACGCCGCCCCCAAGGCATTGGCAACAGCGTCGTCGGTTTCCTTTTCTTCGTCATCCTCCATCCATCGTGAGAACACGACATCCAATTCCTGGGGCGTCAGATCCCCGCCGCCCCCGTATTTGATGCCCAATGCTCTCGCACGTTCCAAGGCTTCGTGGAGCCACACTTCCTCTTGGGAACCGAATGGCACGGTAGTTTGTGGAAAAGGCTCGACGGTCGTGACCACTGCCTCCACTTGTCGGTCCTCAGCAGTGACGAGCCTGCGCAGCTTGGTGATCTTGATGGAGTCGAGGATTCGCGGAATCTGGTCAAGGACGGCCTTGACTGGCTTACTGTCCATCTTGGCCTTCAGAGTGGTCGCTGAGAAAATGACGAAGGTGTTCTTGCTCCCGATGTACCAATACTTGATGCGCAGAGGAACGCCATTCTGTTCGGACGAGCCCTCGTAGGAAATCACTCCCTTGTCTGCGATCTCCCAATACCGCAACCCCCTCTTCTTGGCTTCATCCTGCACGGCGACCCTTCCCGCAGTCTCATCCTGGCCGTCTTTTCGATTGAGAATTAGGGTCGATGCACGCAATGTAATCGCGTCGTCGCCCTTGGGATGGGCCAAGAGCGTGCCGTCATCCTCGGCTTCCACAATGAAGTCGTTGGGGAGGCCGATGGTTCCCGTCCCCGAAGGCAGAGCCAATTCACGCAGTTTCACAGGCTTCTTCCTGCCGAACCAGAATGGCATTGGCTGTCTCCCAGTAGCTGTGCGCTAATCTACTTCCCCAACCCATCCGTCATCCAATTCCTGCCCGTCTAGCGTCGTGGGGTCGATACTCCACTTGCCCGCCAGCCGCATGACGTGAGCCTCGTTGGGGATGGTCAAGTCCTCCCTCGCCCAGTAGTCGATCTTCGGATCGCTGGCTTCGGGTGAGCGCTCATTGAAGAACCTGAACCCCAAGGAAACCTCAGCATCCGTTTGACCACCAATGTCGAAGAGTGTCGCGCCTCGCTCGCCAATGAACCCGTAAAGGCGTGTCAATGTCGCGTTCTCAGCGGAACCCCACACATGAATTTCCACGACATGATAGGTGAGGAAGCACTGCACTTCTGTCCCAAGCTGACGACTGAGACTGGGCAGGAACGACGGCAAATCGCGTTGTCCTTCCGCCAGCTTGAAGAACGCCGTGCTGGCGCAGAGAACCCAGCCATCAATTGGGGGTGATAGAAAGGCGTGGCGGGAATAAGCTGTCGTCCCGTATGCTGCCTCGATACCAGCTTCCCATGATGAAGGGCGTACCTTGCGCAGTCCGAGTGCGGTCGCCACGGTGAGCGGCAAGTCGGTCCTCGCAGCGATCCAGGCACAGTTGTAGCCGAATGCCCTGGCCATCGTGATTTTCCCTCAGTCCCCACGGGCATCAGTATGCCACGGCCAAAGCTCCCCTACAAGAGAGGGGCGACGAGAGGGCGCAGGAAATGGGGAGCCAAGGCCACGGCGAATCCTACCCCGCCCGTTCGCCAAGCCACGCCGCCAACTTCTCCAGATCGACGCGGTTGAACCCGACCTTGTTTTCGTCCCGCCACGCTTTGTACAGGTCGAACAGCGTGTTGCCCTTGTTCAACTCCTCGGGATCGTGGGCGGCGAGGTACTTATCGAATGCCTTGGCGAGGCGGTCGTACCAGCCTTCAGGAAACTTTGCCCTGATCTGGCGGTCGTATTCGTCGGCATCGTGGACTTCGTGGCCGACGACAGATTGCTTCAGACGCTTCCCTTTGCCGTAGATGACCTGGAACTCTTGCCCGCCGAATCGGAGCGGCTCGGCCTTTGCTTCGATCTCCTCGGGTAACTCCTCTTGCTCGGGTTCATCCTCGGCCTTCCCTTTCCTGGCTTGGGCTTTGGCCTTGGCCTTGTAGATCGCGTAGAGCAGGGCCGTGGAATAGCCCAGCAATCGCGCATCATCTTCGGGGTAGCCCATGCGCCGAGCGGCCTGATGGGCAAAAAGGCCGAAGAGTGGAAAACGGTTGAGAGTTGTTGGCTTGGGCATTGCGTGGCCTCCTATGGGATTATAGGAAGGGAGCCAATCGCTGTTTTCGCCGCGATGTTGTGCGGTACAATCGAAGAATCGTTATTCGATGGTCGAGAACGCCATGATTCGCCCCTGTACCGATACCGATTTCGACGCAATCTTCGCCATCATCAATGATGCTGCTCAAGCCTACTGCGGCATCATCCCCGCCGACCGTTGGCACGTCCCCTATATGTCAAAGGACGAGCTTCGGCACGAAATCGACAGCGGCGTGCGGTTCTTGGGCTGGGCGGAGGGCGGTCAGTTGATCGGCGCGATGGGTATTCAGGATGTGCTGGACGTGACGCTGATCCGCCACGCATACGTCCGCACAGCCAACCGCAACAGCGGCATCGGTGGCAAACTACTTGGTGAACTGCGGAAGCTGACAACCCGCGCCATCCTCATCGGCACCTGGGCGGCGGCAACCTGGGCGATCCGTTTCTACGAGAAGCACGGATTCCGCATGGTCACGCCCGAGGAGAAGGATCGGCTGTTGAAAAAGTATTGGTCGATTCCCGAGCGGCAGATCGAGACTTCGGTGGTGCTGGCGGAAGAGAAATGGTTCGACTAGCCCGCCGTCCCACTTTCCCGCAACCATGCCCAGGCGTCATCGACCTTTGATGCATCGAAGTACCTGACCTTGGCATGGGTAAACGGCTTGCAGATCGTCGCCAGCCACCCCTCCCACCAACTGTTGCCTACCAGTGCGATACGCTCGAAATCCGCGTAGTACCTGCGGGTGAGCTTGTACTCATCCCACATGGCTCGCATGTCCCATCCGTGGAAATCCTCGAATTGGGCCAAGAGTCGAACCCTGCCCTCGGAAGCCACGGCAGCGTCTACCGTTGGCATGAACGCCTTGTAGTCCGCGTGGTGCAGTTTGCCATGCAACTTAAATCCTACGATGTTCGGAAACCCCGTCTGAATTGTTTCGATCACGATTTCGCCCCTTTTTCAAAAAAGACTTATCCGAGAGAATCATAGGCAACGAAAGGGGATTAAGAGATGCCCCATGTGGTGCAGGATGCGTAAGCCTAATGGGAAATTACGCATTCAGCCGCCAGATCGTGAAGTTCAGCATGGCGGCAAACACGACCCAGCCCAAGTAGGCAACATCGAGGTTCCCGCCGCCATCGACCTCGGCCAAAATGCGGTGGTCGCCGCGAGGATGGCGGCGAACAGGGCCACGACTTCGATGAACGCCGTTCCTGGGGCGTGAAATCGACGCCAGGGAGAATTCGCGATCTGGAACGAAGCAAACTTCGCGGTGACAATGATGCGGCTAGATCGTCAGGCGTTTTGATCTGCTTCGCCCGAAGGCTTGAGGGTGACGGTCACAGAACCTTCGTCCTCGGTACGTTTCACCGCGCGGTATCCCTCGCACTCCGTCCTGGGCTGGCAGCGTTGGCAAAATACGGGGGGCACTTGTAGAACCTCGGAAATGGAATGCCCCTGGTCTGTAATGCAGTAGCACGCCACGGCAAGCAGGGCTTCATGGACATTGGCGGCATCGCTCCGTAGGATGCGCCCGTCCTGGCAGCCACCGTCGAAGCGGAGGATGATCGTCCTGCTTTCGGCGGCTTGAGTCTCCACACGATCTTCGCATTCCAACCGTACCAGGGAATCGTTCCCAATCTCGATACGATTGGTGACGACATAGGAGCATCCCCCAGCGTTGCCCACGGCGTAATCGCGGGGCATATCCACGGCTTTGCCAGCGGTGCCCTTGCCCGTCATTTTGAGGACGTAGCGGGCAAGCTCTGCTTCAACGGGGTCGGGGGAGAGGGTACACAGGTTCATTCCGTCCCACGCACCGCCGATGAACTCAAGGATGATTTGTCTCATGCTGGTGTGGGAGGGGAGATTCAGGCAAAAACGCTACAGGGCTTTTCGGGCAGGGAATCACCTCGCGATGTTGCGGGCGAACTCCCTCGGCACGATACGCTACTTTGGTAGATGTGATTGCAGCCAATAGTGGCAGGATGGGCACTGGCGGAACAAAGCACCCGTTAAGCGTGAGCGTAAGCTGCCGCGAAAACGGGCCACGATAATCGGGATCATGGATTGCTTTCCAAGGAAAAGGCACCAAACCCCAAGGAAATTCCCTTTTACCCCCTAGTCCTGGTTATTTAACGCTAGTCGTAGTGAAGTAAGATGGCTGGTGGCTAAGGCACGGCTCAAAGAATTGGGCCATGCTTCTCATCTGGGCCACGCTGGATCGCGTTCTCGCTCGGGAGGCGGTCTATGGAACCGACCGTAAGGGCTTCAGTCCAACTCCAGGTTTTGCTGGATCGCCTCCAGGCTGGGGACGATTCCGCCAGGGCCGAACTGGTCGAGCACTCTTGCGAGCGGCTGCGGTCCCTGGCACGCAAGATGATGAAGCCCTTTAGGCGGCTTTACCGTTGGGAAGAAGCCGACGATGTGTTTCAGGACGCAATGCTCCGACTTCACCGTTCTTTGGAGGACGTGAAGCCCGAGTCAGTAGCACAGTTCTTCGCCCTGGCCGCCACCCATATTCGCCGTGTCCTGCTCGACATGGCCCGCCATTATTTCGGTCCCGAAGGGCCTGGAACCTATCCACATCTCGATGGTGACGCAGCCTCGGATGAGCCTGACAGCCCGCAAAAGTGGACTATGTTTTACGAAACCCTCGATACCCTCCCGTCTGAGGAGCGGGCGGTGGTGGATTTGCTCTGGTTCGAGGGATTGACCCAGGCCGAGGCGGCTATTGCATTGGGGGTTAGTGAGCGTACTATTAGACGGCTATGGTATTCTGCCCGCTACTTCCTCCACAAGGCGCTGAGTCATGGGCAATGAAGACGCCGCGCCCGAGGACAAGCTCCAGCAGCTTGTCGAACTGTGGGATGACCTGCGAAAGCAAGGTCGAGAGCCTCTCCCCGAAGAACTCTGCCAGGAATGTCCCGAACTGCTTGAAGAATTGAAGAAGCGAATTGCAGCCCTCAAAGCCACCAACTGGCTGGAAAAGCCGTACAACAACAATAACGATCACGGCGAATGATCCTGCCGTGGTTCAGTTGTTGTCCTACACCGCCTACTTCACTTGGGTCGCCTGACACGAGTCCCCGTGTTCCTTTGCGGGGGAAGGGTAGTGCTTGGGTGGTGAATGGGCAATTCCACCACGATGTCGGTGCCTTTGTGAGGCTGGCTCTTGATGCTGACGGAGCCCCCAAAGACCTTTGCCCGTTCTTGGATGCCTTCCAAACCGAAATGCTCTTCGCGCACACGGTCTACGTCAAAACCAATACCCCAATCCTGCACCTCGATGTGAAGCTGCTCGTCGTGCTGGGTGATTTCGACCTTCACTTTTTTGCTTTTGCTATGGCGAAAGGCGTTGCTGATGCACTCTTGAACAATGTGGAAAACCGTATTCTCAAACATCGGCTCTAGCCGCACTTGAGGGAGATTACTACAAAACTCGATCTTGACCTTGCTCCGTTTGTTGGATTCCTGAATTAGATTCTCGATAGCGGGTGTAATCCCACCCTCTTCGAGTTGTGGCGGTCGAAGGCCGCCAATGAGCCGCCGTGCTTCGGCATGGGCTTCACGGATCAGTTGTAGGCCAATCGCGTGAGCTTTTGCGGCTTGCTCAGGGTTCTTATCTTTGGAAATGTCAAATGCCTCGAACTGCATCATCGCGCCAGCCAATTGCTGGGCGAGGCCGTCGTGAATTTCGTAACCGATTAAATGCCGTTCGTGGTCGCTCGCCTCCAACAAGAGCTTGAGTCTACTTCGATCTTGCGCCAACTCGGCCTGGGTATTCTTGCGTTCCGTGACATCCCGAATGATGGCTACGGCACACCATTGATCGAACATCTTGAACGCCGAGACAGAAATCTCGATGGGAAACTCACTGCCATCCTTTCGCGAGGCCGTCAGTTCCAAGACCTTCCCCACTGCTTTACCTTGCCCAGAAACCCTGAATGCAGAAAATGCTTCCAGCGCTTGTTTGCGATGACGGGTTGGGGTCAAAACGTCATGGATCTCTCGCCCCATCATCTCCTCGGACGAGTAGCCAAACATCTGTTCGGCGGCGCGATTCCAGTAAAGTGCTTTGCCGCTGGCATCGGCCATGACGACCGCATCGAGAGCCATGTCGCAAATGGCGCGAATCCGTTCATCACTCTCGCGCAGTGCTGCCTCGGCCTTCTTCCGTTCGCTGATGTCGCGGGCCACATGAACAGAGCCAATTACTTGCCCCGACTCGTCACACAGCGGCGTTGCGGTCACAAGAAAATCGCCGCCGAGCCGATCTTCATGGACTTCAACGGTGTGTGGCTGACCATCGTGCAGGGCAAGGACATTGGGGCAAAACGAGGGTGGCTGGCTGAGATTGTGGACACATTCGTAGCACATCAGCCCGACGCATTGCTCGGGGGTACGGCCCAGCGTTTGCGCCATCGCGTGATTGACCCGCACGATCCGCTGCTCACAATCGAGAATGGCGATCAGGTCAGGGGCGCTATTGAAGATGCGCTCCAACAACTGCTTTTCCCGCAGGGCATCGGCATCGTTGCAGCTTTTGGCAACGGTATCGGGATTGGTTGTCATGCGTCCTTTCCTGGTCGCGGTGGCCTTCACCTCATTCGCAAATCATAGTATGCGTTAGTATTGTTTGGTATAACCCACAGTGAGGGGTTTATGTATTCATTCTCCAAACTCCTGCGTTCAGCACGGCAGCAAACGCGACCCAGCCCAGATACGGCATCATCAAGATTCCCGCCGCCATCGACCTGGGCCAAAATGCGATGGTCGTCGCGAGGATGGTGGCGAACAGGGCCACAACTTCGACAAAAGCCGCTCCTGGGGCGTGGAAGCCGAAGAAAAGCCATGACCACGCCGCGTTCAACGCCAACTGCACCGCAAACAGGGCCAACGGCCATTGCCACAGCCCACCCTGCCGCCAAACGAACCACGCGGCCACGGCCATCGAAATGTAGAGGGTCGTCCACACGGGGCCGAAGATCCAGTTGGGCGGATTCCACGACGGCTTTGCCAAGCCCGCGTACCAAGCCGCTATGTTCGGCGCGGTGGCGATGGAGCCAATACCCGCCGCCGCGAAGATGACGGCGAGGAAAATGACGAGGCCGACGATCTGCTTCATCACTTCTTCGTCAACTCGGCTTCGATCACCTTGACGACTTCGGCAGCATCGGGCTTGGTGCGTGGATCGAAGCGGGCGACCACCTCGCCATTCCGTCCGACGATGAACTTCTCAAAGTCCCACGCGATCTTTCCTGCACCTTTGGGCTTGGTGTCCAAGGCGGTCAGGTACTTGTAAAGCGGACAGGCACCACCGCCGTTGTCGTTTCACCATTAGTGATCTTGTCCAGTATCGATATACCGAACTGTCTGGGATCGTCGTTCTCACCTTTTTGCCAAACCTGAAACTGCTCGTTGCCCTCACGATCTATGCCAATGTGGATGCGTTGGATGCCACCGCTACGAAAAGTTATAGTGGTGAACAGAAACCGCCACTCAACGCCGTTGAGCGTAGCCACACACGGATAGCATCGGATCAAACTCACCAACCGCCGAATGGCGGCACGTAGTCGAGTTCTCACATCGATCTTATCCGTAGCCGTAGCGAGTTGAGCGGTGATGCTCTGCGTCTCGCCCAAGACCTTGCTAGCAGATGGATGTGTCCGCACTGCCTCGCGCTGCGCGACTAACTGAGTGCGGCGTTGTTCTAACGCTTTAAGCACGTCCAACAAGGTCGCAAACTCCTTGTCGGTGGTAAGACGTTGGTGCGTGATAGCGATACGATCATCAATATCCGCAATCTCCCCGTCGATACGCGACACTTCATCTTCGGTATCCTCAACCACGGCTGGAAGAATATCAGCGGGTTTCAAGTCGTTTAACTCACGAAGCATGTACGCCTCGAAAAGATCGTAACGAAATGAGATATACTTGCTGCCGTGAAGTCCAAGGCGTGCCGCCGACGAAACAAGATAGTGGTGAGACTTCGGGCCTTTGTCTACGATCACCATCGAGTGATTGTCCGCATCGAACAACAATCCCTTGAAAAGATTAGTAACGTGAGCCCCGTTGCGACCGCGTTGAATAGAGTGGCTATCGAGGAGCGACTGTAGACGATAGAACTCTTTCTTGTTGATGACCGCAGGATAGTAGGCGAACCGTTCACCAACAGGTTGTTTCTTGCCGTCCACCATAATGTGTGGCTGATACTCACCGATTAAAGTCGGACTGCGGAGAAGTGCTGCGATAACTGGTTGTGACCACGGTTTAGATCGACGAAACGATGGTACACTTTCGCCGTTGAGTTTCTTCATGATCGTGTAAGTGCCGTAGCCATCTAACGCCATTCGGACGATGCGTTGAATTATCTCAACTCTCTCGGGGATCGTTTGCCATTTGTCATCGACACGCCGAAGCCACCCAGGATACGACGGAGTGATGGCTTTCTTTGTTTCGCGGGCGGTCGCCCGCATCGTTGCCCACGCCTCTTTACCGCGATGGCTTTTCATCGCACTTTCTTCGTTAGCTCGCGAGGCCAGCACTAGAAGTTCGATGCGAGCCAATAAATCATTGACCGCATCAGGCTTCAATTCGCGTTCGGGTCGAAGCGTTACGATTGATACGCCAGCACGAAGGATGCCCGTAACAAGTTGGTCGGCGTTGTCAATCTCTTGTCGCGATAGTCGATCTAAACTCTCGACGATCAGCACCGATCCGCGCGGCACTCGTTTAGCTTCAACCTCTGCGAGAAAGCCCGCCAACGCGCCGTGGGTTTTGTTGCGTCCTTTGTAGGCCGACACGCCACGGTCAAATAAGCGTAGCGAGTTGTCGAGTGTCCACCCCCGTTTTTTACAATAATCCTCTGCCAGTTTAACTTGTCGGCGCAGAGAGTCACCCTTTGCTTGCTCTGGTGTTGAGAACCGAATATAACTGTACGCATGTACAATCTTCATAGAGCGGTCTCCTTCCGACCGTCTATTATAGCAGGTTGCGGTTATTTAGAAACCTATCGGTGCAGGAAATGTACCCGCGGCAAGTGCTGGCGGTCGAGTACGCATTTCTGACGACGTCGATTCTGGCCACCGGCATGCGCTGCGGGCAGTGGCTGGTCAGCCCCTGGCTGGGCCGGTTAGCCGATCGCCGGGGAAACCGGCCGGTGATGATTGGCTCGCTGGCGATCGTGGCCACCGGCCCGTTGTTCTTCTTTCTCGCCAGCCCCGCTCAGCCGGCCTGGATTGCCGGAACCTGGATCGCCTGGATTGCTTTTGCGGGGCTGAACGTCTGCCTGCCGAACCTCACGTTGAAGTTGGCCCCGCCGCGATCCAACGCGTCGTACATCGCCACCTACTATGCCGTGACCGGGCTGTGCGTATCGCTCGCCACGTTGGCCGGAGGCAGGCTCTACGATCTATTCGGCCGGCAACGCTATCCATTGGCGGCAGGACTGCCGGCCCTGGACTACGCGCATGCCGCCTTTCTGGCGAGCTGGCTGCTACGCAGCCTGGGCGTGCTGCTCTTGCTATGGCTGGTGGTTGAGCCGCGCCGATCGGTAGCCGTGGGTTAAATCGGTGGCCTGCCGGCAATCAGACCTGGAACGAAGAACCACAACCGCAGGTCTTCACCGCCAGCGGATTGTTGAAGACGAAGCCGCGCTTGAGGAGATCATCGTGGTAGTCGATCTCGGTCCCCTTCAGGAATCGCTCGCTCTTGCGGTCCACGGCGACACGCACTCCCTGGCAGTCGGCCACCAGGTCGTTCTCTTCATCGGCCGTATCGGCGAAATCCATCTGGTATTCGAAGCCGCTGCACCCCCCTCCGGCGACGCCAAATCGCACGATGGTGGTGCTCGGCTTGTTGCGCTCCGCCAACATCCGCTTCAACTCGTTCGCAGCCTTCTCGGTCAGTGTGATTTGCATATTCTAGAACTCCACTCGGTCCTCAAGAGATCAGCGATCCGGGGCACCTTGAATTTTGACCTATTTTACAGGTACAATTGTGTTTTGTCCAGGGCGGGTTGTAGCGTGCGTGCGTACACGCACGCGTTCGCGATTCGATTCGAGCGCGCAAACACTCACCTCACCTACACTTACGAAACGATTTACCGATGTCTCCTGAGACTACGCTTGACCAATGGGTACAGCTTGAAGGGGGTACGCTGGGGCTGCTGCGCGGCCAAGAGATCATCTTGCACTATGGCGACTGGACCGCGGAATACGCCGCGCTCAAGCGAGCGGCCGGGCTGGTCTGGCTTGGTCACAGTACCCAGATCGAGATCACCGGTGCCGACCGTGCCGCGTTTCTGAATCGGCTGTGCACCAACAAGCTCGACGGGCTTCGCCCGGGCGAGGGTCGCGAGACCTTTCTGACCGACCCCAAGGGGCACCTGCTGGCCCATGTGACGGTATTCGCCCGCTCGGGATCGGTGGTCTTGCGGACCGTGCCCGGAGAGGCCGAGAAGATCATGGCGCATCTGGATTTCTACGTGATCCGCGACGACGTCCAACTGCACGATCGGAGCGTCGAATGGTCCGAGCTACTGCTGGCCGGACCAAGTGCGGCGATCCGGCTTGCCGGGTGCACCACGGCCGAGCCGCCGCGGGACTTGCTCGCGCACCGTGAGCTGGAACTGGCCGGACGGATGGTTTCCGTGCGTTGCGCCGAGACCGAATTGACCCCCGTCTTCTGGCTTTCCATGCCCAGCGACGCAGCCGCGGCGGTCTGGCAGTTGCTACGCAAAACGGGAGCCGCGGCTTGCGGCCGGCAGGCATTGGAGGCGGTGCGGATCGAGTCCGGCTGGCCCACCTACGGGCAGGACATCGGCCCGGCGAACCTGCCCCAGGAGGTCGGGCGCAATGCCCAAGCGATCTGCTTCACCAAGGGCTGCTACCTTGGGCAGGAAACGGTCGCCCGTATCGACTCCCACGGACATGTCAACAAACGGCTGGTGGGGTTGAAGTTCGACGCCGCGGAAGCTCCCGCCGCCGGGGACGCGCTCAGCAGCGGAAGCCAGACAGTCGGCGAGGTCACCTCAGCCGCCGTCGCACCCGACTTCGGGGCGGCCATCGCCTTGGGCTACGTGCGGCGGGGATTCGATCAGCCTGGAACGCGGTTGGATGGGCCGCGGGGACCGGCCACCGTGGTGGCCCTGCCGATGAAGGAGGGATTAGGGGAATCCGAATCCTGATTCAATACCGCGCGCCTTGCTTGGGTGTGACCGCACGGCCGTCGCGGGCGCGGAACAGGACCGGGATCGTTCGCCGGCGGTCGCCGTCGATATTGCAGAAGACGGCGAAGTGCAAGTGCGGCCCGTCGCTCAGTCCGGTGTTGCCGGAGAGCGCTAAGGGTTCGCGCACCTTCACCTTGTCGCCAAGCTGAACCAGGGCGCCGTTCTTTTTGAGATGGATGTACTCGGCGAAGGTGCCGTCGCCGTGGCGGATTACCACATAGTTTGCCGTCCCTTCGTACTTCTTGCTTATCCCATGCACGTCGGAGTCCTGGCGAACGCCGACCACGGTGCCCTCGCGGGCCGCGGCCACGATGGTTCCCACCGGCATCTCCCAGTCGATCGCATATTCATTGCCCGAGCCCTGGTAGTGGCTGAATTTTCCCAAGTGCCCCTGCCCGACCACGTGCTGATCGCCCAGGTACGGCAAGGCGTAGACGAAGGGGCTGTTCTTCACATCGCCCCGCCGGCCAATCTGCCACTGCTGCTGGACGTCGTAGTTCCAGGCCTTTGCGTGATCGGCGGGAAGGATGGTCAGCAGGTCGAATTCGCGACATCCGCAAGCGTCGACCGTAAGCGGCAACTGCCGCGAGGCGACCATGTTTTTGAGCTTCACCCGGATCGTGATCGTGGCCTCGCTGCAATGGGTCAGATGCGCGTAAAGCGTGGTGACGTCGTTGAGCCTTCGTTCCAGGACTTGCACGGCGTGGTCTTTGGGGATTTCCGCCGCGTCGTCGCCGCGGACGACTTGCGGCGCAACGCTCAGCGCGCACATTGCCGCGGCCAGCGCCGGAAAGCGGCGAAACGTGGCTCTTGGGGTTCTGGGCGCAAATGGCGGATTTCCGGTCGGCCAGGGCGTACTGTCATTCTGATCGCAGCGAAGAATCTCGGCCGCGGGCGGACAACGAAGATCGTTCGCTGCGCTGAGGACGACACGTTTTTTCAATGTCGTGCGCAGAAGCGGAAGAGCCCGAAACATGCGATTGCGTCCTTTGCGGCAGAGAGTCCCTTCACTGCCGGCTGGGTTTGACCTGCGAATCAGAGTTCTCGGAGATCCACTGCTCCAGTTCGGCCCAGTCGACCGGCGGCAAGCTGCTCAGGTCGGGTCGCAGCCGGGCCGCGTCCTTGACGTAGACATGGATGACCTCGTCGGCCCGCTTATCGGTGTTCCAGTGCACCAGCACGCGGATGCAGCGCCGCAACGAGCCCGGCACGTCCAATTCGTTGGTGCACATCAACGCCACGTCGAGCCAGCCGAGTTGCCGGGCGGCCAGCGCGGGGAACTCGGCGTCCAGGTCGTGGGTGACGGAGAAAAACGCGCTGGCCACGTCCTCCTTATGGATGCTGTTCTGGCGGATCATCAGCGCCAGCAACTGCCGCGTGGCCTTCAAGATCTCTTCCCTGGTATTGGCATCGGCCGTCGTTGCCCCGCGGACCCCGTGACAGGCCATTTGTCGACCCCCTGGTGGAATAATCCAAGTTCTCTGGTACTTCTGCTCTTTACAATCTATCGTCAGGCCCGAGAAAGTTCCACCGCGGGAGAATGGAGGCGATCTGCGGCCGGGTCCAGCGATCCGCGCCGCGCCTTAGCGGAGGTAAATTCGGTGACAGGGAATCCAGAGAGAAATAGTTGGGGAGGCGAACCGCCGAGACGCCGAGACACCGCGGCAGGGAATGGGACGTCCGCGGTTCGTTTGCGTTCTCTGCGTCTCCGCGCCTCGGCGGTCCATCCAATTTCTCGGCCGATGGGGTGGCTGCGGCGGATACGAGGCTGGCTTTCAATTCTCGAACCTCCCCTTGTGAGAAATCGCTATTTTCCGACTCTTCGAAAAAAGCCGTCAAATTGGCAAGGGTAAAACGTCGAAGAATGCAAGAGAACCGCGGGTGCTAACCAGGGCGGGTTGTCCAATACTATTGACAGGCATATACCCACCATAAGGTTGTACAAGAGTCAGATCCGAGGGGCCTTTAGCGAAGTGTTCCACAATCTAAACCGTTCAGGAATTTGCACTTGCGCGGATAGACCCTTCACCGTCCTTTCGCAGTTGTGGAGCGAAGTTCGGCAAGATATACTGGATGGTTCGAATCTGGCCCCCCGGTCCAAGTTGCGCAAGCCGATTATCTTTCCAAGTGTGACGGGGACAGCCTCTACGGATTGTTCCCGCCGCACGCGGGCGTGAGTTGAGACGAAACCATGCGATTTACATTGATCGATCGCATTATCGAATTGGAGCCCGGCGTGAAAATCGCCGCGGTCAAGTCGTTGACACTGGGCGAAGAATACCTGGCCGACCATTTTCCGCGGTTTCCCGTGATGCCGGGAGTGCTGATGCTGGAGGCGATGACGCAGGCCGGCGCATGGCTGGTGCGCAGCAGCGAGGATTTCGCCCACAGCATGGTGGTGCTGAAGCAGGCTGCGAACGTGAAGTACGGCCAATTTGTCGAGCCCGGCCAAACCTTGATCGTGTCGGCGGAGATCATCAGCCAGAGCGATCGCGAAACGAAGCTCAAGGCCAGCGGCAAGATTGACGGACAATTGACGGTCAGCGCGCGGCTGGTGTTGGAGCGTTACAACCTGGCGGAACAATTCCCCAACCATGTCGAGACCGATGCGTCGCTGAAGCAGGACTTGCGGGAGCAGTTCCGCCTGCTCTACCGTCCGCAGGCGGCGGCCAAAGATTTCCATCCGCAGACTTCGCCGGGGCAAACCCTGGACGGCAACAACGGACATACCAGTTAAGACTTAATTTCCCATGCGATTCGAAGGCAAGAAAGCTTTGATCACCGGCGGCAGTCGCGGCATCGGCCGGGCCTGCGTGACGCAGTTGGCCGCGGAAGGCGCCGAAGTGGCGTTCGTCTATCAATCCAATCGCGAGGCGGCCGACAAACTGATCGCCAGTTTGCAGGATTGCCCGGGAAAGGCCCGGGCCGTGTGCGCCGACGTGCGCGACCTGCAGCGGGCCCATGCCGTGGTCGACGCCTTGATCGAGGAGTGGGGGGGGCTCGATATCCTGGTCAATTCGGCCGGGATCGTGCGGGATGGGCTGTTGGGGGCCATGACCGCCGAGCAGTGGCGCGACGTGATCGAAACCAATCTCGGCGGGACATACAATTATTGCCACGCCGTGACCCAGCCGATGCTGATGCAGCGTCGCGGGAGTATTGTCAACCTGTCGAGCACGGCCGCCGAGTTTGCCGCGCGGGGGCAAGTGAACTACGCCGCCAGCAAAGGCGGCATCGACAGCTTGACGCGAGCCTTGGCCAAGGAATTGGCCCCCCGGAAAGTCCGGGTGAATGCGGTGGCGCCGGGAATGATCGCGACCGACATGAGCGAAGCCGTGCGGGGAATCGCCGGCGACAAGATCAAGGACGTCATTCCCATGAAACGCATTGGAAACCCCGAGGAAATCGCCCACGTGGTGGCCTTCCTGGCCAGCGACGAGGCGAGTTACGTGACGGGGCAAATCATCCGCGTGGATGGTGGACTGAGCTTAGGGGGATATTGATCGCTGCACGGCGGAAAATGAGACGGACCGTAACCCCAGGGGAAGGTTCCGTCTAATGATTGACCGCTTGCGGCACTAGACTCTGCGCCATTGGAAATGATGCGAACCGCAATAATCGGGAAAGGTTCGCGTCATTCTTGACCGTTCCCAGTAAAGATTCGAACCGTGTTTGGAGGTTGAGCGAAATGCCTACGAAGGACGAAATCTTCGAGAAGATCAAAACCGCGTTGGTCGATGCGCTGGGCGTCGACGAGGACGAAGTCACCCCCGAAGCGACACTGGTGGGCGACCTGGGAGCGGAGTCTATCGATTTCCTGGACATCGTTTTCCGCCTGGAGAAAACGTTCGACATCAAGATCCCCCGCGGCGAGCTGTTTCCCGAGGACATTCTCACCAATTCGCAATACGTCAAGGACGGGAAGGTCACCGACGTCGGCGTGGCGGAACTCCGCAAGCGGATGCCCTTTGCCGACCTCGACGGATTCGCCAAGAATCCCGTGGTGCAGGACTTTGCCAACCTGCTCACCGTGGCCGACATGTGCCGCTTCGTAGAGTCCAAGGTGCCGGTGTCCAATTAACCGCTCGCGGTATTAGCCATGCGATGGTACTGGATTGATCGATTCATCGAGTTCGAGAGCGGCCGCTACGCCAAGGCCGTGAAAAACGTCTCGTTGGCCGAGGACTACCTGCACGATCATTTCCCGGCCTATCCCGTGTTGCCGAAGAGCCTGGTGATCGAGGGGTTGGCGCAAACCGGCGGGCTGTTGGTCTGCGAGTACAACCACTTCAAGGAAAAAGTGGTGCTCGCCAAGCTGACCCGCGCGCGGTTCTATGCCGAAGCGCTGCCGGGCGATCGGCTGATTTATACGGCCACCATCGAATCGATCAAAGAAGACGGGGCGATGATCACCGCCACCAGCTACAAGGACGGCCAGTTGCAGGCCGACATGGAGATTGTTTTCGCCCATCTCAGCGACGAGCATTCCGACTTGTTCGATCCTGAAAGTTTCCTGCGCATGATGCGCATGCTGGGGGCATTTGACGTGGGACATGCCGCGGATGGAAGCCCGCTGAAGCCGCCGTCCCGATTGCTGCACGCCGTGGACTCGGGGAACGCTCCCAAGTAAGTTGCCAAGTAATGTTGGCGGTCAGGTGAGGAATCCAGGAATGAGACGACGCGTTGTGGTTACCGGGATCGGCTGGATCACGCCGCTGGGCGTGGAGATCGAGACCGTTTGGAAGCGGCTTATCGAGGGTCAATCGGGGGTGGGTTACATCACGCTCTTCGACGCCAGCAACTTCCCCACCAAGATCTCCGCCGAAGTCCGCAACTGGGACCTCTCCGACGTGGGCGAGAGCCTGGAAGAGTGGAAATACCAGGGCCGCCATACCCATTTCGCCATCGGCGCCGCCAAGAAGGCCGTCGCCGACTCGGGCGTGCTCGATCGCCCGCTGGATCCCACCCGTTTCGGCGTGTATACCGGCAGCGGCGAAGGCCAGCAGGATTTCGACCGCTTCACGCAAATGATGGTCGCCGCGCTCGACGGCGGCTCGACCTTGGACCTGGCGAAGTTCACCCGCAAGGGCTTGGAGACGTTGCACCCCATCGTGGAACTCGAGCAGGAGCCGAACATGCCGGCCGGACACCTGGCCAGCCTCTTCGACGCCCAGGGTCCCAACATCAACTGCCTCACCGCCTGCGCCGCCAGCAGCCAGGCCGTGGGTGAGGCGGTGGAAATCATCCGCCGTGGCGAGGCCGACGTCATGCTGGCCGGCGGCACCCACACCATGATCCACCCCTTCGGAGTCACCGGCTTCAACCTGCTGACGGCCTTGAGCACCAGCAACGACGAGCCCACCAAAGCCTCCCGCCCCTTCGACCGCAACCGCGACGGCTTCGTGCTCGGCGAGGGATCGGGCATGGTGGTGTTGGAAGAGCTGGGCCGCGCCACCGCCCGCGGCGCCAAGATCTACGGTGAAATGTGCGGTTTCGGCTCGACCGCCGACGCCTTCCGCATCACCGATACGCACCCCGAGGGACGCGGCGCCATCAGTTGCATCCGCATGGCGATGGAAGACGCGCACGTGGGAATCGACGATATCGATTACATCAACGCGCACGGCACCAGCACCACCGTGAACGATCGCGTGGAGAGCCTGGCCGTCAAGCAAGTGTTCGGTCCCCGGGCGTACCAGATCCCCATGTCGAGCACCAAGAGCATGATGGGTCATTTGATCGCCGCGGCCGGGGCCACCGAGTTGATCATCTGCCTGTTGGCCATTCGCGACCGCGTTCTGCCGCCGACCATCAACTACGAAACGCCCGATCCCGAGTGCGACCTGGACTACGTGCCCAATACGGCCCGGGAAGCCAAGTGCGACACGATCCTCACCAATAGCTTCGGTTTCGGCGGCCAGAACATCGCCCTGTTGGCCAGTCGTTTCGCCGGCTGAGATTCGTCACTCCCCTCTCCCGCGACGCGGGAGAGAGGTAGGGGGTTAGGGCGGTTGAGCTTGTTCCCAGGCTCCGCTCGGGAACGCACTTCCGCGAAGCTCTGCTTCGAACTCCGTGCGCCGAGGACCATTCGTGCGCGGCGCGGTGACGGAGACGGGCCCCGCGGCTACACGCCCACGACGGTGGCGCCGTTTGCGCGATCGTCATTTCTTCCGCGGAGCGCACCCCGCCGCGCATGCAACTGCGCCACTGGAAACGCGCGCGACGGCTGGGCAATCTCTCTCGCGTAGCACGAGCAAACGCATCGGGAAAATCTTGCGCGGCGACGCCTGTCGGCAGACGACGCGCGCCACTTGAGTCGTGAAAAATATTTTTCGCGGCCGCAGTTGCTTGGCTCGCTTGCACTTACTTTAGAAAAAAAGTGCGCCGCCGCGCGCTTTCCCAAGAATACTTTTTGACTTCGCTGAAATGCCGGGCATATACACGTACCGGAGGTACTTATATGATTCGCGCGGTTGGTCACTTGGGAATTCATTGGATGTACGCGAACTACACGAGGCTCGCACGTTCCGGGCCGGACCCGGAGGCACTCAGCCGCCAACTGGGTGCCTTGGATCGACGGCGCCGGTTGCGAACGCAACAGCAGAATTTGCAGGCCGGCATGTCCGGCTACGAGGCCCTGCCGCCGTACCGTTCGCGGCCGCGGCCACCATCGTGACCGTGTCCATCCACCATCTTGCGGAGGAGTTTTACTGCGATCGGTTGACCGTGGCGCAGACCTTGGCCGATTACCCGGGCTGCCGCGATTCCAGCCGCGCAGCGCATGAAAAACCGAGCGTCATGCCGCCGCTGACGAGAGGCAACCCACGAGAGCCCCGGACCGCGTCCGGGCAGGGCGAAAACCTGATCGTCACCCACGGCTTTGCCATCCACCACGGCGCGCTTCCCGTCTTACGACGAGCGCTACCTCGCTGGGCCGGCCGCCGCAACCGCCGGCCCGCGAGTGTGCTACCGCACATAGCTCGTCCGGACACGGCAGGCGCGCCGTTGTTTTTTCCACCCGCCCGCTGGCCATCGCCGTGGCGGAGATCTATAACGGGAGCATGCGTCTCGTCTGGCGAATCCTGATCGTGGTGGGACTTATGGCGGCCGTGGCCGCCGGCGGCTGGTACTACGCGCACTTGGAGCAGTTCGAACAACTCGCGGCCATCCGTCGCGTCGCCGCCACGGAGACCTTTGCGGCGGCGCAAGCCGAGTTGGCGTGGTTTGAACGGGGTCCCGACGCGGAGGAACGATTGCGGGCCCTGGTCAACGCCTGGGGCCGCGGCGATCCGCGCTTCGATTTCCGTCTCGCGCGGTACGTCGGCCATCCCCAGAGCAGCGAGTCGCTGCGCAAGGCGTTCTCGCGCGAGCTGGCTTGGCGCGAAGAGCTGCTGCCCCGCTGGGCACACTATTGGACCTGGCAAGCGAAGCTGGATCCGGATGCCCAGATCGCGTCGATCTGCGATTATCTCGACGCCCTCGCCCAGGCCGCGCCCGTCCCCGCCATTACCTGGCGCGAGGTGCTGGACTTGCAGGCGATCCTGGTCCTTGCCGCCAAACCTTCGTTGGCGCTGCGGCTTTCCCCGACCAACTGGTGCGATCGTTATCGACAATGGCGCGGGTCGGGCGGCAGTCGGCCCAGCGCGGTGAAGCGTCCGACGCGGCCCTTGCCGGATTGGGATGGGCCCGCGGAAAAGCAGTAGGTGGTAGACGGGGATCGAGGTTCGCGCTTTTCCCACATACGACCTACTACCTGCCGTTTCACGGTCCGATGCCAGGCGGGTTGTCGGTGAAGTAATCGCGGGGGCCGCGCACCGTGTAATAGGGATACGCGACACCGCCTGGGGCACCACCGCCCTGGGCCGCCGGACCACCGCAACAATGCAGCAGGCCCGTGCCGTTGACGCCGGTTCCGCATCCGCCGCACAGCGGGCAGGGCCCCGGTGCACATTGGCAGACACCATGGCGGCACGGGGCGTCAGGAGTCGGACAGGCCGGAGCATTCGGGTCGCCGGATTGGTTTCCAAAGAGCCGATGCCCGCTGCCATCTGCAAATGGGTGACAACACCCGCTCAGCGCAAACATCGCGGTGCCCGCGATGAGCAACAACAAGGCGCGTTTCATAGCCGATGGTTCCTTTTCCCTCAATTTGGGTCGTTGGCCATGGCGTTTCCTGGATCTTCGCCCTGGCTCCTTGGAACAACATCGGGTGCGACAATCGGCAGAATCCAGAAAATCGTCAGAACCGATACGTTCCGCACCACCGGAAGTCGCCTTGGCAACTGGCGGCCGTTAAACTGCCCAATTGCGGGAAAACTTGCGGGCACAACCCCTCGGAAGTAGTGTAACTTCGGCCGGCCCATGACAGGCGTGCGAGCACGCACCCTACGGACGACATCCGTTCAACAGCACACCCTACGGGCCACCCCCTTTCTCCCTCTGCATTTCCCGAGAAATCCTGGGTAAGTTCGGGGGTCTCGGAAATGTTGCACTGTGCAACATTCGTCTTGGACCATTAGGCCGCTTTTGGTAAAAGAAACGGCCTATTGTACTGACGCGTCCCCCATGCCAAGCCCCGGCGACCGATGCTAACCACCAGGATGGAACCGCGGATGAGTAATTTTAGCAGAGTCCTGCGGCTGACTCTTCGCTACCGTTTCACGTTCATCAGCTCGGTGATCTGCGCCGTGGGCGTGGCCGCGTTGTGGGGCGGAAACATCGGCGCCATCTTTCCTTTCCTGCAAATTGCGAACCAGGGCCAATCGTTGCAGCAGTGGGTGGAATCGGAGATCCAGACCTCGCAGCGGACGGCGACCGAGCTGCACGGTTCCATCAGCCAACTGGAGCAAAAACTCGCCCGAGGCACGCCGCAAGCCCAGGGGAGGCTGAGGTCCCAACTGGCCGCGCTGCAGTCGCGGGTCGAGGCCGAAGAGAAAGCCTGCAAGCGTTACAGCCGCATCCAGCCCTACGTGATTCGTTTTCTCCCCCATGATCCGTTCGTCACCCTGGCGATCATTGTGGCGGCGATGCTGTTGGGAACGGTGGTGAAAGACGTGTTTCTGATCTTCAACTCGATCCTCGTTTCCCGCCTGGCGGAACTGACGACCCTCGATCTGCGCAAACTGTTCTACCGCCGCACGCTGCGGATGGACCTGGCCACCTTCAGCAACGAAGGGACCAGCGAGTTGATGAGTCGTTTCACGCATGACATGTACAACGTTTCCTCGGGCCTGGTGGCATTGTTCGGCAAGCTGGTGCGCGAGCCGCTGAAGGCCGTCGCCTGCCTGGTGGGAGCCGGCTGCATTTGCTGGCGGCTGTTGTTGCTTTCGCTGATCATCGCGCCTCCCGCGGTGCTCTCGATCCGCTGGCTGGCGAAAATGTTGAAGCGCTCCAATCGCAAGGCGATGGAGGAGATGGCCCAGATCTACAATACGCTCGACGAGACCTTCCGCGGCATCAAGATCGTGAAGGCCTTCACCATGGAGCGGCAGGAGCGACGGCGATTTCACCAAAACAGCAAGAAGTATTTTCGCAAGGCGATGAAGATCGCCCGCTACGATTCGCTCTCCCACCCGATCACCGAGGTGATGGGAATCCTCACCATCTGTTTGGCCACCTTGGCCGGCGCGTGGCTGGTGCTCAAAGGGGAAACCCACCTCTTGGGCTTCAAGATGAGCGATCGCCCCCTGAGCCTGACCTCGCTGATGGTTTTCTACGCGTTTCTGGCGGGCGTGGCCGATCCCGCACGGAAACTCTCCGAGGTCCTCACGCGGATCCAGCAGGCGTCGGCCGCCGCCGATCGAATCTACGGGCTGTTGGATCGAGAGCCACACGTTCGCGAGCCGGAGCGGCCGCAGCCGCTGGGCCGGCACCGCCGCAACCTGGTGTTCGAGAACGTGGGTTTTGCCTACCAGACTGGCAATCCGATCATCAGCGATATCAACCTGCACATCCAGTTCGGGGAGCGCATCGCCATCGTCGGACCCAACGGTTGCGGCAAAACCACCTTGGCCGGCCTGATTCCGCGTTTCGCCGACCCGACGGAGGGCCTGATCCGCATCGACGGGATTCCGCTGGCGGAGGTCAGTTTGCGCGAGTTGCGGGGCCAGATCGGCTTGGTCAGCCAGGAAACGGTCCTCTTCGACGACACCGTGTTCAACAACATCCGTTACGGCGCGCAGCACGCGACGCGGCAACAGGTGATCGAGGCGGCCCAACAGGCCCATGCGCACCAGTTTATCGAAGAGCAACTGCCCGACGGTTACGACACCGTGGTGGGCCAGCACGGCGGCCGCCTGTCGGGTGGACAGCGGCAGCGGATCGCGTTGGCCCGGGCCATCTTGCGCGACCCGGCAATCATCATTCTCGACGAGGCCACCAGCCAGGTCGACCTGGAGAGCGAGCAACTGATCCAAAACGTGCTGGAGAAGTTCATTCAAAACCGCACGGCCGTCATCATCACCCACCGCTTGGCCGTACTGACGCTGGCCGACCGGATCGTGGTGATGGACGGAGGCCGCATCCTCGATGTGGGAACCCACGAGGAATTGGGGTCCCGTTGCGCTCTCTACAACCGCCTCTACCAGATCCAGTCTGAGCGGCCGCTGACACCCCTGCGGCTGGATCGGCCCCCGTTGGCGAACCCCGCTGCGGGCCCGCACACGCGACGTCCCGCCGAGCGAGCGGGAATCGAAACCGCCCTGGGCGGCGCGATTCCACGAGTCAAGGCGGGCTGATTGAGCCGCGAAGGGCGCGTGGAGCGGACTTGTTTTGCCATTTTACCCAACCTTGCCTCCCCCCCCTTTCCAGGCGGGTAAAATAAGTTTAAGATTATAGTCGGCTTTCTTCAGGCTGACCTGACGAAGGACGACTGATAGGCGCCCGTTTTTTCGCCGCTTTTGAAATCGAATCTGCTGGAGCAGCCCGGATGCACCAAGGAGAACCGCGTCGTTGGACGGTTTCCGACACGGCTGAGTTGTACGAGGTAGCCGCGTGGGGTAAGGGGTACTTTTCGGTCAACGGCGCCGGGCACCTCTGCGTTCATCCGGACAAGGATCCGCAGCGTGCGATCGATCTGAAACAACTCATCGACCAACTCCGCGTGCGGGGGATCGAGTTGCCGATTCTCATCCGCTTCGGCGACATTCTCAAGCACCGCCTGGCCGAAATTCAGGCCACTTTTGCGCAGGCCATCCGAGAGCACAACTACCAGGGACATTATCACTGCATCTACCCCATCAAGGTGAACCAGCAGCGGCAGGTGGTGGAGGAAGTGCTGAGCTTCGGCCGGCCCTACCATTTCGGACTCGAGGCCGGCAGCAAGCCGGAGTTGCTGGCCGTGATCGCCATGGCCGACAACGAGGTGCCCATCGTCTGCAACGGCTTCAAGGATGACGAGTTCATCGAGATGGCCTTGCTGGCGCAGAAGATGGGCCGGCGGATCTTCGTGGTGGTGGAAAAGTACACCGAATTGGAAACCATTATCCGCTATGCCCGGCAGATCGGCGTGCGGCCCACCATCGGCATGCGGGTCAAGCTGGCCGCGCCGGGGGCGGGAAGATGGCAGGCTTCGGGCGGGTACCGCTCGAAGTTCGGCCTCTCGGTGAGCGAGATTCTCCGCGCGCTGGTGGAACTGAAAAATGCCGACATGGCCGATTGCTTCCGCCTGCTGCATTTCCACCTCGGCAGCCAGGTGACCAACATCCGCTATATCAAGGCGGCGCTCAATGAAGCCTCGCGGATCTACGCCGACCTCGTCCACCAGGGCGCGGGGCTGCAATACTTGGACGTCGGCGGCGGCTTGGGCGTGGACTACGACGGCTCCCAGACGAACTTCGAATCCAGCGTCAACTACACGCTGCAGGAATATGCCAACGACGTGGTGTTCCACATCCAGAGCGTCTGCGACGACGCCGGCGTACCGCACCCCATCATCTTCTCCGAGAGCGGCCGCGCGATCGTTTCCTACCACAGCGCGCTGGTGTTCAACGTGCTGGGCGTTTCCGGCCGCCGGGAGAATGGCGACACCGTGCCCGCCTCGCTCCCCGACGACGTCGAACAGCCGCTGCGCGACCTGCTGCAAACCTACCGCGACCTGACCGTCCGCAATGTCCTGGAAAGCTACCACGACGCGCAGCAAACCCTGGACATGACGATGCACCTTTTCGGCGGCGGTTACATGCCCCTGGAACAACGCAGCCAGGCGGAAAACCTGTTCTGGGCGATCTGCCATAAAATCCACGAATTGACGCGGCAGATGGAATACGTGCCCGAAGAGCTGGAAATCCTCGACGTCCTGCTCAGCGAGACCTATTTCTGCAATTTTTCGCTATTCCAGTCGATGCCCGATAGCTGGGCGGTGAAGCAGCTCTTCCCGATGATGCCCATCCACCGCCTCGACGAGAAGCCCACGCACCGCGCCGTGCTTTGCGACATCACCTGCGACAGCGACGGCCGCATCGATCGCTTCATCGATCGCCGCGACGTGAAACGCACCCTGGCGCTGCACGATTTCGGCGACCAGCCCTATTACATGGGCGCATTCCTGGTGGGGGCTTACCAGGAAATCCTGGGCGATCTGCACAACCTCTTCGGCGACACCAACGCCGTGCACATCAGCATGGACCCGGCCGGCCGGGTAATCATCCAGACGGTGATCAACGGCGACACCGTCCGCGAAGTGCTGAACTACGTGGAGTTCGACACCGCCGCACTCATGCACCAGATGCGATCCGACGTCGACCAGGCGGTGCGGGAGCAGCGGCTCGACGATTTCCAGGCCGCACGGCTGTTGCGGTTCTACGAAGAAGGCCTCAACGGCTACACCTACCTGGAAGACGTGGCCGAAGACCGCGTGCCCAAGGTCGGGCCGTATGAGATGCCCGCCCGGGTGTGAGCCGGTGCCTACATCGTGCTCATAACCACCGATGCTCCGGGCGCTGCAGGATCTCCTGCATCAAGATGGCCTGGCGGAGATTGGCCGGCTGCGCAAACAGCGCGCCGAGGTCAAACGCCGGCGGGGGCACGTCGGCAGGGGCCTCGGTCGACACCAAATCTCGCAAGGCAATAGCGGGCGCGGCCTCGCCGCCCAGTTGGCCGACCGAATGTCCGAATACCTCCTGGCGACGTTCGCTCCTTTTCTCGTCGGCTTCCGCCATATCATCGGCCAGACTCGCGGTGCGGCGATTGAACTCGCTGCTGTCGAGGTAGCTCTTCACATGCTCCCCGACACGGCTGCGCGCCGACCTCTCGTCGACCGCTTCCGCCTGAATGGGTGAAGCGGCCGCTCGACTGGCAATGGCGGGCGGCCCGGCGGGCGAGCGCCGCGACGGAAGCTGCTTCGCCGCCGCGTCGCCGGGCTCCATCGTGCCGCGGTTGGCGCGGCGGAGAAACTCTTCGATCTCGTTCCGCGCGGGTTGATCCGGCCCGGGTTTCGGCCGCGGCGGGCCCTGCGCCGCACCACGCTGCTCGCGCAATTGCACAATGACCCGGTTAATGTATGGCAGGATCAGAATGGCCAGCAGGACGAGCAGCTTGATCATCGTGGCGTCCATGGTGATTGTCCTCCCGATCCAATAAGCTGCATCGGCCCGCTAGGCCGCGGTCCCGTCTTTACGCAGCGGCGCGGCGCCGACCTTGGCGATCGCGTTGCGCATGTCGGTGTCGGCCTGCACGTTGCGGAGTTTGTAATAGTCCATGATGCCCAACGTTCCGCTGTGGAACGCCTCGGCGATCGCCTTGGGCACTTGCGCCTCGGCCTCCACGACTTTGGAACGGCTTTCCTCGATCTGGGCAATCATCTCCTGCTCTTCGGCGACGGCCATCGCCCGCCGGCCTTCGGCCTTGGCGCGGAACACCCGCAGGTCGGCCTCGGCCTGGTCGGCCTGGAGCCGGGCACCGATGTTCTCGCCGACGTCGATGTCGGCGATATCGATGGAAACGATCTCGAATGCGGTTTGCGAGTCCAGCCGCCGGGCCAACACCGCCTTGGAAATCCGCACCGGGTCCTGCAACACCTCGAAGTGCGACTCGGCCGAGCCGATGGCGCTGACGATCCCTTCGCCCACCCGGGCGATAATCGTCTCCTCGGTGGCTCCGCCGATCAATTGGGCCAGGTTCGCCCGCACCGTCACGCGGGCGCGGACCTTGAGCTGGATCCCGTTCTTGGCCACCGCGTCGAGCGATTCGCGGCCGCCCCGCGGCGGGCAATCAATGACCTTGGGATAAACGCTGGTCTGCACCGCTTCCAGGATGTTGCGCCCGGCCAGATCGATGGCCGCCGCCTGCTTGAAGCTGAGATCCACGATCTTGGCCTTCAACGCGGCGATCAGCGAGCGGATCACCAGCGGCACGTGCCCACCGGCCAGGTAATGGGCCTCGAGAGCCTTGGTGGTGATTCCCTCATCCTCGCCCAGGCCGGCCTGCACGGCCATGATCTTGCTGCGGACAATGATCGTCGGGTTAACCTTGCGAAAGGTCATTCCCAGCAGATCGAAGATCCCGATGCCGGCGCCGGTGGTCTTGGACTGGATCCAGAGACGGAAATATCGGGTGAACACCGCCAACAGGATGATGCCCAGAAACAGGGCGAAAAAGACGACAACGACGGTGATCGCGGTGATCGGGCTAGCTTGAGCCAGCAACATGGTGGGCTCCTTGGAGCAGGTTCTCAGATGGGTGTCCACAGCCGTTCCAGGGTGGCGACCTCGACCCACCCTGCATGACTATTCTACCCGTTGCGGGCCCCGTTGGGAAATCGCCTCCCGCCGGCGGCCGAAAATAACCTCAGAACGCTGATTGAGGCCGATTCTAAGTCTCGGACTCCCCAAAGGGGTCGGGTATGACAGAATCGATCGGTCGGGCCAGCGGATCGGCCTCGTTGCCGCCGGGCGCATCATCTTCGATGGTTCGTACCACGACCCGGTTCCCCCGCACTTCGATGACACGCACCCGCTGGCCGATCGCGATGGGAAATCCCTCGCTCACCGCGTCGATCGTGCGACCGTCGATGCTCACCGCGCCACTGGGAAGCATCTTGCTCTTCGCCACCCCCACCCGCCCGATCAGACTCTTGAGATAGTTATTGCGGGGGTCTGCGGGGAGAATATCATCGCCCTCGGGCGAGCGTAACAGCATACGGCGGCCGATCGCGGTTTTCGGCCAGAATTGCAGGGCCAGGGCCACCACAACGGGGATGGCGACCATGGCGCTGGAGAGAACCGCCAAGCCGGTCCCCGACCCTTCGCGGAAGGCCGCAATAATGGCGCCCACGACCGCGGCTGCCGCCAGAAAGCCGATGATCCCACCCGATGGGAGGAAGATCTCCAGCACCGACAGGCTCAGCCCCAGCGCCAATAAAATGATTGCCCAAATCCAGGGCTCCAGCATCGAGCAAACTCCACGCGGTGCAGGTCACGCATTCCGCCCCAGCTTCTCATTATGCTCCGGGGACGTGCGGACGGAAAGATGCCGAGAGCGGAAGTCGGCCGCGGCCGGACCTTAACCACTCCTCGGCCGGACGATAATCCGGCTGCCGTGAACCTCGGTTACCACCACTTCGGTCCCCCGCGGAATCGCTTCCCCATCGGCAATCACGTCGAGCAACTGGTTGCCGATGCGGGCTTTTCCGCCCGGCATCAGCGGGGTGGTGGTGGTGCCGAAAGCGCCGTGGAGGTTTTCCCGCAGGCCCAGCGATTCCCGCTGGCTGAGGCTCTGAACTTCATCGCGCGAGGGCGGCTCCAGGAGGATCTGATTGACAATCGGAGCGTTGGGGAGCCAGCGGCGCAACACGACCGCGGCTACCACCACTCCCGCCACCGCGGCCATCAGCATCCAGAGCGTGTGTTGCATCTCGGCCAATTGGTAAACGTTGTGGGGAATGATGAAGGTTTGACTGGCCAGGATCAGCGATGCCAGGATCAACAGTCCGCCACCGAGGGCAAAGATCCCAAAGCCCGGCAGCACGAAGATCTCCAGCACCACGCAACAGACGCCGGTAAGGAACATCAACACTTCCAGCCAACCGGCGGTCCCTCCCAGGAATCGGCTCCAGAAGAACAACAGGAAACAGACCGCTGCCACGAAGCCCCCCAGCCCAATGCCGGGCGCCTGTAACTCAGCATACATGGCCACAAAGCCGATGACCAGCAATAACGCGGCCACGCCCGGCGCGGCCAGGGCCTCGACCAGGAAATCAGCCCAGCCTGGCTCCAGCAAAGCCGGATCTCGCTCCAACCCATAATATTGCTTGAACTGCATGAAATCGCCGGCCACCCGGTTTGCCACGCGACACTGCACCGCCTCCTCGCCGCTGAACTGAAGCGGCTGCCTCGGCACGGTGATCCGTTCTCCCTGCTTCCACCCGTCGGGGTCCCGTTGTTCGGCCAGCTCCTCCGTGCAAAAGTACTCTGTGACACCGTTCCGGTTATATGCATATACGGCCAGATTGGGGTCCACCATGGCGGCGAACAGCGACCACGATTTGCCTTTCTGTTTGGCCAACTCGACTTGGATCGTTTCTCTCGCTTGGCGGATGCTCTCCGGCTCGAAATCACCCAGCCCGGGCCCACCGAGCACGGCCCGCGGATGCATCACCACCTGGTCGCAAGCCATCGCGATCAGGGCGGCGTCGCTACGGGCTTGGGTGGGAATATAGGCCACCGTGCGGACCTTGCCGCGATCAAGTTCGGCCAGGAACGAGGCCAATCGCAGGCTATCGATGGGCGATCCCCCGGCGCTGTCGATCCACAGGCAAACGAAATTCACGCCGTTCTTGCGGATCTCATCGGTGATCATGGTCTGGACCTGGTTGACCACATTGGAACGCACCGGGCCCCGTATCGTCACCCGCACGGCCTGCCAGCGATCGCCCAGCGACGGATCATCCTCAATGGCTTCCGGCGGCAGTTCCAAGGCCCTCGCCACCTCCACGCGACTGGATGCCAGGTAGCTGACAAAACGCAGAGAGCGACCCTCCGCCCCGGTGAAACGGCCCGGCTGGCTCAATTCCTGCGCCGAGCGGACCGTGCGTTGACGGCGAACCTCCTTGAGCTGCTCCGGAGTGACGAACTCCGTACCAATCTCGGTCTCCACCTGGAGCACCCGCCGCGACGGATCGAGCATCTTCAACGCGATTTCGGTGGGCACCGTCTTGCGGCGGTTGGAAATCTCCTTATAGGCGCTGAACATCGTGGGAGTCATCACCGGCTCGTCCACGCCCGCCGGACCGATCTCGGCCTCCGGACCCATAATCATATCGCCGCAAGCCATGGCCACCAGCACGGCATGCCCCTGGATCGACTTGGGGATATAGGCGACGGTGCGGGCCGCATTGAGCTCGCTGCTGGAGAGAAAATCGGCCAGGTCGTACGACGCCCCGAACTCGCTCCCCCGGCCATATTGGGCCTGGCGAGGCAGCACTTCGAATTCGAAGATCAACACCAACTGCTGTTGGGCCGTCTGGGCTTGCTCCAGCGCCCGGCGGGCGAACAGCCGCGTGCGATTGAACGTTTCGGCCGTGATCGGCAACGTGATTTTCGTGGTTCGGCCGATGGCCACCTTGGACGGATCTTTGCCCTCGGCCCGGGCGCGAGGTTTTCCCTGCCCTTGATCGGCGCGAGCCGCGCTGGGGGCCGCCGGGCACACGGCCACCATCGCCAACAGCCCGCACAGCAACGCGACTGCCAGGCGCCGATACGGCCCCCCTCTCCCGCGCGCGGGAGAGGGGCCAGGGGTGAGGGCGGCTAAGCCTTGCGCCTTCCCGCACTTCCCTTTCACTGCATGACCCAACCCGCGATTCATTGGCTGTTTCCACGGAACCTGGCGCCATCGACGCCTAAGTGCTTAGCACATTTGACGTTTTGGGCACTGCGATTACCACGCGCGCAATTATAGGACGATGCCGCGGCACGGGTCAAATTGACGCCACCGCCGGCCGCCGCCCCATGTTCTATACGGGCCGGAACTCGTTGCAGGTTGAGGATTTGAGGCCGACTGCGGAAGAAGAAGGGGAAAAAGTGGGCGAACGACCGTTTCGCCGAATCGATTGCCCTTTTGCCACCGTCCTGGCCCCCGAAGGCTATTCCACGACCCGCCGCCAGCCCGGCGGTGTCGAGGCATCAAACGCCTTGGCCGTCAGCCCATGCGGATCGTTGACGCGGACGTTCTCGAATACGAAGGTGAAATTGGTCTTTCCACCCGGCAAATAGATTCGCGCCGCGGCCGGCTGGAGACTCTTGGCGTCGATGATCAACAACGCTTCGTCGAAGTTCGCCCTTTCGCGCGGGAGGCGCGGCAGGAACTGGAGCCAAATCGACTTGGCTTCTTCCGCCTTTGGGGTAACCGCCCGCACGTAATACTGTTGCATCAGTTGCCCGGGCGGAGTGCCAAAGATTCGCGCGAATCTCAACGGGCCGAAAGGATCGAAAATCCATCCAAGAATGCAAAGTTGCGGAAGGTCGGGGACTGCGCTTCCTCGCAACTCTGGCGGCAGTTTGAACTCGGTGAGCGACTTCAGCCTGAAATCGTACACGAAGAGCGACTTGCCGTCGCAGAGCCATTTCTCCGGCTGGGGGCCGCCGACGGAAAACAGCCCGCGATTGGGCGAGGCGAATTTGACTTCCCCTTTTTCCGTGGTCTTGGGCTGGTCCGGAGTGCCGAACACGCGGTCATACTCGAAACGGGTGAAACCAGCCTCGAAGGTTTTCACGCGGCCGCTGGCCTGCTGCCAAGCGACGAGAATTTTGTCCAACCGAGCGCCTTCGGCGGGCGTCAATTGAAATGGAGGCGGCGTCTGGGGCGCTTTCGCCTGCGGCGCGCCCAGCGCGGTCGCAACAACCTGCGTTAACAGAAGTGCAAGGGGTACCACCCACGCGGTTCCCGCGGCCACGCCACTACCGGTTCCCGCCTTGCGAGGGGGACTGCTGGCTGACCTGCACCTGCGGAGCTTCTTCCACCGTTCGCCGCCAACCGAACGGCGTCGAAGCATGGAACGAATTGGCCTTCAGGAATCCGAGTGGGTCGTTGATACGGATGTTCTCGAATACAAAGGTGAAACTGGTCTTTCCGCCCGGCAGATAAAGCTTCAATGCGGTGGGTTGGAGGCTGCGGGCATCGATGATCAACAGCGCTTCGTCGAAGTTCGCCTTTTCATGCTGGAAGCGCGGCAGGGCCTGGAGCCAAATGGCCCTTTGTAGTTCTTCCTTGGGGGTGACCGTCCGCAGGAAATACCGCTGCTTCAGTTGTGCGGCCGGCGCTCCGAACAGGAATGGAAGCGGGCCGTCGCTGATGGCCTTCCCCTGAAGTTCCGGTGGCAAGCGGTGTTCGGTGAGCAGCTTCGTCTTGAAGTCATACTCGTAGATCGCCTTGCCGTCGCAAACCCACTTCTCGGGCTGCGGACCATCGATCGCGAACAGCCCACGATCGGGCGTGGCGAATTTGACCTGCCCTTTTTCCGTGGTTTTGGGCTGGTCCGGTTTGCCAAACACCTGGTCGTATTCGAAACGGGTGAAATCGGCCTCGAAGGTCTTCACGCGATTGCTCGACGTTTGCCAGGCATCGAGGATCTTGTCCAATTGGGCCGCTTCGTAGGGCGTCAGTGAGAACGGAGGCTGGATGGCCTGCTGCGGCGGGGCTGGATTGGGCTGGACCTGCTGCTGCACCGAATTGATTTGCAGCCGCGGGATCTGCGAATCTCCCGGCTGATTCGCTTGTGGACCCACCCCGGGGCCCGGCAGCGATCCGGGATATTGCGGGTTTTGCGCGATCGCCTGGCCCGCCATCAGAAGCAGCCCCAACGCCATTACGAGAGCGACTCGCACCGTCATGATTTCCTCCATATCCCCCCGAGCGGAGATCAAATTGGTTTCTGTTGCCGAGCCATCTCGTAGGGTGAGTGATTGCGCCCGCGCGGCTTTTTCGACGGCCAATCGCGTACGTGCCAGCACGCACCCTACGGGGCTGCCATTTGCAAGCGGGAATTGTAACACGGGGCCTTTGGTGGACCTAGGTCGATTTTTCGCTAGCTGTCATCCTGGGCGCAGAGTCTAGATTTTTCGCTACGCTCAGAATGACGGGATGCCGAGCCTCTCTATTTCCAGCGAGGGGTGGTCGCTATAATTCAGCCCCAACAGAGAAGGAAGCGGCCGATGAGAATCGCGCTGGTGCACGACTGGCTGACGGGAATGCGGGGGGGCGAAAAGTGCCTCGAAGTGCTCTGCCGCCGCTTTCCCGACGCCCGCCTCTACACCTTGCTCCGTGTGCCGGGGGCCACCTCGCCGGCTATCGAGCGAATGCAGATCACCACCAGCTTCTTGCAGCGATTGCCGGGCGCGGTCCGCCATTATCGCTACTTGCTGCCGCTGATGCCGCGGGCGATCGAGCGAATCGAGATTGCCGCCGACGTCGACCTGGTGGTCAGTTTCAGTCACGCCGTGGCCAAGAGCGTTCGGCCGCCGCAGGGCGTGCCCCACGTATGCTATTGCTTCACGCCGATGCGCTATGCCTGGCACCGACGGGCCGATTATTTTGCCGTTTCGGGCCGAGTCGGCAATGGTCCCATCTCCGCCGCGCGGAACATGGTGCTGGATTGGATCCGCGACTGGGACCAGAAGACCAGCGATCGGGTGAGCCATTTCGTGGCCATCAGCCACACCGTGGCCCGGCGGATCGCCGAATGCTACGGCCGCGCCAGCCGGGTGATCTACCCAGGGGTCGATACGCGGTTTTACACCCCGGCGGCGGCCCGTGAAGATTACTATGTTTGCGTCTCGGCCCTTGTGCCCTACAAACGGATCGACCTGGCGATCGAGGCCTGCAACCGCTTGGGGCGGCGGCTGGTGGTCATCGGCGACGGCCCGCAGCGGCAGCGACTCGCCGGGCTGGCCGGCCCGGGAGTGTTCGTGGCCGGTTGGCGCAGCGACGAAGAGATTCGCCACCATCTGCGCCGCGCACGGGCGTTGCTGTTTCCGGGCCATGAGGACTTCGGCATCGTGCCGCTGGAGGCCCACGCCTGCGGTACGCCGGTGATCGCCTTCGGCCAAGGGGGCGCGACGGAAACCGTGCTGCCGGCCAGTGCGACCCGAAGCGGCACGGGGCTCTGGTTCGCGGAGCAGACCGTCGCGTCGCTCTGCGGAGCGATCTCTACGTTGGAGTCGCACCCGGACTGGTTCGACCCCGAGCTGGCGCGGCAACAGGCCGAGCGGTTCTCGCTGGAGCGGTTCGAACGCGACCTTGTGGACTACGTGGAGGAGGTGGGGTGCGGAGCGAGGCAGATTCAACGCGGCGCGAGCAGCACAGAAGTACTATAAGGCGAGAATCAAGGGGTGGTGCTAGGCCGCCTGCGGAAGTCCACCACGACGTCGTAACCCATCGCGTCGGCCAATCGCGTTAAGGTATTAAGCTCGACGTTGTCGACGTTGTTTTCCAACTTGCTGAGGTTCCCTCGATCGATTCCCGTCTTCGCGGCGACGTCGCCCAGACTGAGCCCTTCGTGCAGGCGCGCCAATTTCAGCTTCGCCAGGGCAATCCGCGACGGGCTCGCTTTCTTGATGCGGCCGCCCAACTCCCCTTCCATCTGCGCGATGACCCGCTCGAATTCGACACGCTTCTCGTCGGGCAAGCGGCCAATGACGCGCGCGGCTTGCTCCGACAATCGCTTCGTTGTCTTCTCTTGTGCCATCGTCAATATGTTGTATCATGATACAACACATCAGGCCAGGCATATTTTACGAGATCTCGACAGACATGTCTGTGGAATCCGCACTACCGCGATAGACTTTCCAACGCCTCCAGCAGCTTCACCCGCACCGCGTCGGCACGGCCGCGGTCCTTGGGCTCTTTCCACAGTAGTTTCTCGGCGCCGGCAGCCGCGAGCACGTCGGCCGCCGCGGTGGCCAGCAACGATTCGGCGCGCTCGACCGCCGCGTCCGCCGGACGCGCGGATTTCGCCCGGGCGACCGCCTTGCGGAGCATCATCAACGTTTCGTAATCTTCCACGCTTTCGCGGATCGCTTCCATGGCCTTGCCGGCCGTCACGGTCCGCTCGTCAAGGAACAGCGGCGTGAACGGCCCGATGCTCACCAGGTATTCGTTCCAAGACGACGCACCGCTGTTGTCGCCGAAGGCCCAAAAGGACGAGCCGACCGCGCCGATCTGCCAGCAATGCCAGGCCTGGAGCCGATAATAACTGTAAGGATCCAGGGCCCGCGCCGGCCCCGAGCAGGAGTAGAACTCCAGCACCCGGCCGGCCGCTTGTTGGCGACGATAGAAATCCTCGAACGGCTGGCCGCCGGCCAACCACATCGGCCGATTGGGGCAAAGCACCGTCGAGACCGCGCACACCTCGGGCGGCAGCTTGCGCGGGTCGCGATAGGTCGGATCTTCCCAAATCACCACCCTCGGCTCGGCGGCGCGAATCGCCCGAGCCCAGGCCGCCAGCGGCGCCGTGTTGGTCGATTCGCTCGGCTCGTCGTGCACCAGCAGGGCCAACCGCTCGGGGTCGATTCCCTTGCCGGCCAGATGCCGGACCCACGCGGAAATCCACGCGCCCACCCGCTGGTCGAACTCCGCGGTGCCCATCTTTGCGTTGCCCAGCGACGAACCCGCGGAGAGGAACACCCGGTACTGCGCGGCGTGGGGCCACTGGGCGATCCAATCGTCGAACTCCCGGGTATCAAGCTGCACCCGCTTCGGGTCGTGGGAAGCAAACTTACATTGCATCATCACCGCTGCGCCCGCCCAGGGACAATTGACAAAATGATCCTGCAGGTGCTTGAGCAAGGGTTCGCGATTTTCCGGCGTGATGCCGTACTGCCCGCGGCCGTTGGTATAGGACCAGCCGCCCACGAGCAGCGTGGGCGTCTTGGGAAACTCCATGGGCCAAACCCGTAAGTGGAGCGGCAGCGATAACCCGTGGCCAGGGAAGGGGAGAATCGCCACCCGCGCCTGATAATCGCCGGCCGGCAGATCCGTCGGATGGAACGTGAGCCAGACCTGGCGTACCAGGCCCGGCGGCACCGTGACCGCCCAGCCGGTTGGGCTCGGTTGAACCTCGGGCAGCGCCGCGGCAACGGGCTGGCCGGTCGAGGAATCGGTCCAGGGAACCTCGTGGAGGGTCACAAAGCCGGGCGTGGGCCCGCCGGGAAGCCCATCCAACGAGATTCGCACCGGCATCGGCTGCTGCGTGCTGTTGGCCAGATTGAAGGCTGCTGCCCGGTATTCGCCGCGCATGGCATGGATCTCCAGCGCTGCGGCCGGCGACTTGGGCGGCGCGGCAAACGGATCGAGCGGGTCCCAAGGATTCGCGGCCCAAATGGAAAGGAAAGGCGCACCGAGCGTTTTCCATAGATCGGCCTGAATCTGGAATAGCCGCGCATGGGCGGAGCCGATCGGCAGGACCGCACGGAAGGTCGCGTCGACCGCCGGTTCGTCGTGTTCCAGTTGCGACTGGACGGCGTCGAGCCGCCTGCGCAATTCGGCAGAGTTCGCGGCGGCCGCGCCGGCATCGCCGATCGCCTGCCGCAGCGAGGCCACGTCGGATTGCCATCGATTCCGTACCAGGGTCCGGACTCGGCCATGCCGATAAAACTCTCCGATATCGACGATGGGTACGTCGGAGTGAGCGATCTGGAGCAATTCGGCCGGCCCTTCGAAGACCTCGACTTCGTCGCAGAAGATATAGGGTCCGCTGGGCTGGGCCAGGAAACGCACGTAACGGCCCTTGGTGCGAAGTCCCGTACTGGCCAGGCGGCGGATGGCATAGTCCGTGGGCCAGGGGCCGTGGACTTTATGGTCCAGGGCCACCAGGTTGCCGACGTCGTAGAACGCCTTGCCGTCGTCGCTGACCAGAATCTCGATCGACGCCGGCCAGAGCACTCCGGCCCGGCCTGCCGCGGTCGTAAAGGCGACGCCCTGGATGGGCCGCACGCGGCCCAAGTCGACGGTGATCAACACATACGGCTTGCCCTGCCAGCCGACGGTCCCCTTTTGTGTCCAGAAATAGCGAGTCGTCGATTTCCCGTCGGTCAGTTGGATCTTGTCGTCGGGGTCGGTACAGAGCCCGTAGTTGGGATTGGGAAAGAGCGTGTAGCGGGCGCCCAGGGCAATGTTGCGCCCTTCCGGCGGAGTCGGCGCCGGCTCCGCGGCGGTCGCCAGTCCGCCGAGCCCAGCGGCGGCCGCCAGGAAAACAAGCTGTTTCAGGGTCCACGAAATGCGAACGTGAGCGGTACCGCGAATAAGTCTCACCACTGCTCGGCTCCTTTGCCAACAGATCCCAGTCGTACGATCAATCGTGACAACGCAGCCTCCCGCACCCGGAAAACGTGCCGCGCGCGTCTGCTCAGCCGTTTTACATTCCGCGCGGCTCGAAACGACCCGAACCTCAAGAACGTTGGGAACGCGTGGGGCACTCTCGGCCGTTGGAAGTATAAGGCCGCCCCGGCGGGGATTACAAGCAACTCGTATGGCCCCAAGGGGCCGGCTCTCCATGCTTTCGGTCGAGAGTCGAGCAGAAGGACCTGCGGACGAGCCGAAAGTCGGGCCAGACCCCAACTTTGCGGTCCTCCTGCTAATTCGTGCAGGGCCAATCAGAATTTCATTATGCCGAGGAATTGGAAGAGTTTGCGGGGACGATAGCAGAAATCACGGAGCGCGACAGCGATTTCCTTGCATCCGGCCAGACGCAACAGGCTGATCGCCGCGTTGCGAAACGCGGCCAGATTCTGCGGCCCGTTGCCCTTCTTCACCTGGCATTTGTCTTCGCCCAAGGTGACGTCTCGCACCCAGTGCAGACGGTTTTCGATGCCCCAGTGCCCACGCCAATGGCCAATCAGAAAGGCCGTGTCGGCCCGGGGGCGAGAAAGGCTGGTGATGG
>Ga0302320_10000738_pt1 | contig 77237 bp, 74 predicted proteins | sample Bog_T0_3_FD_202130 | JGI IMG/M metagenome (GOLD analysis project Ga0302320, IMG submission 202130) | Peat permafrost microbial communities from Stordalen Mire near Abisko, Sweden - Bog_T0_3 | ecosystem: Environmental > Terrestrial > Soil > Wetlands > Peat | place: Sweden: Abisko, Stordalen Mire... | reverse complement strand
GTCAAAGCAGTCAACCGCGGCAGTCGCCGGGTAAAAATCGGCGCTCCGCAGTGACCAGTAATGGATTTAACCATGACCAAAAAACGGTTCAGGGAGAAATTACCCGGTTTTGCAGCAGCCTGTTAGGTAACTTTGGCTCCAAAGACGAGGTTGCCGAGGATTGTGTTGTATCAAATTGTTTGGGCGACTATGGAGATGCTTTCGCTGTAACAGGTGGGAATGCCTGCATACTTAATTGCAGGGCATATTTGCCGTACCTCAGTTATTCATGGGTGGGAATTAATTGCGCTGGATTTAACAACACAAAGATCATTGGCAATGAAATAAATGGTGGGTCAGCCGGCTTTTATATGGATACTGGTTCTGCCGATACCATCCTCATGGAGGGCAATACGTTTGAGAATGTTCGTTATGGCATAGATTTTAACAACGGATACCCGATAACCAATATCATGATACTCGGGAACGAAATTCATCTCGCTACAAATTCATATAATCCAAGTACTCCAAATATTGGAATTACTGTAACTTACGGTCCCAATGCATACTCGGTTAACATTTGCAATAATATTATTGTGGGGAACAACACCGGTGCTGGTGAAGCCAGTCTGCTGCTTGGGCAGATTACCGGTGGCATCGTTGCAAATAATATGCTGGATAACAGACTGGTCGTCCGAGTGCAAACCGATATAACCAACATTTGGATATTTAATAACGTTGATCAAAATGGAAGCTATGCTGTTTTCAATTCTACAGCAGGATACTCGCCCCAAACAAGCCCGCCGAACCCTGTAAAAAGAATAGATGTAACATCCAATTACACCATTACGTTAAATGACTATTTTATTGGAATTCCCCCCGCATCATCCCCCCTTATGATAACATTGCCAAGTGCCCAACAAGCAGGAAGCGGTAAAACATACATTATCCAGAAGGAAAACGGATCCGGGGGAACAGTGGCAGTACTCCCCCAATCTGGACAGTCGATCAATGGAACAGCTGGAATAGCTATCACAAGTGCGTACGGAGCACTCACTGTGATTTCAGATGGGAACAGCAGTTGGTACGCACACTAAGTCATAATTAATAATATTCTCGTCCGTAAACCTGTAGAAAGTGTGAATGAGAACGCGTATACCAAATCTCACTATCCACTTATAGGCCAAGTTTCTGAAAGGCCTCAACGGTGCTGTTGCAAGTCACAATCTGTAGACCGCGAGGATAGTGAAAGATGCTCAGGATATTCAATCCCATGTCTTTCGACGGGTCAGGGATGATCCTTACCACTGAACCTACGCCCGTCTGGCCGATTAAGTCCATCATCCGGCCAATCTCCGGCAGACAATCTGCATGAATTGACTCCAGTCGATCCAAGTCAGTCAGCAGGCGAAAGCCTGGAGACAACTCCGCCAGCCGTGCCCTCAAATCATCAAGATTATCCTGAAAATCCTGTCGTTGCACGTGTCCGACATAACTAATGCGGAGCAGTTGCTTCGATTTATTTGTCATGACCAGCAACACGCGCCAACTTTAGCAAAGGCAGCAATTATCGCCAGTGGAAGTCAGAACAAATTGAAAAATTACAGGGGCTGATTCAGGCCGCTCCTATTATAACGACGGTGATAAAAACAATAGAGCGGCCAGAACGACACCCGAACAGAGAATCAAGCCCGGTTTTAAACCAAGTGCCGGGCCTGACGTTTGGGCAGGGCGCTTTTGGCTTTACGCAGCGGGATTACCGTTTTTTCCGTTGAAAGAAAATTCCTTAGAAAACCGGGTTGGTCGTGCCGGCCGCCGCGCCGGTAATCGTGCCATAACGCTTCAGCCACGCGCCGGGCGTCCAGCCGGAGCCCGGCGGTAAGAAATTCAAAGAGCCATTCCATCAACCGCGTCAGCGCAATGCCGCCGGTGCGGCCGGCGCGGGTGTGCAGCCACTCGCTGAGGCGGAGAAAACTGTGGAAAGGTGAGGTGGCGCCCCAAATCAGCGGCGTGCTGGCAATGAAATTGCCGCTGTTGCCGACCAAATCCCAATAACGTGCAAAACGCCGCAGTTTCTGCATCGCACTGAAATCGATCAGCTTGTTTTGCAAAATCTCGTAGGGCGGGTGCGGGTTGTAAACCATCTGCCATTCGGCATCATGCCGGACAATCGGCGTGCCGCGCAGCCGCTTGAGAATGCCCACCTGGATTTCCTGCGGGCCGAGCGCGACCAGCCGGTCGAATCCGGCAGCAAAGCTTTCCACCGTTTCGCCGGGCAGCCCGACAATCAGGTCGGCGTGGATATGAACGCCGGTTTCATTACGCAGAAAATGGAAATTGTCGGCCAGCGCTTCATAATTCTGCCGGCGTTTGATGGCCGCGCCAACCTCCGCGTTGAAGGTCTGGATGCCGATTTCGAATTGCAGCGCGCCGGGCGGAAATCGGGCAATGATTTCACGCAGCGATGCGGGGAGCCGGTCGGGAACCATTTCAAAATGAAAGAAATGACCGGGCTGATAACGCGCGCGAAAGAATTCAAGGATGGTTTTACTGAAGTTGACATTGAGGTTGAACGTGCGGTCGACGAACTTGAACTGTTTCACACCGCGGTCGAGCAGCCGTTGCAGGTGTTCGAGCAACGCGGGCACGGGAGCCTGCCGCACCGGGACGTCGAGCGATGACAGGCAGAATTCGCATGTGAACGGACAGCCGCGCGATGCTTCCACGTATATGATGCGGTGCGCGATGTCGTCGTCGGTATACAGATCATAGGGCAGGACAAGCTGGGAAAATTCCGGCAGCGCGGCCGGAATGATTTTGGGCGGGCTGGCAGGGACGCGTTGCGGCGTGTCCGGGCCGGGCGGCAGCCCGGCCCTACCCAGCAACACCCGGCACACCTCCGCGAACTTCAAATCCGCCTCGCCGGTGATGACATGGTCGGCAAGTTTAACGATGGTTTGTTCTTCGGTTTCATAGCTGACCTCCGGTCCGCCGAGGATGATTTTAAGGTCGGGCCGGACGCGTTTGATGGCGGCGATGACTTCGGTGGTCGGTTCAACGTTCCAGATGTAAATGCCGAAGCCGATTATTTTTGGATTTCGGGCGAGCAGGATTTCCGCGATATCGAGCGGACGTTGATTGATGTCGAACTCGGCGAGGCAGGCGCGCGGCTGCAATTCGCCGAGATTGGCCAGGAGGTAACGCAGGCCGAACGCGGCGTGGATGTATTTCGCGTTGAGCGTGGTTAAAACGATGTCCGCCACGTTCACACTCTAGCAATGGACAAAACCCGGCGCAATGGCAACGCCGTGGCGGTGTGCCGGTGGTGCCGGTGGAAGCATAACCGGTCATCCGCCGGCTGACGATATTTTCCACCTCTGTCCGGGGGCGTTCAGCTTGTTAAAAAACCGGACTTCCCTGGCGAAACTTTTCTCCGAGTCCGAGGCATGAATCATGTTAAACAGAAACTGGTCGTCGCCTGGTTGTTGGAATTTCAGCCGGTACGCAGCATTCGCTTCCACTGCGCCCGGCCAGAAGTCCCCGCGAATGGTACCCTTGTCGGCCTGCGACGGTCGGGTTGCGCCCACCGTCTTGCGGACCTTCTGAACGGCGTCAACTCCCCGCAAGTGCATGACCTTCACCGGGCCGTAAGCCATGTATTTTGACGTTCCCTCCAGACAGGGGGGCCGGTTCCCGATGGCCGGAAAATAGAACTCCCTCCACTTTGCTTCCGTAAGATTTTCGGCGCCGGCGAGCGTGCATTCCGACACCACGCATAATTCCAACGCCCCCAGGCGGGCCTCGACCTGGCGGTTCAGGTTGCGCCAGAATGAATCCGGTTTGATGATGACCAGCGTATCTTCCGCCTTACCATCCGCCATGGCGCCTCCGGGTTATGCTCCGCGACTTCAATTTCATTAAAAAATCGTATTTTCTTGCCCGGGTGATGTCAGGTCAATTTTCATTCGACCCGGCGCAAGGGTCTTGTTAGCCTGCGTCCGCTATGACACCCGACGATATTTTGCTGGAGGCGGAAGACAGGATGATCAAGACCGAGCAGGTGGTCATCAACGAATTTGCCGGCGTGCGCACGGGCAAGGCCTCGGCTTCGCTGGTTGAGAACATCATGGTCGAAGTTTATGGCTCACAGATGCGCATCCGGGAACTGGCGGGCATCACCACGCCGGAACCGCGGATGTTGCTGGTTCAGCCGTGGGACGTGAACTCGTTGCATCCGATTGAGAAGGCAATCCAAAAGGCCAATCTCGGCATGAACCCGGCCGTTCAGGGCAAAGTCATCCGGCTCGCATTTCCCGAGCTGAGCCAGGAACGGCGCCAGGAGTTCGTCAAGCTGATCAAGAAATTGGCGGAGGACGGGCGCGTGGCCATCCGGCATGTGCGCCGCGATGCGATGGAGCAGTTGAAAAAGCATGGCCACGACAGCGGCACCACCGAAGACCAGGCAAAACAGGCCGAGAAAGATTTGCAAAAACTGACCGACCAATACACCGCCAAGATTGACGGGCACGTGGTTCACAAGGAAAAAGAAATCATGACGGTCTGAGGATTTGCGATTTGAAAAACGGCCGTCTGGTCCGCGTTTTCAAACTCCAGGATTACTCGCCCCAATGGTCAATGGGGCGGGTTGTTCGTCGTGGCCGGTTCAAAATGAATCACCGTTTCGCCCGGTCTGGCGTAACCGAGCCTTTCGCGCGCCAATCGTTCGATGGCATTGGGGTCGTTCCGAAGAGCATCAATCTCGGCCTGGAGTTGTTTCGAACTGGCCTCTTCGATCTGGAGCTGGGTTTGCAGGCGCATGATGTCTGCGCGCATCCGCTCGTTTTGCTGAATGAGCGGCAGGTAATACATGCCAATCAGCAACAAAAAAGCCGTGACGACGAGGGCCACCACCACTTTTGTGAGCTTGCTCCAGATGCCGAGATTGACGTTCACGGCGGCGAGTTAAGCATGGCCGTTTCACGGGCGGAAGCAGATTTATTTGGCGAATTTTTTCCACGCCTTAAGCGTGCCCTCGGGACTGAACGTCAGCCGCAGGTAATAATCGGGTGCATAAACCTCGGCGTAAGTCGGCGTGTCCGGGCCAAAATAACTGCCGGGCGGCAGGAAATACGGCTCCGGCGCGGCCAGCACATGGCTGTGTTCCGTGAGCCATTCGTCCACGATGGTGCCATTAGACAGCTTCGCGGTTTTATTCGGCGGCCCGAAGTCCGTGATGGCCTGATCCTGGGTGTACTGGCCGACCCGCGCCGACCAGTCGATTTTTTCCGTGACACAGCCCGTGAGCAGAAGCATCGCCAGCAAGGCTGGAGCGTTTCGTTTCATGACGTTAGAATTGCATCGGGGCCGAGCGAATGCAACTGCCGGCCACAGTCCGCGGACGAGGGTGGCGGGGACACAGCCCGTAAATCTCGGCGGGGCAGGCGGCCCCGCGATCCGGGCCGGCGCGCTGAAAGACACGGATTCTATTGTCAGGCCGCCGGCAAATGGATATTACTGCGCGTCGTGGAACCGTCGCTGAAAAAGAATCTGCTGAACGCGCTTGTCGCCTTGGACGCGGCTGCAAAGGCCATGCCGTCGGCCAATCCTAAACCGGATTTGCGCCCGCTCTTTGCGCGCATTGACGAATTGACGGTGCAACTGCCGCGCGACACCGACCCGTCGTTGTTGCATTATTTGCACAAGAAAAGTTACGAGAAAGCCCGGCTCTTTCTGCAGGGGCAGGATGCGGAGAATCAGGTCGGAAATTGCCGGCATGTCCCTTAGCGGCTCATGGCCGGCGCCGCCGGCTCCGAACCCGCTTTTATGATTGAAGACACCATTGTTGCCATTGCCACGCCGCTGGGTGAAGGCGGCCTGGCAGTCGTCCGCCTTTCCGGTCCAGCGGCACTCGACATCGCTGACAAAAGTTTTCTGACCATCGGGAAAAAATCACCAAAACCTTCCGCGGCGCCATCGCACACGATTCAGCATGGCAAAATTGTCCGGCGCGGCCAGGCGGTGGACGAGGTGCTGCTGGCCATTCTCCGCGCGCCGCGCACTTACACCTGCGAGGACACCGTCGAAATCACCTGTCATGGCGGTTTTTTGCCGGCGAAACTGGTATTGGACACAATGCTGGAAAACGGCGCACGCCTCGCCGAGCCCGGCGAATTCACCCGGCGCGCGTTTCTCAACGGCCGGATTGACCTGGCGCAGGCCGAGGCGGTCGCTGATTTGATTCATTCGCGCACGGAACTGGCGCTGGCCGCCGCCAACGAACAGCTCGCCGGCAAGCTGTCGCAGCGCATCAACGTACTGCGCGATGCGATGATGAAGACACTCGCGCATGTTGAGGCGCACATTGATTTTCCCGACGAAGACATCGCGCCCGACACCAAGGACCAGCTGCTCAAACGGCTGGAGGACGGTGTGAAGTTCATGGACGAACTGTTGCGGACGGCGGACGAAGGACAGATTTTACGCCGCGGCATTCGCGCGGCGATTGTGGGCCGGCCCAACGTCGGCAAATCGAGCCTGCTCAATCAATTGCTCGGGCATGACCGCGCCATCGTTTCGCCGGTTCCGGGCACGACGCGCGACACCATTGAGGAAACGGCAAATATCCGGGGGCTGCCGGTGGTGTTTGTGGACACGGCGGGCTTGCGCGAGGCGCGCGATGAGATTGAACAGGAGGGCATCCGTCGCAGCCGCGAAACGCTGGCCCGGGCCGAATTCATTCTGCATGTGCTCGACGCCAGCGAACCGCTGACCGGCACTGACGAAAAATTTCTCACCGAATTCGCCGGCAAAAAAAGGATTTTGGTTCTGAACAAAACGGATTTGCCGCAACGGTTGAATCTTGACGCGTTTTTTAACCAGCCCCTCGCCCCGTCCCTCGCCCCGCCAGGCGGGGAAAGGGTGCCCGGCAGGGCGGGTGAGGGGAATTCAGTTCCTCCTTTTGTCGTAAGCATTTCCTGCCTGAGCGGGCAGGGGATTGAGGCGTTGAAGGACGCCATCAAGGAATTGATCTGGTCGGGTGAAATCAAGGCAGGGATGTTGCAGGTGATGATCAATTCACGGCACCAGGACGCGCTGAACCGCGCTCGGGTGTCGACGCAGCGGACGATTGATGCGCTGCGCGCCGAAACAACCCTGGAACTGGTGGCAATGGATTTACGCATGGCGGTCAATGCCGTCGGCGAAATCGTTGGCAAAACAGCGACCGAAGATTTGCTCGACTCGATTTTCAGCCAGTTTTGCATCGGGAAATGAAGCTGAAGCTTCAAGCCCATTTCTGGCCCATTCCGTCAATGCCGCTGCGTTTCAAATCATCCGGGGTCATCGCGATGCGAAATTCAACATCGGCTTGAAAGGTTAAAAACCACGGCTCGGCCAGCACGGGAATTTTTGAAGCGTCCGGCAGGTCCACGACCAGCACGGCTCCCCGCTGGCCGTTTTGCTCGGTGAAATAAACCGCCTCCGGCTTGATGGCCTCCAGGATGCGGTTCAGCTTCGCGCCGATCGTACCGTCTTTGACGGCAGCGTTGAAGGTCGGGTGGGGAATTGTGACATTCATTAACATGCGCATGATGATTCCTTTGGTTGATGTTTCCATTAGAGTAGCTATCCAAGGGTGACGGCGCAATGCTGAATGACAAGTTCCAAACGGCGACGGAGGACTTGGTTGACCCGCTTTTCATAACAATGTCACAATTCCTGCCGAAATCAGATGATGTGAACCACGAAATTTCCAAAAATTAGATTGACAAATGAGTGATTTCTGTTCCAATCAAGGCGAAGCAGCAGGTGTGGTGAGTCCAGAAGTAATCGGATTTGGGTTTTAAACCCGGTCAAGACATTGTTTGTTGGATTTGGTGGTTTGATTTTGTATCTGAAGGAAAATTTCGTATGAAAAAAATTGTAACCCTTGGTGCCTTTATCGCCATCGTATCGTCGTTGACCAGCCTGACGGCCAGCGGAGCATCCGTCATCTTTAGCGGGAGCATTTCACCGACCACGCTGGGTGACAACGCGACAACCGACCTGCCCCTGTTCAACAGCGCGCTGGGGACATTGACCGGTGTACAGGTCACGCTGGACTTTTCGGTCACCCCTTTTGCAAGCGTTTACAATTTCATCAGCGGCCCACCTCTACCTTTCGCCCCCTCCGATTCCATCAGTTACGGTTTCGGTTCACCTGACACTTGGACAATCAGTAACGGCTCAGATAGCTGGAACCTGGCCGCACCCACGGTCTCAACTGGCAATATCTACGGCAGCGGACAGGAAGTTTCATTCTTATCTGAGTTGCAATTAGTCGGCGGTGTTTCGGCACCGGCAGACTTGACGGCGGTATCCGGTTTGGATCTGGCGGCATACACCGGTGTCGGTAATCTCGTCTTCGGAACCACCGATGCCGGACCGGGCGGCAACGTTTCTATTACTACGGGCAATGGGTTGGCCGGTGGCGGCAGTGCAAATCTGGCAGGCACGGCTTCGGTTACGTATACGTATGTTGTTCCGGTTCCCGAGCCGGCGACGCTGGCGTTTCTGTCCCTTGGCGGGCTGGCGCTGATGCTGCGCAAGCGGCAGCAGTCGCAGGCATAAAGTTGCCAAATTTTAAAGCACAGGGCCGCCCATTAAAGGCGGCCCTGTGCGTTTTAATGAATGCGGTCGAAATTGACGGCGGGTATGCAGTTCACACCGATTTAACTCTTCTTGAATAAAGCGCGAAGGCCGATCACCACACCTCCACCGGCCCTTTCGGCACGGGAATTTGTTCGCGCCGGGTTGAAGCGGGTTCGGATTCGCGCATGAAGGACGCAATCATGGGTGGCGGTTGGAAGCGCGGCTGCAATTCGCCGTTTTCGTCGAGGAATTGCTGCCGCCAGCGGGTGTAATTTTCCAGCACCTCGTGGAATTCGGCGCGGGTGGAGATTTGCACGACGCGTTTGTTGAATTCGTGGCACGGGCCGAAACGTTTGGCATGCCACGGCGCGACCTTGCGGAACATCCGGCAGCCGAGCGGCTCGCCAAACACTTCAATCATCAAATCCAGATGCCGGCACATCACGCGCACCCGTTCGGCGAAGCCGGGTTCGGGCGGGAGGCTGCCCTTTTCGGCTGGGCTGGCTGGCCGGTCAGCCCGGACGCGCGGCAGCGCGTCCCTGCCTTGGGAAGGTTGGGGCCCGGATGACTCGCCCGTCCGAAAGCTTTTAAGATAATCCAGCGTGTGCTGGAAAATCCACGGATTGTAAAACGCACCGCGCCCGATGCTCACGCCGGCGCAGCCGGTTTCATCCAGCATCTTCTTCGCGGCCGGCGGTGAGATGATGTCGCCGTTGCCGATGACAGGAATCTGTTTCACGGCCTCAACCACCTTGCGAATACCGGCGAGGTTTACGGTGCCGCCGAAGCCCTGTTCGCGCGTCCGGCCATGAACGAAGATGGCCGCCACCCCCGCGTCTTCGAGTGCGCGCGCCAAATCCGGTGCGGTCAGGTTTTCGTCGTCCCAGCCCAGGCGCATTTTGGCCGTCACCGGAATTTTCACGGCGTTGACCATGCCCCGGACGAGCGCGGTGGTTTTGGCCAGTTCCGTCATCATGGCCGAGCCGCCGCCGACGTTGCAGACCTTGCGGACGGGGCAGCCCATGTTGATGTCAATGGCGGCAACGCGGAGCGATTCGAGCCGTTGCGCGGCGTCGCGCATTTCCCCGGGCACGGATCCGAACAGTTGGACGGCCAGCGGCGAATCGGCCGGGCGGGTTTCGATGAGCTTGAAGGCCTTCGGATTTTTTTCGAGGAGCGAGCGGGCATTGACGAGGTCGGTGGTGCACAGGCCGACGCCGCCGATTTCGCGCACGACGAGGCGGAAGGGCAGGTTGGTGTACCCCGCCAGCGGCGAAAGGAACAAATGGGACGGCAATTCAAGCGGGCCAATGCGCACGACTTGAATTATAGCAGATTCATTTTGACAGTGCAGAGAAAAGCGATATTCGTGCATTGCAGAAGCCGGAATGGCATGTTAGCTTGTCTGCCAAAGCAACAAATGTTCGACGAAGACCAAAATAAAGATAAGGAAGGCGACCGCGGCTCAAAAAAGCCGGCGGGCGGTTTCAAGTTGCCGCCGACGACGTGGGTGGCGTGGATTGCCATCATCGGCAGCATTGTGGCCTTGATGCTGTTGCGCGACCACATGGCGACGCAGGTGGGCAATTTGACGCAATACGACTTCTTCCAGAAATTTCAATCCAATCTGATCGCCCAGGCAACGATCAATTTTAATCCGCAGACATCGCCGCTGACGGAAATAACCGGTTCGTATTATCAGATCGACAACAAGGACGGCAAAAAGACCGAGGTGCCGTTTGTGGTTAAAAACGCCTATTTAAGCCAGGCCAAGCAGGATCAGTTGTTTGCCTCGGACAAGGTTGACGCAAGCCAGCCGAACACCATGTTGATGAGTGTGGTCTGGAGCATCGCGCCGTTTCTGTTGATTGGCATTTTATTTTGGTTCTTCTTCATCCGCCAAATCAAAATTGCCGGCAAGGGTGCGTTGAGCTTTGGCAAGAGCAAGGCCCGGATGCTGGCGAAGGACCGCAACAAAACCACGTTCAAGGACGTGGCCGGGATCGAAGAGGCCATTGAGGAGGTTTCCGAGCTGGTGGAATTCCTGAAGGATCCGAAGAAATTCCAAAGGCTCGGCGGGCGAATTCCCAAGGGCGTTCTGATGGTGGGCGCGCCGGGCACGGGCAAAACCCTGCTGGCCAAAGCCATCGCCGGCGAGGCGGATGCCGCGTTCTTCAGCATCAGCGGTTCGGATTTTGTGGAAATGTTTGTGGGAGTTGGCGCCAGCCGCGTGCGCGATATGTTTGAACAGGCGCGTCGCAACACGCCGTGCCTGGTTTTCATTGATGAAATTGACGCGGTCGGCCGTTCGCGCGGGCACGGCCTGGGCGGCGGCAATGATGAACGCGAACAGACGCTGAATGCGTTGCTGGTCGAGATGGACGGCTTTGACACCCAGGAAGGCATCATCATCATCGCGGCGACCAACCGGCCGGATGTGCTGGACCCGGCCCTGTTGCGTCCGGGTCGTTTCGACCGCCAGGTGGTGGTCAATCTGCCGGATGTGCGCGGGCGCGAAGCGATTTTGAAGGTTCACGCCAAGAATGTGAAACTCGCGCCGGAAGCGGATTTGTCCATCATCGCGCGCGGCACACCCGGCTATTCCGGAGCGGAGCTGGCGAATTTGTTGAATGAAGCCGCGTTGCTCGCGGCGCGGACGAACAAAAAATCCGTTGGCATGGAAGAGTTGGAAGAGGCGCGTGACAAGGTCCGCTGGGGCCGCGAGCGCCGCAGTCTGGCGATGACCGACGAGGAAAAGCGCTGCACCGCCTGGCATGAGGCGGGGCACGCGTTGGTGAACATGCTGCTGGAACACACGCATCCATTGCACAAGGTCACGATCATTCCCCGCGGACAGTCGCTGGGCTCGACGATGCAGTTGCCGGAAAAGGATATTTTGAACCGGCGGCGCAAGGAAATGTTTGACGATCTCGCCGTGACCATGGCCGGACGCATCGCGGAGGAAATCATTTCGGGCGACATTTCCACCGGGGCGGCCATGGATATTCAGCAGGCCACAAATCTGGCGCGCGCGATGGTCTGCCAGTACGGCATGAGCGACAAGCTTGGCATGGTGCAATATGGCAGTGATGACGAGTACGTTTTCCTCGGCCGTGAAATGGCGCGCACCAAGGTTTACAGCGAGAGCACGGCCAGTGAAATCGACGAGGAAATCAAGCGTCTGATCGACGGGGGTTACAAGACGGCGCAGAACATCATTATAACCAACCGGGACAAGCTTGAAGTGATCGCCAACGCGCTGCTCGAACACGAAACGCTGGATCGCGCGCAAGTCGAGGAAATCGTCAAGACCGGCAAATTTACGCCGCCACCCCCGAAGCCGCAGAATGGAACCCTGATGGGCGCCCCGGCGGGCACGCCGCTGCCGGAAGTTCCGCCGAAACCCGCCCCGCCGAAATTGCCCGGGCTGGGAACACCGGCGCCCGCCCCGGTTTGAAGTTTTGCTTACTGTGAACCCATTGGTTCCAGTACCACGCGAAACCCGTAATCGTTTTTGGTTTTGTCCGGAGCCGAGTATTCGCGAAATTCAGTGCGCGCGTTGATTTCGATAAACGTGTCCCACGCACCACCGCGCAGAACGCGATAAGGTTTATCCTGCGGATCAAGGCACCATTCCATGACGTTGCCGCGGGTGTCATAGAGTCCAAGTTTGTTTGCGCCCAGGCTTCCGACGTTCGTTGTGGAAGTGCGGCGTCCTGTGTTCAGGCTCATGACCGCATTGTCCAATGTGGCGTCGTCCACCAGCCGTTCCCATTGCGCCTGCGTCGGCAGGCTATAGGCGTAACCTCTGGGCAATTGATTGGCCCTTTGTTCCTGCCCGGTCAGTTTTTCGCAGAAAGCCATGGCGTCATTCCAATTCACTGAATCCACCGGATGATTTCCGTCCGGGAAGGCGCTGGGATTGCTGTCCATGACCTTTTGATAGGCATCCTGGGTCACTTCATACATCCCGGCCCACAGTTTTGGTGAAATTTTTACCAGCACGATCCCGACGGTGTTGGTGACCTGATTGGTTATGTCCATCGATTCCTTGAGCGTAGGCGGCGCGTTGGTATCGCTGTTCGCTGTGCTGGTGTCCGGCGTGTCGTCCTGCGCGCGACTCAAAGCCGGCAAGGAGGCCAGCATGGCCGCAGTCAAAAGTGTAAAGAATCTCCGGTTCATTTTCATAACGTAAACAGGGCTTGTCGTTGGTAATCAACACCCAACATAGCAAACCACATGCCGTTACGGGGAGTTCTCCAGGTTCTTCAAATCTTCCGCCAAAAAACGGGTCACATCCTTGAAACGCACAACGTTATCGGGATTCGCGACCATGAGCGACTGGTGCGCTTCCAAACAGGTGCGCGTGATTTGTTCGCGCGACGGATTGGTGGAACCCGGCGTCTGGGTCTCGACGTCGTTGGGCAACTGCAAGGAACCGGTGATTACTTTAAAAAGCGGCAAGGCGCCCAGATTCTCCAGCAAATCCGTGATGCGCGCGTTGGGGTTCAACAACTCGATGCTGGAATTGTCCGGGGTGGCGGTTTGATTTAGTTTTAATCCGAACCCGGCCAGGATGCCGAGGAACGTGCTGTCCATGAGGGCGCATTCCGACAGATCAATGATGAAATGGCCGTAACCTTTCTGGGCCAGCCCGGTGAGCAAGGTGCTAAAATCCGGGCCATAGGTGAAATTGGCGCGGCCCACCACCTTTACGCAGGTGAAGTTTTTACAGGCCAGCACCATCATTTTTGCCAACGGGGTTGCCATTTTTCGAAAATGCCTTTCCGGTTTTTTATGCGGCCGCCCGCGGGGTGATGATTTGCACCAGAGTTTGCTGCAGGACCAGGGCTTCATCGAGGCTGCGGGATACCAGCTGCTGATTGCAACGTAACAACAAATCCATTGCCCGGATCAATTCGGCCTCGGCATAACGTTTCACCTGTGGCAACGCCTTGTAAAGCACGTACGGGTTCAAGGCCAGCGGGTTGAACCGGCGGTCGCCCGGCAGTTGGTCCGCCGGAACCTGCTGCAATTGGGTCTTGAACCGGTTGTAGTCCATCTCCGGTTTGACCCAGCCTTCGCGCAGCATTTCCTTCAGCAACAACATCGCGCGCACCTTGGCGATCAGGCCGTAAAGCAGGCCAATTTCCGATTTTTTGGAATCAAACTTTGCCTCCCACAATTCCTCGTCCAGCCGTCGCAACAAACGGGGCAAATCCCGGTCGCCCAGCGCGTCGCCGAGCGCAAAGGCACGCGCCGTCTTGTTCCGGGTGCAGACCGCATTGACGTCGCCGGATTCAATCTGTCCCCGGTCGCCGGCGAACAGGCACAGTTTTTCAATTTCACTTTCAAGCTGGCGCGGATGGGGGCCGATGCGACTCACCAGTTCAGCCAGGGCTTCCCCGGAGATTTCCTTTTTGCGCTCGCGAACGGCGGTACGCGCCGCGACCTCCGCGCGTTCCGCCCAGTCGCGGTCATCCGCCGACCACCCCGCGAAAGTTTCCACCGATCCGATTTTATCGAGGGTTTTGAAAAAGACCTTGCGTTTATCCACCTTGCCCGCGCTGATCAACAATCGGATCCCAATGTTGCGGGACCAGGCAAAGGCCTTTAATTCCTCGGCCAGACCGGCCAGGGATTCGGTGACGGCCTGGGCGGACGCCACCCGTTCGTCGCCAAGAAAATTGCAATCCCGCAACCAGATCACCTTGCCGGTGCCAAAAAATGGGAGGGTTTGGAGCGCTTCCCGCAATCGCGCCACGGCCGCCAGCGCTTCGCCACTGTGGGAGACTGTCGCTTCGACAATGGCGTGGTCCATGCCGCCGATTTCATCGCACCATCGCTGGTAGAGCTGTTTGGCGCGCTGTTTTACGGCGAACTCGTCGTCACCGCAGATGAGAGCCGGCGCTGAGATTTTTGGGGCCGGCATTTTACTCCGCCTCGCTGCCGGTTTCATTGATCCGATTCAGCACTTCGCTCATGTCCTCGACCTGTTCAAAGAGGGGGGCCGAGACAAAGATCGGTTTTTTTTGCGCGGCCGCAATGGCCAGGCAATCACTGGGGCGCGCGTCCAATTCCACGATCTTTCGGGCCAGTTCATTTTGCTGCTGCAAAATCAGCCGGGCGAAGTAGGTCGAATTTTTCAGATCCGTGATGACCACGCGTTCAACCGTGATGCCGAAACCTTGAAACATCCGGTTGATGAGATCGTGGGTGAGGGGACGTTCCTTCGGGGTCTGGCGCAGGAACATGCCGATGACCGCGCCCATTTGCGGTTCGACGTTGATGACAAACACCTTTTCGTCATTGCCGACGAAAAGCGCACAACCGCTGTTGGCCGGAATGATTCCGCGAATCTGAACTGGCACAACGTCGTGCTTCATGCCCTCAATTTAGGCCGAATTGCGCAAAAAACAAGTCCGGCTTTGCATCAGGCGGGCGGCGGCGATTCCACGGGCTTCGTCAGGAAACGGTCCTTGATAAACGTCCGGTAATACGCGTCCTTGCGCGGCGCCGCCAGCAGGCCGTCGTAACGGAATCCCGGCACGTTGTCGAAATAAAGCGCGGGGGAATTCCGGAACTTGATGCAAAGCCGGCGCGTGGCAAACGCGTAACCGATGGCGTCAAACAGGTCCGCCTCCACCGGCACCATTTTGATTGATTGGGCTTCCATCGCCATAAGTTTCCTTTGCTGAATCTGATGCTTTTATAGGCGAAGCCCCCCGTCGCGTCGAGCGCTTTTCAGCTTTTTATCCATGCGGAAAGCCGCAGCTGCAGGCGACCGGTGAACCCGCGGCAACGGGCTTGGGGTCATAATTCAACCATGGCCCCAGCCATCGTTCGGCTTCCTGCAAAGTCAATCCCTTGCGCCGGTGATAATCGAGCAACTGATCGCGGCCCAATTTGCCCACGGCGAAATATTTTGATGCCGGATGGGCGAAATAAAGCCCGCTTACGCTGCTGCCCGGCCACATGGCAAAGCTTTCCGTCAGCTTGATGCCGGTGTTCTTTTCCACCTCGAGGAGCCTCCAGAGAATACCCTTTTCCGTGTGGTCGGGGCACCCGGGATAACCCGCCGCCGGCCGGATGCCGCGGTATTTTTCACCAATCAAATCTTCGGTCGAAAAAGTTTCATTTTTGCCATAACCCCACTCCTGGCGGACGCGCTGATGCAGGAATTCCGCGAAGGCTTCCGCCAGGCGGTCCGCGAGGGCTTCCGCCATAATGGCATTGTAATCATCATGGTCGGCCTTGAATTTCTCGACCAGATCCTTGAGTCCGTGGCCGCTGGTGACGGCAAACGCGCCCAAATGATCGTTGAAGGTTGAATGTTTTGGCGCCACAAAATCCGCCAGACACCAGTTGGGCGTGCCATCCGTCTTTTCAATTTGCTGGCGCAGGAAATGAAATGACGTCAAAACCTTCGCGCGCGACTCGTCGGTGTAAACTTCCACGTCGTCGCCAATGCGATTGGCCGGAAACAAACCGTAAACCGCACGCGGCCGGAGCAGCCGTTCGGAAACAATCTGCCCGAGGAGCTTTTGCGCGTCGGCAAAAAGCTTGCGCGCCTCCTCGCCGTGCTTTTCGTGCTGCAAAATCTTGGGATAAACTCCGCGCAATTCCCAGGTGTGAAAAAACGGCGTCCAGTCAATGAGCGGAACCAGGTCCGCCAACCCGACTTCGGATTTAAGATCCAGTGACAGCACCCGCGTTCCGATAAACTCCGGTTTCGGCAAATCATCAAACTCTAGTTTCGGTGCATTGGCACGGGCGGCCTCGAGGGTAACCAGCTTGGCGCGCTGTCCGGCATGTTGCGCGCGGACGCGCTCGTAGTCCTCGCGCACCTGTTCAACAAATCCGGGTTTTTGCCCGGCGCTGATCAGGCTGCCGACCACCGGCACGGCCCGGCTCGCGTCGAGGACATGGACCACCGGTTCACGGTAAGCCGGTGCAATTTTCACCGCCGTGTGTGCCTTGCTGGTGGTCGCGCCGCCAATCAGCAGCGGCAGCTTCAAACCCTGCCGGTCGAGCTCCCGCGCCACGTGTACCATTTCATCCAGCGATGGCGTGATGAGACCGCTCAGGCCGATGATATCCACGTTCTGTTCGAGCGCCGTGCTGATGATTTTTTCGCACGGCGTCATCACGCCCAGGTCAATGACCTCGTAGTTGTTGCAGGCAAGCACGACGCCGACAATGTTCTTGCCAATGTCATGAACGTCGCCCTTCACCGTGGCCATCAGGATTTTCCCGGCATTTTTATGCACCCCGCCGGCGGCCAGTTTTTCCGCTTCCATGAACGGCTGCAGGTAAGCCACGGCCTTTTTCATCACCCGCGCGGATTTGACGACCTGGGGCAGGAACATTTTCCCGGAACCAAACAAATCGCCCACCACATTCATTCCGGCCATGAGCGGGCCTTCGATGACCAGCAGCGGTTTGCCATATTTCCGGCGCGCTTCCTCAATGTCCGGGTCAATGAAATCCACGATGCCCTTCACGAGCGCGTGTTCGAGCCGTTGCTCGACGGTGCCGGTGCGCCATTCATCCGCAACCACTTCGGCCTTGCCCTTTTGCTTCACCGATTCGGCAAATTTGATAAGCCGTTCGGTCGCCTCGGGGCGGCGGTTCAGCAGCACGTCTTCCACCAGGGCAAGCAAATCCTTTGGCACCTCGTCGTAGACGGCGAGCTGCCCGGCGTTGACAATCCCCATGTCGAGCCCGGCCTGGATGGCGTGATACAGGAACGCCGTGTGCATCGCCTCGCGGACGAGGTTGTTGCCGCGGAACGAAAACGAAACGTTGCTGATGCCGCCACTGACCTTGGCCCGCGGCAGGTGTTCCTTGATCCACTTCGTTGCCCGGATGAAATCGAGGGCGTAATTCGCGTGTTCCTCCATGCCGGTGCCGACGGTCAGCACGTTGGGATCAAAAATGATGTCCTCCGGCGGAAAGCCGGCCTTCGCCACGAGCAAATCGTAGGCGCGCTGGCAGACGGCGATGCGCCGCTCGAACGTGTCGGCCTGGCCGCGTTCGTCGAACGCCATCACCACCACGGCCGCGCCGTAGCGGCGAACGAGTTTGGCCTGATGCAAAAATTTGTCCTCGCCTTCCTTGAGCGAAATCGAATTCACGATGCCCTTGCCCTGCAGGCATTTCAATCCGGCCTCGATGACCTCCCATTTCGAGGAGTCCACCATCACCGGCACCCTGCAAATGTCCGGCTCGGAGGCGATGAGATTGAGAAAACGCGTCATGGCCGCGACGCCATCAATCATCCCCTCGTCCATGCACACATCGATCACCTGCGCGCCGTTCTCGACCTGCTGGCGTGCGACCGTCAGCGCGGCCTCGTAATCGCCGGCCTTGATGAGTTGGGCGAACTTCGGTGACCCGGCGACATTGGTGCGCTCGCCAATGTTCAGAAAATTGGAATTTGAACGGACGGTGAGCGCGTCCAGTCCGCTCAACCGCAAATTGGGTTCGACTTTTGGCGGCACCCGCGGCGGCAGATTTTTAACCGCGGCGGAAATCGCTTGGATATGGTCGGGCGTGGTGCCGCAGCAACCGCCCACGATGTTCAACCAGCCGTTCTGCGCCCACTCGCGAAGCTGTGGCGCCAGCGTTTCCGGGGTTTCGGGAAAGCCGGTCGGCAGCAGGGGATTGGGCAGACCCGCGTTGGGATGCGCGCTGAGGTAAACCGGCGCAAGGCCGGAAAGCTCCTCAACCAGCGGACGCAATTCCTTGGGTCCGAGTGCGCAGTTCATGCCGACCGAGAGGAGGGGAACGTTCGAAATCGAATTCCAAAACGCCTCAACGGTCTGGCCGGTCACACCGCGATTGCTGCCTGCCTGGATGAATGTGACCGAGGCCAGAATGGGAATGCATTTTGGATGGGGCGCGTCACTCTGTGCGCGCCGTTCTGCGGCGGGCAGAGGACTGCCCGCCCTACCTTCCACCGCTACCATATTTCGTTCCTCAAAAACCTGTTGGATGGCAAAAAACGCCGCCTTCGCGTTCAGCGTGTCAAAGATCGTTTCCACCAGCAGCAGGTCCGCGCCGCCGTCCAGCAGACCGCGAACCTGTTCGCCGTAGGCAACCACCAGCTCGTCAAATGTCGCTCCCCGCGCGCCGGCATTGTTCACGTCGGTGGAAATGGACGACGTTTTGGTCGTTGGCCCGATTGAGCCGGCCACAAAACAGACCCGGCCGGGTTGGGCTTTTTCGACCTGGTCCGCCGCGCGCCGCGCGCATTCCGCGCCGGCCTTTGACAGTTCATACGCCAGCGTTTCCAATCCGTAGTCCGCCAGCGAGATGGATTGCGAGTTGAACGTGTTCGTCTCGACGATGTCCGCGCCCGCCTCAAGATACAGGCGATGGATGTCTTCGATGATGTGCGGCTGCGTGAGGTTGAGCAAATCGTTGCAACCCTTGAGGTCCTTGCCCCGCCAGTCCGCGAACCGCGCGCCGCGAAAGGCCGCCTCATCCAGCTGACGTTGCTGGATCATCGTGCCCATCGCGCCGTCCAGGATGACGATGCGCTCGCGCAACAATTGTTCGAGATGTCTGGTTCGATCCGGCATTGGCTTGACGCAGGTTAACCGGCCAGAAACTAACGGAAAGCGCCTGCGATTGCAAATTAAAAATCAACGCATCCTGATATGATGATATTTAATTACAGCCAAGGGATGGACGGATCTGGTGGGCGGCTAGTTTTTCCAGTGAATCATCACGTATTGGATGATGAACAGGATTCCATCGCAGATGGCGATGATGGCAAAAATGGTTTTCAGGACCATGGGATTGGAGCGGCGGCTGAGATACGGCGCCAGCCGCGCGCCGAAGACACAGCCCAGGCCGGTGAAGGCGGCGATGTGCCAGGGTATGCCACCGAGGAAGAATTGGTGGAGCACGGTTAAAAAAATGGAATTGATGGAAAGTAATACCACCCCCAGGCCGATGCAGGTGGCAACATTTACCCGGTAAACGAGCATTAACAGCGCGGCGACCAGTTCGCCTTCGCCGATGGCAATCCAGCCGGTGATGAGTCCGCCAATCAGGGAAATGACGAAAAGCGGAAGGGCTGCGTTTGGCGGAATTTCCGCGCGGGCGGCGGATTTCATGGCTTTCCTGGAAAGGACAATGGTCAGGACGCCGAGCAGGATGGAAACCGGGCCGAAAAGCAATTTCACCAGCAGGCCGCTGGGATGAATCACCAGGGAGCTGACGGCGCTGCCAATCAGCAGCCCGGGCACGGTGAGTTTCAAAGCGCGCAACGGAACGACCCGTTTCTGCATCCATCCGATGGCGCCGCTGGTCATTCCCCAGGATTGGCTGGCCAGCGCAATTTTCAGGGCGGTCACGGGCGGCAGATGAAAGACGAACATGATGACGGGAATGAAAACTATGCCGCCGCCGACGGCCGAGATGTTGCCCAAAACCGCCCCGCAAAAGCCGACCGGAATGAAGATCCAGTTCTGTTTGAACAGGGCAACGGGATCCTGGGCCAGGGTGCAATAGCCAATCAGCCAGGCGAACACAAACGCCGCCAGCCATGGTGACCAATATCTAAAATGGCGCTCGCTGTCCTTGGCCGGGCGGTTCTCCGTCAGTAATTCGGATTGGTTTAACTCTTCGCCAATGGTTTCCATAGCCGGCGGTGCACGTTCAATGGATTCAGGTTGTTGCACGGTTGCCGTCGAATCAAGCTGTGAGTTTAACGGTTCCTCGGAATTTATCCTCACTTTGCGGAGTCGAACGTTGACACGGTAGTTGTCTTTGCTAGAGTCGCCGCTCGTTTTTCGGAGTTTTTCAAGTCCATTAACGCGCAAACATTAAAAATCGATTTTATGTCCAAAGCATCAAAGTACGTTTATTTATTTGGCAACAAAAAGGCCGATGGCAACGGCGGGATGAAGCCGTTGCTCGGAGGCAAGGGAGCCAATCTGGCCGAGATGAGCCGGATTGGCCTGCCGGTGCCGCCGGGGTTCACCATCACCACCGAGGTCTGCACCCATTATTACGCCAACAAGCGGACTTATCCCAAGGTGCTCGACCCGCAGGTCAAGGCCGGCGTGGCGTTCATCGAAAAAATCATGGGCACCAGGTTCGGCGACCAGACGGCGATGCCATTGCTGGTCTCGGTCCGCTCCGGTGCGCGCGATTCCATGCCCGGGATGATGGACACGATTTTGAACCTGGGTCTGAATGACGCCACCGTGCTGGCGCTGGTCAAGGCGACGAAGAATGAGCGGTTCGCATGGGACTGTTACCGCCGGTTCATCCAGATGTATGGCGATGTGGTCATGGGCGTGCAAAAACGGCCCAACGAAGACCATGAACCGTTTGAAGTGGTCATCCATAAACTCAAACACGACCGTTACCACAGCGAAATTGAGGATACCAAACTTACCGTGGCCGATTTGAAGGAACTGGTCAAACGGTTCAAGGCGTTGATCAAGGAACGCACCAACAGCGAGTTTCCACAGGACCCGTGGAAGCAATTGTGGGGTTCCGTTGGCGCCGTGTTCGGTTCCTGGATGAATGACCGCGCGATTGTTTATCGCCGCAAATACGGCATCCCTGCTGAATGGGGGACTGCCGTGAACGTGCAGGCGATGGTCTATGGCAATACCGGTGACCAGTCGGGTTCCGGTGTGGCCTTCACGCGTGATCCGGCGACGGGCGAGAAGGTATTTTACGGCGAGTTTCTGATTAATGCCCAGGGCGAAGACGTGGTGGCTGGGGTGCGCACACCCGAACCGGTGGCTCAGCTCAAGGGTCATTTGCCTGAAGCCTTTGCCGAGCTGGGACAGGTGCGCAAGACGCTCGAATCGCATTTCAAGGACGTGCAGGATTTTGAGTTTACTATTCAGGAGGGCAAGCTGTTCATGCTGCAGACCCGCAACGGCAAACGGACGGGCCTGGCGGCGGTGCGTTTCGCCATCGAGATGGAGAAGGAGAAGCTGATTGACTGGCAGACGGCGATTCGACGCGTCCCGGCCGACCAGTTGGACCAGGTGCTGGCGCCGGTGTTTGACCGCCAGGCGGTCAAGGCGGCCAAATGCATTGCCAAGGGATTGCCGGCCGGACCGGGTGCGGCTTCGGGCAAGATGTATCTCAACGCCGATCGCGCGGACGCTGCGGCGGCCAAGGGCGAGAAGGTATTGCTCGTCCGCAACGAGACTTCCCCGGAAGATTTGCGAGGCATGATTGCGGCTGAAGGCATTTTGACGGCCAAAGGCGGCGTGAGTTCGCACGCGGCGCTCGTGGCCCGGCAGATGGGCAAGGTATGTGTGTGCGGCGCCGGCGCGTTGCAGATTGATTACACGGCCCGGACCATGACGGTGGACGGAACGACCTATCAGGAAGGCGATTATCTGTCCATCAGCGGCACGGCCGGGGAGGTGTACCCGGGAGAACTCAAGACGGCGGCCTCGGAGATTGTGCAGGTCCTCGTCGAGAAATCGTTGGCCGCCAGGGACAGCGCGACCTATCAGATGTTCCAGAAGCTGATGGATTGGTGCGCCAAGGTGACGAAGTTGCAGGTTCGCACCAACGCCGACACCCCTGAGCAGGCCCGGAACGCGATGGCGTTCGGCGCGACCGGCATCGGTCTGACCCGTACCGAGCACATGTTCTTCGAGGGCAACCGCATCGATTCGATGCGCGAGATGATTCTCGCCGACAACGTCGAAGATCGGAAAACGGCGTTGGCGAAACTGTTGCCCTACCAGAAGGAAGATTTCGTCGGCATCTTCAAGGCATTGAAAGGACTGCCGGCCACCATCCGGTTCCTGGACCCGCCGTTGCATGAATTTCTCCCGCACGAGGACGCTGCGCAGCAGGATCTGGCCACCAAGCTGGGTGTGCCCGTGGCCAAGATCAAACAACGGGTCAAGGAACTGCACGAGTTTAATCCCATGCTGGGCTTCCGCGGCTGCCGCCTGGGGATTGTTCACAGCGAAATCAGCGAGATGCAGGCCCGCGCGATATTCGAAGCCGCCGCCGAAGTGCAAAAGGCCGGTATCAAGGTGAAACCCGAGGTGATGATTCCGCTGGTTGGGTTCAAGAAGGAGCTGGACCTCCAGGTGGACGTCGTTCATCGCGTGGCCAAGGAAGTGATGGCCGAAAAGAAGGTGAAGCTCGTTTATCTGGTCGGCACGATGATTGAAGTGCCGCGGGGCGCATTGACGGCGGATGAAATTGCCCAGACTGCAGAGTTCTTTAGTTTTGGAACCAATGACCTGACTCAGACCTGCCTCGGCATGAGCCGCGACGATTCCGGCAGCTTCCTCCCGCCGTACACGGAACTGGAAATCATAAAAAAGAATCCGTTTGCCTCGATTGACCAGGTCGGCGTGGGTCAGTTGATGCGGATGGCGGTGGAAAAGGGCCGCAGCGTGCGCAAGGATCTCAAGCTGGGGATTTGCGGCGAACACGGCGGCGACCCGGACAGCGTGAAGTTCTGTCATCGCCTGGGATTGAGCTACGTGAGTTGCTCGCCTTTCCGCGTGCCGGTGGCCCGACTGGCTGCCGCCCAGGCGGCGTTGGAAGGAGCTGCCGCTAAAAAGGCGAAGACAAAATAGGCAGGGACAAGCCCGCCTAGCTATCAGCGGATGCCGGAGTGCGGCGTCCTTGCCAAGACAATTCAATGCCGCTCTTCCTGCGCGGGGGAAGCGGCTTTGATCTTTTAAAGATGCTCACCGACGTTACATCGGATGATGGTTCAAGCGGCGGGCACTTTTACCAGCAGTTCTCCCTTTTCGTTTGTGAAGGTGGAAAGCACCGGCAGGTCGCGTCTCGCCGGACCTTCAGTCACCTTGCCGTTGGGGGCGAAAGCTGAGCCGTGGCACGGACACTGAAAGGAATGATCCGGCTCGGCATCCACGAGGCAGTGCCGATGTGTGCAGACGGAAGACAAGGCAAAGAGGTTGTTCCCCCGGCGAATGATAAAAAAGCCCAAGGCCCGAAAATGCTCATAAACGCCGTCGGCGGCATAGTCGGCTACTGGTCCGGCGTTCATCACGCGGGCTTGGCGAACGGAAGAAACCGTTCCGGGATTCGCTGAACTGCACCCCGCAACCAAGCCTGCGCTCAATAGTAAAAATTGTCTTCGGTTCAGAAGCATATCGCGGCTTTCAGTAAAAATTTCAGTATTCAAACACCAGGCTGACATACACACCGTGATGCACCTCAGCACGGGCATTGTTATCCAGCGGAAACACGTAGCCGACACCGAGGCGGGGCTGCACGTCGCAAATGGTTTTTAGGTTCAACCGAAAGGCCGCATTTCCCAGCAAGCTGTTCTGGTCGGAATCACCCTTGTTCAAGCCAGTCATACCGGCCAGTTCGAACAGGGGAATGAACTGTAACACGCCGGGCAGTGGCAATTCCCGGTGCTGGAGCGTGTAGCCGAAATCGAATCCGTATTCAAACGTTTGCCGACCGCCATCATCGCCGGGCCCGAACAGGGACGAACAACCAAGGATGGATTGTGCGGTAAAATGTTTGCCGATTCTGGTGTCATTGAAGATTTTCGGAACCAGCTCGGTATTTTTGCTGACAGCGGATTCGGTTGGGATGCCCAGTTCCACTCCCGAGCCGAAGGTGGTGTCCCAAAACCCTTTGGCCGAAACGAATTGATAAAGCGGATAACGCGCACCCAAATCAATGTTGCCAACACCTTGTGAGACATCACCGCCTTGCACATCGCGCTCATACGGGACCTCAATTTCCAGGGTCAGCAGGCCGAACCCCTTTTCCACTTCCGCAGTGATGACATCGCTTTTGGAAGCGTCGGCGGTGGTGTGCAACCAGTCGAGTCGGGCTTCGTCATCCTCCGCTGCTGAGTCATCCACGAGAAACGGTTCCGGGAAGACGTCCTGTGCATACGAACTGCGATGGTCCAGTTGATTGAACAGGCCGTAACGAGAATCCGGTGGTGGTGCGGGCGCAGCGGGTTCGTCCGCCAGCAGTGCGGGCAGGCCGACAAGGATTCCAAAAGCCGGGGCGAACAGCGCGGTTGACAGTTTCATTGCGGCGAAACTAAAGGACACGCCGGGTTTCTGCTTCCGTTCGGTTGCGATTATTTGACGGCAGCTTGCGGTTGCAACGGGAGACAACAGTGACATTGAAATGAAAAGCCGACCGGCTAAAAATGGGGACATGGACGCACGTCGCCAACCGGCTTTACCGTGTGAAAAAGTAAGCTTGTGTCAATACTCAGGACTGACCCGTTTAGACGTTTATGACAAAGCAGTAGCGCACCAGTCAGATTAACCACTAATTGGAAACAGTATGTAATTGGTCTAAAAGGGACGGATTTGGCAAAAATTATCGGTGATTTTTGTTGGGATTCGAATTGGGACGCGAATCGGGAGTCGAAGTGGCGGTGGATCCATTTGTGGAAAGTGGACGCACGGAAACCTATTTTGATCTGGACGCCGTGGCCAACGGGATTGCCATTCTCCACGTACGCGTATCAAATCAATCCACTGGGAAGACCTTTCTGGTGGAGAAAGCAAATTTCAAGCTGATCCCAAAAGGGGCTGACACGGATTTGTCTGGTGACGGTCAGAAAATTGAACGGTCAAAGGCGGTTGGTGAAGTCTTGGTTGTCGTTGGGCCGGGACCAGCTCTTGTCGGACTGGCCATGATGTCAAAGTCCACTGAAATCGAGCGAAATCTAATCGCCAAAGAGCTGCCTGACCAGACGCTTTCGCCCGGCCAGAGCATGGAAGGTTTCATTTATTTTACCCCCGTTGAAAAGGGGAAAGACTGGTCGCGCACCGCTACCTTAATAACAAGTTTGACGGAAACAAAAACTCATCAATCAACTGACTTTAGCATTCCGCTTTCGCATTAAATCCAAACCCTCAAAATCCATGAAAGCATACCGCCCGATCAATCAAATCTTGTCTGCCGTTCTATTGCTCGCCTTGGCTACCGGATGCGTCACATATGTGCGAACGGTCGCTGTCCAACAGCCAGTTTTGCCGCAAGGCCAGGTGTTGCCGCGCCATGCGGTGCTGGTGCTGGATCAGTCGCTGGCAGATTACCAGTATGTATTCAAGGCCAGCGGGAATACGGTCATTTATCCTTGCGGCCCCGCCTTACAAAATTATGCCCGGCAAGTGGCAAAGAAATGTTTCCAGCAGGTTGATGAGGCCCCGTCTATTGAAAAGGCCGTTGCTTTTGCCTCCGCCGACTTGATTTTGATTCCACGCCCGGTCAAATGCGACATGAGCGTTCCCGTGTGGGCGTGGGAAAATGTCAATATGACGATGGTGGTGGAGTGGACGGCCAAAGATCGGGCCAGCCAAAACACGCTCTGGCTTAAAACCATTACCGCCACCGGTTCGGCGGCAAAAAACATGGGTCGAAGCGACCTGGTCATGAATCAAAATGTATTTGATGATTTGAGTCTCAAGACCTACAACGCGATTCAAGAAGCACCCGAACTTAAATGATCTGAAAAAGGGGTCAGAAAAGGAAACGGATCGGGGCTTGATATCGAAGAGGTTGGAAGGATTTGGCGGTTGCGGCGAAACTAAAGGACGCGCCGGGTTTCTGCTTCCGGTCGCTTGCGATTATTTGACGGCCGCTTGCGCTCCCGGTAGTCGGAACGCCACATTTTGCCTTGGCAACGACAAGATATTTGCTCGTCGCGCTAAAAATGGCACATTGTGGTCGTGCCTAAGCCGGTCAAACAGCCAGTCGAAACCCGCGAAGACGCGGAATTCGCCACAGCCCCCGCGTTTACTGAACGTCCGGTGTGGAATGCGATCGGCGAAGGCTGGCGGCATTTGCACGGCAGCGTGCGCGGGGCGGGTGTGAGCTTCGAGTGGCACGACTTCAAAACGCACGGGGAATTTGACTGGGGCAAAAGTTTTCATCCCGGCAGCGTCGAGGTCTGCCTGAATCTCGCCGGCCAGGGAAACATTTCTTTCAACGGCGCGGTCGCTGAGTTCACCCCATTGACCGTCGGGTTTTACCGGCGCGGCGAGCAGCCGTTGCGGGCCTCGCGGCAGGCGGAGCAGCGGCACCAGTTTTTGACCGTTGAAATGTCCTTTGATTTTTTGCGGCGGCACCTGGGCGATTTTGCGCCGTCGTTGCATCCGCTGGTGCGCGAGGTCGTCGCCGGACAATCGGAAAAATCCGCCGTGGTGACGCCGGCGCGCCTGACCAGCCGGCAACAGCAATTGCTGGCGAGCCTGCGCGAAGCGCCCGTGCTCGCGGCGGCCCAAAAGCTTTGGTACCAGACCAAGGCACTGGAGCTGGCGGCGGAATTGTTCTTTCTCGCGCCGGGCGAACGGGAATTGTTCTGCCAGCGGCAGCAGCGGCTTTCTGCCGAGCGCGTCGAGAAAGTCATTGCGCTGCTTCGCAAAAATCCGGAGACGCCGCCGAACCTCGAGGAAATCGGCCGCGCCGTGGGCTGCAGCCCGTTTCATCTGAGCCGGACGTTTTCGGCGGCCACCGGCATGACGATCCCGCAATATATCCGCCAGCTGCGCATGGAGCGGGCGGCGGAACTGCTGCGCTCGGGCAAATTCAACGTCACCGAAGCCGCCTTGGAGGTGGGTTATTCGAGCTTGAGCCATTTCAGCCAGGCCTTTCACGAAACGTTCGGCTGTTGTCCGGGGCTTTATCCGTTGCGCACGCCGACGCAGAAAACCTCGCTGAAATAGTGAGAACATATTGGATTCGGGGCGATTCGAAGTCCTCCGATTCAACGGTTAAGACCGCCGGGGTTAATGGGTTCCGGCCAAACGTGAAATTTTTCACAAACTTTCTTGCAGAGCGCACAATCAATCGCTAAACATCTCGCCCAATGTTTGCGGTGCCGTGGACAAAATGTGATTAATTAGGGGCGTTTTTGAGATGCCAGCGATTTTCCCGAAGTGGACAAACCAGTTGCCTTTGCTGATCGCCGCCGGCCTTGTGCTGGTGGGTGGCGCTGTCACGGCTGGTGTGACTTATTATCTCACGCCCAAATACTCGCGCGTAGGGTACGAGCCGATTCAACCGGTGCCATTTTCACATGCGGTTCACGCCGGCCAGTTGGGCATGGATTGCCGGTATTGTCACAGCACTGTGGAAAAATCCTGGTTTTCCAACATCCCGTCCGCGTCCACGTGCATGAATTGTCATAATCAGGTGCTCAAGGATGATCCGCGGCTGGCGCTGGTTCGCGAGAGCGCCACCAACGGGGTGCCCATTGCCTGGGTGCAAATCCATCGCGTGCCTGATTACGTTTATTTCAACCACTCCGTTCACGTGCGCCGCGGCATCAGTTGCGTGGAATGTCATGGGCGCGTTGACCAGATGGACGAGGTGCACCATGACCAATCGCTGACCATGGCGTTCTGTCTGAACTGTCACCGCGACCCGGCAGCGTTCATCCGGCCCGAAAACAAGGTCACGGACCTGGGCTGGCAATGGAGCACGAATGCCGATGTCGCCGCCGAAATGCAGGCGACCAATGGTGTGCAAATGGTTCACGACTGGCGCGTGCAATCGCTCGACAACTGTTCCGCCTGTCACCGATGAAAAATTTACAATTTATGATTTGCGACTTGCAATCGGCGCCGGTCAGGGGACGCCGGTCAGGGGTTTTCTTTAATCGCAAATCATCCATCATCCCTCACCAATCTATGGCGGCCATTTTGGCTGCCGCCCAAGGATGAACGACCATTCACCAGATTCAATTCCCGCAACGGGCCGCCGCTATTGGCGGAGCCTGGATGAATTGTCCGACACGCCGGAGTTCAAGGACTGGCTGCACCGCGAGTTTCCCCAGGGCGCGAGCGAGTTCGACGATCCCGTTTCCCGGCGGCATTTCGTCAAAATCATGTCGGCGTCGTTTGCGCTGGCGGGCCTGGGACTGATGGCAGCCGGTTGCCGGCGGCCGGAGGATGAACTTGTGCCGTTCTCGAAGGCGCCGGAGAATGGTTACAACTACGGCACGCCGCAATATTTCGCCACGGCCATGCCGACGCGCAACGGGGCGGTTCCGCTGCTCGTCAAATCCTATGATGGCCGGCCCATCAAAGTTGAGGGCAATGCCCAATTTCCCGGCGGCAACGGCGGCACGGACCGTTTCGCGCAGGCCTCGATTCTGAATTTGTACGATCCCGACCGCGCGCAACGGTTTGTCAGCGGCGGGAAAACTGTTTCCCGCGACGAGGCCTTGAAGTTTCTCGATGACCTGTCGAAGAAATTCGCGGCGAACCAGGGCGAAGGCCTGGCGTTTCTGGCGGAAAGCAGCCGCTCACCGTCGCGGGCGAGGCTGCAAGGCATCATCGCGCAAAAGTTTCCGAATGCCCGGTGGTTTACTTATGATGCGATTGATTCCGGCATTCATCAGCGCGCGGCGACCCAGGCATTTGGCCGCCCGGTGACGCCGGTTTATCATTTCGACAAGGCGAAGGTCATCCTGTCGCTCGACTCTGACTTTATCGGCGGCGAGGACGATGCACACAATCACATCGCCCGCTTCGCCAAAGGCCGCAAGCCGGAGAATGGCGGGATGAGCCGGTTGTACGCCATTGAATCCCTGTTCACGCTCACCGGCACCAGCGCGGATCATCGGTTGCGGATTCCGGCGGGCTTGGTGGAGGAGGTTGCGGCTGCAATCTTGACACTGGTTTCCGGACAACCCGCCGCCGTTCCGGCTGGCGTGGACGGGAAGTGGATTTACGAATGCACGAAGGATTTGGTGACCCACCGCGGCGACGTTTTGGTGGTGGCCGGCCAGCGTCAGCCGATCGGAGTGCATTTGATTGCCCAGGCCATCAACGCTGCGCTCGGAAGCGTCAACCGGACCGTCACCCTGATTCCCACGTCAGAAACGTCCGGATCGAAACTCGCCGAACTGGCCGGGAAACTCAATGCCGGCGCGGTGGATGCGCTGGTCGTGCTCGGAGGCAATCCGGTTTACAACGCGCCGGCGGCTTTGAATTGGGCGGCCGTGCAGCGGAAAGCCAAGACCGTGGTCCGGCTCGGCTATTACGAAGATGAAACGTTTTTGCAATGCGACTGGCACTTTCCGCTGGCGCATTATCTGGAATCGTGGGGCGACGCGGTGGCCGGTGACGGGACCGTGGTTCCCATTCAGCCATTGATTTTGCCGCTGTTTGGCGGGTTGACGGAATTGGAATTTCTCGCGCGCGTGGCCGGTGAATCTGAAACCAGTCCTCAGGATATTGTCCGCGGAACATTTGCCGGCGCCGACGAGGCCTGGAAGACCTTTTTGTTCAATGGCTTTCTGGCCGGTTCCTCCGCACAGCCGTTGGCAGCGATTTCTGCCCCGCGAATCGCGCCGGCGAAATGCGTTTTGCCTTCCGTGACAAACCTGGAGGTCGTTTTCTTCCGTGATGCGAAAGTGGACGATGGGCGTTATGCGAACAACGGGTGGATGCAGGAACTGCCTGATCCCATCACCAAGATGACATGGGACAATGCCGTGCTGGTCAGCCGCAGGACCGCGCGCGAACTGGGCGTGCAGAACGGCGACCTGGTGGAAGTGACGTTGAACGGGCGCAGTGTCCAGGGTCCGATCTGGACGCAGCCGGGCATGGCGGATTATTCGCTGGGTCTGGCCCTCGGTTACGGACGTGAACGGGCAGGGCGGGTTGGCAACGGCGTCGGGTTCAACGCGTACAAAATTTTCAACGGGAAATACATCGAGACCGGTGCGACGCTTGGCAAGACGGGTGGAACGCAAGTGATTGCCTGCACCCAGGATCATTGGTCCATGGAAGGCCGGCCCGCCGTGCGCGAGGCGAACTTGTCTGAATTTCAAAAGAACCCGGCTTTTGCCAGGGAGATGATTGAGAAGGAGCCGCCGGTGGTCGCGCCGTTGTATCCGAATCCGCTGGATGAAGCGAAGAAGACCGCGTTGCACCAATGGGGTTTGGTGGTGGATTTGACGTCCTGCGTCGGTTGCGCCACGTGCGTGGTGGCCTGCCAGAGCGAGAACAACATTCCGATTGTCGGCAAGGACCAGGTGCGGCGCGGGCGCGAAATGCAATGGATGCGGATTGATCGTTATTATAGCGCCGACCCGGCGAAGGAAACGGTGGCCGACCCGTACCGCAAGGACAATGAACAGCAGTTTGAGCGGTGGATTGATGAGGTGCAGGCGGTGAACCAGCCGATGCTGTGCCAGATGTGCGAGGCCGCCCCGTGTGAGAACGTGTGCCCGGTCAGCGCCACGGCGCACGACCAGGAAGGCTTGAACGTGATGGTGTACAACCGTTGCGTCGGCACGCGGTATTGCTCGAATAATTGTCCCTACAAGGTCCGCCGTTTCAATTATCTCGATTTCAACAAACGTCCGCTGGCCGATCTGAAAGGCCCGTTTTATCCGACGCCGCTGCTGCACCAGACGGACGGAAAATGGGATATTTTGAACTGGTTGAAGCATCCGGACACCAGCGGCATGCGCGAGGAAGACGAATGGGACCTGATCAAGATGGCCAAGAACCCGGACGTGACGGTGCGGATGCGCGGGGTGATGGAAAAATGCACCTATTGCCTCCAGCGCATCCAACACGCGGAAATCGCGCAAAAGGTCAAGGCCGGCCCTTCCGGAAACGTGCGGCTGAAGGAGGCGGAAGGCACGATCCCGAAAACGGCGTGCCAGCAGGCGTGCCCGGCGCAGGCCATTGTATTCGGCGACATCAGCGATCCGGACAGTTCCGTGTCCAAATGGAAAAACTACGATCGCAATTATGCCGTGCTCGGTGATTTGCTGACCAAGCCGCGCACGACCTATCTGGCGCGCGTCCGGAATCCCAATCCCGCGATGCCGGATTATCACGCGCCCTACAGCACCGAGGAATATGAAAAACGCGGCGGCGAATTTCACACGGTTGGAAAGGGAAACAGTTAATGACTGACTCCACGACCCAACTGGAATCGCTCGTGCCGCCAAAGGAATTGCGGCGCGGGCCGCTGGTGCCGCCCCAACGCAGTCTTGGCTGGCTGACGGATCATCTGACCGCCATGCCCGAGGGCAAAACACCGCGTTGGTGGTGGATCCTGTTCATTCCGGCGGCTTTTTGCGCGGCGGTCGTGCTGCCGACGATGCTGATATATTTGATTTCCACCGGTGTTGGCGTTTGGGGCAACAAACAGCCGGTGGCGTGGGGCTGGGATATCATCAACTTCGTTTGGTGGGTCGGCGTCGCGCACGCCGGCACCCTGATTTCAGCGATGCTGTTTTTGACCCGGCAGCATTGGCGCACGGCCATCGGGCGCGCCGCGGAGGCCATGACCGTGTTCGCCGTCATGTGCGCCGGGCTTTATCCGGCCATTCACATCGGACGCGTCTGGTTTGCCTGGTATTTGTTTCCCCTCCCGCTCACCACCGGCATGTGGCCGCAATTTCGCTCGCCGCTCATGTGGGACGTGTTCGCCGTCAACACCTACCTGATGGTGTCCTCGCTGTTCTGGTACATGGGATTGATTCCCGACCTCGCATTGTTGCGCGACCGGGCGCAAACCCGGGTGCGAAAATTCCTTTACGGCCTGTTCGCGCTGGGCTGGACCGGTTCGGCGCGGCAATGGCACAATTACGAAAAGGCCTACCTCGTTCTGTCCGGCCTGGCGACGCTGCTGGTGTTCACCGTGAGTTCCATCGTCGGCATGGACTTCGCCACGTCGCAACTCGCGGGCTGGCACGAGACCATCTTTCCGTTTTATTTCGTGGCCGGTGCAGTCTTTTGCGGGTTTGGCATGGTTTTGGTGCTGCTCATTCCGCTGCGCAAATGGTGCCATCTGGAAGACATCATCACCCTGCGCCACATTGACCGGATCTGCAAAATGACGCTGATGATGAGCTGTATCATGGCCTATATCTACGGGATTGAATATTTCGTGGCGTGGTATTCCGGCAATCCCTACGACGCCTGGGTGTTCGGCCACCGGTTGTTCGGCCATTATTACTGGTTTGGCGGCTGGATCATGATTCTGGTCAATGGACTGTTGCCCCAGTTGTTCTGGATCAAAAAGGTGCGGCAAAATCTGGTGCTCATCTTTGTCATCGCCGTTCTGATCAACATCGGCATGTGGTTCGAGCGCTTCACCATCATCGTCGGCTCGCTGTATCAGGACTTCCTGCCCGCCAACTGGCATCCTTTTTATCCGACCTGGGTGGATGTATGTACTTTTATTGGCACCCTGGGCGTGTTCTTCACGATGTACCTTTTGTTCGTGCGGTTCCTGCCGATGATTGCCGTTTCAGAGGTCAAAGCCATCACGCCGCACGCGGATCCGCAGCATCCGCTCGGCGGAGCGAAAGGGGGCCGGTCGTGAACCCCAAACCCTACGGCCTCATCGCGGAATTCGATTCTCCCGCGGCGGTGCTGCACGCGGCAGAAAAGGTCCGGGACGCCGGTTTCCGCCGGTGGGATGTGTTTTCGCCGTTTCCGGTGCACGGCCTCGACAAGGTGATGGGCTTCAAGAATTCACTAGTGGGCTGGTTCGCGCTCGTTTTTGGCGCCAGCGCATTCATCGGTTCCATGCTGATGATCTGGTTCATGAACGATTACGACTACCCGATTCTCGTCGGCGGCAAGCCGACGTTCAGTCCGCCGCAGGCGCTGGTGCCGTCGTACATTTTGCTCGTGCTGGCGTCGGCGGTCGGGGCGTTTGTCGGCATGGTGGCGTTGAACCGTTTTCCGCGCCTCCACCATCCACTGTTCAAAAACAACCGGTTTGCCATGGTCTCGCGTGACAAATTTTTCCTCGTGATCGAGACGTCCGATCCGAAATTTTCCGAAACCGAAACCCGCGGGCTGCTGGAGTCCACCGGCAGCACGCACGTTGAACTGGCCTTGGAATAATGCGCCATTTCCTGCTCATTTTGTTGACGGGCGTCGCCGTGGTGGCCGGCATTGCGGGACTGCGCGGACATCTGTCGCGCAAACCGCCCATCGAGATCATCCCGGACCTGAACCGCCAGTTTAAATTGCGCCCGGAACAGCCGAACGCCTTTTTCGCCAACGGCCTTAGTTCACAACTGCCGCCGCCGGGCACCGTCGCTCGCAGCCAGCCGGTTCAAACCGTCAGCGGCCCGGTTTATCCGTACGAAGATTCGCCGGTCAACACCGGCTGCCTCACCGGCACGACCAATTTTGTGTCGACCAATCCGCTGCCCGTCACTCCGCCATTGTTGCGGCAGGGCCAGGAACAATTCGAAATTTATTGCACGCCCTGTCATGGTTCGCTCGGCGATGGCAACGGCATCACCAAGAAGCTCGGGGTCATGCCCGCCGTGGCGAATTTGCATGACCAACGCATTGTCGAAATGGCCGACGGCGAGATTTTCAACACCATCACCCATGGCAAGGGCTTGATGGCGGCATATGGCCCGACCGTATCGGTCCGGGACCGCTGGGCCGTCATCGCGTATTTGCGGGCCCTGCAATTGAGCTGGCTGGGGTCCACCAATGATTTGCCGCCGGCGGAACGCGCCGACTTGAAATAACACCATGAATTCGCCAAACGAAAATCAACTGCCGCCGCTGGATTTGTCCGGGTGGCGCAAGCTGCCCGGCGTTTTGATGGTCATCGGCGGGGTGTTGTCCGTGATCGGTCTGGTGCTCAATCCGGCGGAGTTCGGCTATTCCTGGCTGGTGGCGTTCATGTTTTATCTGAGCATCGCGCTGGGCGGTTTGTTCATGGTGCTGATTCATCACCTGACCGACGCCGGCTGGTCGGTGGGCATCCGGCGGTTCTGCGAACATCTCGGCGCGCTGTTGTTTCCATGGCTGGCCATCCTGTTTGTGCCGGTCCTGCTGCTCGCGCCCAAGATTTACACCTGGATGACGCTGAGCCCGCACAACGACCGCGCCCTGAGCGCCAAATGGCCGATGTGTACCTGGCCCGGCTTCTGCCTCACCTCCGCGCTTTTGTTTGGCGTCTGGTGGCTGCTGTCGTCGCGGCTCCGGTACTGGTCCCTGCAGCAGGATGAAACCGGCGACCCGCAGTGCACCCGCCGGATGCGGTTTCATTCCGGGTGGGGGATTCTGGCGTTCGCGGCGACATTGACGCTGGCGTCCATTCTTTGGATGAAATCACTGCAATATCAGTGGGCTTCGACGATTTATGGCATGTATTTTTTTGGCAGTTGCGCCTTTGTCGGGGTCGCCACGGTTTTTTTAATTACGATGATTCTGCAACGGCAGGGGGTGCTGACGAGTGTCCTGCATGACAGCCCGTTTTATTATCTCGGTACGCTGCTGTTCGCCTTCACACTGTTTTATTCCTACGTCGGTTTCGCGCAGTACTTTGTCATCTGGAACGGCAACGTTCCCGACGAAACCTTCTGGTATCTCATCCGCGAAAACGGTTCGTGGTGGGGACTCGACATGGTCATCATCTTTGGCCATTTCCTGCTGCCATTCCTGGTGCTGCTGCCCATCTGTGTGAAATCCAATTTCAAGATCATGTGGTGGGTTTGTGTCTGGGCGTGGGTGATGAACTATGCGGACCTGGCGTTCAACATCCTGCCGGTGCGGCATCCGCAGGGTTATCCGTTCCAATGGATCTGGCTGCAACTGGGCTGTCTTGCCTTCATGGGTGGCCTGCTGGGCCGGGTTTTTCTGAAGCATTTCAACGCGCACGCGCCATTCCCCAAGCGGGATCCGCGCCTGCTTGAAGCCATGGGCATCAAGTACGAAACGCCGGAGGAAATTTCCGCCGTGATGCCAACCCCGGGAGGTCACCGATGAATCCGGATGCCGCCAATGCACGCCCCGTCTGGCATGTTGGACTCGGCTTTTTGGTTGCGAGTTCACTGTTCGCAATCCTGGTCTTGTGCTTGAAATTCGCCGCGCCGGTTCCAGCCATCGACGCCGACCGCGCGGCGGAACGGGCCAAAGACCTGGCTGAAATCCGCGCGGCGGCGGCGCAGGATTTGGATCAGCCCGGCTGGATTGACCAGTCCCGCGGCGTGGTGCGTCTGCCCATCGCGGTCGCCATGGAAATGGCCGCGCAAGCCGGGCAAAATCCGGCGGCGGCGCGCGCGAATCTGATTGCCCGGGAACAGCAGGCGACCGCGCCGGCACCCGCCGCTCCGTCTGCTCCGGCCAAAGCCAGCCAATTTGAATGAGTGTGAACAACACAACCAATCCTTCGACAACGGAAATTGACCGTTCCTGCTGCGTGCCGCTGCTGGCGCTTTTTGGCGGCGCGGCGTTGTGGCTCGTCGTCGGCTCGGTGTTCGGCCTGATTGCCTCGATTAAATTTCACGCGCCAGACTTTCTTGCAAACTGCGCCTGGCTGACTTACGGCCGTTTGCAGCCGGCGGCGGACGATGCACTGCTTTACGGTTTTTGTCTTCCCGCCGGGCTAGGGGTGGCCCTGTGGCTCCTGGCGCGCATCAGCCTGACGCCCCTGCGCGGCGCCATCATTCCCGTCGTGGCCGCCAATCTCTGGCATCTCGGTGTCCTGGCCGGTTTGATCGGCATTGTGATCGGGGACAGCACCGGCTTCGTCTGGTTGGAATTTCCCCGCGGCGGTTCCGTGCCGATTTTCTTTGCCTATCTGCTGCTGGCATTGTGGGGGATGATGATTTTTGCCGGACGACGCGAGCGCGCGCTCTATCCCTCGCAATGGTTCCTGGTCGCCGCGCTCTTTTGGTTTCCCTGGATTTACTCGACGGCCAATTTATTTCTGCTTACCGGACCGGTGCGGGGAGTGGTCCAGGCCGTGATCGGCTGGTGGTTCGCCAATAATCTGCTCGTGGTTTGGACGGGGCTGGTGGGATTGGGCGCGGCGTTCTATTTCCTGCCGAAACTGAGCGGGCGTCCGTTGCAAAGCCACTACCTTGCTCTGTTTGCGTTCTGGACCTTTATTCTTTTTGCCACCTGGTGCGGCATCCCTTCGGGCGCGCCGGTGCCTGCCTGGATGCCGACGCTCAGCGCGGCCGCCACGGCCCTGCTGATTGTGCCGTTGCTGGCCGTTGGGTTGGTTGGCTGGAGGACGGTGTGGGGCGCGGTCAGGTCGAATTGGGACAACGGGCCGTTTTGCTTCATCGGCACCGGCCTCGATTGTTTCTGTCTTGCCGGTCTGATGCTGATGGCGATGGGTTGCCCCAAAATCAGTCCGGTGACCCAATTCACCTGGTTCGGTCCGGCGGAAACGCAATTGCGACTGTATGGCTTCTTCGCGATGACGATGTTTGGCGCGGCTTATTACCTTTTGCCGCGGGTCGTCGGCATTGAATTTCCCTTCTCAAAACTCATGCGCGTGCATTATTGGATTTCCTTGGCGGGCATCGCGCTGTTCGTTGTGCCGCTGGCCATCGGCGGCATCGTGCAAGGTTTGAAATTGCAGGATCCCAACGTTGCCTTCGCCGACAGCACAAAGGCCATGCTGCCGTTCCTGCGCGTGAGCACTACCGGACTGCTGTTCATTTTGCTGGGCAACCTGTTATTCTTCGTGAATGTCATCGGATTGACCTTCCTCTGGAAAATCACCCTGCTCAAAAAATTCCTGGCGTTTGTAAAATCGCCATTGGAGCCGGGATCCGCCGACGCTTCGCTGCGGCACGACCAGGAGGTGCAGGCATGAAAAACGGTTTTTTGGTTTTCTTGATTTCCCTGGTTGCGCTGGGCGGTTCGTGGTGCGGTTTTGTGCTCGCGCCGGTATCGCAGCTCGGTGCCGACAAACAAACCACCATTCTCAATTCGTCCGACCCTTATCCGATTGGCCGGCCTGGCGAAGCGAACCAGGGTTTGCAGGTTTACCGCGCCAACGGCTGCGCCGCCTGCCACACCGAACAGGTTCAACAGAGCGGCGTCGCATGTGACGTGATTCTTACAGATAATGGAAAGAATCCGAGTGCTGTCTATCAGGCTTGCGGCGCATCGGGCATGGTGAGGGAATATCGCGCCTGGCCGGTGAGGTTGCCGATAACAGTTGTTCAAGGTGTCAATAAAGAGTCTGCCGATGACGCTGTGGATAAAATCACCACTGCCGGCGGCAAGGCCGAAATCCACATCATTGCCACCGGCTCCGATATCGCGCGCGGCTGGGGCCGACGGCATAGTGTCGCCGAGGATTATCTTTACGACAGCCCGGTGCAGCTCGGCAGCCTTCGCATCGGGCAGGACCTGGCGGACGTGGGCGCGCGCCTGCCGGACGCCAACTGGCAATTAATTCACCTGTACGCGCCGCAAAGCATGGTGCCAGGCTCGGCCATGCCGCCGTTCCGCTATCTTTTCCAGGTTCGGAAAATCGGGCCGGTTCCTTCACCGGACGCCTTGAATTTGCCGAAAGAATTTGCGCCACCGTCCGGTTATGAAGTTGTGCCGACGGCGCAGGCACGGGAACTCGCGGCATATTTGTTGAGCTTGCGTGCGGATGTCCCGTTGCGCGACGCGCCTTTTACCCAGCCGCTCGCCGTTTCGAAACCATGAGTGACGAAACAAAGTCCAATCCTCCTCAACCGTCGGATACCGGGCCGGCGGTCATGCGTTCAACGGTGCCGATTTCGATCATCTTGCTGACGCTGCTGCTGCTGTTTCTGGGCATGGTCTATTTCGATCATCACGGTGGCTGGTTTGATTCCCAGGTTTACGGACCGTACACTTCCGCCGATCAGTTGGAATCGTACCAACCCAGGTCCGGCGAGGCGGCCATCCTGGCGCAGGGCAAGGCGCGTTATGAACAGGTTTGCGGCCTGTGCCATGGCCTTGACGGCCTCGGCAAGCCGGGTCAGGCGCCACCGCTGGCCGGTTCCGAATGGGTGGACACCAAGGGCTTCGAGCGCCTGACGCACATTCCCTTGGCCGGCGTCAACGGCCAGCTTTCCGTCAAGGGCCAGATGTGGAGTCTGTCCATGCCGGCGATGGGCGCGGCGATGTCCGATGAAGAACTGGCCGGCGTGCTGACTTACATCCGCAGTTCCTGGGGTAATAAAGGCGGGCCGGTCACAGCCGACGAGGTCAAAGCCGCCCGCGCCGCCCTGGGTACGCATCCGCAGCCGATGAGCGGCGATCAAATGTCGAAGCTGCCGGAATAAGACCCGGGAGTGCGGGCATCCGGCCGACGCATTGAAATGTGAATTGGGAAAATCGCCGGCAAAATGCCGGCGCTCCCGGTGATGGAGCTGGGTAAATCTTTCTCCGCCAGGAACGAGCGGGGAGAAAGGTGGCAGGTTTACTTGCCGTTGAGCAGGATATGCTTTTGGGTCTGATAATCGGCATCCGAGATCGCGCCGGCGTCCTTGGCCTTCTGCAAGTCAATCAGTTGCTGTCCGAGAGTGGGAGACTGCGCCGTGCTGGTGCTGCCGCCACCAAGATGCAATTCCAGGCATCCGGTAACCAGGGTCATGGCCAGAAGACCGGCCGACAGGGAAATGATGGTTTTTTTCATGGAATACTTTTGCGCGTTTGATTTTATTTAAGCGTTTGAAACGGAATTACGAAGTTCGACCGGCATTAACGAATGTCGCCAAAAGAAAGTAAAGCGTTAAAGTGTCTTATCCGTCATAAAATTCCAGTTCGTCAAAAAGGCAACAATTTTACCGATGGCGTGATTCAATCTGGTCAATGGCCCATCGCGCGTGTTCGGCAATCAACGGTTCGGGATCCTTGGCAGCTTTTTGCAGGTGGGGCAGGGCGGATACATTGCCCACATTGCCGAGCGCCACGCAGACGTTTCGCAACAGGCCCCGGCGTTTGGCGCGTAAAACCGGCGTGCCGGCGAAACGGGACTTGAAACCGGCCTCATCCAATTGCAACAGTTCAATCAAATCCGGCGCCGCGAGTTCCGGCCGGGCATGAGCTTTCATCAAACTGCCTTCGCGGGCGAAACGGTTCCACGGACACACGGCCAGGCAATCGTCACAGCCGAAAATGCGGTTGCCAATCGCCGTCCGCAGTTCGACCGGGATGGGGCCCTTCAATTCGATGGTGAGATAGGATATGCACCGGCGCGCGTCGAGCTGGAACGGCGCGGTGATGGCATTGGTCGGGCAGGCCGTGATACAGCGGGTGCATTTGCCGCAATGATTTTGTTCCGGCGCATCGGGTTCCAGTTCCAGGGTCGTGATGATTTCTGCGAGCAGGATCCAGTTGCCAAGCCGGCGGCTGATGAGATTGGTGTGTTTGCCGGCAAATCCCAAACCGGCCCGTTGCGCGAAATCACGTTCCAACAGGGGGCCGGTGTCCACGTACCACAGTGACCGTGTTTCCGCGCCGCCGAGCTGATTCACAGCTGCGGTCAATGGTTTCAAGCGCTCGCCGAGGACGTTGTGATAGTCGTTAAAGCGAGCGTAGCGGGCGACGAGGCCGAATGAGCGCGGACGGCTCGTCCGAGTCAGGAAAAGGCTGGGACTCGCGGACGAGCCGTCCGCGCTCCGATCGGCTGAATAACTTGACGCAAGACAAATGACACTTTTTGCGCCGGGCAGCACTTGTTGCGGTTCGATTCGTTTCACCGCCGTGCGTTCGAGCCACGCCATTTCGCCGTGGCGCTTTTCCGCCAGCCAGCATTGAAAATGGTTCGCGCTGGCAGGCGCATCGGCACTGGTGAAACGGCAATCGTCAAAGCCCAGTTCGAGTGCGCGCCGTCGGATGATCTGCTTCATTGCTGCCCGGATTGCGCGAACTTGAACTGATGCACGACCTGCTGCGCCGCCTCGCGGGCGGAGCGGAGGTCGGTGTTGATCAACACATCGGCCTGGCGATAAAACGGCTCGCGGGCGGCGAGCAGTTCGCGGATTTTTGACTGGGAATCCGGGCTGCGCAACAAGGGCCGGTGGGTCTGATTCCGCACCCGCTCCCAGATTTTTTCCGGTGACGCCCAAAGACAAACCACGAGCGCGTGGTTTTTCAGACTGGCGAGACTCGCCGGATTCGTCGGCAATCCACCGCCGGTGGAGATGACCGTCCGTTTTCGAATGGCCAGTTCCATGACCAGTTGCTGTTCGAGTTTGCGAAAGACCGCTTCGCCTTCCCCGTCGAAGATGTCGGTGATGGTCCGGCCGGTGCGTGATTGAATCAGTTCGTCCGTGTCGAGGTAATCGAAATGTAATTGCTCGGCCACCAGCCGTCCCACGGAGGACTTGCCCGTGCCCATAAAGCCGATGAGCGCAAGATTGACGAGCTGGCGAGTGACGTTCACGGCCAGGGATTTAAGTGCATTTTCCGGTCCGGCGCACGCCTTTAGTTAAAATGACGCAGCCCAGACCATGGTGACCCAGGAGTCAATCTGTTCGCGTGCCGTCTTCACCTGGCAAGCGGCTGCTCGACATCTTCCTGCTGCCGGTTAGATTGGCAGCGTGAATTTGCCGCCGCTGATTCTCGCCTCCGCGTCGCCCAGGCGCGCGGAATTGTTGCGGCAGCTGGCTCCCGACTTCCAGATTGTTCCCAGTGACGCCGTGGAGATTCTTGACGACCAACTCTCGCCGTGGGAACTCTGCCAGCTCAACGCGCACCGCAAGGCGCGCGTCATCGCCAAGAAAAATCCCGACGCACTGGTGATGGGTGCCGACACGCTGGTGTTTCTCGATGATGAAATCATGGGCAAACCCGGGGACCTGGCGGAGGCGCGGCGGATGCTGTCACGATTACAGGGCCGCACACATCAGGTCGTCACGGGCGTCTGCCTGATGCGTCTCCGCGCACATCGTGAACACATTTTTGCCGTCAGCACGGACGTGACCTTTCATCCGCTTACGGCCGGACAAATCAACAACTACCTCTCGCGGATGAATCCGCTCGACAAGGCTGGTGCCTATGCGATTCAGGAGCATGGCGACATGATTGTCGCGGACATTTCCGGTTCGTTCAGCAACGTTGTGGGCTTGCCGATGGAAAAGGTGGGGGAAGAACTGGCGGCCTGGAAGGTTTAGCAAATCGGTACCTTCCGTCGTCGCCCTGAATTGCTCCCAAGCACTGCCGCGGCGCCATCATGCTCATTTTAAGCAGGCCAAATCAACAGAACGGTCCATTTATGGAACCGACAAATTAGGGCATAAAAACTGCTGATTTATGACGAAAAAATGAATACAACCCGCGTTAAGTTGTTATTGGGTATGATCCTGCTGGGGACGGTGGCCGTGGCATCAGCGCAACCGACGTCCATACCACTCGTTAATTCAGACTTTGATTCGACGAATGCGGTGGGCTGGACCGGGAACTACGTTGAAATCAATTCCATACCGGGTGAGCTTGCGCCGGATACGTCGCCCAATGTGCTCGACTTGCTTAACTTCCCGATCGGCGAGTCGCAAGATCAGCCGGATTATGTTCTGCAGGATACTTTCCACCAGATCGTGTCCGGAGATTATTATACACTCACCTATTACGCCGGGGTGCGAAGTGACCTCGGTTACGCCAATGCGGTCGACGCCGTCGCCAGTCTGCGGGTGGCGGGTGGAACCAGCGATCTGGCATCGCTTACGTTGGACAGCGCTTCAGCCCCGCTCGGCAGCATGCAGGAATACATCCTCACCTGGCAGGTTCCCGACTCCGGGCCCTTTCTGGGGCAGGATCTGGAGGTTTATTTCACCAGCACCACATCCGTGCCTGACACCACCTACTGGAACCAAATCTCGCTTGATTCCGTGTTCCTCACCGTGGAATCCATACCCGAACCAGCCATGCTGGCGGTAGCCGGCTTCGGCGGCTTGGGATCGCTTTTGTTCCTCCGGCGTAAAGGGCGCTAAACCGGTCAGACCGGCCCCAACTCCTGCCAGAGCAGCGCGCTCATCCGCTGGCCGTTTTCAAAACAATCCAGGTTGAATTTTTCGTTTGGGGAATGGGCGTTATCGTCCGGCAGCCCCAGACCGAGCAACAAGGAATCTGCCCCCAGGATTTTCTTGAAATCGTTGACGATGGGGATGGAACCGCCCTCCCGCATCAGAACCGGCTCATGCTGGAACGCCGCGCGCAGCGCCCGCAACGCGGCCTGCGCCTGGGGACTGGCGGGCGAGACCAGATACGCCTCCGCTCCGTGGCCGGCCTGGATTTCCATCCGCACGGAGGGCGGACAGATTCGCTTCAAATAATTACAAACGATCCGGCGCACGTGGGCCGGCCGTTGATGAGGCACGAGGCGACAGGTGATTTTGGCGCGGGCCCAGGCCGGCACGATGGTTTTGCTGCCGGCGCCCTGGTAGCCGCTGGTGAGCCCGTTGATTTCGAAGGTCGGCCGGGCACTGCGCTGCTCCATGGGCGTGAAGCCCCGCTCACCGAATAATTTTTTTACGCCGATCAATTTTTGGAGTTCGCGGTCTGTCATGGGCAGGCGCCTGAATTGTTTACGTTCGAAGGACGAAAGCGGCGCGACCTCATCGTAAAAGCCGGGAATGGCGACGCGGCCGTTCGGGTCGCGGAGCCGGGCCAGCAACTGACCCAGGGCCATTGCCGGATTATCCAGCGCGCCGCCAAAAATGCCGGAATGCAAATCACGCGCCGGGCCGTGGATCGTGATTTCAAAGGCAATGATGCCGCGCAGCGCGTAGGTGAGCGCCGGATGTTTGGGGCTGGGCATGCCGGTATCGGACACGACGACGGCATCGCATTTCAGTTCGCTGCGGTGCGTCCGGAGAAATTTCGCCAGATTGGCGCTGCCGACCTCCTCCTCGCCTTCGATGACAAACGTGAGGTCGCAGGGCAGGAGCGTGCCGGTTTTGAGATAGGCTTCGACGGCCTTGAGATGGGCGAAGTGCTGGCCCTTGTTATCGGTCGTGCCGCGCGCGAAAATCGAGCGGCCCGCAATGCGCGGCTCAAACGGCGGGGTCTGCCACAAATCCAGCGGTTCCGGCGGTTGCACGTCGTAATGGCCATAGACCATGAAGTGCGGTCGCGGCTGGCCGCGGCGGGGCGAGGCGGCGGCGGGTGTTTTGGCCACGACGATGGGATGGCCGCTGGTCGGGCAGACGCGCGCATCGAGACCGATTTGGCGGCAATGCTTCGCGAGCCAGCTGGCACAGGCGCGCAAGTCCTTCTGGTGTTGGGGTTGGGCGGAGACGCTGGGCAGACGGAGATAGTCGCATAGTTCGGCCACAAAGCGGGCCTGGTTGCGTTTCAGGTAATCGAGGACGAGTTGCATGGCGCCTAGCTAAGCGATGAAAGGCCTGAATGCCAAGCAGAACCGGCTGAAAACTAGCGCTGAACCAGGTTGGTCAGAATGATTATTGCCGAAATGACGCCGGCGACCACAAGGCCGGCCAACAAGGCGATAATAAGCGTTTTGGTTTCACGCTCCCGCCGGTTCGGCGGCAGATGTGGAAACAGCCATTTCCCCAACCGGGCTGAGTTCATAACCTTCCAGTGCATCGATGCTTGAAATGCGTAATCTTCGTTTCTCCATAACACCAGCCAAGTCAAATGAATCTGCTTAATTGGCAAGTTCAGCCCAGCATTTAACAATAAAGGACAAGTCACTTTCCAACCCCGTAAACGACGGTGCGTTATGAGGAATGGTTAACCGCAGACCGGGTGGGAGCTTTTCAGCTCATCAGCCCGTAGAGCGGATGAAAGAGGCTTATGTCAAATCAGCAACCTTTGGCCGGCCGGAAAAAGGTCCTGGTGGTGGATGACAACGAGATCGTCCGGAAGGCGGTGTCTTTGAAGCTTGAGGCCAGCGGCTACGAAGCGTTCACCGCCGCTGATGGTTCCGCGGTGGTAAGAGTGGTGGACCAGGAAAAGCCGGATTTGATTTTGCTCGATATTTTGTTTCCGCCCGACGATGCGATGGGCGGCATGTCCTGGGACGGGTTTGCCATCCTGCGCTGGCTCCGCGGGATGAGTGAAAATAAGAATGTTCCGGTGATCATCATTTCCGGCACGGATCCCGCGAAATACAAGGAACGCTGCCTGCAGGCGGGTGCGTCAGCCTTTCTGCACAAACCCCTGAACATGGACGAACTGATTGCCACCGTCCGTTTGACATTCGGAGAAAGCCCCGTCGATATTCCGTAGTCGGGCGTGACCCGACGGAACGGCGGGCTCAGTTCTTGCAGCCGGGAAATTTCCGGGCCTCCCCGGCTTGCCGGCAGGGGAGCGGGCTTGACTATTTGATTGAATCCTGGCGGACAAGTATTATTTCTTGCTTATGAAAACCATAAAGCTTGGCAGAGGATATCCACTTTGCTTCATCGTTGCCGCCATCGCCGGGGTGGGCACTTTTCCCGCAATAGCTGAAATAGCTGAGGATGTTCGATCGGCGGTTTTCGCCGGTCAGCAAGGCCCGGCATTTCAAGCCCGGACGGTGGATGGTTTGACGGTCAATTTCCCTTCTGACTACAAAGGCGGTGTGGTGTTGCTTGATTTTTGGGCCACCTGGTGCGGGCCTTGCCGCCAGGAACTTCCGAACGTGGTCGCCACCTACCAAAAATTTCATACCCAGGGATTTGATGTGGTCAGCGTGAGCCTGGATGAACCGCGAAATGGACCCGCGCTGCTTGAATTTGTGCAGGAACACAACATGACCTGGCCTCAAATCTATGATGGCCTTTATTGGAACTCTGCGGTGGCGGTGCTTTACGGAATCAAGGCCATTCCGTGTCCCGTCCTGGTGGATGGCGACAATGGAAAAATCATTGCCCAGGGCGCTGACGCGCTGGGCGACCAACTCCCTGAATTGGTGGAAAACGCTTTGGCGGCCAAGGGCAGAAAATTGCCGGGGCTGGACGCCTACGACCCCAAGGCCCCTGATTGTTTGACGGTGGTCATCAATCACCAGACCATTAGCGCCTGGCGCACGGGACAACTGGAAAACGCGAAGAAGGAGGCCATGGCCAAACACAAGCCGATTGCCTGGGTGGTTTCGGGTCATCAATATTGGGATGGCTTGGGGGAAATTTCCGAGGAAGGTTCGCGGGGCGCCACGTTGCATGCCCTGTACGCCCTGCGCAGCCGGGCAGTTCTGGTTTTCGAAGACGGTTTCATTGAAAACCACAAAGTTCTGCCGCTGGTGGACAACGCAGCGCACACGCCTGACCCGCATCCGGTGCTTCCGGTGGTCGTGTTTTTAAACCCCGACGCCACCCAGGTTCTCGCCAAGGTTTTTTATGAGCCGGATTTTGTGAAGCGCGCCCATGCGCTGGCCGATGCCTTGGGCGAGGTCGCCGCGAAAATGGACGCCGCGCCGGCTGCGGCGAACAAATAGAATCGTCCTGCCATCCGGGCGGCGCAAAATTGCGCACCCGCCGGCTTATTTCAGCGACGCCATGTCGATGACGAACCGGTATTTAACGTCATTCTTGAGCAGGCGCTCGCAAGCCTCATTGATTTTTTGGATGGGGATGCGTTCGATGTCGCAGGTGAGGTTGTGCTCGCCGCAGAAATCCAGCATCTCCTGGGTTTCGCGAATCCCGCCAATCAGCGAGCCGCTGAATTGGCGCCGGCCAAGGATCAAATTGAAAACCTGGACCGGCAGCGGATCCGGCGGCGCGCCGACCTGGGTGAGCGTGCCGTCGCGCTTCAGCAATGCCAGATAAGCATTGATGTCGTGCGGTGCCGAAACGGTGTCGAGGATGAAGTGGAAACTGTTGAGATGTTTCTTCATCTCGCCCTCGTTTTTGGAAACCACCACTTCATGCGCGCCCAGCCGCAGGGCGTCCTGGGTCTTGCCCGGCGAAGTGGTGAACACGACGACATGCGCGTCGAAGGCCCGGGCGAATTTCACACCCATGTGGCCGAGGCCGCCGAGGCCAACAATGCCGACTTTCTGCCCTTTGCCCACGTTCCAGTGGCGGAGCGGCGAATAGGTGGTAATGCCGGCGCAAAGCAGGGGAGCGGCGGCAGCCAGATCCAGATGCTTTGGCACGCGCAGCGCGAAGGCTTCATCCACGACGATGCCTTCCGAATAACCGCCGTAGGTCATGCCTCCCAGGTGTTTGTCGGGGCTGTTATAGGTAAAGACCGCGCCTTGCTCACAAAATTGTTCGAGGCCGTCGTGGCAGCTTTCACAGGAGTGGCATGAATCCACCATGCAACCGACGGCGGCAATGTCGCCTTCCTTGAATTTCCTGGCGTGCGCGCCGGCTTTTACGACGCGCCCGACGATTTCATGGCCGGGCACGCAGGGATAGGTTGTGCCGTGCCATTCGTTGCGGACGATGTGCAAATCGGTGTGGCAAACGCCACAAAAGAGAATCTGGATTTGAATGTCGTGCGGGCCGGGGTCGCGGCGTTGAATGGCTGCCGGCGCGAGCGGTGAGGTTTGAGTCTGAGCGGAATAAGCTTTGGCGTTATACATGCCGCCATACTTAGCACATCAGGAGGCAAAGGCAAAGGGCGGGGGAAAACCGTCCTGATCTTGATGGGCGCCATGGATTCCGTTACGCAGGGTTGCCTCCGATTTAGCTGGTTGAACCGGAGATTTTAGGGCAAACTCCGACATGACAAAAACCAAGCCTTCGCGACGGGTTAGTTTGCAGCCGCTGGAAACCGGTCAAGTCTGGCGGGTGGCGGGATTGAATTTCAACGTGGGACTCATCGGCAAGTGGCTCGTACATTATAAATTGTCCAAGCCCAACGCCGTCCGGATTCCCAACTCGGTTGGCGGCCGGACAACCATTGAGAAATATCTCAAGAAGAACAAGGCCGTGTTGATCAAGGGATGAGTTGGCTTCTCGCCGCACACCACCGCCGGCTACTGGTCCGTTGAGTCTCCGCTGCCGGACCGGTTTTTTTCCAACTGTTTTGCCAGGTCATTGTATTTGGCAACAATCTCGTTCCGGTCTTTCACTTCATCGTTGTATTTCACCACGAAGTCGTTGCGCTGGGCGACGAGGTTGGTCAGCGCCTCGTTCTGCTTCTCGATGCCGGCGTAGGCGTCCTTCAGCTTCGCTTCCAGCGCGTTCACGCCGGCCTGGTATTGGGCGATTTCATTGGTGGCATTCCCGTTGGTGAACCGCAGTTGCGCGATTTCCGCCCGCTGCGAAATGACGAGTTGTTCATTGGTTGCGACGGTGGCTTTGATTTTGGCCAGGCTTGCGTCCATCTGGTTCACCTGATGATTCAGGGTGGCGATGGAGTTGGTGTAACCCTGGATGCTGCTGTTTTTTTCGTAAACCATCCGGTTCAAGGCCTGAATTTCCTCGCGCTGGACGGTTTGTTCATACCATTGCCACGCGCACAGGCCGCAAAGGCTGAGCGCGAGGACGATGAGCAGATTGACCTGGAAATGTTTCATGGCGTTGGGCGGTTCGGTGCCGCCTGGACGGCGATGGCGACGTGCTGGATGCCGGCGCGGTTCACCAAATCCAGGACGAACATCACGGAACCGTGGGTGGCGTTCTCTGCGCCGGTGATATAAACCGGCAGGTTCGGGTTCAGGTTGCAACGGTTCGTAAGCATGGTGAACAGTTCGGTAAAGGCAATGGGCTTGTCGTCCGCGGAAACCTGGCCATCCCGGTTTACGGTGAGATTCACGATGTCGGGTTTTTTCGAGGGATTGGCCAGCGTGGCGGTGGGCAGATTGGACTTGAGCGTGCGGACGATCTGCATCTGCAAGGCAACCATCATGAACGAGGCGAGCAGGAAAAACATGATGTCAATCAGTGGAATGATTTCCAGCCGCGACTTCTTTTCCGGAATGGGCGTGCGGATTTTCATGGCGTCGTCGGGCCTGGCTGGCTGTCGGTCATGAATGCGACTTTCTGGATGCCGACCGCGCGGACGGCTTGATACACCTTCACCATGTCGCCGTGCAACGTGTCGCGGTCGCCGCTGATATAAACCGGGAGATCCGGGTTGGCGTGAAAACGGTTGCTCAAATCGAGTCCGAGGTCGGCCAGCGAAATCTCCTGTTTCTCCAGCCACACCCCGCCTGACCTGTCCACGGCAATATTGACCATGTCCGGCCGGTAATCCTGCCGTGCTTGGGAAGCCGGTGGCAGATTGACCTTGATGTTTTCCGTCTTGCTCATCTCCAAGGCCAGCATCATGAACGACGCGAGCAGGAAAAACATGATGTCAATCAGCGGAATAATGACAATCCGCGAGCGGCGTTTCGGAATGGGTGAGGGGATCTTCATCGGCAATAGGTTCAGTGGCTGGTGGCCTGGCCCGGCGAAGCCGGCTGGTGGAGATGGACGGCGTCAGACGGTTCCCCGCTGGCGCCGGCCATCACTTCCACGTTGGTCGCCGCCGTTTCCAGGTCGAATTGCAATTGTGCCACCTTGGCGGAGAAAAAGTTGAAGGGAATCAGCGCGAAGATGGCAATGCCGAGGCCGCAGGCCGTGGCAATCAACGCCTCACCGATGCCGCCGGTCACGCCGACGACCGACAGTTCCGCGCTGCCGATGTTGAGAAAGGCGCGCATGAGGCCGGTGACGGTGCCCAGCAGACCGAGCAGCGGTGCCAGGGTGACGAGCGTGTCCATGACGGTGAGGAAACGTCCGGCGCGTTTCAATTCGACGCCCGCCGCCAGTTGCAGTGCGCCGAGCAATGAGGCGTGGACGTGGCCGACATGGCCGAGGCCATGATGGATCATGCGGATGACCGGGTCTTCCGAACCTTTGGAAATTTCCTTTGCTGCGGCAAGGTCTGAATTTTCCAGCGCGGCGAGGAGTTGCTCCAGTTTTTGCGGGTCGCGGCGGCGGCATTCGCGCCACCACCAGAAAGCGCGTTCACCAACGACGGCAACGGCGACGATGGCGCTGACGAGCATCGGCCACATGACCGGGCCGCCTTTGAGGAAGAATTCGAGAATGATGTTTGCAAGGATGGGATTCATGGTTTGGTTTTGGGTGATGTCAGTTCAATTGCAGCAGGTAAGTGATGCTGGTTTCAAAAAGGTGATGCTCCCCGCCCGCGGGAAGCCGCCAGTGGGCTTTGATGAAATCCACCGTGGCGCGATCAAAAACGGGAAAGCCGGATGATGCCTTCACTTGGATGGAAATGACATTTCCGGCCGCGTTGCCTCCCAGGAGCAGTTTTATCGTGCCCTGTTCGCCGGTTTCCCGGGCGATGGGCGGATAAGGCGGTTCGGGCCGGTCGCCGCCCGCGCCCGTGTTGTTGAGCGAGCCAATCAGCATCGGGGCCATCTGAGGCGCAGATACAAGCGCGGCGGGCACGACGAGCGTGCCGGCGGTCGGCACCCCGAAATTGACATTCGGCGCGTTTGGCAGGGCGACGAGGACGCGCGGCTGAGTATTTGGTTGTGTCTGCTCCGGCTTGGGGGCAACGGCCTGTGGCGGCAGCACGGTCGGCTGGACGATGATGGGAACCTCCGCCCGGATGGGCTGAACGGGTTTGATGGAAATCAAGCCGCGTCTCGCGCCGAGAATGCCAATCAGCAGGAAAAGGATGCAAATCGAATTTACCCAGGCGAGCTTGAAGTTGTTGTCGCGGTTGGCCGATGGCAGGCAAAGCCGGGCCAGCTCATCCTTCAGCTCGTACCCGGGCACTGTTCGATTTACATCCAGGTTGTTCATCGGAAAAACATTTCAAAACACATAACTCAACGAACCAAAGAAGCCGACGCGCTCGCCATATTGCGCCGCATTCACGCCGACGCCGGAGCCGCTGCGAAGCTGGTAACTGTTGTCGGTGACGTTCACGACATCGAGCCGCGCCTTCAACATCCGGTTGTGGTTGAGCTTGAAGCTTTGTTCGGCGCCGAGGTTGATGGAATAATATTGCGGCACGCTTGCGCCGTTGGGAATAGGATCGCCCGCGGGATCGATGGTTCCGCCGCCATCCTGCCGCAGACCGCTGCCATAGATCGCATCGGTGTAAAGCTGCGTGCTGTAGTGCGGTCCTTCGTGCCACGTGTAGGACATACCGAAAGAGCCGGTCACCCGTTGGTCGTGGTCGAGATATATCCAATGATTTTGCACATAAGCCAGGGCATTGGGATCAAACAGGAACTGCGCCGATTCCCAATCCTCGCCATACGCCTGCGACCAAGCCACATTGGCATAGGCGGAAAAGCCGCCTTGATCGTAGGAGCCGGTGAATTCCACGCCATAAACCCTGCCTTTCGCATAGTTGAATGCCGAAAGGATGAGCGTCTGCCCAAACAAGCCATCATCCAGTTGGTGCCGGGCGGTCTTGTAATAGCCATCCACACCCACCTTGAGGTGTTTGGTGATTTTCTGGGTGATGCCGGCATCAAAATAATTCGCGCGCTCGGCCTGGACGGGATCGTCCTGTTGAACAGCGGATGCATCGGATGTGGGATTGAACAGGGCCACGGAAGTCGATGGCACGTTCTCCACCGGCGGTGGCGTGAAGTAACGCGCGTAACCGGCGTGCAACGTCGTCCAGTCCGTCGGTTGATAAATCACGTTCACACGCGGACTCGGTTGATTGGCTTTGAGGAAGGAGGAATAATACTGGTCAAAGCGCGCGCCATAATTGACGGTCACTTCCGGCAGAATTTTCCATTCATCCTGCACGTATGCCCCGGCAAACAGACCATGAAGGACATGGTTGTCCGCGAGGGGAAACGGCAGGCCGGACGGGGTTCCACCCGTCATAGCGAAGACTGTCGTCGTTGAATCGGCGTTAACGTATTCGTCCAGCAACAACACGCCGCCGCGAATCGTGTGCTTCTCGCCGAGGGCGTAACTGGCGTCGGCCTGCAATCCACCGGAGTAGAGATCGCGGGCCACATCACTGGCCACGCCGTTGAAGAACAAATCGCCGACGGGATCCGGCGTGAAATGCACGTCACTGTTGCGGCCAAAGACAGAGGCTTGAAAATTCAAATCACCCGCAGATTTCTGATAGGTGACCACGCCGTAATAGTTTTGTTCGTTTTGATTTTCATTCAACGTTGCTGAATCAAACGTGGCAGGCAGGCCGCTGCCTGCAAAATTCCACGGCGTGAGACCGTCCGGCGCGGTGCCAGCCGTTGTCATACCTGGTGTGTTGGGTACTTGAAAATCGCTGTAGGAAGCGCTGCCCATCACCGTGACCCGGCTCGTGTCGCTCAAAATGCGCGAGGCATAGAGGAACGATTTGTACTGGTCCGTCTGGTCGTGGATCGCGTTTTTGCTGGCCGTCGGATTTTCGATGCCGAGGCTGTTCTGGTCGAAACTGCCGTCCACAAAGTAATCCCATTTCCCCTGCGACCCTCCGAATTCGAAGCTTGGACGGAACGTATCGTAGCTGCCACCATATATTCCCATCTGGCCGCCGTTTTCAAACGCACCGCTTTTGGTGTGGATATCCACGACGCCGGCAGTGCGGAAGCCGTAGGCCGCCGGTAATGCGCCGGTGATGAGTTCCATGGATTCCACGAACCGCGGATCCAATTCCAGCCCAAACCCGGTGATGCCCTCCGGCAACAGCACGTCGTTGATGCGATATTGCAGGTTCGCGTGCTCGCCGCGGACGTGCAGGTCGCCGTTCACCGCCGAATCCTGCGCCACGCCCGGCGCGCGCAAGATGACCTCGTTGAACGGCGCATTGGCGCCCTGCGACAGGGTTTGGATTTGTTCCTTGGTGAAGGTGTGGGCGGTTGCCCCCAGGTCGGGAATAATTTGATCCCGCGCCTTGTCCAGCCGGCCAATGACGGTGACATTGCCCAATTGGGTCACATTGGTTGAACTGCCCGGCTTGATGGCAGTGGCCGCCGCCACCGTGTTGGTCTGGGCCAAAGCCGTCCCGCCACCGGACAGCGCCACCGATGAGATGACTGCCCAATAAATTCCGCTCTTTCTACGCTTCAATATTTTCCGCTCTCCAAAATCTGTCATAAATTAAATGGGTTAAAATTTTCAAAACACTTCCGCGAATCCCCACGGACCCACGATTGCGAAATGCCATATGACACAGCATAAAGGTTTGGTTTAAGAAACACTTTCAGACGCGGCGACTGCCAAGGTCTGAATCCAACCGGAATTAAGAAATGGAACGGAGAGCGGGCGGGGCGCGGCCTGGGGGAAGATTTTCAATGGCCGGGCTGAAAACTGAAATGGTGAAATGCCGGGTGGTCTCAATCAAGATCGGCGGTGGCGGCACGATGATATCGCACGTAACCGAATCTATCTTCCCCGACACCAGCATCGTGACCGCGCAATCGTGGTCCTCCTTGCCCGCGTCATGGTGAATCATTTCATGCAGCACTGGGCACGCCGCCATCGCGTCCAGCAAAAAAATGACGCCGATCAGCAAACCAGCGAGGGCCGGCCTGCCGAAGCGAAGTGAATGGTTCGCCTTTAAATGCAAATCGTTTGCAATATAGCAAGCGACGTGCCGTCGGCAAGCCCGATTTTAAAAAAATCTGCACCCGCCATTTGGGGCAAAAAGTTCCCGAAATGACACCTGGCCTTCATGCGGATGTAACGATTTAAATCTAGTCTGCGGGCATCGGGATTATACCTATGCACGCTGGACCTTTTATTGAGCAGGAGGTGGAGGCAAATGGGAAACTGCGTTTGTTCTCCTTATACGTGGATTTTGCAGCTTCAGTGCACGTCCGTTGGGCAGCCACCACCGTCACCAAACTGGCCGGGCCGCGTTGGAAAACGTCCGTCGAAATGTGGAATCTTGATTCCCTGGGCAACAGCCAACAGTTACGACAGATAACAATTCAGGAGGCGGGGGACGCGGATGTGTTGATCATCGCGCTGAGTTCCCTGGACCGGCGCGAACCGAAACTGATTGAATGGCTGGACGCGGTGTCCGCGGGAAAGGGGGATCGCCCGGGCTCGGGTTTATTCATCAGCCTGCTGGGCGATGAAGAGCATGAGGCGGATGAACTGGGCTGGACGGTGAACCAATTCATGCGTTGCGCCCAAAGGATGGGCCGGGATTTCATCTGGCATTGGCTCGGGCGTGGCGCGGTAAACGATACCGCTTGTTTGAATGACAGTGTGGAAAAATTTCTGTCCCGTAAACAGTCGCGGTTCAACATGGCCTGGAACCAGGAGACGCCTCTGGTTCGACAAATGAACGTTCGCTCCCGCGTTTAAGCCTCGTGTCCCTCCTCGATTCACGGAGCGCCCATCCGTTTGGGCTTTTTTGGGTTTCAAATTTCTCAAGCGTGAGCCATCTTCGCGCCGGAATTTATGAACCAGGAAACATGGACTGCCGTTGACCATTACCTCACCAGCGTGCTCGAGCCTTCCGATTCGGTATTGGAAGCGGTGCTCAATGCCAGTACCGCGGTCGGACTGCCATCCATCAATGTTTCGCCGGTCCAAGGCAGGCTGCTGCAACTTTTGGCGCGGATCCAAGGAGCGCGAAAAATTCTCGAAATTGGCACATTGGGCGGCTACAGCACCATCTGGCTGGCGCGGGCATTACCCGCCGGTGGCAGTCTAATAACGCTGGAGTTCGACCCCAAACACGCCGAAATCGCCCGCGCCCACATTGGCCGGGCAGGCCTTGCCGGGGTTGTTGAACTGCGCGTTGGCCGGGCGCTGGATATATTGCCGAAACTTGCCGCTGAAGGCCGCGGCCCGTTTGATTTCATCTTTATCGATGCCGATAAACAAAGTACCGCCGATTACTTCGCGTGGTCGCTTAAACTTTCGCAGCGCGGCAGCGTAATCGTTGTGGACAACGTCGTGCGCAAAGGCGCGGTGACCGATGAGGCCAATGCCGATCCCAGGGTCCAAGGAATGCGGCGCTTTTTTGAAACGCTGGCTGCGGAAAAGCGCGTCAGCGCCACGGTCATCCAAACCGTTGGCAGCAAAGGTTATGACGGCTTCGCCCTCGCATTTGTGATGGGATAAGGCAACAGAGATACGCTCCAAGCCGCCAAGTTTGTTCGGATGTCCGAGCGGGACGTCCCCGCCTCACGATTTCGGATGGAACCACGACCGCATAAAATTCACGTATTCCGGCTCGGACTTTTCCTGCCGGGCCTTGATGAAACCCCGGCGGTCGTCGCCAACCAGATAACGCAGCCGGTCCGTGCCGTCGGTGGCGGCATCGTAAATGACCCTGGCCACCTGGTCCGCACCCGTCGTCCGCGCGGCGGTCATTTTGGCGAAGGCCTCTTTGGTGCGGGCAACAAAGTCGTCGTAATCCCTGACTGAGGCATCTGTTGCGCTGGCCCGGCCCGTCCTTTCAAAAAAGCCCGTATCGTTGACACCGCCGTGAGGTTCGACGAGCTTCACGATGATGTTCTGCGAGGCGAGTTCGTAGGCGAGCGCCTCCGAGAAACCTTCCAGAGCAAACTTGCTGGCGCAATAGAGCGAAATCATCGGCAGGGTGAAGAGGCCGGCGCCAGAACTGATGTTGATGATGAGTCCACGTTTGTGCTGCCGGAAATGTGGCAGGATGGCGCGCGTGACATCCATCGCGCCAAAGACGTTGACGTCGAACTGTTCCTGGACCTTCTCCCGTGGAATCGCCTCGAACAAGCCGTACTGGCCGTAGCCTGCGTTGTTGATTAATGCGTCAATCCGGCCAAAACGCGCGATGCCGGCGTCAATTGCCGGTTTGATGCTGTCGTGGTCCTGAACATCCAGCCGGGTGACCAGCATATTGCTCCTGCCGGCCAATTCGGTTTCCACGGCCGGTTTGCGCATGGTGGCGATGACGTTCCATTTGTGGCTGGCGAAAAGCCGGGCGGCCGCTTTGCCGATGCCGGAGGAACACCCGGTGATTAAGACGCATTTCTTCATTCCTACGCTTGGCCACCAGCATGACGTCAAATTTCCTTTTCTTCAATCGCTTTCCAGCTATCCTACTTTTTCGTTTTGGGAGGGTTGCCGTGTCGGCGACCCGGAATAATTTGGGGACGGCGACACGCCGTTTCTCCCGACGAATTTTGTAAATGGACGCAGCGCATATACGCAATTTCAGCATCATTGCCCATATTGATCATGGGAAGACCACGTTGTCGGACCGGCTCCTGCATCGCACCGGGACCATCGCCACGCGCGACATGGAGGCGCAACTGCTGGATTCGATGGATTTGGAGCGCGAACGGGGCATCACCATCAAGGCGCATCCGGTCACGATGCTCTACAAGGCCAAAAACGGCGAGACCTACGAGCTGAACCTGATTGATACACCCGGCCACGTGGATTTCGCGTACGAAGTGTCGCGGAGCTTGAGTGCCTGCGAAGGAGCGCTGCTCGTCGTGGACGCGGCCCAGGGCGTCGAGGCGCAGACAGTGGCGAATTATCATCTGGCGGCGAAGCTAAATCTGGAAATCATCCCGGTCATCAACAAGATTGACCTGCCGCATGCCGACATTGCGCAGGCCAAGCAGCAGCTGGAGGAAGTTTTGGCCGTGCCCAGCGAACTGGCGATTCCCTGCAGCGCCAAGGAAGGCATCGGCATTGAGGACATCCTGGACGCCATCGTTGCACGGGTGCCGCCGCCCAGGCCGACGGGGCAGAGGAGCTTGCAGGCGCTGGCGTTTGATTCGTTTTTTGATACCTACAAGGGCGTGGTCACGCATGTTCGCGTGTTCAACGGCGAATTGAAGGCCGGCCAGCAGGTGAAACTGTTGCACTCGGGGAAAAATGTCGAGGTGAAGGAGGTCGGCAGTTTCAATCCGAAACCCTACACGCGCGACAAGCTGGAAGTCGGTGAGACGGGTTATTTCACAGCCAACATCAAAAGCGCGCAGGAGGTGAAAATGGGCGATACCATCACGGACGCCCGCAATCCGTCGCCGGTGCTGCCCGGGTTCAAGGAGGTTCATCCGATGGTGTTCAGCGGGATATACCCGATCAACACGGCGGATTACGAGCACCTCAAAACCGCCATGGCCAAGTTGCAATTGAACGACTCGGCCTTTGCGTATTCCGCGGAAACGAGTGTGGCCCTGGGCTTCGGCTTCCGCTGCGGTTTCCTCGGTCTGCTGCACATGGAGATTGTGCAGGAACGGCTCCGCCGGGAATACGACATGGACATCATCGCGACGTACCCGAGCGTGGTGTATCACGTGACGTTGACGGATGGGAAGTTGAAGCAGGTGGACAACCCGGCGTTCATGCCGGATGTGACCTACATCGAGAAGATTGAGGAGCCGATGGTGAAGGCCTTCGTGATCTGTCCGAATGAAAACATCGGCGACATGATGGCGTTAATTTCGGAAAAGCGCGGCGCGGTGGACCACACGGAAACGCTCGACGCGAAACGGGTGATGCTGACGGGCCTGATTCCTTTGAACGAAATCCTGATTGATTTTCATGACCGCATTAAAAGCATCACGCGTGGCTTTGGCTCGATGGATTACGAGCCGGCAGACTACCAGGAAAGCGACATGGTGAAGCTGGACATGCTGGTAAACACCGAGCCGATGGACGCGTTTTCCTGCATCGTGCATCGCACGAAGGCGGAGGGCCGGGGACGCACGCTGGCGGAGAAATTGAAGGAAGTCATCCCGCGCCAGCAGTTTCAGGTGAAGATTCAGGCGGCCATCGGCGGGAAAATTATCGCGTCGGAAACCGTCAGCGCGTTCCGCAAGGACGTGACGGCGAAATGTTACGGCGGCGACGTCTCGCGCAAACGCAAGTTGCTGGAGAAGCAAAAAGAAGGCAAAAAACGGATGAAATCCATCGGCAATGTGAACATTCCGCAGGAAGCGTTCATCGAGGTGCTGAAGGCATGAACGGAAGTCCAGAGTTGAGGGTCGAAAGTCAAGGGCAGGTGATTGCCCGGTACGAATGCTTGTTTTTTGGCCCTCGACCCTCGACACTCGTCCCTCAATACATTTTATGATCCGCTGGCTGTTTTCCAAAACGATTCGCGAGGCGTGCGCGATGCGCAAACACGTGCATCGCTGGTATTGCGCACAGCGCGACCGGCTCTCGCCCCAGGCCATCAGTGCGGTGACGCTGGCCATGGACGCGCTGCAAGCCGCCATCAACGAGGAGAAGCCCAACGCGGGCAGAATCCGGATCAAGATGGAGGAGCTTGAATTTGCCGCCAACAAGTGGTTGAAGCCGTATCCGAACGCTGTCTGGCGTGAAAACGTTGAAGTATTGCTCGTAGCCATTGCTGTGGCCATGGGGGTTCGCACATTTTTTATTCAGCCCTTCAAGATTCCCACCGGCTCAATGCAGCCGACTCTTTATGGCGTGACGTCCGAGCCTGATTTTACCCCCATCTACGCGGGCGCGGACGACAAGGCCGGGGTTCAGGCCGACGTGGACCAACAATTGAAGCTGCAGGCGGCCATGCCAATCCCGGCGATCGGGGGGCGTGTCCTGGACTGGTTTCGCGGAATTTCCTATGTTCATTTTGTTGCCCCCACCGATGGGTCGGTGGATGAAATTGCGAAACCCTGGCCGCCGGCGTTTTTTTCCATTTACCAGCGCATCGAATTCGCCGGGGTGTGGCACATCCTCTGGTTTCCTCCGGATTATGGCGAAGAACCGTTGAGATTCCGGGCGGGGCTGGATCCGGGCCGCCTTTTTCACCAGGGCGACGACGTGATCAAGCTTCGGGTGCATGCCGGCGACCACCTGTTTGTGGACCGGTTGACGTATAATTTTCGGCCGCCCGAACGCGGCGAGATTGTGGTGTTTGAGACCCATGGCATCGAGCGCCTGCCGGCCGATCAGCAAAACACGTTTTATATCAAGCGCCTGGTCGGATTGGGTGGCGAAACCTTGTCGCTGAAGCAGGATTATCAAGTCGCGAATGCGCCGAGACTGGGAACGGTTTCCGTGGGGCATCTGGTCGTGGACGGTCAGCCACTCTCAGCCGCGACCCCGCACTTTGCAAATTTGTACGCCTTTACGGACGCCCAGCCCGCTCAAAAGGTGCTGGAGTACGAACCCAATCATTTCTATGGGCACGCCATGCTGGAGGCGCTGGCTCCGGATGAAAGCTTTCAAGTGGAAACGAATCACTGTTTTGTGATGGGCGACAACACCATGAACAGCCTCGATTCGCGCTATTGGGGAGATTTCTCCAGCGACCATATCATCGGCAAATCCTTCCTTGTTTATTGGCCCCTCACCGGGCGGTTCGGGTGGGGCAACCAATAAAAACCTCCAGGCAAAATGAGCGGCGCGAACAGTGAGACCGTCCTGATCACCGGCGCTTCCTCGGGCATCGGCCTGGAACTGGCGAAGTGTTTTGCCGCAGACGGTTCCCGCCTGGTACTGACCGCGCGCAATACCGAAGCGCTGCAAGCGCTGGCTGATGAGTTGCGCCGTACGCACCACGTCGAAGTGTCCGTTTTGACCGCCGACCTTTCGTTGCCCGAAACCCCGGAACACTTGTTCAAGGAATTACAGGGCAGGGGAACCGTGGTGGACGTTTTGGTAAACAACGCCGGATTTGGCGCCTGGGGAATGTTTGCCGAGCTGCCGCTTCAACGGCAGCTTGAAATGATTCAGGTCAACGTCACCGCCCTGACCCAACTGACCGGATTGTTTCTTCCCGGCATGCTGCAACGCCGGCGCGGTGGCATTTTGAACGTTGCCTCCGTGGCGGGTTTTCTGCCTGGCCCCGGCATGGCGGTCTATTACGCGACCAAAGCATGCGTCCTGTCACTCACCGAAGCGATGGCTGAGGAATTGAACGGCACAAACGTGACCGTGACGGCGCTGTGCCCGGGTCCGACGGTGACGAACTTCGGCAAGGTGGCGCACGTCAAGAAGTCACCGGTGATTCGACTGGTCAGGATGTCGGCCGAATCGGTGGCACTCCATGGCCATCGGGCGTTTCGCAGGAAAAAAGTGGTGGCGGTTCCCGGCCTGCAAAACCGTCTGCTGGCTGTGCTTCCCCGATGTCTGCCCCGTTCAATAGTCAGGAAACTGGCACGAAAATCTAATAAAATTTAGGGTGATGCGGGCGTAAAATTGGCAGAGAACTAGCTGTCAGCGGGTGGATAAAATAAACCTGGAAACCCGTGCTTACTTCACCAACGATTGCGATAGGGATCGCTCTTTTAATAGCCGTCGGCCTCGTCTGTTTTGGAATCAGGCGCTTGGTGACGCATTTTCAAGAGGAATTCCGCAAAGATAACACCCCCGAAGAGACCCCTTACAGATTGGACACGGCGGATAAACGGCACTGAACCTCTGTCCTAAACCATGGACTCCAAGTCAGACTGGGATCCCATGAAGATTTAAAGGACTGTCTCATGATGATACATATCAATCGTTGGTTGGTATAGTGATGGCCTAATCAAATACCCCGGGGAAATGTGTTGAAAATGCAACAACCTGACTCACAACACGATGCCGTGTTCATGCCACCGGTGGAGTTGGCCGCCATCTTGTTTTAACGGGGTCAAAACTGGCATTGGGACTGCTTGTTATAAATACGATTGCGGTAGTAACAGGCAATCAGTGAACAAACAGAAATCGTAATAACCAGCCTGTTGCGTCGTTCACGCCGCACCAAACTGAATTAAAAGTAGTATGAAGACCAATACTTCCCGCAAAGAGGGATTCACGCTGGTGGAAATCATGATTGTGGTGGCCATCATCGGACTCCTGGCTGCCATCGCGATTCCCAACTTTCTGCGGGCGCGTTCGACTTCGCAGCAGAACGCCTGCATCAACAACCTTCGACAGATTGACGGCGCCACCCAGCAATGGGCTTTGAATCAAAACCACGGTCCAACCGATGCGGTGGGCAGCACTGATATTCAATCTTATCTGGGGCGCGGTATTGCCGGTACGTTGCCATGGTGCCCGCTGGACACGACGAAAACCTTCGCCAGCAGCTACACCATTGTAAACGCTTCGACCTTGCCCGCGTGCAAAAAACAGCCCGCCGGCGATGGCAGCGGCAACTTCGTGCACACGATGCCGACGGGCAGCTGACCCGGACTACGCTTGGCATTTTTCATGCTGATTATAAATACGGTTGCGACAGGCAATAAGTGAACGAAACTGAAAATAAGTAACCCGCCGGTCGCGTCGTTCACACCGCACTAAACTGGAAAGAAGAGTTGTATGAAGAACAAAACGTCCCGCAGAGCGGGTTTTACACTGGTGGAAATCATGATTGTGGTGGCCATCATCGGTCTGCTGGCCGCTATTGCGATCCCCAACTTTCTGAGGGCGCGCTCAACCTCGCAGCAGAACGCGTGCATCAACAACCTCCGTCAACTGGACGGCGCCCAGCAGCAATGGGCTTTGGAGAAGGGTCACGGCCCGACCGATGCCGTAGCCAGTACGGACATTCAGCCTTACATGGGGCGCGGCACCGCCGGTACCTTGCCATGGTGCCCGCTGGATACGACGAAGACTTTCGCCAGCAGCTACACCATTGTAAACGCGTCAACCTTGCCCGTATGCAAGAAACAGCCCGCGGGCGACGCCAGCGGCAACTACGTGCACGCGATGCCCACGGGCAGCTGAGCCGTTGGCCAGACAGCATAGCTTTCACACGGCCTGAGGGTGTCTTACCCTCGGGCCTTTTCCACTTTTAACAGTCATCTCCTTTGGAGCAGGGCATTCCATGGGTTTTGTGATGAAGCGATTAGCGTTAATGCCAGTTTCACCAAAACTATATATCCTACAAATGCATCACACATGCTAAAACCCTTAATTTGTAACGATATCAGCATTTAACAGGCATAAAACGACTAACCATATTTTGGCATTTACTATGCTAATTCGGTGTAAATGCGGTAGCGACAGGCAATTAGTGAACAAAGCTGAATTATAAAAACCCGCCTGTTACGTCGTTCACATCGCATGGAATAGAAAGAAAGATAGTATGAAAACTCAATCATCGCGCAAATCGCGTAAAGCGGGTTTCACATTGGTGGAAATCATGATTGTGGTGGCCATTATTGGTCTACTGGCTGCCATCGCGATCCCGAACTTCCTGAGGGCTCGTTCGACTTCGCAGCAGAACGCGTGCATCAACAACCTGCGTCAACTGGACGGCGCCCAGCAGCAATGGGCTTTGGAGAAAGGGCATGGCCCGACCGATGCGGTAGCCAGTACGGACATACAACCTTACCTGGGGCGTGGTACCCCTGGTACCTTGCCATGGTGCCCGCTGGATTCGACGAAAACCTTCGCCAACAGCTACACCATTGTAAACTCCTCAACCTTGCCAGTATGCAAAATTCAGCCCTCTGGCGACGCCAGCGGCAACTACGTACACGCAATGCCTACGGGCAGCTGACCCATTTGCCAGACAACGGAGATCCTTACTAGGCCTGAAGCTGTCAGCGTCAGGCCTTTTTGATTGTCACAAGTATGGCTTGGGCTCGGCATTTTGTCGGTTTAATCATAAACGGGATCGCGCCAAGGCCAAATCCTGCCAAAATGTTCAAATCAGATGGAATGCACAAAATCGCAAAAATCGGGGCTTTTATTGACTTTCAGCACAAACAACACATGCACACGACAACAATAATAGATGCACAATGTTTGTTATATTTAGTCTATGAAGAAGTTTATTTGACGAATATTGAGGCATAGTGTCTAATATATGTAATGAGATTCAAATTGGCCATGTGTGCGCTGGCCGCTTTGGGGGTGGTTTTAAGCGCTTCTGGAATGACCCGGTGGGAAGCATTGTCGATGCTTGAGACCGGAAACAACGATTACGCGATTGGACGCTGCGGGGAAATCTCGCGGTTTCAAATCCGCGCCCAGCTTTGGCCGGGCGGAGATCCCCTGAACGCGAGGGCTGCGTTGACGGTGGCCCAGAGGATTATGCGCGCGCGTTTGGCGCAATTCGAGCAGACCCATCGGCGCATGCCTAACGACTTTGAGTTTTACGTCTTGTGGAATGCGCCGGCCGAGGTGGATCATCCGGTCCCCTGTGTGGTTGAGCGCGCCCAGCGGTTTGTGAACCTGGTCCGGCGTGACGAACAACAAGCCCAAGCGGCCTGTTTCCCCAGAAAAGCTACGAATGCTTCTTGAAACCTTCCGCGAGCTTGTAGGCTTTAAGATATTCATTCACGGTCTGTTCCCAGGAAAAAATGGTTTTCATGGCTTTGCGTTGGTATTGCCGCAGCAAATCCGGCTGTTCATAAAGGGCCAGGGACTTGCGAATGGCCTTGGCCAGCGCCCGCGCTGAGTATTCGTGGAACTTGATTCCGTTGGCGCGCCTTGTGTCTTCGGTAAAATCAATCACGCTGTCATCCAGGCCGCCGGTGGCGCGAACAATGGGAATGGTCCCATAGCGAAGGCTGTACATCTGGTTCAAGCCGCTCGGCTCAAAGCGCGATGGCATCAGGTAAAAATCACACGCGGCTTCAATGCGGTGAGCCAGGCCTTCATCGTAATCCACGCGTACGGCAACTTTTGACGGGAAACGTTGCGCGAGTCCGGCATAACCCCGCTCGTAGGCCAATGACCCGTTGCCGAGCAAAACAAATTGCAGGTCGGTGCTCAGCATTTCTGCGAGGGCGCCCAGTTGAATGTCCACGCCCTTCTGATCGGCCAGACGCGAAATCGTGCCAAAAAGCGGCGCGTCCACGCGTTCGGGCAGGCCCAGTTCCTGTTGCAAGGCAAGTTTGCAGGCGGCCTTGCCAGCCAGGCGCGCCATCGAATACGGGTGCGCCAAAAATGGATCATGCGCCGGGTTCCACTCGTCGTAATCCACGCCGTTAAGAATGCCCAGGAGCCGTTTCCGGCGCTGGCGTAAAAGCCCGTCCAGACCGTGACCGAATTCCTCGGTCATGATTTCGCGCGCGTATCTCGGACTGACGGTCGTGATGACATCGGCAAAGACAATGCCGGCCTTCAGGCAATTCAGCTGGCCATAAAACTCGAGGCTGGCGATGCCAAAATAATCCCGCGGCAGGTTCGTCAGGGCAAAGGCACCCGGCGGAAAGATTCCCTGATACGCCAGATTGTGGATGGTCAAGCATGCCGGCGGCGGGTGTTCCCACCCTTCCGCGTGCTGTTGCTGCTGCATCAACGCCGGCACCAGCGCGGTCTGCCAGTCATGAACATGCACGACGTCCGGCCGCCAGGGCAGGTAACGCGCAAGGTGGGTGACGCATTTTGAAAGAAAGATGAAACGTTCGGCGTTGTCCGGATAGCTGAGGTCGTTCTCCAGATAAAGTCCGGCCCGATCAAAAAAATCCGGCTGCTGAATGAAATAAACCGTTGGCCCATTTTTCCCGGATTCGAGCGACCACAATGCCGCCGGCACGCGCCGGTCGCCCAAGGGCAGATCGAAGTGCCAGTCCACCTGGCGCATTTGGGGAAACCGCTCGCGGATGCCGCGGTACAGCGGCGTGACGATGCGCGCTTCATGGCCGGCGCGCACCAACGCCTTGCCCAGCGCTCCCACCATGTCAGCCAGGCCGCCGGTTTTGGAAAACGGATGGATTTCGCTGCTGGCCAGAAGAATTCTCATAAAGCGCCGCTACAAAATGACGCGGGCCCCTCGTTCGGAAATGTGGGCATTTTGGGGCTGTAACATTTACGCCTTAGACAGAGATTTGGTCCGTTTTCAAATACGGCTGCAGGGGTGCGGGAATCTTCACGCTCCCGTCGGGTTGCTGGTACGTTTCAATCAACGCCACGAACAGCCGCGCCAGCGCCGTGCCGCTCCCGTTGAGAATGTGCGGAAATTTATTCTCGCCCGACTCGGTTTTGAACCGCAGGTTCATCCGGCGCGCCTGAAAATCCTCGCAATTTGAACAACTGGACACTTCCAGATAACTCCCCTGCCCTGGCGCCCAGACTTCGAGGTCGTAGGTTTTTGCGCTGCCGAATCCCATGTCACCCGTGCACAGCAACAGCACGCGATAGTGCAGGCCAAGCAGTTGCAGGACCTTCTCCGCGTTGGCCACCATTTTTTCCAGCTCGTCATAGCCGTTTTCGGGCCTGACGATTTTTATCAATTCAACCTTGTCGAACTGGTGCACGCGAATCATGCCACGGGTGCCGACGCCCGCCGCGCCCGCTTCGCCACGAAAACAAGGCGTGTAGGCGCAATAACAAACCGGCAGCTGTTTCTCCGCCAGGATTTCTTCGCGATGGATGTTCGCCACCGGCGTTTCGGCCGTTGGAATCAGGTAAAGTTTGTGAAGCTTGTCCGGGTCATCGCCCTCGGCCACGCCGTAGTACTGATCCTTGAATTTCGGGAATTGTCCGACGCCCTCCAGGCATTGCGGTCCGACCATGAATGGGGGTGAAACTTCGACATACCCATGGTCGTGCGTGTGCAGGTCCAGCAAAAACTGAATCAGCGCCCGCTCCAACCGCGCGCCCCAATGGGTGTATAGAATGAATCCGCTGCCGGAAAGTTTGGTCGCCCGCTCGAAATCCACCAGTCCGAGCGATTCGCACAGTGCCACGTGTGATTTGGGTTTGAAATCAAAGGCCGGCTTTTTGCCGTGGGCACGAACTTCACGATTATCTTCAGCGGTTTTACCTTCGGGCACCGATGCGTGGGGCAGATTCGGAAGTTGCAGCATGAGCGCTTCGCGCGCCGCATCCACCAGGGTGACAGCCCGGTCCAAGGCGGCGATGCGGTCGCCCAATTCCCGTGTCTCCGTCTTCTTTGCCTCGGCCTCGGCGGTTTTCTTCTGCGCCATCAACGCGCCGATTTCCTTCGACCCGCGGTTGCGCTGAGCCTTGAGCGATTCAGCTTCGGCCAGGATTTTCCGCCGTTGCTCGTCGAGCTTGAGCCATTCGTCGATGTGGGTTTCGTCCCCTGCCCTGCGGGTGGCCAGACGCTGGCGGACAAAATCCGGCTGTTCACGAATCAATTTGGTGTCGAGCACTGTGGAATTATAGAAATTCAGCCGTCAGCAGCAAGGTGTAAGGCTCACCCGGCCTGGGTGGGCAATTGGCGGCTTCGCCGGCAGTAATTGGTTAACCAGTCAATTACGCAGTTTTGTCGGCAGGGCGGCCCAAAGCCAAGGCCTATTGCAACGGCGGTCCGATTTCGATGCGATAGAATTGCGCCGGCGAGGTGCCCACATTGGTGCTCCATGAGAATGGCATGGACGGCGAGTAATTGGTGGACAACGAGTTCCAGTTGATCAAATTCGAGGAAACCTGCACGGCATAGTCCGGTCCAGTTTCACCGTTGACCTGGAACGACAACTGGCCGCTGCTTAGCGCGACTGAAGACAGGATGGCGTTGGTCAACGGGTTGACGTTCACATTAAAGCTCTGGGTGGCACTCAAACTGGGGATGCCGTCGTCGCTCACCACCAATGAAATGGGGTTGATGGTATTGGCGTTGGTCACGGTTGGGCGCCAGAGGAAGGCACCGGTGCCGGCGTTAACCGTGGCGCCGTTGGGTGCGCTCAACAGGCTGAAGGTCAGGGTTACGGGCGGGCTGCTGGTATCGGTGGCGCTGGCGATAAAGGCGGCCAATTGGCCCACGTTGACAGTCTGGTCGCCAATAGCCGCCAGCACGGGCGGTGTGTTATTGGTTCCGGCTTGCGGGATGATGACATCCACCAGCGTGTATGGCGGTACCGAGATGGTAAACGAATTACCAAGCCCGGATGCGTTGTTGGTGATGACGGGATTTCGGGGATAGGAATTGGTGCTGATAAAATTACCCGAGCCGAATTGATACAGGATGCCCGTTCGGGCGAGCGTTGGCCCATTATTGATGGTCACAGTGGCGGGGACCGTGAGTTGCGGGTCATCATTGACCAGCATGACCCCCATGCTCCCATCCTGCCGGGTCGTGGCATGAACGCGCAACAAGGGCTGGCTGGAGGTGGTATTGAGAAGGGTATCACCGACGTTGGCCAGCAGGTGGGTCATCAGGGTCCCATAATAAGGAGCCAGTGGGGTGTTATCGGGCACATGGGGTGTGGACGATGACAGAAAACCGTTGTGCAATTCCTGAAAATCCACGTTGACCGCGCCGCCTTCGAACCAGGTCAGAAAGTTATCGGCGGCGAACAATGCCACCGGAGCACCGACAACGCCAGTGGGGGGACCGGTTTCGGTGATGGCGATACTCATCTGTGAGGCCTGTGCCTGGCCTAAAACGTTGGACAATTCCTGGAAGGTGCCCGCGGCTGTGGCGGGAATCGTGGCCACCGAGGCCAGCAGCGCGGTGGCGTCCGGGCCGGGGTACCAGTGAATGATGACAAAGTCCAGATTGGTGCCAACCGCACTCAACAGCGGGGTGTTAAAGGAATTAAGGCCAGGCATGAAGGTGGTCCCGCATTTGATGGTAGGGTCCTTGCTTTTCATGGCCTGAATGAATGGCACGGCGTTTGTTCCATAGGAGCCGGAAGAGAGCGCCACCTGGCCGACCCGGTCAGCGGGAATTTGGTCCAGGAAATGTAAATCGTACTCCCAATCCTGACCCGCATAATATCCGTTGCCGTTTATTTCATTGCCAATTTCCCAGTAATTGACATCAAAAGCGTTGGTCACGTTTGCGTGTCCCACCCAGGCGGCGGCCACATTGGTATCGCCGCCGGCATTGTTGGCTGGATTGGAACCGTAATCGACAGTCACAATCGCCTTGGCCCCTGTCGGAATGACAAGGGTGTTCATCCAATTATCGAAGCTGTCGCCCGTATTAACGTACTGTCCGTCAATGCCGGTGTTGTTTTGCCAGTTGTAGACATCCGACACCGAACCGCCCGGAAAGCGCAGGGCTTTGATTCCGACGGCAGACAACAAGGGAGCAACGGCCGGGTCGATCAGATCATTGTCATAAGTGGCGCAGTCAACTCCCAACCCTTGAGGGGGCATCGTCGTTATGGGCTGGCTGGCATTCACGGTAACTGTCACAGGTGAATTAACGGTCACCGCCACCACCCCACTGGTGGCGCGGCCATAGCTGTTGGTCACGATGACGTCATAATTATAAGTTCCAATTCCGACCGTCGCCGGAGTCACTGTAGCAGTTGAACTCGTGGCGTTGGGGATATTGGTCAGGGCGCCGCCGCTGCCGCCGTCGGTTTGCCACTGGTAGAAAAATGGAGTCGCACCCTGGGCACTCTCGGTAAGGGTCAGCCTCTGGCCCACATAAACCGTGCTTTTGGGTGCCACAGTGGGGGTGTTGGCGGTGGGCGCGCTGGCCGTCATTCCCAAAACAAATACGCCATCATAATAACGCGGACTGCTGCCCAAGGTCATCGTACCGCCGGCGGTGGGAATCGTGGCGATTACGCCGCCCGCATAGCCGTTCGTGGCCACGGCCAAAGCGCACCAGCCGCCGCTTGAGGGTTTTATGCCAAAGGAATAGGCGTAAGTCGTGTTTGGGTTTAACGCGACCGAGAGGTTGTTGCATTTCAGCCAGTCGCCATCCGTAAAGCCCGGATTGGCAAACGTGAAGGATTGCAACAGGGTCGCGGAGCTGCCGGAAACTGTGTAAATCCTCAGATAATAGGTTGGCGTCGTTGCCGGGGTGCCATAGCCGCCGCCGGAATCCAACCCGGCCGTTCTGATGGCCACCGACAGCAAATTGGTCGAGGTGCTGGTCGTGGTAAATGTCTGGCCGGGTGGCGCGGCGTTGTCCGTGTAATAATTCAAACCGTCCGGCTTGGCGGTGACGGGTGTAGGGGCGGCGGTGTTCCCGTTGGTGCTCAACTGGGAAATGTCGTTTGGCCCGGGCGTTGGGCTGGCAGCACCGATGTCGGTCAAGGTCTGCGCTTGGACCGTGCCGATACCTGCCCCCAGAATCAGCAGTGCAAGTAAAATGAAACTTTGAACCCCCTTTATGGCGTTTAAGCGAACACAGCGACCTGGACGAAAGCCGCCGGCTACAGCAAGGCGAATGTACATATTGAGTATGGTTTATGTATGTTAGTTAGTCCGGAGTGCCAAGTCAAGTGATTATCTTTTGAAGTCGAGGGATGGTTAACCAAACCTGATGCCAGTGCCGGTGCGGTTATAAGTGCCTTCCTGGTCTGCAAATTGGAGGTTGAGCGCCAGGGAGGAAAACCTATGCTTGCCACCATGAAGCTCCCGGAGAAATGGCGTCGCCTCTTTCGTGTGCCACGGTTGACACGGGGGCGCATCGTCGTCGCGCTGGCCGTCGCCGTGGTCGCGGACGGACTGCAGTTTCTCCTCGGCCCGTTGGGTTGGGCATTCGGCGATCAAATCATTGATCTCATGGCGATGGTTTTGACGGCCTGGCTCATCGGTTTCCACTGGCTGCTGTTGCCGACGTTTGTCACGGAACTTGTCCCGGTGCTGGATGAACTGCCGACCTGGACGGCCTGTGTCGCGGCGGTGATTGCCTTGCGCAAACGCGGGCAATCTTTGCCGCCGCCGGGATCTACGATTGAAATCTGATTGAAAATATTTTCTGATGTTGCACATTAACACCGTGCAACCTGATTTCTTGTGACGTCAAATCTCAAAACAATTTTCGCCTGCTCCCCACAACGGGTCGTTCCGGGTTTCCGGGCGGTGATTTGCGGTTTGCTGATGGCGTCGGACGCCGGGGCTCAGAGCATCCGGTTTCCGTGGAGTGGTTACGCTCATACTCCGCAACACGACGCCATCGCGTCGGTCGCCTCCCAGCCGCTCAATCGGATCTTGTGGCATGTGCCGGTGGATTTGAATCCACAATACAGCGGAAGCGAACTGCTGATTCATTATGGCTCGCCCCTGATCACGCGTTCCAACACCGTCATCGTGCCGGTGAAGACCGGCGCGGCTGGTGGCTTTGAGGTCGAAGCCCTTGCCGGCGGCAGTGGCGCCACGAACTGGGCGCGGTCCACGGATTACATTCTGCCGGCCCACAACTGGACGCCGAGCTTTTCCCCGGTGTTGACGCCGAAAAACCGGCTTTATTTTGCGGGTGGCGGCGGAACGGTCTATTATTGCGACACTCCCGACACCACGAACCCCTCTCCCGCCATCGGGCAACTCGCCTTTTACGGACTGACCAACTACACCGCCAACACCAATGCCTACCTGGCCAACGTATTCATTTGCACGCCGATCACCTCGGATCGGTATGGAAACATATTTTTTGGATTTCAAGTCACCGGTTCCACGCCCGTGAATCTCCAAAGCGGGATCGCCCGCATTGATTACAATGGAACCGGCACCTGGATTGCCGCCAGCAACACTGTCACCAATGCCGCCGTCAGCCAGGTCGTCATGAACTGCTCCCCCGCCTTGAGTAACGACCACAAAACGTTGTATGAGGCCGTTAACAACGGTTATTCCGGGTACGGCTATCTTGTGGCTTTGGACAGCCGGACCCTTGCGCCCCTGACCAATGTCCGGCTTAAAGACGTCAAAATTCCCGCCAACGACGCCGATGTGGACGACGACGGCACGGCGTCACCGGCGGTGGGGCCCGATGGCGACGTTTATTTCGGAGTGTTGGAGAATCCCTGGTATTCAAATCATGACCGCGGCTGGCTGCTGCATTTCGACTCCACCCTCACGCAAACCAGGATTCCCGGCGCATTCGGTTGGGACGACACCGCTTCCATTGTGCCGGCCTCGCTCGTTCCTTCCTATCACGGTAACTCGTCGTATTTGCTGATGACCAAATACAACAATTACGTTGAAGCCGGGGGGGATGGGGTGAACCGCATCGCCATCCTGGATCCGCAGAACAGCGAAACGGATCCCATTTCCGGCGCGACCACCATGAAGGAGGTGCTCACCATTGCCGGGCCCACGCCTGACTCGGCCAACACCAATAGCTACCCGAATGCCGTGCGCGAGTGGTGCATCAATTCGGCGGCGGTCGATCCATCCACCAGATCCGTGCTGGCCAACAATGAAGACGGCAAGCTCTACCGCTGGGATTTGACCTCCAATATGCTTACGCAAACGAACACGCTGACCTCAGGCATCGGCGAAGCCTACACTCCCACCATTGTCGGGGTGGACGGCGTGGTGTACGCCATCAACAACGCCACGCTGTATGCCGTCGGCCGCTGACCTATCCAAAGCCATGCGCCTGAAATTCCTTACGCTTGCGACTGGTCTGGCCATGCTGCTGTCGGGCGCACTGGTGCGGGCGGACGTGGCTTTCTTCCTGACCCCCGCAGTCCAATCGGGTCTGGGGAGCAATGAAGTCGTTTTCACCGGCACGCTGATCAACACAAGCCTGACCGGCAATCTGTTCCTCAACAATATTCAGTTCGGCTTTATTGATGAGGCGACCGGCTATCTTACGGCGGACACCAACGTGTTCTTTGCGAACGTTCCCGGCATTCTGTTGCCCGGTGAGACCTACAGCGACGTCGTCTTTGCCATCGCCATCAATCCGGCGACCCCGCCCGGCCAGTATTTCGGCTTTGTCACCCTCCAGGGCGGTACCAATATTTTCGCCGCGAACAATCTGGCCAGTCCGTTATTCGAGGTCACCCTGTCGCCGGCGCCGTTGAGCATCGCGCTGTCCAATGCCAACGTGGCGGTTTCCTGGCCGTCGCCGCCGGGAAGTTTCGGGTTGGAGCAAAACACCGATTTAACCACCACGAATTGGACAATCGTCACGAATATGCCGGCGGTTGTGAATGGACAAAATCAAGTGCTGCTACCGGCGCAATCCAGCAACCAATTCTTTCGGCTGCAATATCCCTGAACCCGGAACAGGCCGAAATCGCTCACGGCCGGGCTGATTTTCAAATTGAAAAATCCGCCGATTACCCGCACATTGCCCTCATGCAATCTGTTTTTACCGGGCCGGTTTACGTGGTGCGCGACAATATTGACACCGATCAAATCATTCCCGCGCAGTATCTCACGCTGGTGCCGACGATGCCCGACGAATACGAGAAGCTCGGCAGCTACGCGCTCGCCGGCCTGCCCGAATCGCTCTACCCGGCGCGCTTCGTCAAGGACGGCCAGCTCGACACCGAATATCCCATCGTCGTCGGTGGAAAGAATTTCGGCTGCGGCAGTTCGCGCGAGCACGCGCCCATCGCGCTCGGCTCGGCGGGTTGCAAAATCGTCCTCGCCGAAAGTTTCGCGCGCATCTTCTTCCGCAACAGCGTCGCCACCGGCGAGCTTTATCCCTGCGAACTGACCGAACGCCTCTGCGATACCTTGAAAAACGGCGATGTGGTGACCGTTGACCTGGACGCGGCCACGGTCACGGTCAAGGCGACCGGCCAAGTCATCAAGTTCAAGCCGCTTGGCGACGTGCGCCCGGTCGTGGATGCCGGTGGGCTGTTCAATTACGCGCGCAAGAGCGGGATGATTGCGAAGTAAGTTTTGAGTTTTGAATTCCCGGTTTTTAGTTGAAGCTTGAGCAAATGAGTTCGGCTCAAAATTCAAAGTTCAAAATTAAAGAACCGAACCTGCTCCCCTGCCCTCGCTCGCAGAAACTTCTGGGCGGCACCTTCACGCTGGCCAAGCAGAAGCCGCTGGCGGCCGTCAAGATTGTCCGCATCAATTCCGCATCGGATCATCCTGAAGGCTACACGCTGACGATTTCCAAAACGGGAATCGAAATTTCATTCCCTGAAGCGGGTGGTTTACGCGCGGCCGCGGCGACACTGCGGCAATTGCTGCGGCAATATGGTCGCCGGCTACCCTGCCTGAAGATCCGCGACTGGCCGGATTTCCCGCGTCGCGGCGTAATGCTCGACATCTCGCGCGGCCGGGTACCCAAACTCGAAACGTTGCTCGAACTGGTCGAACATCTCGCCGATTTCAAAATCAACGAGCTGCAGCTTTATACGGAACACACGTTCGCCTATCGCAAATATAAATCCGTCTGGCAAAGCTGGGGCGCCTTGACCGGCGGGCAAATCCGCAAACTCGACGCCCGCTGTCGTGAACTGGGTATCGACCTGGTTCCGAATCAAAATTCCTTCGGCCACATGCGATATTTCCTCGAGCATCCGCAGCTAAAAGAACTTGCAGAGGTGAAGAAACCTTACCAGGACGCGAGCAAGGAATTTCTACGCCGGCCTTCCAGCCTCGCGCCAAATCATGCGGGCACCCTGCCCTTTCTGCGCGGGTTGTACGGCGAACTGCTGCCAAATTTTTCCAGCCGTTTTTTCAATGTCGGCTGCGACGAGACCTGGGATTTGGGCCAGGGCCAAAGCAAACGGCATTGTGAAGCCAAAGGCCAGGGCCGCGTTTATGTGGATTTCCTGGAAAAAATTCATGGGGAAGTCTCCCGGCATGGCCGCACGATGATGTTTTGGGGCGATATTATTATAAAATACCCAAAACTGATTTCCGAATTGACCAAAATCGGTAGGGCCGCGCTGCCGCGCGTCCAGGCTGACCAGCAGGTCAGCCCTACCGCGATTGCTCTAAACTGGGGTTATGAGGCCAATCATCCATTCGAGTACGAGGCGGCACTGTTTGCCAAATCAAACATCCCCTTCTACGTCTGCCCCGGCACTTCAACCTGGCAGACGTTGATTGGCCGGCATGATAATGCGCTGGCGAATCTACGCGCGGCGGCCAAAGCCGGCCGAAAACACGGCGCCATCGGTTATCTCATCACCGATTGGGGTGATGGCGGCCATCCGCAGCCGCTGGCGGTGAGCTGGCCGATGTTTCTCGCGGGCGCGGCCCTGGCCTGGAACGCAAACGGTTTCAACGAAAAATTGCTCCAGCTGGTTTTGAGCCGGGATGTGTTCGCGGATTCAACGGGCAAGGTGGCCGAGGCCGCTTTCCAGCTCGGTTTCGTCCATCGCAAGCTCAAGGTGAAAGCGCCAAATGAAACGCCGCTCGGCACGGTCATTGCCGCTCCGCGCCGGGAAGAACGTGAATTATTTTGCCGGAACGGGCTGAATTGGTTCAGAACCATTCCGGCGAAGCATGTCCGGGCAGCGTTGAAGGCGATTGAAAAGCAAATTGCCGTTCTGCATGTTCTGGGACGGCGACACGCCGTCCCTCCCCAATCAAAGATTTTGTTGCGTGAACTGGACCTGGCGGCGCGCATGGCGGCGCAATCATGCCGGTTCATGTTGTGGCAGCAGGCGGTTGCCGCCGGAAAAATGTCGGACACAAAACGACTGGCGCAAGCCGGCATCCGTGAATTGAGGAAGCTGGAGAAGGATTTCAACGCGTATTGGTCTCTGCGCAACAAGGCCACGCCGAAACATTGTTCCGCCTTTCTCCGCTGGCGCATTGACGATTATCGGCGAGGCATCCTGCCTTGATCATCGCCGCTTGGTGGGTAAGCTTGGTTGCGGACGGATGGGCGGCGGCACAGGAATTCTGGGAGGCTTCGGCCAGTGCTGTTCAGTGTGCGCCATCACGGGTTTGACCACATCGGCCTTTGTTTCCGGCGTGCCAGTCAACGTTTTCCCAACCGTCTGGGGCTTTTGCGACAGCCAGTCGATTCCCTTGGTTGCCAGCTCGCCGATTTTGCCCTCGGGAAATTTCATCTCCCCGATGTTGAAACTGCCGAGCGAGCCGAGCGCGCCGGCGATGGGGCCGGAAGACCTGGCGGCATCGTCCGATGACGGCGCCTTCTGCCAGGCTTCGTAGCCGTTCACCAGCCAGTCCAGTTTGCCCGTTTCGGTGTCCAGCAGAAGCCCGTGCACGGGAATATTGGGTCCGATGAGCGGGCTGTTACGTACGATGCCGGCCGCCTTGATCACGTTCGCCCGTTCGCTGCTGAACATGCCAAAAAACTCGTTGAGATTTTCGGGCAACACATGCCGGTCAACGCCGAGTTCCTTCAGCCGGTCGAGCAATTGCATCGTGGTTGTCTTGCAGACCTGGCAATCCGTGTGGCCGATGACGGCGATTTCCCGGCCGCCCTTGACCGCGCAAGCCAGCGCCAGCGACCGCATGGTGCTGCTTAATGGCCCGGTGATGATGTTGCCCGCGTTGCGCAACCAGATGAATTGCTCCGCCGGCAACGCGAGCGCGTTCGGGAAGAATGCATTCAATCGCGGGTCAACGCACGTCAGCGCAATGACCGGCAATTCGTCTGCGAAATCCGCCGGATGCAACCCGGCGTTCGGATCGCCGGCCACCGCCCGATGATTTGCGTCTATGATGGCTTCGAAGAGGCGCATAAACTTCGGCAAATCAGAATAATTGGTGAACGTCTTTGGCCCAGCGCACAGTAACTTTATATGTACTGTAATCCGCCTCGGGCCGAGCAGGCCTGCCTTCAATCTTGAAAGCTGCTTCGCCATGAGGGAGTATTGTTACCCCACGGTATTCATCTGCATTCACAGTTATTGCGTCAAACTGTCTGCCGGATTTGTCCAGGAACTGCGCCTCCACACCAACGTCTTTCCACGCGATATCGCTGTGATTTGTAAGTGTACCGACAACGGTGACATACATATTCACATTACTATCACAACCAGAAGTGGAAATCCGCTGACTGAGTTGTGAGTGCACAACCGCAATTTCGTTGCGATATGTTGCAAATTCTTCCTTCGGTCCAAAGACCTTATCCATAAAGAAGCTGGCTCCAATAAAATAGGCGGTTAAGACAACTAGGCTAAGTGCGGCAAGCAGCTTTGGATTGAACAATGACCATTTCCTCTGCCAGTACCGGCAATGCGGACAAACCTTCGCTGCCGCCTTAATTGTTTCGGCGCAATGCGGGCAAACTTTCGTCTGTTCGTTTTCGGCCATAGACTTCAAGTTTCAACGGCAGCAGTTATTTTTGGGACGGCGACACGCCGTCCCTCCCAATTTTCATTTAGCTTTGTCGTCATCCTTGCTCATCGCCTTTTTGAGCGCGGGGACCTGCTCCATCAATTTCTCGAACTTGATTCCGGTCAGGCTTTCCAACACCGGCGGCAACTGACTGATGATGGTGGTCACGTCGCTGGTCAGCTTGCTGGCACCGCCGCCGGGGCCGTTGCCGCTGTTGATGATGACCATCTTCTCGGTCTTTGACAGCGGTTCGCTGATCTTGCCCGCGATTTCCGGCATCACCCGCACAATCATTTCAATGACTGCCGCCTCGTTGTATTGCTTGAACGATTCGGCTTTGACGCGCATCGCCTCGGCGGTCGCCTTGCCTTGCGCCTCAATGACGGCGGCCTGGGCCAGGCCGCGCGCCTTGTTCGCATCGGCTTCGGCCAGACCGGTTGCCTTTACAACGTCGGCGCCGGCAAAACCGGTCGCCTTGGTGGCGGAAGCGGCGCCAGCCGCCTCGGTTTCCAACTGGAACTTCCTGGCATTTGCCAGCGTCTCCACCTTGTAACGTTCGGCGTCGGCGGGCTTTTGCACGGTGGCTTCGAGTTCGCGCTGCCTGCGCTGGATTTCCTGTTGTTGTAGTTCAATTTGCTTCTGCTTCTCCACGATGCTGACCTGCACCTCCTCGGCTTTGACCAACTGGCCGGTCTTGAATTTCTGCAAGTCATAGGCGAGGTCGGCCTGCGCCTTCTGCACGTTCACAGTGGCCTGATATTGCGCGACGTTGGATTGGTAATCGCGTTGCGCCTCGGCAACCTTCGTGTCAGCCAGAAACTTCGCCTCCTGGCCGGCCTGATTCGCCTGCGCGGAGCGGATGACGGAATCGCGATCGGCTTCGGCCTGCGCGATGATGGCGTCGCGTTTGACCTGGGCGATGCGCGGTTTGCCCAGGGCGTCGAGATAGCCTTGCGTGTCACGGATGTCGCGAATGGTAAAGCTGACAATGCCCAGGCCCATGTTGCCCATGTCGCCGGCGGCCACTTCCTGGACCTTCTGGGCGAACGCATCGCGGTTCTGGTAAATTTCCTCAACGGTCATGGTGCCGAGAATCGCGCGCAAATGACCTTCGAGGGTCTGCATGGCGATGTTTTTAATGTCATCCACGCCTTTGCTTAGGAATTGTTCCGATGCGGTGGCGATGGAGACGTCGTCGCCCTTGACCTTGATTTGCGCCACGCCGTCCACCTTCACCGGCACGCCCTTGCTGGTATAGACCTCGGGTGTCTGGACATCAATGGTCAGCAGTTCCAGTGAAAGCACATCCACCTTTTCGATGACGGGAATGACGAACGTGCCACCGCCTTTGACGACCCGAAAGCCGCGGTATTGGACCGTGCCATCCGCTGCCACGACTGCGTGCTTGCGGCCGGAGACGACGAGCACCTGATTCGGGCCAACCTTGGTGTAGCGGCTCGCCCAGATCACGGCAAAGATGAAGAAGACGAACAGGAGCGCGCCGGCTCCCAAAACAACCGTCATCCAGGGTACACCGCCGGCTTCAGCAAGAATGGGAGTCAAGTTCATGTATATTGAGGGTTAAGGTGGGAATTTGGGTGCCGTTAATTATTTGGTGCTACAAAAAATTGGGTTCCGACAATGCGGGTGATTTTGACGGTCTGACCGGCGGCGATGGCGCCACCCTTCTCCGACCGCGCCGGGGCGTTGTAACGCGAACCGGTCTGCACGTACGATATTTCACCCACGCCGTTTTCGGGGATGGGCGTGGCGATGACAGCGGTCTGGCCGATCAAATTGGCGACGAGTCCTTCGCTGGAACCCTGAGTCTTTCGGAAGACGGCATTGAACAGCCAGAGAACAAAAACGGCCACCCCCAGCCCGCCGACAAATGAGATGGGCGCGTTGACCCAGACACTGCTGGTGGCTCCGATCTGGCAGAAAATCAGACCGAACGCGCCGAAAGCCGTCATAAAACTCGCCAGCACCGTCGGGCTGAAAAAGGAAATTCCCGGGACCCCATCCGAACTGAAACCGGCATCCGCCTGTCCATCCGTCCCAACGCCATCGTGCCCGCCAAAGAAATGTCCCGCGACCGCGCTAAACAACGTGAAAATCAGTCCAAACACCAGGCAAATGGCATAGACGGTCATCATAATTCCTCGCTGAATTGTTGTCGGAGCGAGTAAAATCCCAACCGGCTCCCAACGCAAGCAGGAAAGGCGGGGCTGTTTTTACGGAGTTCCTTCATACTTGCCTCCATCAAACACCAACCCTGCCCGCGAGGCATCTA